>OBNJ01000019.1_pt1 | contig 67309 bp, 61 predicted proteins | sample 1670171 | NCBI WGS metagenome assembly OBNJ01 (sample SAMEA104232305, study PRJEB22302) | sediment metagenome | biome: forest; feature: aquifer; material: sediment | place: USA | collected 2011-08-07 | depth 0.01 m
ACACGCCCTGGTTGGCCTGCGAGCCCGAGTTCGGCTGCACGTTGGCGGCTTCGGCGCCAAACAGTTGCTTCACGCGGTCGATGGCGAGCTGCTCCACCACGTCCACGTACTCGCAACCGCCGTAGTAGCGCTTGCCGGGATAGCCTTCGGCGTACTTGTTGGTGAGCTGCGAACCCTGGGCGGCCATCACGGCCGGCGAGGTGTAGTTCTCGGAAGCGATCAGTTCGATGTGGTCTTCCTGACGCTGGTTTTCCTTCTGGATCGCGGCAAAGACTTCGGGGTCGATCTGCTCGATCGTGAAGCGGCTACGTTCAAACATGGCGTGACTCGTCTGTTTAAAAGGGAGAGCGGATGGCACGGCCGGTACGAAAACCGGATGCCTGTCGACGCTACTCTGTATTGCGGGATTTTCGCGTATTAGGGCGCGCGGGGAAGGCACTGGCGTCCAGCACCGGGGGCGCGAAAACGCGACCAGCCGGTGCAGGGCGCACCCTGCTTCCCATTCGCTGCCCAGGCGAGCGGCAGGCGCATCGAATATCACGCCCAATGAACTTGCGCTTCCTCGTGGTAGTACCCACTGACTTCGCCAGTCGCGCAAGGTGGAATGGTTGCCGCAGAGTTTACGCGAGCAAGCGGCTTGCTGCAAGACGATGGCCGGCCCGGATGTGCGCCCGGCCCTGATCCGGCAAGGCCTGGCGAGGATTGGCTCGCAACTTGCTGTTGCAAAGTCACACACGGGTTTACCAGTGCACTCCGTTACAATGCCCGCCATGCCAAATTTCGTATGGCCGCTGCGCGTGTATTGGGAAGATACCGACGCAGGCGGCGTGGTGTTCTACGCCAACTACCTCAAATTCTTCGAACGGGCCAGGACCGAATGGCTGCGCTCGCTCGGCGTCGAACAGCAGAGCCTCGCGGATTCGTCCGGCGTGGTCTTCATCGTCCGCAGCACCACTGTGGAATACAATGCGCCCGCCCGGCTGGACGACCAGCTCGAGATCCGTACGCATATCGAACGCGTCGGACCGGCGTCGGTCCAATTTGCCCAGGAAGCCTGGCGTGGCGAGCTGATGCTGGCCGCCGGCCAAATTCGAGTCGGATGTGTCGATAAAAGCACGTTCCGGCCGACCCCGATTCCTGCCCCTGTTCTCGCCACTATCAAAAACGCTCGATGAATCCAGTGACCGTCACGCAAGACCTGTCGATCATTTCGCTGGTACTTCACGCCAGTCTGCTGGCACAGGCCGTCATGGCCCTGCTGCTGGTGATGTCCCTGTTCTCGTGGACCTACATTTTCCGCAAGCACCTGGCACTGCGCGCCGCGCGCACGCAGACCGAGGGCTTCGAGCGCGATTTCTGGGCAGGCGGCGACCTGCAGGCGCTCTATAACAGTGCGGTCAACAATCGTCACAACACCGGCGCCCTGGAACGGATCTTCGAATCGGGCATGGGCGAGTTCCTGAAGGCACGCGAACGCGGCAATGAGGCCGGCGCGCTGCTCGACGCCGCCCGTCGCGCGATGCGCGCCGCGTACCAGCGTGAAATGGACGTGCTCGAATCCCACCTGCCGTTCCTGGCGTCGGTCGGTTCGGTCAGCCCTTATATCGGCTTGTTCGGCACGGTCTGGGGGATCATGAACGCATTCCGCGGCCTGTCGAATGTGCAGCAAGCGACTCTCGCGTCAGTGGCGCCCGGTATCGCCGAGGCACTCGTGGCCACCGCGATCGGCCTGTTTGCAGCTATCCCGGCCGTGATCGCCTACAACCGGTATGCCACGGAAATCGACCGTCTGGCCATCCGGTTCGAAAGCTTCATGGAAGAATTCCTGAACATCCTTCAGCGCCAGACGCGTTAAACCGAGAGCGGGGGAGCACCAGTCATGGCAGCCATTCAGCGCCGCGGCGGATCACGCCGTCGGGCCAGTGCGGAAATCAACGTCGTGCCGTATATCGACGTGATGCTCGTGCTGCTCGTTATCTTCATGGTGGCAGCACCAATCGTGAACCCGGCCGTGGTGGACCTGCCGTCAGTGGCCAATGCCACACCGCAGCAACAGACGCCGCCGATCATCGTCACCGTGCACGAGGACGGCGAGCTGACCGCGCGTGGCAAGGACAACGCTGGCAACGCGTTCGAGCGCAAGCTCGACAAGCGCGGCCTGATCGATTTCGTGCGCCAGCGTCAGAATGAAAATCCGGACCAGCCGGTGGTGATCGCCGCCGACCGCTCCGTCAAGTACGAAGCCGTGCTCGACGTGATGTCCGTGTTGAAGGCCGATGGCGTCAAGCGCGTCGGCCTGATGGTGAAGTCCAAGTAAGCGCCCCAACGTCGCAACTCAAAGTGGCCAGCCTTTCGTCCCGTCATCCGCATCAACGGCCCGCGCGCGCGGTGGAAGCCGCCGCCTATCCGTACCAGCCAGTCAAGGAACGCGGCACGCTTCGCTCGTTCCTGTTGGCGCTGGTGATGCATCTGCTGCTCGGCATCGTGCTGTACTACGGCGTGCACTGGCAGAGCAGCACGCCGGTGGGTGCCGAGGCGGAGCTTTGGGAAGAGGTGCCGGACGTCGCGCCTGCACCACCACCTCCGCCGCGCCCGGTGGAACTGCCGCGTCCCACGCCGCCTGAGCCTGCCGTGCGCAGCAAGGTCGAGGAAGCGGCCGATATCGCCCTGGAACGCCAGAAGCGCAAGCAGGCCGAAGAGGCCGCCGAGCGCGAAGCGGCGAAGCAGGAGGCCGCGCGCAAGGAGCAGGAGCGCAAGGACCAGGCGAAGAAGGAACAGGAAAAGAAAGACCAGGAAAAGAAAGACCAGGAAAAGAAAGACCAGGAAAAGAAGGAAGCCCAGCGCAAGGAAGACCTGCGTCAGCAGCAGATCGAGGCGCAGCGCAAGGAAGACGCGAAGAAGAAGGCCGACCAGGAACGCAAGGAAGCCGCGGACGCCAAGGCGAAGGCGGAGGCTGATCAGAAGGCGAAGGCCAAGGCTGACGCGGATGCCAAGGCGAAGGCCGATGCCGAGCAGAAATCCAAGGCGAAGGCCGACGCCGATGCCAAGGCCAAGCGTGACGCCGCGGCCAATGCCCAGCGCAAGAGCGAACTGGCCCGCCTGCAGGCAATGGCCGGTGGCGGCGTTTCGTCCGGCGGTGGCGTCGGCAGCGCCGCGGGTTCGGGCGCCGGATCGGGAGGCAAGGCTTCGCCGGGCTACGCCGACCGCGTGCGTCGCCGTGTAAAGCCGAACATCATTTTTGGTGGCGATGTCGAGGGCAATCCCGCAGCCGTGGTGTCGGTCTCGCTGGCGCCGGATGGTTCGCTGCTGTCGGCGCGACTGACCAGGTCGAGCGGTAATTCGGACTGGGACAACGCCGTGCTGCGTGCAGTGCAGCGCTCCGATCCGCTGCCGCGCGATGAGGACGGCAAGGCACCCGCAAACTTCACGATTACGTTCAAACCGAAGGATTGAGCGGGCGAACCGTGTCGATAACGCCATGTTTTGCAACATAATGCAACCTTCATCGTGGGCGTTAGGTCCCACCGCTACCATGAATGGTTGCCTGACGCGGCCGGCAGCGTGCAATACGTACGCTTGTGGGGCCATGCCAAGCCGCATGTCGCCCGTCTCGCCGTGTTTGCTGTGCCGCCGCAACGATGAAACCTGAAATCGACTGAGGAGCAGCATGCGAAAGCTTTGGGCCCCCAACTGGCTATCCCGACGCCAGAACGCCAATCCCACCCGCGACCAGAGTCGCCATGCCTTGATGGCGTGGCTGGCTGCGGCATTGATGTCGGCGGGCGCGGCGCACGCGCAACTGAACGTGGAGATCACCGGAGTCGGCTCGAACCAGTTCCCGGTAGCGACCGCCAACTTCCAGGGCGAGGCCCAGGCCCCGCAGAACCTGACCGCCATCATCCGCAGCGACCTGACGAACAGCGGACGCTTCCGCAACGTCGACCCCGCAGGCGCGACCGTGGCCGAATCGGCCCAGGTGGACCTGGGCAGCTGGAAGGCGAAGGGCGCCGACGCGTTCGTGGCCGGCAGCGTGACGCCGACCAGCAATGGCCAGTACGAGGTGCGTTTCCGCCTGTACGACACCGCCAAGGGGCAGAGCCTTGGCGGTCTGGCATTCACCGTCACGCAGGGCCAGCTCCGCGTGACCGCGCATAAGATCGCCGACTACATCTACGAGAAGCTGCTCGGCGAGCGCGGTGTGTTTGCGACGCGCCTGTCGTATGTGTCGAAGGTGGGCAATCGCTACCAGCTTCTGATCTCCGATTCGGATGGCCAGAACGCCCAGATCGCGCTGACCAGCACCGAACCGATCATCTCCCCCGCGTGGTCGCCCGATGGCCGCCGCGTGGCCTACGTCTCGTTCGAAGCCAAGAAGCCGGTGGTCTACGTGCATGACCTGGCAACGGGCAAGCGTGTTGTGGTGTCGAATCAGAAGGGCAACAACAGCGCGCCGTCCTGGTCGCCCGATGGCCAGCACCTGGCCGTGTCGCTCTCCCGCGACGGCAACACGCAGATCTACCAGGTCAACGCCGATGGCTCAGGCCTGCGTCGCCTGACCCGCAGCAGCGCCATCGATACGGAGCCGCAGTTCTCCCCGGATGGCCGTAGCATTTATTTCACCAGCGATCGCGGCGGCGCGCCGCAGATCTACCGTATGCCGGCGTCTGGCGAGGAATCCGGCGCAGCGCAGCGCGTGACCTTCAAGGGCAGCTACAACGTCAGCCCGCGTATATCGCCGGACGGCAAGTACCTGGCCTACATTTCGCGCAGCGGTGGCTTCAGGCTGCAACTACAGGACCTGTCGAACGGTGATGTGACGTCGCTCACCGATACGACCAACGATGAATCCCCGAGCTTCGCGGCCAACGGCAAGTACATTCTCTATGCCACCCGCGTGGGCGGCCGCTCCGTACTGGCGGCAGTCTCCACGGACGGACGCACCAAGCAGGTTCTGTCTCTCCAGTCCGGCGCTGTTCGAGAGCCGTCCTGGGGGCCTTTCATGCAGTAAAAAAGAGGAGTCTCTCGCCATGTCCCAAATGATGACCAAATCGCTCGCCATTGCCGCTCTGCTGGCTCTGGGCGCCTGCAGCTCGGGTGTGAAGCTCGACGACGCATCGAAGTCCGGCGCCGGCACCGGCGCGACCACCGACGCACGCAATGTGGCGCCGGTCGATGTTTCGCGTGACCCGCTGAACGACCCGAACGGCCCGCTGGCCAAGCGCAGCGTGTACTTCGATTTCGACAGCTACTCCGTGAAGCAGGACTACCAAGGCATGCTGCAAGCCCACTCGCAGTACCTGGGCAGCAACAAGAGCCGCAAGATCCTGATCCAGGGCAACACCGACGAGCGTGGCACCAGCGAGTACAACCTGGCATTGGGCCAGAAGCGTGCCGAAGCCGTGCGCCGTTCGCTGGCTGCGATGGGTGTGCCTGACTCGCAGATGGAAGCTGTGAGCCTGGGCAAGGAAAAGCCGAAGGCAACCGGTCACGATGATGCCTCGTGGGCCGAGAACCGTCGCGCCGATATCGTTTACTGATCCACGGATAATTCTTCATGAATGCTCGCGTTTCCACGCTGCTATGGCTTGCCGCTGTATCCGGCGGTGGCCTGCTGGCAGCCATTCCCGCGCACGCCGGCGTCTTTGACGACGACGAGGCGCGCCGTGCGGTGATCCAGATCCGGGACCAGTTCAACGGTTTCCAGGCCACGGCATCCCAGCGCATCGACCAGAACAGCCGGACCCTGCTCGACGCGCAGAACCAGCTCGAAGGTCTGCGCCAAGAGGTCGCCCGACTGCGCGGTCAGAATGAAGTGCTGCAAAACACGGTGGATACGCTGCAGAAGCAGCAGAAGGATTACTACGCTGACCTGGATGCGCGCCTGAAGAAATTCGAGCCGCAGCAGGTGACCGTGGAAGGGCGCGAGGGCATCGCCCAACCGACCGAGAAGCCGGAGTACGACGCTGCGCTGAAGCAGTTCCAGTCGGGCGACTTCAAGGGCGCGGGCAATGCCTTCTCGGCGTTTGCGAAGAAGTATCCGCAAAGCCCGTACTTGCCGCTGGCGCAGTTCTGGCTCGGCAATTCGCTCTACGCGCAGCGCGACTACAAGGGGTCGACGTACGTGCTGGATACCATGGTGAAGAACTTCCCGACGCACCCGAAGGCGCCGGACGCCATGATCGCCATCGCCAACAACCAGTTCGAGTCTGGCCAGAAGGCCGCGGCCAAGAAGACACTGGAAGCCGTGGTGGCGAAATATCCGGGGACTGAAGGCGCCCAGGCCGCGAGCAACCGGCTGAAGACGCTGAAGTAACCGATACCGGTATGTAGTCCAGGAAAGGGTCCGCGCGAGCGGGCCTTTTTCTTTGGGCTGCCGCATATCAATCGCCGTGGGATTCAGGCCATCAGCCGCGCCTGATCCTGTTGATCTGGCCGCCGCGCTAAAATACGCGCTTCGCCCAATCCGGGCGTATTACAGCGCGCTTGTTCCGCGCGCAACCATCATGACCAAACGCGCCATCGTTCTGCTTTCCGGCGGCCTTGATTCCGCCACCGTCCTCGCCATGGCCAACGCGGCCGGCTTCGAAACCTATGCGCTGTCCATGCGCTATGGCCAGCGCCATTCGTCCGAGCTTGAAGCTGCCAAACGCGTGGCGGCCGAACTTGGCGCGAAGCGCCACGAAATCATCGACCTCGACCTGCGCCGTTTCGGTGGCTCAGCCCTGACCGATGACGCGCTCGACGTGCCCACCGACGGCACCGCAGGCGGAATTCCGATCACTTACGTGCCGGCGCGCAATACGATCATGCTGTCGCTGGCGCTTGGCTGGGCCGAGGCAATCGGCGGACGCGACCTGTTTTTCGGCGCGAATGCCGTCGACTACTCCGGCTATCCGGACTGCCGGCCCGAATATGTCGCTGCCTATGAGGCGCTGGCCAACCTGGCCACGAAGGCTGGCGTGGAAGGCGATCGCTTTCACGTGCATGCTCCGATCATCGACATGACCAAGGCCGAGATCATTCTCGCTGGCGTGAAGCTCGGCGTCGACTACGGCCTGACCGTCTCGTGCTACAAGGCCGATGACGATGGCCGCGCGTGCGGCGTGTGCGATTCGTGCCGGATTCGCCGGGCCGGCTTCGAGGCCGCCGGCGTGCCCGACCCGACCCGTTACCAGACCCCCAACTGATTAAAGAAGAGAGGGGTGCCGCCAGAGTGCCCCCTCCAGACAGAAATCCACGAGCCACCCCCGGTCCGACATGCCCGATATCGATATCCCAGCGCTTATGCGCACCGTGCTGCTGAGCACCTTCGTCCTGACCTTCCTGTTTGGCGCGATCCTGCAGCGCACGCATTTCTGCACGATGGGCGCCGTCTCGGACATCGTCAACATCGGTGACTGGAGCCGCATGCGTATGTGGATCATGGCCATTGGCGTGGCGATGATTGGCACTGGCGTGCTGGCTTGGGCTGGCCTGATCGACCCGACCAAGACGATCTACACCTCGGCCAGGCTCGGCTGGCTGTCTACGGCAGTGGGCGGCTTGATGTTCGGCTTCGGCATGGTGCTGGCGTCGGGCTGCGGCAGCAAGACGCTTGTGCGGATTGGCGCCGGCAACCTGAAGTCACTGGTGGTGTTCGTCTTCCTGGGGCTCTCGGCCTATATGACGTTGCGCGGCCTGTTCGGCGTGGTGCGCGTGAGTACCGTCGATACCGTGGCTGTCACACTGCCGGCGACGCAGGATCTGCCGTCGCTCATCGCGCACGGCACCGGCCTGGCGCGCGGCACGCTGCAACTGGCACTGGGTGTGGTGATCGGCGCCGTGCTGGTTATCTGGGCGCTGCTCGGCAATGGCTTTCGCACGTTCGACAACCTGCTGGGCGGTCTGGCGGTTGGGTTGATCATCGTCGGCATGTGGTACGTATCGGGCCATATCGGCTATGTGTCCGAGGACCCGAACACGCTCGAGGAGCTGTTCGTGGCCAGCAACAGCGGTCGCATGGAAAGCTTGAGCTTCGTGGCGCCGTATGCGTACACCCTCGACTGGCTGATGATGTTCAGCGACAAGAGCAAGGTGCTGACGATCGGCATTGTCAGCGTGTTTGGCGTAATCGCTGGCGCGGCAGCCTATGCGTTGGTCTCGCGCACGTTCCGTTGGGAGGGATTCGGCAATGCCGAGGATGTGGCCAACCATATGGTCGGGGGTATCCTGATGGGCGCTGGCGGCGTCACGGCGCTGGGCTGCACCGTGGGGCAGGGGCTGTCGGGCGTGTCGACGTTGGCAGTCGGCTCGTTCATCGCCTTCGCCGCGATCATCGTCGGGGCAGTGCTGGCGTTCAAGTACCAGATCTGGCGGCTCGAACGCATGGCCTGAAGCGACGGGCGAGTCGTCAGGCTTGACAGTCGGTAGGAGCATCCCTATAATCGCCGATTCAGTTTTTGCGGGTCGTTAGCTCAGTCGGTAGAGCAGCGGACTTTTAATCCGTTGGTCGCGTGTTCGAGTCACGCACGACCCACCAGTATTACGAAGGGCCTGTGGCGAAAGTCACAGGCCCTTTTTGTTTTGGCGCTGTCAACGAAGTGCCAACGGTGAGGCGCGTGGCTTGGCGCGGCGGACGGTGCGGGCACCCTTCGCGGCAAATATGGTTGTTATCAAAGCGACATCGTGGGGCCTGGCTCCGAACTGATCCTGGCCAGCATCGTGCGCCGTTATCGGGTGGATGCGGACCCTACGCACGTGCCCAAGGTGGTGGGGCGCGTCACAGTCCGCTCGGGCAATGGGGTGCGAGTCCGATTGCATCGCCGCTGATGGCGCTTCGGGCGTGATGGGCGTGATCGGCGTCCGTGTGCCAACGAAGGCCGGGAGCTTGCTGGGCAGGCAACGTCACAAGTGATCGTTGCGGCAATCGCGCGCTACTTGCGTGGCAGCGTCTCGGGCTTTGGCTCGCAGTCGATCATGGTATTTAATCCGGATATCTCCAGGCTGGTCGTCGCAAGCAACATGGCGAAGGACCGATGAGAGGATGTCATGAAGCGGCTCGCAGGCCGGCTGGCCATTCTTCTTGCCCTGGGCCTCGCAGCCATCAGCAGCGCGCGGGCGTCCGAGATCGTCTGTCCGCCTAACTACCAGGCCAGTACCGTCCGATGTGTCGATCCGTCGGTCAGTTACTGCGCGCGCCCGGCTGCCCGGCTGGCCTCTGGCGAGCGGCTGATCTGCGAGTACGCGATGCTCAACGTTGCCTACGAACGCATCTACGCGGACCAGCAGCGGATGCTGCACGCGGGCACGCTGAGCACGGCCGATCTCGCGGCCTGGCGCAGGAAGCGCAACGCCTGCGAGACGGTCACGTGCGTCGACGAGGTGTTCGCGGACTGGCGGCGAATGCCTGCTCGGCGACCTGTCGAGCATCCCGCGGCCGCGAGGACCATGGCTTCGACGGCGAACCGTCCGCCGACTGCCGCACCTGCACCTGCACCTGCACCGGTACCCGCGCCGGCGCCGATGTTGTCGCCAGCGATCAAGGCATTGTCCGTTGCGCCGACGGAGCCGCCCCCGGCGCTCTCGCCCCCTGTCCGTAATGAGCCAGTGACGCTTGCGACATCCGTCGTCCAAGCACGTGCGACGCGTGACGTTCCGCCCTGGGTGCTCGCCTGGCTGATCCTGCCGGTGGCCGTTCTCTGCATGTGTGCCTGGGTACTGGCACACGGCAGGGGTCGCAACGTGGCGCCAACATCGGTTCGGTTGCTGGCCGACCGGTTGCATCACATGTCACATGCGACGTTCGTCCTCGGCGCGCTCGCCGTCGTCAATGGCGTCATGCTGGTTATGGTGTTGATGGGCTGACATGGCGGTTGAACCGTTTCAATTACCCAGTCTGAGGTAGAGACACCCCGGGCGGGCTCGCTGACAATGATTGCGCCGTGCCGCATCTGGTGCGGCGCAGTCGTTTGATGGTGCCGGAACGTCCGGCACGGGAAGTCTCCAATGCGGCGAGCTGGTGAAGGTAGTCTGCCGGCCGGTGAGCAAGTGTCGAGCCTCATCTGGCCGTTCGTTCCGGTGGTTGTGGCGCTGGCCTTGTTCTGCATTGCCAGCGTGGATGTGCTATCTGCCGCGCGCAGCTTCGTCGCCGGGGAAAGCCTCTGGACCAAGGGACAGAAGGCGGCGGTCCTGCATTTGCTCAACTATTCCCGCAGCCAGCTCGATACCGATTACGACGCATACCTTGCTGCCATCGCCGTGCCGCTTGGCGATCGTCAGGCGCGTATCGAACTGGAAAAGCATTCGCGCTATGACCATACGCGGGCGGTCGAAGGGCTGCTGATCGGCGGCAATCATACCGACGACATCTCCGGAATGATCCGGCTCTACCGCACGTTCCGCGGCGTCGCGGAGATCGACGAAGCTATCGAGATCTGGGTGGCAGCCGATGTCGATATCGCCCGGCTCGACACGCTGTCCCGGACATTGCGCGGGCGCTTTCGTGCTGGCGACTGCGATGCCCGCTGCGTGGCGCCTATCCGGCGCGAGATCGTCGATATCGACAATCGGCTGACACCCCAGGAGGCGGCATTCTCCTCGACTCTAGGCAGAGCTTCGCGGCGCGTGCGCGCGCTGCTGACGTGGAGCTCGATTGCGGTGGCGGTGACGTTGCTTGCGTGGGTCACGTGGGTGTCACGCAGCATGATGATCAAGGAGCGGCAGCTACGCGCCGCACTGTCGACCAGTGAGGAACGCCTGCAACTGGCGGTGGCCGGCAGCAACGACGGCCTGTGGGACTGGCATCCGCATCGCGGAGAACTCTATTTTTCCCCTCGGTGCGCGGAAATGCTCGGCTATCGCGCCAACGAACTCCCGCACGCGGTCGAGACCTTGATGGCACTGACCCATCCCGATGACGTCACCGAGCTGGGGCGCCGCCTGTCGGGGCACATGCGCAAGGGCACCCCGTATGACATCGAGCTGCGACTACGGAAGAAGGCAGGGGGATATCTTTGGATGCGGGCGCGGGGCCGCATGGTGCGCAGCGCGGTTGGCAAGGCCGTGCGCATGGCAGGCTCGCTCAGCGACATCTCGGACCGGAAGCGCTTCGAGGCGCAATTGCATACGGAAAAGGAGCGGGCGCAGGTCACGCTCCAGGCAATTGGCGAGGCAGTGATCACGACCGATGTCTGGGGACGGATTGAATCGCTCAACCCGGTGGCCGAGGCGATGACGGGCTGGACCGAGGCCGAAGCCGCCGGTTGTTTCCTGCCTCAGGTTTGTCCGCTGACCGATGAAGTTACATGCGATCTGGTGACCGATCTGGTGCCACGCGCGCTGGCCGGGACGTGGCCGAGCCAGACTGTCACGGTGCTGAGCCGGCGTTCGGCGGGCGAGTCTTCGGCGAGAGTGGTCGTCAAACCTTCCGTGGCGCTGATCCGGGACAAGGTTGGGCAGGCCATCGGCGTGGTGGTCGTGCTCCACGACGTCAGCCTGGAACGCGCGCAGGCGGCCCAGCTGGCCTATGAAGCCAGCCATGATCCGTTGACCGGGCTGGTGAATCGGCCCGAGTTCGAGCGCAGGCTCGAAACGGCAATCTTGCGGGCCCGGCAGGAGGGGTGCACGCACACGCTGATGTACCTCGACCTGGATCGGTTCAAGGCTGTCAACGATACGTGTGGCCATGCCGCCGGGGACGAACTGCTCTGCCAGATCGCCGATCTCATGCGCCAGCAGCTACGCCGTAGCGATACGCTGGCGCGGTTGGGTGGCGACGAATTCGCGGTGCTGCTCGAACACTGCTTGCCGAGTGATGGCGAACGGGTGGCGGAATCCCTGCGTCAGGCGATTGCTGCGTTCCGCTTTATCTGCCGGGGGCATGTGTTCTCGGTCGCCGTCAGCGTGGGGCTGATCCGGCTCGATGAGCGGACCTCCAACACGGAAGACGCGCTCGGCGCCGCCGATGTGGCCTGCTATCGGGCCAAGCGTGCCGGACGCAATCGCGTGGAGGTCAGCTAGTCAGGATTGGGGTGGGGTGGAGGTTGCCGGTGGAGATTTCACCAGCGGATCGCGGAAGCCGGTGTCGACGACCTCGGTCGGTGCGGTTGGCGTAGGCGCTTTTGATGTGCCAGCATTCGCCGGTACGCCCCGCACGGACTGCCAGGTCTTGATGGCCCAATAACCGGCGCCGGCCACGACCCCAAGCTTCGAGACCTTCCAGGCGACACGGCCGATCGGTGTGCGCCGCAGCAGCGGTAGCGCCAGCGTGATCGCCGTGCTGACCATCGGATATTCGCGCGTCAGACCCAGCAGTTTGAGCCAGCCGGGTGTGTGGGTCAGGTTTGGCAGCCAGTTGCCGAGGCTGGTCATCCGGCGTACGCCGCCCTTGACGTTGTGCAGCGCCTGCACGGCGTCGTAGCGTTCCAGCGCCGCGCGAGTGATCAGCAGTTCCTTGCGGATCTCCAGCGGCAGCCGGACTTCCTTGGAGAATCGGACCGGACGCGCATGCTCGTGGCGCTGGCCCAGGTTGGTCGAATCGTCGGCGGGCGTGGTCATCGGCGCAGCATCTCCCTGTCTTTGTCGAGCTCGGCCAGCGTGGCTTCGAACAGCGGCGGCGCGCGTCGGACCATGCGGCGCGCCAGCAACAGGCAGATCGCGGCGCAGGCGAGGTAGGCCAGGATGATGATGCCGAGGGCCTGCCAGCGGTAGGTTTCCCAGAATACGATGGCGACCAGCAGCGTGAACGTCATCAGCGCCATGCTGAAGAAGACGAGTCCGAAGCACGCCAGCAGCGCAACCTTCATCAGCCGGCCGCGCTCCTCGGCCAATTCCACACTGGCCAGTTCCAGGCGCGTCTGGAGCATCGACACCACGGAACTGGCGAGGTTGCGAACGGACTCCAGGAACTTGGGGGAAGGGGATTCGCTCATGCGGCTCCGGCGAAGGATCGATGCGCCCGCAGTGGCGGCATCTGCAATGAAAAGGTCCCGGTGCGGCGGGCAGTGCCGCGGACCGGGCCTCGGGCCAAGGCGTCCGGCGCAGATGCGCGGCCAGGACGCCGTGCTGCGATAGGTATTACTTGCGGTTCAGCAGCAGACCGATCAGCAGGCCCACACCGGCTGCCACGCCCACGGCGCGCCACGGGTGGTCATGCACGTAGTCATCGGTGGCGCGTGCGGCGGCCTTGCTCTTGGTGACCACGGCATCTTGCAGATCCTGGGCCTTTTCCTTGGCTTGCTTCAGCAGGCCCATGCCACGCTCGCGCAGTTCGGCAGCTTTTTCCCCGGTGGTCGAGGCCGCTTGCTTCAGCAGTTCCTCGGCATCGGACAGAACGGTCTTGACATCGCTCATTAGTTTCTCCTGTTTGCGGGCGGTTGGTTCAAGTAGTGACATTTTGCCTTGCCAGCCCTGGCTTGTGGCGTTTCTTGTCGTCCAAGTAGCATATGTGGCGGCCTGCCATCGTTTCAAGCCTGAATCCGCAAATCCATACTGCTGTCACTTGCCACGCCCTTGTTTCGGCCGTAGCGAGCCAGGGCAGGGGGACGTCAAAGCGTGGTCACCGCAAGTCTTTATGACTTCGAGTGATTTTGTAGTGACTTTATATTCGTTTGGGTTGGAAGGCAATCCAACTAAGCTCGGTTCCCTGTGTTTGCACGTCATTCCTTACGTTTATTTACTGTTGTTTCAGGAGACCCCCGATGGCACTGCGTCTTGGCGATATCGCACCGGATTTTGAACAGGAATCGAGCGAAGGCCGCATCCGCTTCCATGATTGGCTCGGCGATGGCTGGGGTGTCCTGTTTTCGCATCCGGCGGACTACACCCCGGTGTGCACGACCGAACTGGGCCTGACCGCTCGGCTGAAAGAAGAGTTCGCAAAGCGCAACGTCAAGGCGATCGCCCTGTCGGTGGATAGTGTGGAATCGCATCACGGCTGGATCCAGGACATCAACGACACCCAGTCGACCACGGTCAACTTCCCGATCCTGGCCGACGGTGACCGCAAGGTGTCCGAGCTATACGACATGATTCACCCGAACGCCAACGAAACCCTGACGGTGCGTTCGCTGTTCGTGATCGACCCGAAGAAGAAGGTCCGCCTGATCATTACATACCCTGCCAGCACCGGCCGCAACTTCAACGAGATCCTGCGCGTCATCGATTCGCTGCAGCTCACCGACAATCACAGCGTGGCCACGCCGGGAAACTGGCAGGACGGCGACGACGTGGTGATCGTGCCCTCGCTGAAGGACGAAGAGGTCATCCGCCAGAAATTCCCGAAGGGTTACAAGGCCGTACGTCCGTACCTGCGTCTGACGCCGCAGCCCAACAAGTGAAAAAACCGGGCCCGGGGTTTGCCCCCGGGCCCGGTTCAGTGCCACTGACCTTTCGAATGATGTCGTAAAACGGCGGGCTTGCCCGTCGTCTCCTTGGTAGTGTGCTTCCGCCCGGCTTGATGACTCAAGACCGGGCTTTTTTCATGCTTCCAGCTTCAGAAGAATGCCTGGAGGCCAGTTTGCGCGCGACCCAGGATCAGCGCGTGGATGTCGTGCGTGCCTTCGTAGGTGTTGACCACCTCGAGGTTGACCACGTGGCGGATCACGCCGAACTCGTCGGAAATACCGTTGCCGCCGAGCATGTCACGCGCCACGCGGGCGATGTCGAGCGACTTGCCGCACGAGTTGCGCTTCATGATCGAGGTGATTTCCACCGCGGCGGTGCCTTCGTCCTTCATGCGGCCCAGGCGCAGGCAGCCTTGCAGGCCCAGCGTGATCTCGGTCTGCATGTCGGCCAGCTTCTTCTGCACCAGCTGGGTGGCGGCCAGCGGGCGGCCGAACTGCTTGCGGTCCAGCGTGTACTGGCGTGCGGTATGCCAGCAGAATTCGGCAGCACCGAGCGCACCCCAGGCAATGCCATATCGGGCCGAGTTCAGGCAGGTGAACGGACCCTTCAGGCCGCTGACGCCCGGCATGATGTTCTCTTCCGGCACGAATACCTGGTCCAGCACGATTTCACCGGTGATCGACGTGCGCAGGCCAACCTTGCCGTGGATGGCCGGGGCCGACAGACCCTTCCAGCCCTTTTCCAGGATGAAACCGCGGATGGCTTCCTTGCCATCGTCGCCCATCAGCTTGGCCCACACCACGAACACGTCGGCGATCGGCGAGTTGGTGATCCACATCTTGGCGCCGGTCAGCTCGTAGCCGCCAGCCACCTTCTTGGCGCGCGTGACCATCGAGCCCGGGTCCGAGCCATGGTTCGGTTCGGTCAGGCCGAAGCAGCCAATCCACTCGCCGGTGGCCAGCTTGGGCAGGTACTTCTGCTTCTGGGCTTCGGTGCCGAACTCGTAGATCGGGACCATGACCAGCGACGACTGCACGCTCATCATCGAGCGGTAGCCCGAATCCACGCGCTCCACTTCACGCGCGATCAGGCCGTAGCTGACGTAGTTCAGGCCGGGGCCGCCGTACTGCTCGGGGATGGTCGGGCCGAGCAGGCCCAGTTCGCCCATCTCGCGGAAGATCTCCACATCGGTCTTCTCGTTACGGAAGGACTGCAGCACGCGCGGCATCAGCTTGTCCTGGCAGTAAGCCGCGGCGGCGTCACGCACCATGCGTTCGTCGGCGGTCAGTTGCTGGTCGAGCAACAGCGGGTCAGCCCAGTTGAATTCGGCGTTGGCAGCCATGGAGGTCTCCTTCTTTGGTGTGGCGAGGAAGGCCTGTAGCCTTCACACAATCCGGGAAAAACGACACGAAATGGAAATCGGGTGGAATTTCTTAAGTTCCGCATTGCGGAACCTTGTTCCGATGAGCTAGTATAGCCGAACCGATCCGCGGCGCAACAGGGGAAATCTCGCGCCCCGGAGATTTGCGTTCGGCAATCGACCAACCCCATCTGGAGTTTCGCCTTGGACATTTCATCCGAATCCGTCGCGCCAGCCGCGGAGCCGGCGCCGCGTGAACGCGAAAGCGATCCGAACTTCGTTACTGCGCTGGCGCGCGGACTGGAGTTGCTGCGCTGTTTCCGCACGGGCGAGACCATGCTCGGCAATCAGGATTTCGTGCGCCGCACCGGCTTCCCGAAGGCGACGGTCAGCCGCCTGGCCGGCACGCTGGTGCAGCTTGGCTACCTTCGCTATGACGACAGCCTGGGCAAGTATGCGCTCGATGCCGGCGTGCTGGCACTCGGGTTCTCGTACCTGTCGGCCTCCGGCGTGGTGGCGCTGGCGCGCCCGCACATGCTGGCATTCGCGCAGCAGCACGGTGTCTCGGTGTCACTGGGCAAGCGCGAGCGGCTGGAAGTCATCTACCTGGAGTCGATCCGGAACGACGCGGGCGCGATGCTCGGCCTGGGCGTGGGATCGCGCCTGTCGCTGGTATCGAGTTCGATGGGGCGGGCTTATCTGGCTGCGCTGCCGCAGGCCCGGCGCGATCGCGTGCTGGCCGAGTTCGCGCAGGCGTTCCCGGAACAATGGAAGGCACAGGAAGCACTGACGCGCGCGGCATTGGCGACGGCGGAGCGCGACGGCTATGCGGCGTCGTTCCGTGACTGGCATCCCGCCATTCACGCGTGCGCGGTGGCGTTTCGTCCGGTGGGGGAGAAGGATTTGCACATGCTCAGCTGCAGCGCATCGTATGGCGCCGTCGGCGAGGAGGTGTTTCGGGAGAAGCTGGCGCCTGCGTTGCAGGCGTTGGCCACGCGGCTGTCGGACCCGGCCGGGCGACAAGTCTGAGTGCCGCAGCTATGCGCTCCCCTCGCCCATGAATTGGGGGGAGGGGAGCAAACCAGCAGGTACTACAGGTCTGTCCGCAGTTTCCACAGTTCTGGAAACAGCACCACGTCCAGCATCCTGCGCAGATAGCTGACGCCTTCGGTGCCGCCGGTGCCGCGCTTGAATCCGATTACGCGCTCGACTGTGGTCACGTGGCGGAAGCGCCATTGCCGGAACGCGTCTTCCAGATCGACGAACTTCTCGCCGAGTTCGTAGAGCTCCCAGTGGGCCGACGGGTTGCGGTAGACCTCGAGCCAGGCCGCTTCCACCGATGCGTTGTACTGCGTCGGCTGGGTCCAGTCGCGTTCCACCACCTCGGGGTCGATCTGGAAGCCGCGGCGGGCCATCAGCCGGATGGCCTCGTCGTACATCGACGGCGTATGCAGCGCGGTCTCCACCAGTTCGAGATGTTCGGGTCGATGCGCGTGCGGACGCAGCATGGCTGCGTTCTTGTTGCCGAGGATGAACTCGATCTCGCGATACTGGTATGACTGGAAGCCGGACGATGCCCCCAGGTATGGGCGCATCGCCGAGTACTCGGGCGGCGTCATCGTCGCCAGCACGTTCCACGCCTGCACGAGCTGATCCATGATGCGCGAGACGCGCGCCAGCATTTTGAATGCCGGCTGAAGCTGATCCGACTTGACGCCATCACGCGCCGCGCGCAGCTCGTGCAGCATCAGCTTCATCCAGAGTTCGGTGGTCTGGTGCTGGACGATGAACAGCATCTCGTTGTGATCCGGAGACAGCGGATGCTGGGCGCTCAGGATCTGGTCCAGGCCCAGGTAGTCCCCATAGCTCATGTCGCGCGCGAAATCCATTTGCGCGCCGTGCCAGCCATTGCCGGTATCACCGCTATCACCGCCATCACCGTTTTGCGGGGCGGCTCCGTGCCCCATCGGGCATCCCTTGAATTCGCTCATGATCGACTCCCGCTCAGGTCACCGCCGTCCGCACGGCAAAGCGCGCGTCACGATAGACGCCGCTGTCGAGCACGTCGCGGATGATCTCGACGGCGTCCCACACTTCAGTAAAGCTCGTGTAGAGCGGCGTGAAGCCGAAGCGGGCGATGCCCGGCTCGCGATAGTCGCCAATGACGCCACGCTCGATCAGCGCGGCTACCAGCGCGTAGGCGTCGGGGTGCGCGAAGCTGACCTGGCTGCCGCGCTTCGTGTGGTCGCGCGGTGTGACCAGCGAGAGCGGGTGCGTGGCGCAGCGGGCCTCGACCAGTTCGATAAACAGATCGGTCAGCTTCAGCGACTTGGCGCGCAGCGCGGTCATGCTGGTCTGCGCGAAGATATCCAGGCCGCATTCGACCATGGCCAGCGACGTCATCGGCTGCGTGCCACACAGGAAGCGGCCGATGCCCTGCACCGGTTCGTACTGCGGCGACATCGCGAACGGCGCGCCGTGGCCCCACCAGCCCGACAGCGGCTGCCAGAACTGGTCGCGCAGCGCGGGTGCTACCCAGACGAAAGCCGGGGAGCCCGGGCCGCCGTTCAGGTACTTGTAAGTGCAGCCGATCGCGTAATCGGCCTTGGCCACATTGAGCGCCACGGGCACGGCGCCGGCCGAGTGGGCCAGATCCCAAACGGTCAGCACGCCGCGCGCGTGCGCCAGCTCGGTCAGGCCGGCCATGTCGAGCATCTCGCCGGTCTTGTAGTTGACGTGCGTGAGCATCAGCACGGCGGTGTCAGCGCCTACGGCGGCGTCGATCTCGTCCGGGCTGTTGACCAGCCGGACTTCATAGCCTTGCTGCAGCAGATCGGCCAGGCCCTGGGCGATATAGAGATCAGTCGGGAAGTTGCTGGCCTCCGACACGATCACGCGCCGGGCCGGATCGCGCTGGCGCTGCACGCGCAGCGCGGCCGCCAGCACCTTGAACAGGTTGATCGATGTCGTGTCGGTGACCACTACCTCGTCATTGCCGGCGCCGATCAGCGGAGCCAGCAGGTTGCCCAGGCGGCGCGGCAGGTCGAACCAGCCCGCGGTATTCCAGCTGCGGATCAGGCCATTGCCCCATTCCTCGCTCACGACTTCCGCGGCGCGCGCGGCGGCGGCGCGCGGGCGTGCGCCCAGCGAGTTGCCATCGAGGTAGATCACGCCCTCGGGCAGGGCGAACTGTTCGCGCAGTGCGCGGAGCGGGTCATCCCGGTCCAGCGTCTGGCAGTGTGCTCGGGTCAGCGTTGTCATGCGGTCTTCGTCCGTTCGAAATCGGTTCGTGAATGTCAGGGGAGCTCGCGCAGCACGGCGCGCACCGGGCTCGCATCAAGCGTGGCCAGGCGCAGCGGCAGCGCGATCAGTTCGTAGTCGCCGGCCGGCACCTCGTCGAGGACGATGCCTTCCAGAATGGCAAGCTGGTGGTCACGCACGGCGTGGTGCGCGTCCATCGTCTTCGAGGTTTCGGGATCGAGCGACGGCGTGTCGATGCCGATCAGCCGGACGCCATGGCGGGCCAGCAGCGAGATCGTCTCCGGCGCCACGGCGCAGAAAGCGGAATCCCAACTGCCTTGCGGCGCTTGCGCGTAGGTGCGCAAGAGCACGCGCGGTGGCGTGCCGGCCAATGCGTGCGCGATGTGCTGCGGCTCCACGCGCGGTGCTGCGCCAATACAGTGGATCACCCGGCACGGGCCCAGGTAGGCGTCCAGCGGGACGGCTCCGATCGGCGCGCCATCCGCCGCGTAGTGCAGCGGGGCGTCGGCATGGGCGCCGGTGTGTGGCGACATCGTGATGCGGCCGACATTCACCGGGCAATGCTCGTCGAGTTGCCAGGCCGGGTCATGCTGGAACGGTGTGTCGCCAGGCCAGACCGGCGTGGCGGGCGAAACGGCTGGGGAAATATCCCAGATGCGGCGACCGTCGTGGAGTTGGGGGGCTTGGGGCATGGTGTCTCGCGTCTGCGCTTTTTTTCGGGCGCGGTGTGTGTGGGCATCATAGTCAAACTACCCGAAAAAAGCCTTGCGAAATGGGCCGTCGATTTGGCCTTCTTTCGCATAAAATTGCGTATCAATTCTAGAAATTCGTGGATTCTGCGAAATGAACCTTGATTCGATCGATTTGCGCATCCTGACGTGCCTGCAGGAGAACGGCCGCATCAGCAACCAGGATCTGGCCGACCGCGTGGCGCTGTCGCCGTCGGCGTGCCTGCGGCGCGTGCGGTTGCTGGAAGAGAGTGGCGTAATCGGCGGCTACCACGCGTGGTTCGACGCCGAAAAGCTCGGGCTGGAGATCGAGGCCATCGTGCAGGTATCGATGCGGCACGACGTGGAGGGGTGGCACGACACGTTCAACGCGGTCGTGCAGACGTGGCCGGAAGTGCTCACGGCCTATGTGATCACGGGGGACAGCAACTACATCCTGCGTGTTCAGGCGCGCAACCTGAAGCACTACTCGGACTTCATTGTGAACCGGCTCTATCGCACGCCGGGTGTCATGGATATCCGCTCGAACATCGTCCTGCAGCGGATCAAGACCGACGGATCGCCGCTGGCGATCGTGAAGGAAGCGGGCGGCTAGCCTAGCGGTCGAGCGGCGAAAGCGTGGAGAACTGGGCGCCCTGGAATACCAGCGGCTGTCCGCCGGTATCGAATATGCCGCAACGTTCGACCTCGCCGACGAAAATCACGTGGTCGCCTTCGTCATAGCGGCTGCGGTTGTGACATTCGAACCATGCCAGCGCGTTGGCAAGGATGGGCAATCCGGTGGCGGAAAGACGATAGTCGACGCCGGCGAACCGGTCGCCCTTGAGCGTGGCGAAGCGCTGGCAGAGGTCGAGCTGCGATGCCGCCAGCACGTTGATGATGTAGTGCGAGCCGTCGCGGAACATCGGCAGGCTGTTGGCGCGGGTTGCCATGCTCCACAGCACCAGCGGCGGATCGAGCGATACCGAGTTGAACGAACTCGCGGTGATGCCGACGAATGGTGCGCCGTTGGCGTGCGGGTGGCCGGCCGCGCGCGTCGTGATCACGGTCACGCCGGTGGCGAACTGCGACAGCGCCCGCTTGAAATGCTGGCTATCGAAATCGGGGGCGGTGGCCTTGCGCGCCATGATTGGGGTCTCGGCCTCGGGTATGCCCATGTCTCGGGCTTCACACAAATCCATGATCTTCATATCGGGATGGCCGCCATGCATTCAACGCGTATCAACCTAATCCGCGTTTGCGATGTTTTCGGTGGTTTTTCGCACAAAGCAGGCGAGCCAACGTTGCCTGCGATTGTAGCGGAGTCCAGCCAATCACCGCTGAAGTGACGTTGGAAGCCGTCCGGGCGCTTTAAAGTCGGCAGCAAGCGCGCCAAGTGCTTATCCTAGACAGGACGCCTGCGCGAGCCAGCGTGGCGTCCGCGACTGGAAGGGGGACGAGCAAATGGACCATGGCCTTGAAATCGCCACGCTCGGTGGCGGCTGCTTCTGGTGAAACCTAACAGCCTAGTTATGTTTTTCTCCATAAAATCATACACTTAATTTTTGCTGGATTTTTTCTGCTGGTTCATCTGCTGAATTTCTCAAAGAACCTTGTTGGGCATGGCTTCGCCATAGGTCAGCAAGGGGAAACCTTCACCAGAGCCATTTCTAGCCCCGTAGAGCCGTTCGAATGGTTCGCAGTAGGTAGACACCCCATCGCACCAGAAAACAGCCCCAAAACCTTCCTATGTGGGTTTGGCAGTGGGAAGAACTTTCATCAATCAGAAATAAAAATAATGAAGTTCATCAAAGAAGTTTCATGTAGTTGAAGGTTCTAATGTGCTCAATCAATTGAATAAATTTCTTCGATTATAAAAATTTTATTGATGGGTTTTCTTCTTGTGGTATGATGTAGTCATCAGCTAACGGGGTTGGCTGAATTCAACCAAACTTGAAGGAAGCTAAAATGTCGTTTCTTGATAATGCCAAGGAAGTTCTGACCGAAGAAGAATTCACCAAACTTCAAGAGCTTCAAACAAAATCGTCTGATTTTGAAGCAACACCCGATGAAGAAAAGAACCTTCTTGGACTGAAAAACTCGGTTCGTGAAAAAATCGCCCAACGAGATAAGGCAAAAAACCTTTCTTTCCTGAATGGTAAGGTTTACACCATCGCTGAAATTATTACGGCTGGTGGATATTCGGATGAAGAAATCAAGAAGTATTATTCGGAAAAGTTCCCCCGTGGTGCTAATACCGAAGTTCGCCAATATGCCACCATCAAGTTTAAGGACAAGGATGGTAAGGAAGTTGAAGAAGCTATCAAAACTGGTGAGCGAATTTCCAAGGGAGCAAAAGAAGCCATCAAGAAGATGGGTGTGGCGAAGTTCGTTGAATTGATTACGGACAAAGCTTACTTTATTGACCATGTTTCTACTCCCACTGTTGGCATCATGGCTAACAAGAAGGTTTACAAGCATATCAATGAACAAGCGAAGCGACTTGAATTTGATGTTGAAAAATTCAAGCAAGCATTGGGTATCAAGGCATGATACTGCCCTTCCAAAGAAAGCAAAAAGCCCCATAAAGGGGCTTTTTCTTTATCTGTTGAAAATATATCCACCAAACAAGAAAACCCCTATTTCTAGGAGTTTTTCTTGAACCATTTATTTCTTCGGAGAACTTCATTATTATCTATACTTCATAAATGATATTAACTACTTTACTTCATTTGTCAATAGACAGTTGGTTTCATTTCAACATTTCTTTCTTCTATTTTTAAATCTTGTGGAAGTGATTTGTTAATTTCCTTCACGAAATAATCACCTAATCCCATATTTCCACCTTTTTTAACTGATTGCTTGTCAGTTTCAAATGAATTCATGGCATTAGAATTTGCTGTTGAAATAGTGTCTTTTACTTCAATATCAGACATTCCAGTTTTATCTAGGCTAGATTGAGCAGATTTAAATACTCCCATTGTTTCTTTTGCTGAATCAGTAAAATAACCACCACCAGCCATAGCAACAACACGACCAGAACCAGAACCATATTTATCAATTAGGTGTTTGTTCATTGCTGAATTCAATTGTTGTTCAAAATTAGAATCAGGATTTCTTTCAATTGAGTCCTTCATCTGGTTCATGAATTCATTTCCTTCAACAGAATCTTTACCACCAACCATATTAACAGCTTTATTCAACATTGATTGAGCTTGTGCCCCTTTCAATGTATTTCCAGAGTATTCAAGATTATCCAATATTGAAGATTCAGCTTTATTGCTATTTCTAGTTCTTTCTTCTCTTGTTTCTGGATTATCTGTTCTTCTATCAAAATCAGCCATTTTCTTTTCATTGTTTATTCTATCTTGGTTAATTTTGTTGTTGAGAGCTTTTGAAGCACCTTGTGAAGCCATAGCAACAGCACCAGCACCAGCAATCGCACCAGCACCAGAAGCTTCTTTTCCATGACCACTCATTGAAACACCTAATCCACCAATCCAATTGATTACTTGGTCAGGAAGAACATGGACAATATCAAAACATTTCTTGATTAGATAAGTCATCATCCCTACATAAACAACAGGCATAGCAAACATACCTAATACATAAGTCAACAATCCACTATCACTTTGAGCCAAATTCCAAACATCAGGAAATATAGATGTTATCAATGAACCAATTATTTGAACAATTGAAACAGATAGAGCAAATCCAACAACCATCAATAAAGGTTTGAATAATATTGATAGAAGTTGTTTAAATCCGTTAGAACCTTGCCCGATAACTTCATGACCTTCAAAAAGAATTGCTACCGTCCATAACGTTGAACCAATAATAGTTTCAGCATAAGAAATTACCAAAGCCATGATACATCCAATCCAGATAAAGAATGGAAGCATTGGGACAATGTAAAGAGCCCAAAAAGCAAACATCATGATTGGTGGAATGAATGTTATTAGTGTGACATTCAAGAACATTCCAATTCCAGGAGCATTACCAATTGAAGAAGAAAGAGCACCGATACCAACATATAGAGCACTAGCAACAGCACCAGACCATCCACCAATTCTTTCTACTTTCAATACAGCATTTTCATTTTTATCGAATGTCATTGTTCCAGCAGAAGTAAAAAGCTTTTTGATTATTGGAACTGGTGAAAATCCTTCTTTGACTGAATGTTTTATGGTGTCCCACCAACTTTCATTAGAACCACCTGTTTCATCACCAACACCATAATTCACAACACCAGCACTAGATAAATCAACAACTTTACCAATATTGTTTAATGCTTTACTCCATTCATCATGTAATGGGTATCCGTCAAAATGAGATACACCAGAAGCAACAGGAACATTGGCAATAGCTGAATTAGTTAAATCCATCAATTTACTGATTTTTTGATAGTAAGCACCCAAGAAAATGAATCCATCTTGGTCAACACTTTTCTTCAATTCACTAAACTGGTCTAATGAAAGAATTTGTTGTGAAGCAAATGAATTTACATTCTCTCTATATTTACCAACAGCATCAGCAATCAATTTTGGGTCAATAGGAGCACCAGAAGAAACTAATTGAGCAGATAGAGTATCCATCTTGTTCATAAGATTTGCTGTTTCTTCTTGATTTTTTTGAGAAATAGCCTGCATCCTACTAACAGCATCAGAAGCTTGAACTAAATTGGTAATAGCACCTAATGGACCAGTAGCCACATTCTGTAAAGATTGGCTAGTATCAACGGCAGGAGCTTGCCATTTAGAAACGGTTAATGTTCCACAAGCATCAACTTGACCATTTTTATCACCAAATTTATAGATGATATTATTCATTCCATCTTCTTTTGTTATTCCAACGGTCATATTTGGAAATAAAATATGAGCTTCATAGCTGTAATTCTGTTGAAATTGCTTCATCACATTCATGCAAGCATAAGAAGCAAAAAGATTGTAAGCCAAGCTATTAACTTCTGGCTTAATCAATCCAGTTTGAGCAACTTGTATAAGATTTTGATTGCTCATGAATCTTGAAGCACCAGCATCAGCAAAAGAAATTCCAGCAGTAATGACTTTTCCAGTCAAATATTGAATACTGTTGTATCCGTTCCCCAATGGAATTAAAAACAAAATTACAGATAATCTGATTGGAAGATAAACACCGGAGAATTTCTTTCCCATAAATTCGCCATCATGTGCTGTTCCAACAGTGGCGAAAATCACATAATAAACAAACAATATTCCAGCACAAAATAATGCTGATATATTAACGATTTCAATTAAACCAGCCATTGAGTCAGATGATTCACCACCAAATACACCGAGTTTCCCAAATATAGAGTTCATAACCATCATCATCTTGTCTGTTGTCATTGGAGTTAGCCCCAAATCACCAGCAAAAGACAAGGATGGAATTAGAACAAGAGAAAGCACCATTAGAATTTTTATTATCGCTTTCATGTTTTCACCTTATTTGTTGTTGTTTTTATTTTGTTTTGAAAACAAGTGAAGTGAACGAAGATATGAACTAACAGACATTCCTAATTTCTTTGCTGAAACCTTCATATCTTCCCTTAACTCATTTGATACCTTTACATGTATTGTTTTGTTAAATTTCTGAATATCATTCATTTTTGTTCTCCTTGAATTTTAGTTGTTCATATAAACCATAACAAAAATAGCCATATTGTCAACATAGAATAAGAGATATTTTCAACATAAATAGATTTTCAAGAATATGGATTCAGATAATAGAAAAGCCCCAATAAATGGGGCTTTTTCTTTTTCGGGAAAGCTTCGCTGTTTTTTGGCTTCGCCTACATGATTTCATGATGATTGTTTCTTCAACCGTGGAAATAGTTTATTTTCCATACATACAGAGCGAACTTCTTTTATTATCTCCAATTTATAATTCAATTCAGAATCATTCTCTAATGCCTTTCTAAATCTATGTAAATCAGTATGCTTTACAGTTCCTTCATGTTCAGGAAATAGCAACATGTAATCATCAATATGCTTCATGAAATAAAGTGATTCAATTTTTCTGGTTTCTTCTGCTGTTCGTTTCATATCTTGGTTCTCCTAGTTTTATTGTTATTTGATTTCAATTCCATTCTTAACTTCGACTCTAAAATTCTTTTTTCAAATACAGTATCGCACTCAAATTCTTCATTAAAAATAAATAAATATTTTTCATCAGCCACGAACATTTGTTGTGGTCCGTAGTAAGGCTCTGGAAGATAACCAAAAACAAACGAATCAGAATTGTTCATATTGAATAAATCTATAACTCTATTTGTAATGTCTATAACTTCATTTTCAGCAATATTACGGGAGAAAAAAGTATCATCAGAAAAATCTTTTCTTGCTATGTAAGGATAGCTTCTATTAGTAGAGAAATACCAAATAACATTTCTAGATGGCATATCGTTATAATCAATCAGTTTCATATCTTGGTTCTCCTAGTTTTATTGTTATTTGATTTCAACTCTCTTTCTAGTTTATTTTTCAAGCAAAATTTTCTCATTTCAGGAATAAACACATTAACCCAAAAATAAGCAAACATTTTTTCCTTGTGGATTTTTCTACCATTTTCATTCACATAATAGATTTTGTATTTATCTTCTCTGTGTGATTCTATGAAGCCAGGGAGAAACCATCCACCTTGTGGAATACTATTATAAGACCATTCAACTGATTTTCTTTGACCAACAATATTATCAATCAATTTGTATGTTTCATTGTATTCAAGGCAATAATCAATAAAACATTTATTTTCAAAGGATACACACCTTGAATGCTCCAAATTTAGGCGACTGCCATTTGTATTTAATGCTTCTAAAATATCTGATTTACTAAACATCATTTTTCTTCTCCATAATATTCTTCTTGTTTTCCAAACTTTGGCATGTATTTGGGAATTTCAACCTTCACTTCTTCTGGAAATTCTTTTTTGGCATGGTCAAATTTTCCAGACTTCAAATTAGCTTCATATTCTAATTTTTTGATTTGGGCTTCTATCTTTTCTTCGTATTTCTCTTGATAGAAAACACAAATATCAACTTTAATAGCTTCACAAAACATTTCTCTTGCTTTATTAAGTTGTGGGATTTTGTAGTATCTACCAATCTTGGCATCTTTCCAGTTATCTTTATGGTTTTTTGGAAAATCAAACAATTCAGCTAGTTTTTTTGTGAACACTGCTGGTGGATTATCACGAAGAGTTTTATGTAAATCATGGTCTTTACAATACTTGACAAATCCATCATAAACCTTTTGTCTATTTACTTTTATTTCTTCGGAAATCCATTTTTCAGAAATCAATGATTCATCATCAAAAACTTCTAGCCACTCACATTCAAGATGTAGTAATTGGTTCAAGTAATTTTCAATTGGTGGAAGGCAACTCAAAGTAGCTTCATCGTGTTCTTTTGTTTTAAGTATTTTCCTTGGATTAAATCCTTCTAAATCAACTTCATTCATGAAATAATTAACTAATGAATGTTTGCCTTCACCTTTCAACCAATCATAATATTCGTCATAATTAAAATCAGTCTTTTTACATTTGAATAAATTATATCTTCTGTCGCCTATTTCTAAATTAACAGGAACTTCATGATTGCTTGTAAAAACATGAAAAGCATAGTTATCAACACCATCATTAGCGAAGAATTTTGTTTTTGTCTTTCTTGTTTCGCCAGTAATAAGAGTTTTTAAGTGATTTGATGATTCTTTGTCACCAGAAAAGAAGCTTTCTTCATGAAGAAAATATTTTGTATATGTGTATTCTTCATTGAACCCTTCCAATAAGTCCTTTTTTAAATTCTCAACTGTATTTGAATGATTTGGGCAGATTGCTCTTATAGTTTCTGATAATGTGGATTTTCCACAACCATGTGGACCGACAAGGACAATTGATGTTCCAGTATTTCTATGTGGAAATCTAACTGTATAAGCAAGCAATTTAACGATATATTCAGCATTTATTTTATTTCCAACAAGATTTTCAATATAATCTAGAAATATGCTTATATCTCCCTTTTTTGGCTCAACAAATCCAGTCCACATATTCAATACATCTGGATTATCAAAGTAAGGTGATGGGTCAAAAACGGTTTCTTTATATACCTTACATAAATCAGTCATTGTGTCTAACCAGAAGTCAACATAACGAATTTCTTTAACTTCCATTTTGTTGGTTCTTTGATTTTCAACTCTAACTTCAAATATCTCTTTCCTTCTTTGTTTGATAAATTTTTCGTGAGTATATTTCTTATATTTCAATGTTGTGTATGTTCTCTTTCTTCCATCGTTTCCTTCAATTATTCTTGTTGAATGGAATGGTCGCAATACAACAGGTTCACCAGCGAAATCTTCAACGAAGAAATACTCATTAAAATACTGTTTTGCAAATTTCAACATTAAATCTTTGTCTATTGAAGTATGACAACTAGCATAAAGATAGTTCGCTTTATTTCCTTCCGTATTCAATATAGCTTCAACATTGACATTATTATATTTGTTGTTATTATTATTCATAGTAGTGCCTTTTTAGTTATTTTGGTTTGATTTGGCAATCTTGACGGGGTTGCCATTTTATTTTACTTGTTCAATCTTTCGCTCTCTCAATTTTTCTTCTATACACTTTCGTATATAAGCACACCAATTGAAATCATCTTGTTCTCGAACATTTCTCATTTGTTCCAGCATCGTTTTTCCTACTGGAATCATGAAATTACAATCTTTGTTTTCTTTTTTCATTTAATTTCTCCTGAACTATATTATTAAATTACATCTCTTATTTAATTTGTCAATAGTTGTATAGGTATTTTTTTTACCCCACCCTTTTTGAAGTGAATAGGTGGGGGAAGAAGAATATTGATAATCTTGGTTCTTCATTGGTTTTTGAATATCCCCCCCATCGTAAAAAAACGACGATATGAAAAACGAACTTTTTATATTTGATTTTATAAGGCGGGAAAGGTGGGAAAGGTGGGGCAACATAGAAGAAGAAGCTTATAAATACTATATTTATTATTATTTATATTAAAAATAAATAAGGTGGGGTAAAGGTGGGGTAAAGGTGGGAATTTATAAAAGTTCGCATATTTTTCTTGATTTTTAAACTTGGCTAACAGCCAAGTTTCTAATATTGAAAATTTCTCTCCCTTGAAAACCTATCTATCACACCAGACAAACAAGAAAGCCAGCATGAAGCTGGCTTTTTTATTGAAAAAATATCATGATTGAATCACATGCTCTTACTTTTTATCAGAAATTCCTTTGAATGCTTTGTCTGTATTATGCTTAATATTGGTTGTTCGATTCGATACCGAGCAGGTGTAATGAGTGCTTTTCAATTTTCCAAAAGCTATCTATAAGAAAAATTACCTAAATATCGTCATTTATCGTTGTTCATCGCTCCTTACCTTAGATTATTGTATAGATACCTTGTCAATTTAGTTTTATAGCCTGTATCTGAACAGTCAAAAAGAAGCTTATTTTCAGACAATGCCTATTTTAAACTTCAGTTTTTAGGGTTTTTCTATGAAACCCTTATAGGGACTAGCTTTCAATACATTTTTCCGTACTTGGAAAAGTGTACAATAGGTTCTTATAAACTTATTTCAGCAGAAATTTGAATAAACATCGGTTCAAATCAGTAGACATTTGTTTAATTCAGTTTGCCATCAGTGTGAATCAGTAGAAAATCAGTTTCAAATAAGTTGGAACTCTGTAATTGTGTTGAAAAAATGTCCTATTCTATGTTGACAATATGGATATTTCTGTTAACTTGATTTGAACTAACTTGGAGAATTATTATGAATAGTCAAATACAGGAAATAATAGAAGGATTTGAACATTGGATAGAGCTAGACAAAAACAGTCTTGAAGAACTAAATGAAAAGATTGATGATTTGTTGGAGCAGAAGAAAAGAATTGAACATAGGATGAATGTATCTAAACAAAGATTGGAGCAATACAGAGAAAAGATGGAGAACTTATGAGAAAACTACTAAATAGATTGTTTGGTTCGGATGGGAAGTATAAAGGTGAAGAATATTGTGAAACATGTTCTGGTAAATCTAACCCTTGGGTCATGAAGGTTGATGGCGATTCAGTTTTATTTTATGAACGGGCAGTAGATGGCTATTTACTTCACGAATTCTCAAAAAAGGAATTAAAGGCAAACAATGATGAATTTTATTTTTATGAAGATTATGGTGTTAGGTCATCAATAGAAAAACCAATGATAGAAAGACATGAGAAAGTAAAAATCGTGTTTGGAGAACGAGAAATCAGAATCCTAGCCAGCAACAGAAACATCGTATTCAGGAAGTGTCTGTTGTGAGCTAGAACCCACCAGAACGAGCTTGTAGCCCTACACCTGGCACAACCTGGAACAGCACCACCCCACCAAAACAGCCCCTTCATGGGGTTTTTTTGCGTCCCGATTTGCTCAAAAAATAGGCAAATCGTCATAGAGCCGTTTTAAGGCACTTTCTAGCCATTTTCTACCACTGGACTAACTTACCCCTGCCCAACACATTTTCATCGCCGTATAGAGCGATTACGGGGAGCTATTTTGGAGCTATTGATTATTCTTCTTCATCGTATTCATGAATCATGTTCACAAAACATATTTCATGAATAGAAGAAAACAAAAAAGACCAATCTCCCAATTGGTCATCTTCGTTCTCACAAAGGAAAATGAATCGACAAGGATTTTTATTTGTTAACAGGAGAAGTCGATTCACTACAAGAATAAATGTTTTTGCTTCTTTGTCAATTTCAACAAAAAAAGTCATATTTTGTGTTGACAAATAGAAAAAACGATGTTTAATAATCTTATCCATTTAATAAATTTGATTAAGGAGAAACAACATGATTACTTTATTTGTGTTTATTTTGATTGCTATGTTGGGTGTCTATTCATTCTACAATTTCAGTAAGGTGCTAGATACATTGGCTTTATCTTTGAGCAATCTTATTGATAGTTGGAGAGAAAAAAATGAAAAACGAAACAGTAGAATTTAAGTTGAAATTAACCCGTGAGCAAAGAGAGCATCTAATTTCAGAAGCTAGGGAGCATGGTTTTACAGCAAATAGCTATCTTGTTCTATTGCTTGAATTCACGGAAGGAAATGATAGTTTTAGGCAGTATATGGAAAACAGAATTTTTGGAGAAATAAAATGAATAACGATAATAATAAAAAAGAAGGGATGTTAAAGAAAGTTGCCCTATCGCCTTTGAAATTTTTAAACTGGACTGCTAAACCTGTTTATATGCCAGTGGTTAATCAAGTTCATGAGTCAGCAACCAGAATAAAACCATTGCTTCAACTTGTTGACCCTAGAAGTGTCAAGAAAATAAAAGCAAATGCCAGAGTTGAAACCTATGAGCAAGCTAAATATAGACTTGGTGTTTCTGAATCAGACATTGATAAGAATTACCGTATGGCTTTTTACATGGCATATATGTGTTTTGGGTTCTTAAACCTTTTTATGATATTGGGAATATTGAACTTGATAGACAAAAATATCATGTCTGGCTTAATGTTCTTATCATTCTCATGTATTCATTTTGCTAATACAGTTAATTACTCATTCAGAGCTTATAGAATGAAAATAAGGGAATTATGCTCATTCTCAAAATTCATGAATGATAGAGCAAACTGGATACCAACATATAGGAGATAAGAAAATGAGCTATTTTCCAAACCTAAACGATTCCATTTTCTTATTGAAAAATACGACTATATGGAGCAACAAAAAGAAGGAATCAGTAGCCTTCAATTATGGGAAACAGATTTTTATTGCTTACTCTTTTGATGATAAATTAACTTTTGTCAAATATGAAGGAGATAAAGCAATTGAAATGATAGATGAAATACTGGATTACTTTTCTCTTATTTTGAGTGAATCAGATTCAGTTAGTTATATACATAGAAATTTACCACAAGGAGAATAATAATGAGTAAATTATCGTCTAACAAAAATAAAGAGCATGTTTTCAATGAAAACTTGGTGAAGGTTAATTCCACCCTTTCAAGGTATGGCATACCTTCAAAACTTGTTTCTTATGGAATAGAAGAACGAGTAATGATAGAGCATGACCGTTATTACATAGCATTCAGATATGAAGATGGAATGTTATTTTTATGTGTCGCGCACAATGAAAAAATACATAAAGCCATTGGCGAGTATGAAAATATCGCTTGTGAGCAACTAAAATCAGTGAAATTTGACTTATTGAAATTATTTGGGCAATTTGGAATAGATGGTATTGAATACTACCAAAATAAACACTTTGTTGAATTGGCTTTCACAAAATATTTCAGTGAAAATAGAAAATACAGTCAGTTCATAAAAATATTTGATAAGTTGGAGCATAAAGAAACGGATATCGAAAAATACATTAATAAAGGAGAATTATTATGAAAAGAAGCATTGATATTCAAACAATGTCAGCAAAACAAACCCGTGAAGTTTACGAAGAATTCAAACAGTCAAGAAAGGACATGAAGCAAGCTATCTATCTGTTGTGTGGTGGTTCAATCTGTTTGGTTCTTACAATTGGATTTTTGTTGGCTTTACTTGTAAGACATTAACATAGATAGCAGTAAATACATTTCATAACAACTATAAGGAGAAACAATATGAAATTAAAAGACCTAGAAACAAAATTAGTAGAGAAAGATTTTGATGTTAAATTCGTCAAGGTTGATACTGACAAGGTAAAACAAGAGCGAATTTATTTGAACCTTGATAAAGCATTTTCAACATACTTTATTGACTTTGAAGGGAAACCATTTTTGTATGTTTATATTTCCAGACAAAAGGGATTTGATTACTCAACAATAAAAACATTCAGTGAAGAAGTTTTAAATGAAGAGAATTCTAAATGCCGTAGTGCCAAGTTGAAGATTTTGAACATACTAAAACAAGAAGGAATTGAAGGTGTTGAATTCTACGAGAATGAATCTGATGTTCCACTTAAACCAGCATCCAAGAAGAAAAAAATCGAACTTTGATAGTTATTCTCAAAAGATAAAAGCCAGCTATAAGCTGGCTTTTCTATTGGCTTGAAAATTCATATTGGTACTTTCTGGCTTATCAAGTATTCAAATAAAATGATACTAATCAATGAAAAGATACTTAATGCTCTTCCAAGTTTATTTCCCTTTTCTGTCAATATGTCATTTTCTTTTTTACAGTAAAAATAAATAGCAATGTATCCAATGAAGCCAATTAACATTACTAACTGATTATCAAGTGTGTTTAAATCTCCGTAATTACACATGATTACACCTTGATACTATCAGTAAAAGAATTCACTAGAACATTGTTAGCAATAAGGTTTTGATTGAATGGGTCATTGTAGTGATTTTTTGCTAACTCTCTCTCACTATCATTCATGGTTCTGCCTAACTTCTTCTCAACAGCTTTCATGAATTCAATAATATTCAATCTCTTTTCTTCTATTTGTTCAGGTGCTTCTTCTTTCTTTTCTTCAACGGGAATATTCACAGCGAAAGGGTCAACTTCTTCTTTTTGAATTTCAGATGATTGTCCTTGTTCATTCCATTTGGGAAGTTCACTCTTATTCTCAACTCTGGAACTGGATTTTCTAGGTAATTTCGCACCATTAGCCACGGCAGTAATCTTATCTGCTATCTCTTCAACATCCTTTTTTGAAACATTTATCAATCCGTGTTCTTTCCATAGTGATATGTAGTAAGAGAGTTTCTTATTATCAATTGGTTTCTGTTGCTGTTCCTTTACATCGTCACGAGTATTTAACCAATCGCATATAAGACGATGCATCCATCCTAACTCTCTCATTGCTAGTATATATTTAAGATATACATAGTAATGATACCCAGGCACACCCCTTACTTTTCTTTTCTTGTGGAATTCCACTATCTCATTAAAATCAATATCGTTATCGTTCATTTTTTATTCTCCTTATCAAATAACTTCATATCTAAATATAACTCGAATAATGATATTGTCAAATTCAATTTACTTTCTCATTCATAATCCTAATTAGTATCTAGTTCGTTCTCAAATCCATTCACAATCCAAGATTATGATTGTTCATTTCTCATAAATAGACTGGTAGTGTTCCAATCTATTTTCACAAACAAAATCCGAACATCTAGGATGAGTAATCCCCCCAAAAAATTGACGAGCAATTTTTTTAGACATTTACACCACATGTAATGTGTTGTTATGCCAGTTGTCCTTTCAGGACTAACTAAATGGGGGGATTTTATACATTACTCTTTACATTGTGTTTTAGATTACTTCTTTGATTGTAATGTGTCTTTTTTCAATTAAGATATGGGAATAATAGCAATAAATCTAATCTATACATTAGATTGTTGACAGTAGATAAAAATAGTGTATGGTTTTAATGTGAGTTTCTAATAAGGAGAATAACAATGAAACCAGTTCAAAAATCTATCTATTTTTCACCTTCAATGCTTTTCTTTTTTGAAGATATATCAAAAGAGAAGAAGTGTTCTTTCAATGAAGCTGTCGTTAAGTTTCTGGAAGAAGCAGTTTCTAAACAAGAAAACAGCAGAACAATTCAAGAAGTTTTGAAGGGTCAAGAAGAAGTAAAGGACTATATTTCGCAAGTAGCTGGAATGTTAGCCGAGATAATCGAAGAAAAAAAATAATGGAGAATGGCTATGAAAAAAGTTCGCTACTTATCAAGTTCAAACATGGACGACATGTTAACCCCTGACACTCCAAGAAGGTATTACAACCAAATTCTAGGATGGCTTTGTTTTTTATTCGTCGTTTTCTCGTTTTCTTTGGGAATGTTCTTCTTCAAAAACATTCCATTTTTCAAGATATTATTGGCAATAATCCATCATGATTCTGAATATTTGTCTTACTTCAACATGTCTATTTTTTATGGAAAATGTTTTTTTGTATTCTTTCCTTCTGGTTTGGCTTCATGGTTTTTAACTGGACTGATTACACCACCAATCACAAGACAAACTCATTTGGCTGGAAATTTTTTGGATGATTCAGCACAAGTTATCAAGAACTACGAAACAGATTTCAAGACACCAGAAGATAAAAAAGATATTGCTTTTATTCGTTCTAATGAAATTGATTTTAATTTATGTGGAAAACAGTTCCCAAATTATGCTGATGGTGTGCCAGTAAAAAGGACTGTTTATCTTCCACCAAATATCCTAGAACTTTCAACTATTGTTCGTGGTGAAGCTGGCTCTGGTAAATCTGTTGTATTGAATAGATACATCAAGGAAGCAATTGATAACAAACACAAGGTTATTCTTCATTCTGTTAAAGGTGATGAAATAGACATGTTGAGTGGCTATTGTGATTTTTATTTAATACAACCTTGGGAATCGAAAGGATATGCTCTTGATTTTCTGAATATGCTTGTGAGTAATTCAGAAGCAGTAGAGAAGGCTAGAATTAGAACTTTTGTGGAAAGCTTTACACAAGCAAAAGAAGGAAAAGCCGATTTTTTTAATAAAGGTTCAATAGCAGTATTAGAAGGATTGGTTAGATGTGTTGTGTCAGAATCAAAAGAAAATGGTGTTGTTCTGGCTAACCTTGGAAATATAGTTAAGTTGTGGAATCAGTTTCAAGTTAATCCAGTTGATGAAGATATAGACCTTTCAGACGAAAAGGCAGTGAAAAAAGAAGTTGATAAAAATAATCAGCAACTTCAACTTATCAAGGATTTTTTGGTTCAATGGAATAGACCAGCCACTGTTTATGTAGACCCACAAAATGCGAAAACTTCTCTATGTGTTCTGGCTTCATGTGCTGAAACCATAAGAAGATTTGAAGTGCTTTCTGATTTCTGGAAAGATAGAAAAACTTTGAATATAAGAAAATGGTTAAAAACAGAACCAAAGAAAGATAGAAAGGTAATTATTCTAGTTAATTCAAACCAATTTGGTGATGTGGCAAATTGCTATATTTCAGCATTTATCAATTTGATTGTTGATGAAGTCATTGAAGAAAGCTACAAGGTAAAACATCAACTTCATTTTATTCTTGATGAATTCCCACAACTTACAGCAATAGATTTACAAAAATTCTTGAAATTGCCAGATGTTGGTCGAGGTAAAGGAATTCGTGTCAGAGTCGCATTACAGAGAACTTCACAAATAAAATCATCTTTCAATATGGATGGAGATAGTTTTGCTGGTGCTTTCCAAAATAAAATTTGGGCTCGTATGGCATCAGATGACTTTCCTAATATAGAAAGAGAATTAGGAAAAAGAGATATAGCCGAAACAATATCAACAGCTAACTATGGAAATGGTAGCCAAGGAAAGAGCATAAACAGTAAACAACAGAAATCCAAAGTTGATGTTGCGAATGTGAATGAGCTTCAAAATATTTTAGGACCAGTAGCAACAGATAAATTCATTGGTGTTCGCGTTCTATTCAAATTCACAAATAATCCAAGGGTAGGAGTGGTTTTACTTCCAGCAGTTAAGTTTGATAAAAAGGAGCGAAGAAATATTATTGTTTCATCTTCTGGAAGCAATGTGAATAAAAAAGCAAATACTCATTCAGAAGATGATAAAGAAGAAATCACAATACAAAATGAAGTAATACATGATATTGATGTTCTACACCTTGACCCACCAACAGTAGGGCATGAAGAAGAAAATCCAATGAGTTCAGCAATGGTAGAAATTGGAGCACATGCGATAGGTGGAGAAGCTTTATCTATTGCCGTTCAAACTGGTGAATTATTAGATGCTTTAACAACCACCCATTCAGGAAGTGGAAATATAATCCAGTCAAATGAAACAACATTAGAGCAGAGAATAGAGAATAAGATAAATAGAAATGTTGATAGTTTGAAGAAACTTGCTTTACTTCGTAAAACGGAAATAACACATGATGGAGATTTGGAATTATGATAAATATTGCCAAGATAACTAACCCTAAATATTTGTTTGAACATTCAAAACATGAATACTACACAGAAGGCGACAATGAAAAAGGTTTTTTCACTGGCTCTGGAAGTAGATATATGAAATCGGAAGGCAAGGAAGTTTCACAAAAACAATTTGAATATCTTGTTGGTTTAGGTGGTAAAGATAATCAAGGTGTAGAGATTGACCCTGGAGCACCAAAGGATTGGTCAATTCTCTATAACCGTGTTTCTGATGAAGATAGAGAAAAGATGGATAAAGCTTTCAAGGAAGCTTTGATTGAAACAGCAAAAGCTATTGAAGAAAATACCTATTATAGAAAAACAGAGAATGGAAAAGAAGAATATGTTTTAGCCCGTGGTGTATCAATGGCAATCTTTCAACACCATACTTCAAGAAGTGTGAAAGATAAAGCCGTTGATTGTCATGAACATGGACATATTATTGTGTTTCCAAAAGTTCTAGGAAGAGATGGGAAAATGTATTCTCATACTCTTTATGATTTGATAAACGAGAAAGATGGACAAGGTAATAAACAAACAACATTAAAATATCTTGACCAAGTATTTCAGCATAGTTTAGCTAAATTCCTAACAAATGAAATGGGTTATACGGTTAGCCGTGGTGTAAAAGATAGTTTTAGAATTGATGGTATTTCAGACGATTTGAGAAAAGAATTTTCACAAAGAACAGAATCTATTAAGGAAATGGCAAAGGAAGGGGCTGATTATTCTGAATTGAAAAAGCTATCTTTACAGCAGAGAAATTCAAAATCTGAAAATGATTTGTCTGTTCTTCGTGAGCAATGGCATGAAAGAATGAAGGATAGAAATTTTGATATTTCTTCTGTTCAGTCAATGAAGGGAAAGCAAGTCAATTTAGATAAATCTTTTGAAGAAGCATTCAAAGGATATAAATTCATTACTGAAAAACAGCTAAAACTCATGGCTTTAAGTGAATCTAAATTTTCTACAAAAACATATCAAGAGAAATTAGATGAATTTAAAGGAAGTGAAAAACTACAACAATTGAAGAAGGGGTTTTATCTCCATAAATCTAACAAGTCTATGGAAAAACTTGGCAATCAATACAGGCAACACAAAAAGATTGAATTTGTCAAGTCTTTGAAGAATAGAAATATTCCTATTCAGAAACAAGCCAATCATAGTAAAGGAGTTCAGAAACCAACCAATAATAGAGTGGCAGATAGCACACCAGCACCTTCACAATCGAAGCTTGCCAAGGATACAAAAGCCGTTTCTGGTAAGCAGTCAGACAAGATTTTGAGCCAGCTAAATGAACTTGCTTCTTCTCATGCTTTAAGAATGGTTCAGATACTTTCTCAAACAGAAGGTAAGCCAGGAACAGAAGGACAAGCAATAGCGAAAGAAATATCTAACTACCAACAACAACATTCACAGTTGATGGATGCTTATAGAGAAGCACTACAACAAGAAAACAAACAATCCATAGAAATATAAAAATAATTGTGGACCTTTTTGAAATACTATGTTATAGTTCTTTCTGAATAGCGACCAAACCTTAAATTTATAGCGACCACCCCGCCCATTGGGGTTCAACTATTTACTTTAAGGAGAGTCGCTATGTTAGTTTTAGGCAAAACAAAGAGTTCACAACTCTGTAAAGAGTTCTTTTCAAACCAAGCAACACAAAACAAAGGTTTGAATATCATTTTCAATAACTATCTGTTATTGAATCAGTTTCTTTCTGAAAGCCATAGTGAAGAATTATCTTCATTAGCTAGAAAAGAGTTTGATGATTTCAAGAAATCCATGAAAAACATGGATTTGAAATTACTTCATCTTTCTTTTGGGTATTCAGAACAGCACCAGAAATTCACATTTTCTTACATTATCAGAAGTAAGAAACACAACAATCCAGATTTTAGGGTTGATGGGTTAATTCCTGCTCAAATTCCTTTTGTATTTTTTCCTTCAATGTTCGCCAGTTTCCTACTGGACATTTTGAAGGAAGTTCCCTATGACCAGCTTATCGAAGTTTCAAAGGGGAACTAATATGAAAAAGACATTATTAGAAGTTTATGCAGACAAAACAACATTCAATGAAAGAAATTCAAATCCAAGGAATGAAGGGATTGTTGCTACTTTAAGTGATATTATTGAAAGGGAAAGTAGCTTTGAGAATTTACCTAATGCTATTCATAAGGTTCATGAGTTTCATAAACTTTGGATTGATAGAAGCAAGGTAAAAGATGAAGAAGAATTAGAAAGGGTAGCAACGATGTTTGATGCTTGCTTTACCATGATGATTTGTGATAAGTGGATTTCCAAAAGAATGAAGGAGAAAAACAATGAATAGCTATATCCAGTATTGTGATTTTTCGGAAGAATTTGTATCAACTATTATCGGAAATAATATTTCCGCAGAACAAATAAACAAGTTCTATGAAATTGTCCCATTTTGGGATGTCGTGAAGGAGATTATCAATGGTTTGGATTGTGAAACGATTGATAAAAAAAATCTTCTTGTGAAGAATGCCAGTGAATGTTTTTCAACTGTCATTGGGGATGAGAGATATTCATTCAACAAAGATAATGTTATTGGTGAAGTATGGAGTTCGCTAGAATATGAATCAAATATGAATGAATCAGGATGGTTAGAAGAGTGTGGGTATATTGAGAATGGTTTTGTAAATAAAAGTGCTGTTTTGAGTCATGCTATTGAAGATTTGGGATGGCATGAATTCAAAGTAAATTCAGAAAGTTTTTTTATTCGTGATAGTTCATTATCCCCATTTGACGAAGAAGATGAATTCGTTAATCTAGGTTTGCTATCAATAACAAGACTAATCTATATAATAATGGAATTCATGAACGATTCTGATTATGAAAGACTAACTCATTGCTTGTCATTTCTTGATAATGGTAATTGTGAAATTCATGAATCATGTTTGTATGTTCGTGAATTCTACAAAACACACATTTTGAAGAAAAAACTTTCTAATGATTTGAAAGATAAAGAATCGTTAAAGAGAATGAAGGTGTAAATTCATGTTCTCTCAAAAAGATAAAAGCCAGCATTTAGCTGGCTTTTCTGCTATATTGAAAGGTATTCACTCCGTAGCAAACACCGACTTATCCACATTACCCACAGATTCCCGAATTTCTCAGCCCATGTAGTAGACTAGGGCAGAATTCGGCAAAATCTTCGATTTTGTCTATGGATAATATGGATAAGTCTAATCATTAAGGAACGGTCATCATGGAACAACAAACAGAAGCATTATTAAAAATTCTTGAACTTGGTGAAAAAGAAATTGAAGAAGGTAGGTTTCAACCAGCAGAAGAATTTTTCTCTGAAATGGAAAAGGAAAATCAAGATGAAGTCAATTCAAGCAACAATGATAACAGTTCACTTTCTTCTTCTTGATTGATAATATTGTTTTGTTTCTTTTCTTTCAAAATCTTCAATCTATTCAATTTCTTTACTCCATCCAAATGTAGATTGAAGTAGTGTTTGAAGTTTGTATCTATGTTTCCATGTCCGAAGCTGGACAACATGCTAGATTGAGAATTTAACCCCTTATGTTTATCTGTAAGGTGGATTTCTTCAAACTTCCTAACTGATTGGAAGCCAAGAATTTTAGCAATCAAGATAGTATTGGAATCACCACCAATCGACAACATACGGGAAATCTTGGTTCTTCTCAAATCATGGAAATGGGTATCTTTTAATCCATTCTTTTCCATGAGTTCAGCAAATACCTTTCCAAAACCCATAATTGAATATGTGAAGAAGCGACCATCTTTCGCTTTTTTTGCTGGTTCAAGGTTCTTCAAAAATTGCTTTGCTGTTTCATCTAAATACACATCACGAAATTTTCCAGATTTTGTAATTGGCAAATGAAGGTATGTGTAATTATCTTTGATTTGGTCTTTTCTCAAATAGACAATCTCACTTCTTCGCATAGAAGTAAGTAAAGATAATTTACAAATATTAGCAAGTTGTGGATTTGAATATCCATTGATGACTTCAAAGAATTTCAGTTCTTCTTCTTCATTTAGAATTCTCTTTCTCACATTGATAACATTACGAAGTAATGATTTATCATAGTCTTTGATTGGATTTCTAACATCTTTTAATTTCGTATCAAAGTGAATCAGTTTGTTGAATACATTTGAAATAAATGTGAGTTCACGAACAACAGAAACAGGCTTAATAGCTCTGTTTTTCTTATCGCCTTTCAATCTAACCTTGATATAGTTATTTATATCAATATGGTCTATTTCTGTTCTAACATCAAGGGCTTTGAAATAACGATAAACGGTTTCAACATGTTCAATGCCATCCCTTTCTTTTTCTTCTTTGGTAATGTGTCTATCTTCAATTGAGATAGAACAGATTTTTGTGATAAATGCTTTTTTCATGGCTTGATTTCTTCGTTTTAGTTCTGTATCAGCCACTTCATTAAAAACATAATTATCAAGATATTTTTTAGCAAAATATCCAAAAGAGTAATCGGAACTATTGTATTCAGTTTGTTCTAATTTCTCTCTTTCCTTCCGTTTCAATTCTTCTTCTTCATCATCAATCTGATAAATGAATGCTTGACCTTTCTTATCTTTTGACATGATAAGAAATGCTTTTGCTTCATTAAGAGTATCAAAAAGATTGTTTCGTTTTCCCTTCCAATCTTTTCTAGTGATTTCTACTCTATACTTTGTAGTTGTAGAACCATCCTTGTTCAACCATTGAGCAAGTCTGATACCACGGGGGAGCTTGGACATAGGGGGTTCTCCGTCTGCTGAATCTGCTGAATGGTAGCATCAATTCAGCAGGTTGTATCCACCCCCCGAAACAGTCTATAAGGGTGATTATTATGGAAAATCAACAGGTTAGCAGTGGTGTGGACACCCCAAAAAACCTTGAAATAGCAGTGTTAGGAGCGGGATGTTTTTGGTGTCTGGAGGCGGTCTACCAACAGGTCGCCGGTGTGCGCGCGGTGGAATCGGGATACACGGGTGGGCACGTCAGCCAGCCCACCTATCACGAGGTTTGCGCGGGAGATACCGGGCACGCCGAAGTGGTGCGGGTGACATTCGACCCGTCCGCGATCAACTATCGCGAGATCCTTGAAATCTTCTTTTCGATCCACGATCCGACGCAACTGAACCGGCAGGGTAACGATGTCGGCACACAGTACCGTTCCAGCATCTTCACGCACTCAGAGGCGCAGCGCGCGGTTGCCGAGTATGTGATTGGCAAGCTGGTTGCCGAGCATGTCTACGATGCGCCGATCGTGACACAGGTGGAGCCGGAGCAACCCTACTGGCCCGCCGAGGCCAGCCACCAGAACTACTACCAGGAGCACCCGGCGCAAGGGTACTGCGCGTTCGTGATCTCGCCGAAGCTGACGAAATTCCGGCGCGATTTCTCGCACCGGATGCGGCGCTAGGTCGCCAGCTTCCCGGCGATTGCCTCAGCGAGCCGCGCGATGCTCAACGGCGCGCAGCCTTCGGCGTTATTGCTGACGATGACATAGGCGGGCTGGCCGGCGCGCAGCGTGCGCACGACCACGTCAGCGATGGCGTGGCGCGTTTCGGCGTCTTCGTCCACGAGCTTGTCGAATGGCGAGAATGCCTGCTCGGCCATCGAATAGGACCGGCCTTCGCGCAGCATCCAGCGCAAGACCTGCGGGCCGGGCGCGCCATCGTCCATCAATGCCTGCGCCGCAGCCTGACGTTGCACGGGTGGCAGACGGTCACGCGCGGCCAGGCAGAAACGCACGCCGCGCTCGCGCAGCATACGGATGTAGCGTGGCGTCAGCAGCGCCGCGTCACGGATCTCCACGGCATAGCAGGCATTTGGCGTCACCGCGCGGTCCAGCGCGGGCAGTTCGGCAAGGAACGCGTCGAGCCGTGCCAGGAAAGCGGGGCCGTCGTCAGCCATGCCAGCCAGCGGCGAAAGCTGGAACAGCAGGGGGCCGCAGCGCGGGCCGAGCCCGCTCGTGGCCGGCTCGATGAAGTCGCGGATTGCGATCTCGGCATTGAGGAACGCGGCGTTCTGCAGCCGACCGGCGCCATCGGGGCCGCGCAGCCATGCGTCGCACACGCTGGCGGGCGCCTTGACCAGAAAGCGGAAGTCTTCGGGCACCTGCGAGGCGTAGTTCAGGTAATCGGCCAATGGAATCGGGCCGTAGAAACCGCGGTCGATGCCAGCCGCGCGCAGCAGCGGATGCTGGCCACAGGCACGCAGACCTTTGCGTGACAGCAGGCTCTCGGTGTACTGGCCGTCGTAGGTAATGCCGTGCCAGCCGGGATAGGACCAGGACGAGGTGCCGAAGTAGAGGTTTGGCGGCAGTTGCTTCGCGAGCGCCTGCAACGCGGCGTCGGGCGTCCAAGGCTGGACGATCTTGCCAACGGGCTTCTTGTTTTCGGGATCGCCCGCCGCAGGTCGGGCAGTGGGCTTCGCAACGGGCGGCGATGCCGGGGCATCGCCGAATAGGTCGAGGTTCTCAGTCAAGCGTCAGGAAGGCGTACCGATCGGAGACGCGTAAATATAACGCCGCGACGTCGGGAATGTGTCGGCATTGCGATCGGCCTTCTGGCATACCACCTGGTAGATCGACATCTTCCCGCTTGTGAATGCATGTGAGCAGCCCGCCAGATAGATGCGCCAGATGCGGAATTTCTTCTCGCCGACCATCTCGCGGATGGTATCGGCATTGGTCTCGAAATTCTCCGCCCAGTGACGCAGCGTCTGCGCATAGTGGCGGCGCAGCAGTTCCACGTCGAAGGCTTCGAGGCCGCCCTTCTGCATCGTGGTCAGCACCATGCCGATATGCGGCAGCTCGCCCTGCGGGAACACATAGCGATCCATGAAGCCCGAACCGTCCATCGGTATCTCGCCGCTGTCTGGGTCGGTGGCGGTAATGCCGTGGTTCATCGCCACGCCACCTTCGGCCAGCAGGTCGCGCATACGGGCGAAATAACCCGGCAAGTTATCCTTGCCGACGTGTTCGAACATGCCGACGCTCGTGATGCGGTCGAATTGCCCGCTGATGTCGCGATAGTCCTGCAGGCGGATCTCGATGCGGTCCTGCAGGCCCGCAGCCCTCACGCGCGCGGTCGCCAGATCGAACTGGTTCTGTGACAGCGTGATGCCCACGCACCTGGCGCCAAACTTTTGCGCGGCCCGCAGCACCAGCGCGCCCCAGCCGCAACCGATGTCGAGCAGCGTCTGCCCAGGTTCCAAGCGGATCTTGGTCAGGATATGGTCGATCTTCTTGATCTGCGCGGTGGCCAGGTCTTCGTTGCCGTTCTCGAAGTACGCACATGAATAGACCATGTTCGGATCGAGCCAGAGCTTGTAGAAGTCGTTGGAAACGTCGTAGTGATACTGGATCGACGCCTTGTCCTCGGCCTTGGTGTGCGTGAAATGCTGCGCCACCTTGTTCAGCACGCCGCCCGCACGGCGTGCGGCGGCGGCGGAGAGACCGTATCCCACCTTGATGATGTCGGCCAGGCGCCCATCGAGGTCGATCTTCTCCTGGACATACGCTTCACTGAGATTGTCCAGGCTGGGTACTAGCAAGAACGGCAGCGCGGAGGCTTCGCGCACGGTCAGCGTGACGGCGGGTCTGTCAAAGCTGCCGAGCTGATATTCACTGCCATTCCAGAGTCGGAGCTTGACGGGCAAATTCGAGTGCTCGCGCACATCGGCAATCCAGCTATCGAGTTGCTTGTCCAGGGTCTGCTTGAAAAACATGCGGCTTTCTCCCGATTGGTTGGCTATCCCTCTCGAACGAATGCCCCACGGTCTGCTGCGATCACTGCGCGCTCATACGCAGCGCTGGCCTTGGGGTGCGCACCGGTGCATAGCCGGTGCAGCAACCGTCAAACTTTACGCCAATTTTTGAAATTGTGCAGTGCAGGTCCTTCATTGGACAAATGTCTATCAGACCTCGCAGACGCTGATGGCGTCAGGGCGAGAGCCGCACGATTTGCCAGTTTCCATCAGCGTTCTGGCGATAGGCGATTCGATCGTGCAGGCGCGAAGGGCGGCCTTGCCAGAACTCGATCCAAGTCGGTTTGAGCCTGTAGCCGCCCCAGTGCGGCGGGCGCGGCGGGTTCTCGCCGAACTTGCTGCGGAAATCCGCTTCGCGCGCTTCGATCACGTCGCGCCCTGCAACCTCGCGGCTCTGTTCGGATGCCCAGGCACCCAGGCGTGAACCGAGCGGCCGCGACGCGTAGTAGGCGTCGCTCTCTGCGTCCTCGACCTTCTCGACGATACCTTCGACGCGGATCTGCCGCTCGAGCTGCACCCAATGGAACAACAGCGCCGCGCGCGGGTTGGCCAGCAGGTCCACGCCCTTGCGGCTTTCGTAATTGGTGAAGAATGTGAAGCCGTCGGCATCCATGCCCTTGAGCAGCACGATGCGCGCGGACGGCTGGCCGTCGGCGCCCACGGTGGCCAGCGTCATGGCGTTTGGCTCGGGCAGCTTGGCTTGCATGGCTTCGTCGAACCACGACTGGAACTGGCGAATCGGGTCGGGAGCGACGTCGGTTTCGGAAAGCGCGCTCAGCATGTAGTTGCGGCGCAGGTCTGCGAGTTGGGTCATGTCGCGTATCAGGAAGGTTTGCGTTCCGCGCACGAATCGCGCGGATAAGCGTACTTCGAGTATAGCGAATGCGCTGCACGCTGCATTTGCGTTGCCGCAACGCGCTCGGGGCACCCCGGGGCGCCCAGGGTGCTTCAGTCGGGCAGGGCGATCTTGCGCGACTGCTTGCGCGAGTAGTAACCCGCCATGCCCATCGCGCCGGCCATCGACAGGAAGATCGGCAACATGCCAAGCGCCGTGCCGACCACGCCAAAGGTCAGCGGCCACACCACCTGGCTCGTGTTCAGTACCGCCGAACGCAGGCCAAGCGCCTCGCCGGCGCGGCCCGACGGCGACACCGTGTGCAGGATGTTCATGACGTTCGGCTGGGCGCTGCCCAGCGCGAGTCCGAGCACGAATGCCAGGCTGCACATGAGCCAGAAGTGCGACACGAACGGGTAGACCAGATATGCCATCGCGCCCACGGTCAGCGCCAGGCGGATGATCCGCCATTCGGAAAAGTGGCGCGACACCATCGGCATGGCCACGCGGATCGCCAGCGTGGCGATCGAGAACGCACCGAGCACCCAGCCGATCGACGACGGAGACAGGCCGATATGCGTGCCCTGGATCGGAATCAGGAACGCGTGGAGATCCCACGCGGCCGAAAGCACGGCGCTGGCGATGAACACCGCACGCAACTCGGGGTGCTGCAGCAGATCCAGCGTCGACCGGCGCGAGCCGTCCTCGATGGCGATCCTGCCTGCGTTGCCGCCTTGCGCCGGCAGGCGCGGACGCACGTACTGCAGGCCAGCCTGGCCGACCAGCGCGATGACCACCAGCACGCAGAATGCCGCACGGTATCCGGCGTGCTCGATCATATAGCCCATCGCCACGGGACCCAGCGTGCCCGAGATGGACAGGCCCAGTGCGTGCAGCGTGTAGTTGCGCAGGCGGGTTTCGTTGGTCGATACCTGACCGATTAGCAGTTGCATGGCCACCTGCACGAGCATGAAGCCCACGCCGATCAGCGCGCAGGCACCGTACAGCGAGGCGATGTCATGCCAGACCGCTGGCAGCAGCGTGCCGGCCACCACCATCAGCGAGCCCGCCGTCATCGGCAGGCGTGGCCCGATCTCGTCAATGCGCTTGCCGGCGCGAATTGCCAGGAACATCGGCAATAGCGCGTAGAGCGACATGAGGATGCCCAGCGTCACGGTGGACGCCTTCAGCGAGATGGCAAAGAGGGAAACGACGACGCGACTGGCGTTGAACGCCAAATGGTTGCACACCGTCAGCGCGATCAGCCAACTGATCGGGGGGACGGCGGCGTGGGGCAACGTCATGGGGGCGCGGTGGCAATGGGGTGGTTCGCGCCGCCGGCAACGATTCAGGGGCCCAGGCGATAAGACGCGCGAAAGAAAAACCAGTGCGGCGCGAGGCCGCACCAGACAAGGTCGTCAATGGCTGGACTGGACCAGCAACGGCAACCGTTGTTCGCCATTGTGTTAAATGCTTGCTTAGTCAATGGCCGTTTGATTATGCGACTGACGTCGGTCATGCACAACGTTGGTGAAGGGGGGAAGTGCAAATCCGCAACAGATTCTTGCTGCGATCTGTTGCGTGGAAGCCATGCGTAACCCATGGCCGGCCTTCAGCCCCCCTGGAAGAGCTGCGCATCGTTGGTAGGACGCGACAGATTGTGCGGTGCAGCGGGGACAGATGGGGTGGATGCGGGCTGCCGGTTCTTTGGACCGGGCTTGCCCGGCGGCGTGGCAATGACAGGCCGCTTTTTCAGGTTCGCCAGCAGCTTGCCGCACTGGCTGTCCTCTGCCGGCGAGATGTCGAGCAGGGGGACCACCAGTGCGACAGGCGCCGTAAATGCCAGCGCCAGCGCGCTGCCGGCGCGCAGCGCCAGGATGGCGTAGTTCGGACTGACGGACGGCTTCTTGAATGTTCCGCCGACGTAGAGCGGCGAGCGCAGCGAGAGGATGCGCAATCCCTTGGAATCGGGATGAATCGTCAGGGCCAGTTCCTCGTCCTTGAAGTCGATCGCGCCTTCGGTCGTGATCACGGCATCCTGCGTGTCGAGCACAAATGTCTGCGCTTGGGCCACGCCATTGGTGATGCCGAACGCGCTGACGCCGCAGTTGATCTGCACCGGCTTGTCGCCGAAGAGCTTCGAAATCACCACACTGCCGACGTTCAGGCCGATTGCCTCCAGGATGAACTTGCTGACCGTGCCATTCTCGACCAGCAGCCGGGCTTCGCCGTTCGCCGAGCCGAGCAGCGCCGCGACCGAGTTGCCGGTGGCGGTCAGCCTGGCACCGCCATTGACCTCGCCAACGCTCGCGTGCATCGATTCGATCTTCGGGAAGAGCTGCCGGATCTGCAGATGGCGTGCGTGCATGTCGACCATGGCAGCCATCGGCGCGCGCTTGCCATCGAGCTGGATTGTCGAGACGAGGTTGCCGCCGGCCAGTCCGAAATTGAGGGGGTCGAGCCGCAACACACCATCGGTCAGCTTGACGTGCGTGGTCAGTTTCGTGATCGGCAGCGTTTCGTCGCGAACGATGCGCTCTCCCGTGAATGTCACGTCGGCATCGATGGCATCCCAGCGCTCGGTATGAAAGGGTGCCACGGGCAGTACCTTGTTTGCGGGCTGCTTGACCGCGCTTTCCGCGGCGGCCTGGCCGGGCTTGGCCTCGGCGCCGATGATCGGCGCGAGATCGGCGAATAGCAGCTGTTTCGACACCAGCTCACCGGACAGCAACGGTCGTGGCGCGCGCTGCGCGAACGTCAGCGTGCCACCGAGGTCACTGCTGCCAACCTTGCCCGTGAAATTTCGGTATGTATAGGACGATGCGCCTTTCTTGAGTGTGGCCACCAGCCGGCCGCGTGTTTCGTACGGCGGCGTGGATGGCAGCACCACGCCGGTCAGCGCGTAGAGCCGCGCCATGTTGTCGCCGGACAGCACCAGACTCACGTCCAGCGCACCCAGTTCCGCCGGATTGGTCAGCGTTCCCTCGATTCGGGCCCGCGTGCCGCCGACGCGTACGTCGGCCTGGAGCGGGAAAGGCTTGCGGGTGTCGCGCAGGCTCAGCGCGGTGCCGGCCTTGCCCGTCGCATTGATCGTGGCCTGGTTGTAATGGCCGACGACCTTCCAGCGGATGCCATAACGGCTCTCGGGTTTGCTTTCCGTCTTGTTTGACGCGCCCGCGGGCGCGGAAGCCGCCGAGGCGTCAGCGGACGGGGCGAGCGCGCCGTCGCGTTCCTGATCGTAGAGTGGCTGGTCGCCGATCGTGTCGAGTGTGGCCTGCAACTCGATCTTCTCCGCGCCATCGTTCAGGGACAGGTTGCCGCGTTCCAGCACGATTTCGCCAACATCGAGATGCCACGGCGACTCGCCGGTTTCCGGTCCGGTATCGAATGTCCAGTTGTTACGGCGGTCGGCCAGGCGTTCGAGCCAGACCGCGGGGCTGTCCACCACGATCGTAGGCACGCTGATCTCGTGCGTCAGCAGCGGGGCTGGCCGCAGGATAAAGATCAGCTCGCGGATGGTGGCGAGGCTCGGCTGCTTGGCCCAGTCCGGGTTGCCGACCGTGATGTCCTTGGCCGACAGGCGGGGCCACGGCACCAGCGCGCGCCAGCCGGCCTCGCCCTCGGCACGTCTCCAGGTCACCGTCAGGTCACCGTTGATGGCGAATGGCCGGCCGATGGCCTGTGTGACCTTGTCGTTGAGCCACGGCTTGACGCGGTTCCAGTCGAAGGTCAGGACGACGACGACCACCAGCGCGATCAGCGCCAGTGGCGTGAACAGGCTCCAGAGAGCAATCTTGCGGCGGCGGTGCGAGGCGGGCATGGGAACGTTATCTCCTGGTGTCAGCCATGCGGCGGATCAACCACTATGCCTATTGTAGGGAGGCAATGCCAATGCGTTTGTCCGCCTTTGACTGACTTTCAGAATCCTGGCGCCGACCCGGAGGCGGCGGCTGGCATAAAATGCCGGCACGGTTCGTCGGCAGCCGGTGCCGGCAGACACAGCAACAAGAACGCATGACCCTTACCCCCACGCCTCTCGCGGCGCAGGACTTGCCTGCGCCGTTGTCTCACGAAAGCCCCGAGGACGATGATTATCATCGCCGCTTTGGCGGCGTCGCGCGCCTGTATGGCGCCGAAGGCCTGGCGCGGCTCGAAACGGCCAACGTCTGCGTGATCGGCATCGGCGGGGTGGGAAGCTGGGCAGCGGAGGCATTGGCCCGAAACGCCGTGGGCCGCCTGACGCTGATCGACCTGGACCATATCGCGGCATCGAATACCAACCGACAGATCCATGCACTGGGCGACGCCTATGGCCGTTCCAAGGTGGACGCGATGGCCGAACGTATCGTGGCGATCAATCCGCGCTGCCGCGTGACGGCCGTGGACGACTTCGTGACCGAGGACAACGTGCAGGCCCTGTTGTCGGGGTTTGACTACGTGATCGACGCTATTGACGCCGTGAAGGTCAAGACCGCGATCCTTGGGTGGGCGCGCCGTGAGGGCGCTCGCGTGATCACGTGTGGCGGGGCGGGCGGCCAGCTCGACCCGACGCGCGTGCGCATCGAGGACCTGGCCCGTACGATCCAGGACCCGCTGCTGGCCAAGGTTCGTGGCAACCTGCGCCGCCAGTGGGGCTTTCCGCGTGATCCGAAGAAGAAGTTCGGCATCCAGGCGGTCTACTCGGACGAACCGCTGCGCTACCCCGAACCCGAACAGCAGGCGTGCGAGATCGACGAGGTGCCGCCCGCGCCACGCCAGGGCCCGCAGGGGCTGGCCTGCGCGGGTTTTGGCTCCTCGGTGGCAGTGACTGCCGTGTTCGGCTTTGTGGCCGCTTCGGCTGTGATCGGGGCAATTGCCTCAGGCGGCTAATGCCGCGAGCAGCCGATTGACGTCCGCCTCTTGGGGCGCGACGTTGTCGAAGTAGATCAATTCGGGATATTCGGCCGGCTCGGGCAGGAAGCGGCGCGTGCGATAGGCGTCCCAGTGGGCAAGCTTGTAGGCGTCGTTAGGGTTGCCGCGCCGGACGATCCGGGCCTGGGCTTCGCTTTCGGGCAGGTGCACCCAGACGACATGGGTCTGCGTGCCTTCGGGTACACGCAGCCACGAGGGGTCGGTGAGCTGATGTGCACGGATTTCGCGCGAGAGCGGGCCGACCACGATCACGCTGATACCGAGCATCAGGTTTTCACGAGCGGTATCGAGCAGGCCTTCGTATTCGGGGTCCCGCAGGTTGTCGAGATAGGCGGGGCTGTCGCGATCGTTCGGATCGCCAGTGATCGCCCGCATCGCGGCGGCGCTGTAGCGGCCGTAGAGCGTGTCCTTGTCCAGCAGGCAGAAGGGTTCGCCGGTGGCCTGCATCAGCGGGCCGATCAGCTTGTGGGCGAGGGTGGTCTTACCGGTACCGGCATGGCCGCAGAAGAAAATCAATCGTGGCATTGCACGTGTCCAGCGTGAGGCATGAGTCGCAAGGATAACGTCATTTGTAGCGCCGTTTGCGGGAAATCAGACCAGACTGGTGCGGAATGGGTATGCTTGCCGACTGTTCACGGCTTCCTTATCCTGCGGTTCCATGACCAATACCGACTCCTACGCCGACCCCTACGCCGGCCTCTCGGCCGAGGGCCTGCCCGACGATCTGCGCCTTGGCGAGCCCGTCACCGATGCCACGCACGCCGAATTCCTCCAGTTGCTCGCGGCCATGGAAAAAGCCGACGATGCCGGTTTCCTGGCCGCTTTCGAGGAGTGGATCGAGCATACGCGCCACCACTTCGAGCAGGAGGAGCAGTGGATGGAAGCGATGCAGTTCGGCCCGCGCTTCTGCCACACCAACGAGCATCAGGGCGTGATGTCCGTGGCCAAGGCCGTGCGCGACAAGATCGTGGAGGAACGGGCTGACCCAGAGGGTCCGGGCAAGGGCGCGCTGTCGCTGGGTCGACGCCTGACGGGTGAGTTGTCGGGTTGGTTCGACAATCACGTGAAGTCGATGGATACGATGATGGTCGAGCACATGAAAGCCAACGGCTTCTCGCTGGTCGAGGCACCTGCGGCCTGACGGTCCGACTGGACCGTCAGCTACCTCAAATTCAGTTCAGGACGGTGGCGAGTTGGCGGCGCCACCGTGATACCGCCGGGTCGTCGCCCATGAGCTCGAACACCGAGAGCATGGTCTTGCGGCCAACGTCGTCTTCGAACCCGCGGTCGCTCCGCACGATTTCCAGCAGTTGCTCAAGCGCGGCTTCGTACTCGCGACGGGCGATCAGTACATGCGCCAGATCCAGTCGCGCTGGCAGATCGGCCGGATTCGCCGCCACCCGCGCCTTCAGATCGGCGCCATCGGGCAGATCGCCCACTCCCTTCATGGCTTCAAGGCGCGTTTGCAGCGCGGCATACGCATCTTCCTGCGCGGCGCGCGGAGAGAGCAGGCCGAACTCGGTTTCCGCATCGGCGATCTTGTTGCCGTCCAGCAGGAACCCGATGTACGTCAGGCGTGCGGTGTCTGCGCCCGGATCGTAGGCCAGTGCGGCCTGGAACGATGCCTGCGCGGCTTCGCGGTCGCCAGCGGCGGCCAGTTCGACGGCTTCGCGCAGCGCCAACTCGCCCGGATTCGGCGTCAGGCGATCCAGGAATTCCCGTAGTTGCGATTCCGGTAGCACGCCGATGAACTGGTCGACGGCCTGCCCGTCGGCAAATGCCACCACATGCGGAATGCTGCGCACGCCGAAATGGGCGGCGAGTTCCTGGTTCTCGTCGACGTTGACCTTTGCCAGCCGCCACTTGCCGCCAGATTCCGCCTCCAGCTTTTCCAGCATCGGTCCCAACGTGCGGCACGGGCCGCACCACGGCGCCCAGAAGTCGACCAGCACGGGGACCTGGCGCGACATCTCAATGACATCGGCTTCAAAGTTCTGCAGGGTGACGTCGCTCATTGTTCTGCACCTCGGAATTGAAAGGGCCGTCGGGTACGGCCTGACCTTCTTATTGTGAGGGCGTAAGCGCCGAAAACAACCTCAGCAACCCCACGTACGGGAGGGGCGGGAAAACATCCTGTTGAAAATAGAACGGTCGTTCAGTTATATTGCTTGACCGATACGCGAGGCCTACCTCGCGACGCTAGCGATTCCAGAAATCCGGTCGACGCCCGACCGTCCGCAGGAGACACCATGACCACAACGCCGTCCGTTCGCCCCCATTTCCAGTTCTGGCCCAAACGGGTGCCGACGAGCATCGTGCTGCCGGAGACTTCGCTCTGGTACAACCTCGAAGTCTCGGCGCACCGTTATGCGGACAAGGCGGCGATCCGCTATTTTGGCAATGCGATCACGTTCCGTGAACTGGAGGCGCAAGCCACCGCGCTGGCAGGCTGGCTGCAGCAGAAGGCAGGGGTGAAGAAGGGCGATCGTGTGTTGCTCTACATGCAGAACTGCCCGCAGTTCATCATCAGCTACTACGCGATCCTGCGTGCCGATGCCGTGGTGGTACCGGTCAATCCGATGAACCGGTCCGAGGAGTTCAAGCATTACGTGACCGACGGCCAGGCGCGCGTGGCCATCTGTACGGCGGATCTGGCCGCTGGCGTGATGCAGGCCGATGCCGAACTGTCAGCCGATGAGCGCCTCCAGCATCTGCTCGTGACCCAATACACCGATGCCCTGCCGCCGACCCACGTGCATCCGGAGGACGCACCGCCGGCTTGGCTCACCGCCGAGCATCCGCTGCCGGACAACGCCACGCCGTGGGCCAAGGCGCTTGCCGCCGGCCTGAAGCCAGGCCCGCATACCGCCGGACCGGATGACATGGCCGTGATGCCGTACACCTCTGGCACCACCGGCTTCCCGAAAGGTTGTATTCATACCCATCGCTCGGTGATGCACAACATCGTCGGCGGCTCGACGTGGTCGGGCAGCGGCGCGGAATCGGTGATCCTGTCGGTGCTGCCGCTGTTCCACGTGACGGGGATGCAGTACGGCATGAATGGTCCGATCTACAGCGGCGCGACGGTGGTGATGCTGCCGCGTTGGGATCGCGAAGTGGCTGGCCACCTGATCTCCCGCTACCAGGTCACGCACTGGACCAATATCCCGACGATGGTGATCGACTTCCTGGGCAGCCCGAACCTGGCGTCGTTCGACATGAGCAGCCTGCGCTATATCGGCGGAGGCGGCGCGGCGATGCCGCAGGCCGTGGCGGAGCGCCTGAAGACTCAGTTCGGCCTGAACTATCTGGAAGGTTACGGCCTGTCGGAAACGATGGCGCCGACGCACAGCAACCCGGCCGACCGGCCGAAGCTGCAATGCCTGGGCGTGCCGACGTTCAACACCGACGCGCGCGTGGTCGATCCGGTCACGCTGAAGGAACTGGCGCCGAACGAGGTGGGCGAGATCATCGTGCGCGGTCCGCAGGTGTTCAAGGGTTACTGGGGCAAGCCTGACGCTACGCGCGATGCGTTCATCGAGTTCGAGGGCCAGACGTACTTCCGCACCGGCGACCTCGGCCGCATGGACGAGGAAGGCTACTTCTTCATCACCGATCGTCTGAAGCGCATGATCAATGCCTCTGGCTTCAAGGTGTGGCCGGCGGAAGTGGAAAACCTGCTGTACAAGCATCCGGCCGTGCAGGAAGCCTGCATCATCGGCACGCGCGATGCCTATCGCGGCGAAACGGTGAAGGCGGTGGTGGTGCTGCGCGCGGATGCCAAGGGCAAGACCCAGCCGGAAGACATCATCGAATGGGCCAAGGAGCACATGGCCGCGTACAAGTATCCGCGCGTGGTCGAGTTCGTCGATGCCCTGCCGAAGTCCGGCACCGGCAAGGTGATGTGGCGCCAGCTGCAGGAAACGGAAAACGCGCGTCAGGCTGGCTGAGCCGGTGAGGCGTTACACCCCGCGGCACTGGAAACTCAGTGGCCGCGGGCCCGCATCAGCATCCGCACCATCGTCTTGTAGCCACGCTCCCGCGCATGGCGCGAGGGCGTGACGCCTTCGCGGTCGGCCAGGTTGGCATCGGCCCCGGCGTCCAGCAATGCCTGGACGATGTCCTCATAGCGCGAACTGCCGTCGCCGAGGATGATGGCTTCCAGCAGTGCCGTCCAACCCAGCTGGTTCACCCGGTCCACCGGCACGCCTGCGCTAATCAGCAGCTTCACGATTTCCACATTGCCGTGCTGACTGGCGGCGATCAGCGCCGTGCCATCGTAGCGATCGGTGCTGTTCAGATCCGCGCCGTGCGACAGGGCCAGCCGTACCACGTCGATCTGGTTGGTGGCCGCGGCCAGCAGGAATGGGCTGTTGCCTTCATCGTCCTTGCGGTTGACGTCCGCCCCAGCCTGAATCAGCACCCGCATGACATCGCCCCGACGGTTGTAGACCGCCGCGAGCAGAGCGGTACGTCCGCGTTCGTCCGTGGCCTGGGCTGATGCGCCGGCCTTGAGCAGCCGATTGACCAGGTCGAGGTCGCCGATACTGGCTGCCGTGATCAGGTTGTGGTCGAGGGCGGCCATGCCGTCCCCGCGCGACGGCAGGGGTGTGTGATTGCTGCCGTGCCACGGGCGAGAAGGCATCGGCGCGGATGCGCCGCCCAGTCCACCCACCGAGCGGGCCAGCGTCTGCCCGCCCTGGCCGGCCAGCAACCCCCCAGCGACCAGTAATCCCATCAGCCCGAGTATCTCGGCAAGTGCCTGGCGGCGGGGACGGGTCTGGGAGCGCGTCATGTTGGCAGGTGACAGGATCGATCAGACAGTTTCGTGCGGCTGGATAATAGACTCGGCAGCGTCAGCGCTGGCGACACTCGCCCGCGTTGCGGCGCCGTTGGTTTCGGCGGCATCGCTTTCCTGGAGCTGGCGCCACAGGCGTCCCAGGTACGGATCGTCCACGCCATTCGTTGTCAGGCCAAGCAGGGTTTGCTGGAGATACTCGCGCGCCGGGCCATACAGGCCACAGGCATGGCGCAGGCAGGCCACCACGCGCTCGTCTGGCAGGCGGCCAGCGTAGGCCGAATGCTCGCGGTTCATGACAAAGGCCAGCGCCCGCTGCTCGGGTGCATCCGGCGCGTTGCCGACCCTCACGCGCAGCCAGCGCGGATGATAGGCGCCGGTCAGCATCTCGCGGCGCCACAGCACGCGGAATTCCTGCTCGATCACGTGCCCGGGGATGCGGAATACCATACCGGTGCAGCAACCGCCACGATCCAGGCCGAGCACGAGGCCCGGATTGTCCCACGTGCCCCGATTGATGCGGGAATAGAGATAGAAGCCGCGATGGTAGCCATGCACGGTGGCCAGCCTGCGATCCGTATGGACCACCATCGGATTCCAGATCAGGGAACCATAGCCAAACAGCCAGACATCGCCGTTCAGGCCGGGTGTCTCGGGCCGGGCGCCGAGCGCGTCGCAGAGCGAACGCTCCACATCGGCTTCTGGCAACAACGAGGACGCGACCGGCGTGCTGCACAATGATGTGCGCAGCCTGTCCGATTCGAGGTCCTGTCGTGTAATGGCCATGTCTGACAGCATAATCCAAAGCGCATTGATGCGTCGCAAGGAAACCACAGATGCCAGTAGGGGTGTGTGTACAAGGCAACGGTCGGCAACGGTTTGTTCCAACGGCCTAGTTCTTCCGCCCGCCCCGATCCGGCGGCAAGTCACTACAATAGGGGCCTCATCCTCGGAGATTTTCGGAGAACCGGCAATGGCGCGTACCCTGACCGTAGTGTTCGGCAGTGGCAAGGAATTTGAATTCACGCTGGGCGACAGTGAACTCGCCGCGGTGACCGAGGATGCCGCCTGGCGCTGGTTTGACCGCGAATACGCCGAGCTGGATTGCCAGGCGTCGAGTCCGGTCGGCAAGGTTCTGGTGATCGACAAGATCCTGAACGTGGCGAAGTTCTCTGGCGAGAATCGCTTTGCCACCCATCCGGAATGGGCGCAGGACTATGCCCGGCACGCCGGCCGGCTGCTAGATCGCGACAAGGTGCGTGTGGATGTCGGCAGCGCGGCGATCGGTTTCTGACCGCCCCGGAATAAAGAAAAACCCCGCTTCGGTAACAAAGCGGGGTTTTTTTCTGCCTTCCTGCCGAAGCCGCCTCTTCCGGGGCGGCTTCGTTTTTTCAGGCGGATGTCAGGCGGGTACGCTTGACGGGCTGGTGCAGCGCTGCGACAGATAGGCGCTGAACTCGTCGCGCACCTCGGGGTGCCTGAGGGCGAATTCGACGGTCGCCTTCAGATAGCCGAGCTTGCTGCCGCAGTCGTACCGCACGCCTTTGTAGCGATAGGCCAGCACCTGTTCCTGGTCGAGCATCGACTGGATGGCGTCGGTGAGCTGGATCTCGCCGCCGGCGCCCGGCTTAAGCTCGCGGATATGGTCGAAGATGCGCGGGGTGAGAATGTAGCGACCCACCACGCCCAGGTTCGACGGTGCCTTCTCGGGTGCCGGCTTCTCGACGATGGCGGACATCTTGATCACGCGGTCGTCCCACTCGCGGCCGTCGATCACGCCATACGAGCGGCTTTGCTCGGGCGCGATCTCTTCCACGCCGAGTACCGAGCAGTTGTAGTGGTTGTAGATATCCACCATCTGCTTCATCACGGGCAGGTCCTTGCCACCGTCGAGCAAGTCGTCGGCGAGCATCACGGCAAACGGCGTGTCGCCCACGAGCTTGGCGGCGCAAAGCACCGCGTGGCCCAGACCCAGTGCCTCGGGCTGGCGCACGTAATAGCACTCGACGTTCGCTGGCTTGATCGAACGCACCACATCGAGCAGTGCCTGTTTGTTCTTGGCCTCGAGTTCCGCTTCCAGTTCGTAAGCCTTGTCGAAGTGATCCTCGATGGCGCGCTTGGAGCGCCCGGTGACGAAGATCATCTCGGTAATGCCTGCGGCCATGGCTTCTTCCACGGCGTACTGGATCAGTGGCTTGTCGACCACGGGCAGCATTTCCTTGGGGCTCGCCTTGGTGGCGGGCAGAAACCGGGTGCCTAGCCCTGCAACGGGAAAGACGGCCTTGGTGACGCGGTTTTCCATTTCAGCCTTCCTTGTTTATCCGGAGTGATACCGTGCCGTAACGGTAGGGGTGCCGTCTGTCCGGTTCCGTCCGACGCTGCAGTCGGCACGAAACCGGGGAAGCACTTTTTGCGCTCAGGCAGGCAATCGCTGTAGTTGATCCTGAAGCTTGACCAGCGTCTGTTCGAAATCGGACAAACGCTGCGTTTCCTGAGCCACGACGGCCGGCGGTGCCTTGGCGACGAAGCTCTCGTTGGACAGCTTGCCGCGGCATTTGCCGATTTCGCCGGAGATACGGTCGATCTCCTTGCCCAGGCGCACGCGTTCGGCAGCCACGTCGATCTCGATCTTGAGAAGCAGGTGGTTGCCGTCGGCGATCGCCACAGGGGCGCCGGCGCCTTCCTTCTGCAGCGTGGCCTCGTCTTCGAACACCTTGACCTCGGAAAGTTTCGCCAGCGCCTGGATTTGCGCCGCCGCTTCCTTCAGGAACGCGCTGTCTCCTTGAGCATAGAGCGGGATGCGCTGGGCCGGCGAGATATTCATCTCGCCGCGCAGGTTGCGGCAGGCGTCGACCACCGACTTGAGGCGGGCCACCCAGGCTTCGGCGGCTTCGTCGATCTTGGCCGCGGCGCTCAGCGGGTAATCCTGCGTGGCGATCGACTCGCTGCCATCGCCCTTGGCACGGCCGGCCAGCGGGGCCACCTTCTGCCACAGTTCCTCGGTGATGAACGGGATGATCGGGTGGGCCAGGCGCAGCACCGTTTCCAGCACGCGCAGCAGCGTGCGGCGCGTGGCGCGTTGCTGGGCTTCGGTCCCGGTCTGGATCTGGACCTTGGCCATCTCCAGGTACCAGTCGCAGTATTCGTCCCAGACGAACTTGTAGATCGCACTGGCGATGTTGTCGAAGCGGTACTCGGCGAAGCCCTTCTCGACTTCCGCTTCCACGCGCTGCAGCAGCGATACGATCCAGCGGTCGGCCTGCGAGAAGTGCAGGTAGCCGTCCGGGCCGCAATCGTTGTTGCACGGGCCCATGCCGCAGTCATGGCCCTCGGTGTTCATCAGCACGAAACGCGTGGCGTTCCAGAGCTTGTTGCAGAAGTTGCGATAGCCCTCGCAACGGCCGGTGTCGAAGTTGATGTTGCGACCCAGCGTGGCCAGCGACGCAAACGTGAAGCGCAGCGCGTCGGCGCCGAATGCGGGAATGCCGTCCGGGAATTCCTTCTTCGTCTTCGATTCGATCTTCGGCGCATCCTTCGGACGACGCAGGCCGGTAGTGCGCTTCTTGAGCAGCGGTTCGAGCGCGATACCGTCGATCAGGTCCACCGGATCGAGCGTGTTGCCCTCGGACTTGCTCATCTTCTTGCCTTCGGAGTCCCGCACCAGGCCGTGCACGTACACGGTGTGGAACGGCACCTTGCCGGTGAAGTGCTTGGTCATCATGACCATGCGCGCCACCCAGAAGAAGATGATGTCGTAGCCGGTCACGAGCACCGACGACGGCAGGAAGTGCTGGATCTCGGGCGTGTTCTCGGGCCAGCCCAGCGACGAGAACGGAACCAGCGCGGACGAGAACCACGTGTCGAGCACGTCTTCCTCGCGGCGCAGCGCGCCGGTGCTGCCGGCGGCCTGGGCCTTCGCGCATGCTTCCTCTTCGGTGCGCGCCACGAAACAGTTGCCGGCATCGTCGTACCAGGCGGGAATCTGGTGGCCCCACCAGAGTTGGCGGCTGATACACCAGTCCTGGATGTTCGACAGCCACTGGTTGTACGTGCTGATCCAGTTTTCCGGCACGAGCTTGATCTCGCCGCTCTGCACGGCCTCGAGCGCGACTTCGGCGATCGAGCGACCCGGGTTGAATGTGCCTTCCGGGGCCGGCTTGCTCATGGCCACGAACCACTGGTCCGTCAGCATCGGTTCGATCACGCTGCTGGTGCGCTCGCTGCGCGGCACCATCAGCTTGTGCTTCTTGACCTCGCCCAGCAGGCCCTGCGCCTCAAGGTCTGCCACCATCTTCTTGCGCGCGTCGAAGCGATCCATGCCGGCGTAGGCGGCCGGCGCATCGGCGACGATCTTCGCGTCGAGCGTCAGGATCGACAGTTGCGGCAGGTTGTGGCGCTGACCCACGGCGTAGTCGTTGAAGTCGTGGCCCGGGGTCACCTTGACCACACCGGTGCCGAACTCGCGGTCCACGTATTCGTCGGCGATGACCGGGATCTTGCGATCGGTCAGCGGCAGATGTACGAATTTGCCGATCAGGTGGGCGTAGCGCTCATCCTCTGGGTGCACCATCACCGCCGTGTCGCCGAGCATCGTCTCGGGACGGGTGGTAGCTACGGTCAGGTGGGTCAAGCCGCGTACGGTGTCCGGCTCGGCCAGCGGGTAATGGATGTGCCACAGCGAACCGTCTTCCTCGACGCTGTCGACTTCCAGGTCGGACACGGCAGTGCCAAGCACCGGATCCCAGTTCACCAGCCGCTTGCCACGGTAGATCAGGCCTTGCTCATGCAGGCGGACGAACACCTCGGTCACGGCCTTCGACATCTCGGGCGACATCGTGAAGTACTCGCGCGTCCAGTCGATCGACGCGCCCATGCGGCGCACCTGGCGCGTGATCGTCGAGCCCGATTCTTCCTTCCACTCCCAGACCTTCTCGGTGAACTTGGCGCGGCCCAGGTCGTGGCGCGATACACCTTGCGCCTCGAGCTGGCGTTCCACGACGATCTGCGTGGCGATGCCGGCGTGGTCGGTGCCCGGCACCCACAGCGTGTTGGCGCCGCGCATACGTGCATGGCGGGTCAGGCCGTCCATGATCGTCTGGTTGAACGCATGGCCCATGTGCAGCGTGCCGGTCACATTGGGCGGCGGCAGCTGGATGGCGAAATCGGGGCCATTGGCGTCGAACGTGGGCTGGGCAATGCCGCGCCGCTCCCATTCTGGGCCCCATTTCGCCTCGATGGCGGCGGGTTCGAAGCTCTTGGCTAGGGACTGGTCTTCTGCGGTCATGCTGGGATGTCGAGGTGTGCGGGTCAGGGCTCTGGCCGGCAGGCGGATCGGCGCGCCGCGGCATTGGGCCGGGAAAACATCAAATTATAGGGGAGGCGGGGTCCCGGTGCGCATTTCGGCGCCGGAAGGTGGTCCGGGCGAGTGGATGCTGTCGTTGCTGCCAGGACGCGACGGGGGCCATCGGTATAATTGCGGCCTATCCTTCCGGCCCCGCTCCGATGTCCAGTCTGCTCGCCAATCTCAACGCTGAACAACTCGCCGCCGTCACATTACCTGACGAGCCGGCCCTGATCCTGGCCGGTGCGGGCAGTGGCAAGACCCGTGTGCTGACCACGCGGATCGCGTGGCTGATCCAGAACGGCCGTGTGTCCCCGGCCGGCATCCTGGCGGTGACCTTCACGAACAAGGCCGCCAAGGAGATGCAGACCCGGCTGTCGTCGATGTTGCCGATCAACACCCGGGGCATGTGGATCGGCACGTTCCATGGCCTCTGCAACCGGATGCTGCGTGCGCATTTCCGTGACGCCGGCTTGCCCCAGACATTTGCCATCCTGGACTCCCAGGACCAGCTTTCGGCGATCAAGCGGCTGCTCAAGGGGCTGAATGTCGACGACGAGAAGTACCCACCCAAGAATCTCCAGTACTTCATCAACAACGCCAAGGAGCAGGGCCTGCGCCCGGCCGACGTCGAAGCCAATGACGATTTCAATCGTCGCTTCGTCGACCTGTACGCGGCCTACGACGAGCAGTGCCAGCGCGAGGGCGTGGTCGACTTCGCCGAACTGTTGCTGCGCTGCTACGAACTGCTGCGTTACAACGACGCGATCCGCCAGCACTACCAGCACCGTTTCCGCCATGTGCTCGTCGACGAGTTCCAGGACACCAACGTGCTGCAGTACCAGTGGCTCAAGCTGCTTGCCGGCTACGGCTCGGGCAATGCCGCGGCAGTGTTCGCCGTGGGCGACGATGACCAGAGCATCTACGCGTTCCGTGGCGCCAACGTCGGCAATATGCGCGACTTCGAGCAGGAATTCCGCGTTCGCCACCTGATCAAGCTCGAGCAGAACTACCGCTCGCACGGGCATATTCTCGATTCGGCCAACCACCTGATCTCGCACAATGCGCGCCGACTGGGCAAGAACCTGCGCACCGACGCCGGGCACGGCGAGCCGGTGCGCGTGTTCCAGGCAGGTTCGGACGGCCAGGAAGCCTCGTGGATCGTCGAGGAAATCCGCGACCAGATCGCGCAGGGCATGTCGCGCTCGGAGATCGCGATCCTCTATCGCAGCAATGCGCAGTCGCGGGTCATCGAACACGCGCTGTTCTCGTCGGGTATCCCGTACCGGGTGTACGGCGGCCTGCGCTTCTTCGAGCGCGCCGAAGTGAAGCACGCGCTGGCCTACCTGCAGTTGATCGAGAACCCTCGCAATGACGCCGCATTCGGGCGGGTGGTCAATTTCCCCACGCGCGGCATCGGCGCGAAGTCGCTCGAAGTGCTGCAGGACGCAGCGCGGCAGTACAACTGTTCACTGGCCGAAGCCGTGGCCTACGTGCCTGGCAAGGCCGGCAGCTCGTTGGGCGCCTTTATCCGGCTGATCGAGCAGATGCGTGCCGAGACCAGCCGGATGACGCTGGCGCAAACGGTCGAGTACGTGACCAACACCAGCGGCCTGATGACGCATTACCAGACCGAGAAGGAAGGCCAGGACCGCATCGAGAACTTGCAGGAACTGGTGACGGCCGCGCAGGCATTCGTGGTCGAGGAAGGCTACGGGCTCGAGGCGCTGGGCCGCATGCTGCCGGCGAACCGCGATGCCATGCCGGCGCTGGCGCAGGGCGAACAGGACCAGCAGGTGCTGGACCCCGAACAGTTGCCGGTGGTGATGACGCCGCTGGTGGCGTTCCTGACCCATGCATCACTGGAGGCGGGGGACAACCAGGCGCAGGCCGGCCAGGATGCGGTGCAAATGATGACCGTGCACGCGGCCAAGGGGCTCGAGTTCAATGTGGTGTTTATCACCGGGCTCGAGGAAGGCCTGTTCCCGCACGAGAACAGCGCGATGGAAGCCGACGGTCTGGAGGAAGAACGCCGCCTGATGTATGTGGCCATCACGCGCGCGCGGGCACGGCTCTATCTGTCGTTCGCCCAAAGCCGCGTGCTGCACGGCCAGATGCGCTATCACGTGCGGTCGCGCTTCTTCGAGGAGCTTCCCGAGGCTTCGCTGAAGTGGATCACTCCGCAGGGCCAGGCCTATGGTGCCTATGGCTCAGGTAGCGGACGCCAGTCATCTGAGCGCGAAAGCGCTTGGGGCCGTGACTGGTTCAAGCGTGCCGAGGACGTGCCCTATACCGGCGTCAAGCCGACCGGCGGCATGGACACCGGCAAGAACTACGCCGAAGAGAAGCGCGCCGCGGCCACTGGATTCCGCGTGGGCCAGAGCGTGTTCCACAACAAGTTCGGGGAAGGCAAGATCAAGGCGCTGGAAGGTGAGGGCGCCGATGCGCGCGCGAACATCGACTTCAAGCGTCACGGCACCAAGTGGCTGGCGCTGTCGGTGGCGAAGCTGGACGCGATTGATTGAGGAGGGGATTTTCTCCCCACTTCCGCATATGGAAGCGGGGAGAAAAGAGGGTCAGGACTGCGCTACGCTATCGTTTGCCGTCTCACCCGGCGGCGCGATGTTGAAGCAGCCGCGGTACGTCGCGTAGAACGAGCAGTAGAGGATCGCCAGCATCAGCAGCGAGTACGGCGTGATCAGGAACGACAGTACGGTATCCGCGCCGATCGAGGCGAACACTGCCTCGAGGAACAGTGGCACCACCACCAGCAGCAGCGCGAACAGCAGGGCGTAGGTGAAGAACGCGCCACGGTTGCGCCAGCAGGCGGTCCAGCTGAAGAACAGCGCCTTGACGGGCGGCACGCCATGCCAGGCGGCAAGCATCGGCGCGAACCAGAACATCATTGCCACCGGCGTGTACAGCAGCGCGCCGATCAGCAGCGCGTAATACAGTTGCCGTACCGCTTCGCCGGAGGGCTCCTCGCCCTTGAGCACCATCGGCGCCAGTGCGCTGATGTCGACCACGGCCGTGGCGATGAAGCTCAGCGCGAACACCAGCACCGCGTAGATACCACCCAGCACCAGCAGGTTGCGGGTGGCCTGTTTCCCGTTCGTGCGGAAGCCCGACAGCAATACCGTGGGCAACACGCGCTTGTTCTGGATGACGTCGCGGCAGGCGGTCATCACGCCCACGGACAGGCCCGGGGTGAACACCAGCAGCGCGATGATGCCGAACAGCGGCACGAAGATCGCCAATTGCGCGGCAATCAGATAGATGAACAACAGCATCAGGAATGCCAGCGGGTTCTTGCGGAACAGCCAGATGCCCTGGCGGAACCAGACGTAGCCTTCCTTGGCGGAAACTTCCAGTAGTTGCATGGCGAATCAGATCCAGGGGAGCGCTGCGGCGTCGTCGATGCGGCGGCGCAGGATGCGTTCGAAGTGGGTCGGATCGTGCGGCTGGAGCATATCGGCCTCGCGCGGCAGGTAGAAGTCCCACAGGCGCGATACCCAGAAGCGCAGTGCGCCAGCGCGCAGCATATCTTGCCAGTGCGCCGCCTCCACTGCCGTCAGGGGCCTGACTGCATGATAAGCCCGCAGCATAGCCTGCGCACGTTCCATGTCGATGGTGCCGGTCGCGAGGTCGATGCACCAGTCGTTGACGGTGACGGCCAGGTCGAACAGCCATTTGTCGTCGCCGGCAAAGTAGAAATCGAAGAAGCCGCCGAGCCGGTGGTTGCCGGCGCTGTCGGTGTCGAACAGCGCGTTGTCGCGGAACAGGTCGCAGTGGCAAGGGCCACCCTGCAGCGCGGCGTAGTCACCGCTGCCGAAAAACGCGGTCTGGTGCGCGATTTCCTCAGTCAGCAGCTTGCGCTGCGCGGCGTCGAGGAAAGGTGCGATTTCCGGGGTGGTTTGCTGCCACCACGCCAGGCTGCGCAGATTCGGCTGCTTGCGTGGATAGTCCTGACCGGCGATATGCATGCGCGCCAGCATTGCGCCGACTTCGGCGCAATGGTCGGGCTGCGGCGCAAGTTGCGAGGCGCCGGGCAGGCGCGTGACGATGGTCGCCGGCTTGCCCTTCAGTTCGCGCAGGATCTCGCCGTCGCGGGCTGGCATCGGCGCCGGCACGCAGATGCCGTGTCGTGCCAGATGGTCCATCAGGTGCAGGTAATACGGCAGCTGGTCGAATTGCAGCCGTTCAAAGATCGTCAGTACGTACTCACGTGTGACGCCATCCTGCTCCATGGTCAGGAAAAAGTTGCTGTTCTCGATGCCCGAGGCAATGCCGCGCAGCGCGCGCACTTCGCCAAGGTCATAGTCAAGCAGCCAGCGGGCGATCTCGTCCTGCGAGACCGTGGTGAAAACGGCCATACTGTTCTGTTGGTGCAATTCGGGACGCGACGAACCGAGGGCGGATGGCAATGGCGGTTCGCCGCCGCGGCATCACTGCCGGAGGGCCGGCGCGACCTTCGCCAGGCGCGGGCGCCCGGCGAGGATCGTGGGTAAAAAGACAATCAGGATAACGGGAAAGGCTGCCGTATCAGAACTTCAGGTTCACGGACGGCACGCGGTTCACGTCATGGTCACGAATCTTGGGCGAGCTGTCTTCGGGCTTGCTCATTTCGTACTTGGTGCCGAAACCGGACTGAACCTGGATATCGGTGGCCCGACCCTTGTTGCGGTACTCGGTCACCTGCGTGCCATCGCGCTCGCGCAGCACGAAGCTCGGCTCGCGCGGTTTGTTGATCTCGCTCTTCGCGGCAGGGGCGATCGGTTGGTTGTTGATTTCGTTCAGTTCCTGCTGGGTCAGCGCATTGCTTTCCGCGTTGTCCTGGGCCACGGCATGGGTGGTCACAGTCAGTGCAAGCGCGGCTGCGGCAAGCGCAAGAAGGTAGCCATGACGGCCAATGGCCGTCGGGACATTGGCGAGCCTGGCACCCGTATGCGAAGGGGAAGTCATCTGGGGCTCCTGTGCGTGCGGGCCGGCAGCCCAGCGACGCGGATTTGGCCTGCAAGGACCCGACGGTGCCGGATCCGGCAGGAGAATGCTTCCATTCTAGCAATTCCTGTCGGTTCCGGGCCGCTCTCGTGCCCTAGCGTCCACCCGCCAGCTTCGCCGACGGGCGTCCATGCCTTACAGATAGAACATTTCTTCCTTGGGCGGAATCGGATGCTCTCCGCCGCGCTTTTCGTAGTACTCGTAGACGGCTTCGAGCACTTCCTGTGGCTCGTCGACGATCTTCATCAGGTCCAGGTCGTGCTCGGCGATCAGGCCCATCGGCAGCAGCGTGAAACGGAACCAGTCGAGCAGGCCCTTCCAGAAGCGGCTGCCGTACATCACCACGGGCACGGAACGAGACTTGCCGGTTTGTACCAGCGTCAGCACTTCGGCCAGTTCGTCCAGGGTGCCGAAGCCGCCCGGCATAACGATGAATGCATCCGAATTCTTCACGAACGTGACCTTGCGCGTGAAGAAGTGGCGGAACCGCATGGCGATGTCCTGGTACGGATTGCCCTGCTGCTCGTGGGGCAATTCGATATTCAGGCCGACACTGGCGGACTTGCCCGCGTGCGCGCCCTTGTTGGCCGCTTCCATGATGCCGGGGCCGCCGCCGGAGATGACGGCAAAGCCGGCATCCGAGAACAGACGGGCGATTTCGATGGTCTTCTGGTAGTAAGGCGAGTCCTCGCGCAGGCGCGCGCTGCCGTAGATCGAGACGGCCGGGCGGATCTCCGAAAGGTACTCGGTCGCCTCGATGAACTCTGCCATAATCGTGAACATTTGCCACGAGGCGCGCGCCTTTTTCGCAGTGGCGCGGTCTTCGTCGGCCAGCGCGCGCAGGCTTGGAATCATCTTGCGCGGATTCGAGCGCGCTGCCGCATCGCGTGCGGCAGCCTCCTGCTCGTCGGGGCCTTTGCCTGCCTCGGCGGCATCGGCCATGGCGGCAATGGCAGCAGCATGTGCGGCCGTTTTCTCGGCCCGCTGGTCTGCCTTGTTACCGGCAACGTCAGCAGTGTCTGTAGCGGCAAGGGGGGCGGCGTCAGCACCGCCTGCGGGGGCACCAGTCAATTTTGAGTCCATGGGAATGTCGGATAGTCCAAAAACACTCTTGCTCGTCGATGGATCGAGCTATCTATATCGCGCGTATCACGCTCTGCCGGACCTGAGGAATGGCGAAGGTCTGCCCACGGGGGCAATCTACGGCATGATCAATATGCTGCGCAAGCTGCGCAATGATTACCCGGCACAGTATATCGCCTGTGTGTTCGACGCCAAGGGCAAGACGTTCCGGGATGACATGTATCCGGCATACAAGGAGCATCGCCCGTCGATCCCCGAGGACCTCGCGAAGCAGATCGAGCCGATCCACGAGGCCGTGCGCGCGCTTGGCTGGCCGATCGTGGTCGTGGAAGGCGTGGAGGCCGACGACGTGATCGGCACGCTCGCGCTCCAGGCGTCGCAGCAGGGCGTGAACACGGTCGTTTCTACGGGCGACAAGGATCTTGCGCAGCTCGTCAATGACACCGTCACGTTGGTCAACACCATGAGCGGCGAGGTTCTCGACCCGCCGGGCGTGGTGGCGAAGTTTGGCGTGCCGCCCGAGCGCATCGTCGACTACCTGTCGCTGATCGGTGACGCCGTGGACAACGTGCCCGGCGTGCCGAAGGTCGGTCCGAAGACCGCGGTCAAATGGCTGACCGAATACGGCACGCTGGACGACATCATGGGTAACGCCGAGAAGATCAAGGGCGTGGTAGGCGAGAATCTGCGCAACACGCTCGAATGGCTCCCGCGCGCGCGGGAACTGGTCACGGTCAAGACCGATTGCGACCTGAGCGGTGCCGTTGCCGATTTCCAGGCGCTGCACGACCTTGGCGAAGACAAGGAAAAGCTGATCGCGTTCTTCCAGCGCTACGGATTCAAGTCGTGGCTGCGCGAGGCAACCGGTGAGTCGCTGCCGAACGCACGCGCGGCAGCGCGCGCGGTGCCGAAGGCCGCGCCGGCGCAGGGCAGGCTGTTCGATGCGCCGGCGCAGGCCGA
>OBNJ01000025.1_pt1 | contig 60659 bp, 60 predicted proteins | sample 1670171 | NCBI WGS metagenome assembly OBNJ01 (sample SAMEA104232305, study PRJEB22302) | sediment metagenome | biome: forest; feature: aquifer; material: sediment | place: USA | collected 2011-08-07 | depth 0.01 m
GACCCAGACCCATCTCCTGCCCGTGCCCCTGCAGACCGCCTGGGATGCGCTGAACGACCCGGCCGTGCTGCAACGCTGCATTCCCGGCTGCGAGAGCATCACCGCTGCCGAGGCAGGCGCCAACCCCGCCTACGACATTGCGATGACCGCCGCCGTCGGGCCCGTCAAGGCGCGTTTCAAGGGGCGCATGGAACTGGCCGACGTGGCGCCGCCGCGCAGCTACACGCTGCATTTCGACGGCCAGGGCGGCGCGGCCGGCTTCGGCAAGGGCAGCGCCCAGGTGCAGCTCACGCCAGAAGGCCCCACGGTCACGCGGCTCTCTTACACCGCAACGGCGCAGGTGGGCGGCAAGCTTGCGCAAATCGGCTCACGGCTTGTCGACGGCGCCGCTCGCAAACTGGCGGACGAGTTCTTCCAGCGTTTCGCGGCAGAATTCGGCCCCACAGATTCGGCTGGCGTCGACGGACATGCCACTCCGGTCGACGACATGCCGGCCACACAGGCAATTCCGGACTTGGCCGCTGGCCAGTTGCAGGCCCACGGCGCACCGCCCGGCCACGCACCCGACGTCAGCCCCGCGCTCCAGCCGCGTAATCCATGGCCGTGGATCATCGTTGCGGTGGTGGCCGTGGCAGCCGCCTACCTGTTTTTGCACCACGGGGCATAATCGGTCCATTCCCCGCAACACATCACTGAAGCGCGCGAAAGCGCAGCCAACGCATCATGGACAGCGTCGATCTTGAAGTCTTGAAAACCAGCGTGCGCTGGTTGGAACAGGGGCGGCGCGTGCTGCTCGTCACGGTGGTCAAAACGTGGGGTTCGTCGCCGCGGCCCGAGGGTGCGATGCTTGCGCTGCGCGATGACGGCGTCGTCATCGGCTCGGTCTCGGGCGGCTGCATTGAAGACGACCTCATCGACCGCGTGCGCCGCGAAGGCCTGCATTACACCAAGCCCGAAGCCGTCAAATACGGCATCAGCGCTGAAGAAGCGCATCGTTTTGGGCTGCCTTGCGGTGGCACGCTGCAACTCGTGCTGGAGCCGCTAAACGCTTCCAGCGGAATCGACGCCCTGCTGCGCGCCGTGGAAGCCGGTCAGCTCGTCGCCCGCACGCTTGACATGGCGACCGGCGCCGCAACGCTGCAGCACGCCACCGTCACCGACGGCCTTCAGTTCGACGAAGCGCGCCTCGTGACGATTCACGGGCCGCGCTACCGGATGCTCGTCATTGGTGCGGGACAGCTTTCGCGCTACCTGTGCCAGATCGCCGTGGGCCTGGATTACCAGATCACCGTCTGCGACCCGCGCGAGGAATACAGCGAGGAGTGGTCGATTCCCGGCGTGGCCATGGTCCGCACCATGCCCGACGACACGGTGATGGCCATGAAGCTCGACGAGCGCTGCGCCGTCATCGCGCTCACCCACGACCCCAAGCTCGACGACCTCGCACTCATGGAAGCGCTCAAGACGCCCGCGTTCTACGTCGGCGCGCTCGGCAGCCGCCGCAACAACGCCAACCGCCGCGAGCGCCTCAAGGAATTCGACCTGAGTGATGCCGAGCTGGCGCGCCTGCATGGGCCGGTCGGCATCTACATCGGCAGCCGCACGCCGCCGGAAATCGCCATCTCGATCCTGGCCGAAGTCACGGCTGCCAAGAACGGCGTGTCGCTGCCGACCATCCTGCAGGTCGAAGGCGCCAAGGCGGCGCGCGAGATTGCCGCCAACGCCGCGTCAAGCTGCGCTGTGCCGCAAAGCTGAGTCAACCCTCTGATCGAATGGGATGCCGAAAGGCGCCTGAAAGGTTACATTCTTATATATCGCCGATTGGGCGTAAGTTTGCCGCATCGCATTGTGCGAACCCAGCGGGCCACGAACTTCGTTTCGTGTTCGCGGCATCATTTGGCACGACTTACCTGCCCCTTGCCCCGTACCGGTGCGGCAGCAGCCGTGTTGTTTGCAAACGGGACGGTCCCCCGTTTTGCCCCCCAAGAAAATCTAGTTTTCTCGCATGAGTATTTTGCTGACCGGTGCCACCGGTTTCGTGGGCGGTGCCATTGCCGCCAATCTGGCAGCCAAAGGTTTGCTGGCTGACACGCGCTTTGCCGTGCGCGGCGACACGCCCGCAGACGGGTTAGCGCGGCTGCGCAGCAACCTGCGGCGTTTCGAATTCGCACCCGGCACGCTGAACGCCATTACCGAATCGCAAATCGTGCCATTCGACCTGCGCGAGGCCGGAGCGGCCGAGCTGGGCGATCCGGAAGTCATCATCAACTGCGCGGCGCTGGCAACGTTCTCGAACCATCCGTCGCTGTGGGAAACCAACGTTGAGGGCGTGCTGGCGCTGGGCCGGCTGGCGGCGCAAGGCAAACGCCTGAAGCGGTTCATGCAGATCGGCACGGCCATGTCGTGCGGCCAACTGGCCAATCGCCATGTCAGCGAAAGCTGGAGTGTGCCCGCGCTGCAACAGCACGCGGTGCCGTACACGTATTCCAAGGGCATGGCCGAACTGAAGCTGCGCGAAGCGGTGCCCGAGTTGCCGTTGGTGGTGGTGCGGCCGTCCATCGTGGTGGGGCACAGCACGCTGGGGTGCGAACCGTCGGGCAGCATTTTCTGGATGCTGCGCATGGTGGCGATGCTCGAAACGTTCAGTTGCCGGCTGTCCGACCGCGTCGACATCCTGCCCGTGGACGATTGCGCCGAAGGCATCGTGCAGCTGGCGACCAAGCCGACGCTGGCGCACGACCTGTACCACATCAGCGCCGGCGACGCGAACTCCGAGCGCATCGAAACGCTGTACCCGCGCTTCAAGCGTTGCAAGACGCCAGAAGAAGACGCGCAGGCGCTGGCCGGCTACGTGTACCAGGAAAAAATCGCCGAGAAAGCATTGGCGCGTAAATTCCTGAGCTTGACGGGCGATGGCAACGTGCGACTGGTCGCGCGCTGCATCCACCTGTATGCCAAGTTCGCCAGCATGAGCTACGTGTTCGACAACACGCGGCTGGTGCAGGAGACCGGCTTCCAGCCGCGCTCCCTGCTCGCTTATCTCGACCGCTGCCTCGAGACGTCGGACGCCGTGCCGATCCCCGAGCAGATGCGGTGGGACTATAAGTAGCCGTCCGGCCTCCACGGCCCGCACGGCGTGTCATGGCGCCGTGCTATAACCATCGGCGCCCTTCACCAAGACTCCGGTCACCACAACAAGGAGCCGCCGATGACGCTGCAAGCCCTCGCCCATCTCAATATCGCCACGCTGGTGGATTCGTTCATCAGCCTTGCCTCGGCCTTTGCGCTGGGCTCACTCATCGGCTTTGAACGGCAGGTAAGACAGCGGACTGCGGGGCTGCGCACCAATGCGCTGGTGGCGGTGGCCGCATCGGCGTTCGTCGACATGGCGGCGCAGATCGGCACCGCATCGGACACCACCCGCGTGATCGCCTATGTGGTGTCGGGCGTCGGCTTTCTGGGGGCCGGCACCATCATGAAGGAAGGGCTGAACGTGCGCGGGCTGAACACCGCCGCCACGCTCTGGGGCTCCGCCGCTGTGGGTGCGGCGACCGGCTCCGATCTCATTGGGCAGGCCATTCTCATTACGCTGTTCGTGCTGGCCTCGAACATCCTGCTGCGGCCGGTGGTGGATCGCATCAACCGCACGCCGCTGGACAACCAGGCGAGCGAAGTCACGTACACCATGTGCGTCATCTCGACCAGCGAACGCCAGAAGGAGGCACTTGCCGATCTGGAACGCCTGCTCGAAGAAGCGAGCTACCCGATCAGCGATCTGTCGGTCGAACCGTTTGGCGACGACCACGTGGAAATTGAAGCCATGCTGATGTCGACCGCCGTGAACGCATCCGAGCTGGACCGCATCGTGGCGTCGCTGCAATCGCAGCCGCACGTGGCGCAGGCGTTCTGGAATCCGAGTACGACCGAATAAGCGGTCAACCCAACGCGCCGGTCAAAGTTCCTGGCTCGCCGCCAGCGCGAAGATCTTCGCCCAGCGGTGCGCTTCCCGGCGGTTGCGCATCGGGATCAGCCAATCGGCCTGCGCCTGATGCTTCAGGCGTAGCACCAGCGTCCAGGCGCCCTCGCGCTCGACCGCGTCGGCGCCGACAATATCGGCAAAGAGAAAACGGGCGCCCTGCCCGTGCAACTGCAGCGTCCCGCGCTTTTGTTCGGCATCGACCGCGACCTGCCCCCAGCTTGCACTGAGCGACACAATTCGCTGGCCTTTCACGTTCACGCCATGAACGGCGCGATAACGCCGGATGAAAGTAACGACTGCGCCGGCCAGCAGCGCCACAGCCAGCAGCACCGCCGCGCCGCCCGCCACCGCGCCGTATGCCGCGGCAACGCCCGCATACAGCCGGAGCGCGCCGTAGATCAGCAGACCAACCAACGCGAGCGCGGCAATGATGAACGGCATGAGGCGACTCCTTGAATGGACCCGTCGGTTATATCAACCGAAATGGCGTTCAAGGCAAGTATTCAGGATGCCCCGCGCGTCGACGGGGCCAATATCAAGCGAGGCGGAATGCGGCGATGGCGGCGTTCAGGGCCTGGGCCTGTTCTTCCAGCGATTCAGCCGCGGCTGCGGCCTGCTCCACCAGCGCCGCGTTTTGTTGGGTGGCTTCATCCATGAGCGTGACGGCCTTGTTGACCTGCTCGATGCCCGAGCTTTGCTCATTCGAGGCGGCGGCAATTTCGCCCATGATGTCGGTCACGCGGCGAATGGACGACACGATGTCTTCCATCGTGCTGCCCGCGCGTTCGGCCAGCGCGCTGCCGGTCTCCACCTTGGAGAGCGACGCCTCGATCATTTCCTTGATTTCCTTCGCGGCTGCGGCGCTACGCTGCGCAAGGTTGCGCACCTCGCCGGCCACCACGGCAAAGCCGCGACCTTGCTCGCCGGCACGGGCGGCTTCCACGGCGGCGTTGAGCGCCAGGATGTTGGTCTGGAACGCAATGCCGTCAATCACGCCAATGATTTCCGACACTGTGCGCGACGACGCGCTGATCTCGCGCATGGTCGCCACCACATCGGTCACCACGGCGCCGCCCTGGCTGGCGACTTCCGATGCGCTGTCGGCCAACTGGCTGGCCTGGCGCGCGTTGTCGGCGTTCTGGCGCACGATGGAGGTCATCTCTTCCATGCTGGAAGCGGTTTCTTCCAGCGAGCTGGCCTGCTCTTCCGTGCGTTGCGACAAGTCTGCATTGCCGGCGGCAATCTGCTTGGTGGCGGCACCGATCGACTCGGAGCCCGTGCGCACCCGGCGCACGGTATCGGTCAGTGCGGTCTGCATGCGGGCCAGGCCTTCGAGCAGGCGGCCCATTTCGTCCTGACGATCGATGCGCACACGCTCGGTCAGGTCACCCGCGGCAATGCGGTCGAACTGCGCCAGCGCGGCGTTCAGCGGCCCGACGATTGCATGCAGCAGCGACCACGCGCACCAAAGCGCCACGACCAGCGCGAGGACGATGGCGGCAATCATGATCAGGCGGAAGCGCGCGTAAGCGTCGCGCGATTCGTCATAGTTGGCCTTGGAAAACGCCAACTGCTTCTTGCTCAGTGCGAGGCTCGAATCATTGGCATCACGGAAGGCCTTGGACACGCCCTTTTCCATGATCTTGTCCGCCGTTGCGCGATCCCCAGCACGAAGCGCCTTGATGATGTCGCGCAGGCTGGCGGAAGCCGCGTCGCGCTTGGTGGCGACGTCCTTGGCCAGGCGTTCCTCTTCGTCGTCGCGCGGCAGCGACAGGTATTTCTTCCACGCTTCATCGGAGCGGACGATGAGTTCTTCCGTACGATCCAGCAACTGCATCGCACCCTTGTCATCCGGATACAGCATCGCCTTGTCGAGCGCGGTGCGGGCACGCGTCAGGCTCAGATCGGATTCGCCCAGCGCGAGTGCGGACGGAAACTGGTTGGTAAAGGTCTGCTCATGCGCGCGGTTGGCATCGCGCAGCCCCAGCAAGCCGGCCACGCCAATCAGCAAGGCGAGCAGGAACAGTATGGAAACCGAAAGCACCAGGCGGGTGCGGATGGTCAGGCGAGCGGACATGGGCGCGGCGAGAGTGGCGTGCACGGCTCTTCACGCGGCGCGACCATCGCGCCAGGCGGCCGGCTACCTGGGCACTATCGGCTGCGGAGTCGATCAACTTAAGGGCGAAGAGGCGAATACACTGCTGCGGCCTGCTTCATCTAGGGCGGGTTGATTGTCGAATGCCCGTTGGAAGATGTGCAGATCACCCGGCTTGGGGCCAAAACACAATGCCTGACCGAGCCGCATGCGCATATGCAGCGGCTGGCCATCAGTGAAATGACAGTGAGACGCCGAGCTACATCAAGGATTAGGACAATGCGACAAGCCCGAACCTGCCGCCGTCACGTTACCCGTCGTACGAATACGCGCGCCGATGCCGCACCGCCTCGGCGAGTATGTCGAGTACGGGCTCCGTCTGGGTCCAGCTCAGGCACGCATCGGTGATCGACACGCCGTACTTGAGCGGCACACCCGGTTTCAGGTCTTGGCGCCCTGCTTCAAGGTTGCTTTCGACCATCACGCCGACGATCCGGCGCTCGCCCTGCGAGAGTTGCCGCGCCAGATCTTGCGCAACGTCGATCTGACGTTCATGCGACTTGTTTGAGTTCGCGTGCGAGCAGTCCACCATGACCTGTTCGCGCAACTTTGCCGCGCGCAGCGCCGCGCAGGCCGCCTCGATGTGCTCGCTGCCGTAGTTCGGCCCGCCCTTGCCGCCGCGCAGGATTACGTGCGCGTCGTCGTTGCCGCGTGTCTCGAAGATCGCGGCCATGCCCATCTTCGTCATCCCCATGAACGCATGGCTGGCGCGCGCCGCGATGATCGCGTCCGAGGCAACCTGCACGCCGCCGTCCGTGCCGTTCTTGAAACCGATGGGGCAGCTCAAGCCTGAGGCGAGCTGCCGATGGCTCTGGCTTTCTGTCGTGCGCGCGCCGATCGCGCCCCATGCGATGAGGTCGGCAATGTATTGCGGGCTCAGCAGGTCGAGAAATTCGGTCGCGGCGGGCAGCCCGAGCGCGTTGACGTCGAGCAGCAGTTGCCGCGCAGCCCGCAGCCCTTCATTGATGCGGAAGCTGCCGTCCAGGCGCGGGTCGTTGATGTATCCCTTCCAACCGACCGTCGTGCGCGGCTTCTCGAAGTAGACGCGCATCACGATCAGCAGGTCGTCCTTCAGTGCATCTGCGGCAGCCTTGAGGTGGCGCGCGTAATCGAGCGCCTGATCGTGATCGTGGATCGAGCACGGGCCGACGATCAGCAGCAGCCGATCGTCACGGCCGTGCAGGATGTTGCTGATGGCACGGCGGGTGTCTTCAACGAGCGTCTGCGTATCGGCCGGCACGGGCAGCTCGTCCAGCAGCAGCGCCGGAGAAATCAGCGGACGCACCGCACCGATGCGGGTGTCGTCGATACGCGTCGTGTCTTGCGTGCCGTCGGCAACGCCCACCTCGCGATCATGCGATGGGTTGTCGAGGTTTTTCATTGCAGTCTCAGAGGGTTTTCAAATAGGTCTCGCGGGCCTGAAGTCAATGGCCCGCTATCCCGCACTGACGGCACGCACTTAAGCGGCCCTGTCACCACGCGCCTGGCGGTAGTCCTCAGCAAACTCGGCCCATTGCTTCAACGACACCTTGCGGCCGTGCACCGCCAGCTTCAGCGCCGATTTGCGCCACGCCGTGCCGGCCGCGTAGTCCTGCACCTTCTCCACGAGATCCGTCCCGTGGCGGCCACAGCCGCGCAGATGGCACCAGGCCGCCACGTGCGCCATGGTCTGCAGTGCATCGTCCAGATTGGCGACCACGTTCTTGCCCGAGCCGAGCGCGACACGGTCGGCCGTCGGCTGCAGGCTCTTGACGACGTACGACTTCGGCTTTTCGCCCTTGGCGCCGTAGACGACGCCGCGCAGCAGCGCGGGCGAAATGGCCTGCGAAACGCGCTGGATATCGACAACGCGCCCTGCCTCGCTATGCCAGGGTGCCACGCTGCAGGCGCTGCCCAGCACGCCGGCCCATACGCTCGGAATCGACAGCTTGATGTCGATCAGGCGCAGGGTGGCGGGGTCGTTTTCGGGGCGAGCCAGCACGGAATAACGCTCAAGCCCCAGGCTGCCCGTACCGGCAATCCGCCGGGCTACGTCGACGGCAACGAAACGCTGGCCGTTGCCCTGCTGTCCGTACGCCTCGAGAATGCGCCGCGCGCGGCGGGCCTCGTCCTTGCTGGCACGCAATGTGCGGCGGCCGTCAATGCGCAGCGAGATGCGGTTGCCGACGCGCTCGGTGCGCTGCGCGAGGTAGGCCGCGCGGTTGCGTTTGCGCAAGGCACGCAACAGATCGCGCACGATGCCCGTGGCGGTTGCCCGCTCCACCCAGCGGGGCTTGCCTTCCACCAGCGCGGCCGCATACGTGTCAAGAAAGCGCCGGCACAGGTTATGAGCGTCTTCATCGGCCAGCTTCCAGCCGAATGACGCCACCTGCAGGCTCGACAGCACGCGCACGAGGTCGACGGTGAACGGCGCCGCCAAGGCTTCGTCAAAGTCGTTCATGTCGAAGTAGACGAGGCCGTTGTCGCCCTTGAAGCTGCCGAAGTTTTCAAGGTGCAGGTCGCCGCAGACCAGCGTGCGGGGCGCGTCGTGCAGCAAGGCGGCATCGGCCAGAGACGCGGCGTACAGGTTGTTGGTGCCGCGAAAAAATGAAAACGGGTCGGCGGCAATGGCATCCAGTTTTCGGGTAAGCCTTTCGGGATCACGCCCGGCGTTGTATTCAAGCAGGATGCGGGTGCTGTCATGCATGGTCAGGCCTCGTTGAAGTCTTGGAGTGGAGTGCAATGCCCTCAAGAATCGAAGATTACGCGTTGATTGGCGATTGTGAAACCGCGGCACTGGTTTCGCGTGACGGCTCCATCGATTGGCTCTGCTGGCCACGGTTCGATTCAGGCGCCTGTTTTGCCGCGCTGCTCGGCACGCCGGACCACGGCCGATGGCGCATCGCACCGCAAGGCGAGGTCCGCGCCACGCGCCGGCGCTACCTGCCTGGCACGCTCGTGCTGGAGACCGTCTTCGAAACCGACACCGGTTCCGCCAGCGTGACCGACCTGATGACGGCCCGTCTGCCCGGCACCGCCGGCGCACGGGACGACACCTCCGACCTCATCCGCATCGTGCGCGGGCTCTCCGGCACCGTCGATATGCGCATGGACCTGACCCTGCGGTTCGACTACGGCGCGTCTGTACCGTGGGTCAGCCGCGTGTCCGAAGTGACGGGCGCCCCGGCTGACGGCCCGTGCGACATGCCCGATTGCGTGCTGCGGGCCGTGGCCGGGCCCAACATGACGACAGTGCGCACCGCCGCCCCCATCCGCGGCGAAAACCTTTCCACCGTGGCCGATTTCACGGTAAGCGAAGGCGAAGCGGTCCCGTTTGTACTCACGCATTCGCCGTCGCACCTGCCGTTACCGGCATCGATCGACGCGTTGGAAGCCCAGGTCGACATCGAGGCGCGCTGGCGCGCATGGGGTGGCCGCTGCCACGGCGCAGGCGAATGGACCGAAGCCGTAGAGCGCTCCCTGATCACGCTCAAGGCGCTCACGTACCACCGCACCGGCGGTGTCGTGGCCGCGCCCACAACGTCGTTGCCGGAACAGCTTGGAGGCGTGCGCAACTGGGATTACCGCTACTGCTGGCTGCGCGACGCCACCCTCACGCTGCTCGCGCTGATGAACGCCGGCTTCTACGACGAGGCCCGCAGCTGGCGCCAATGGCTCGAACGCGCGATTGCCGGCAGCCCGGCGCAAGTGCAGATCATGTACGGCATTGCCGGGGAGCGCCGCCTGGGCGAATGGACCGTCCCCTGGCTGCCCGGCTACGAGGGCGCCCAGCCCGTGCGCGTGGGCAATGCGGCCGCGCAGCAACTGCAGCTCGATGTGTATGGCGAGTTGATGGACGCCCTCTTCATCGCTCGCAAAGGTGGCCTCGACGGCGACGATGCCTCGTGGCGCCTGCAGGTTGCGCTGATGACGCATCTGGAAAGCATCTGGCAAACGCCGGACCAGGGCATCTGGGAAGTCCGCGGCCCCTCGCGCCATTTCACGCACTCCAAGGTCATGGCGTGGGTGGCGTTCGACCGCGCCGTCAAAACCATCGAGCAATTCAACGTTGATGGCCCGGTAGAGCGCTGGCGCGTCGTGCGCGACAGCATCCACGCAGAGGTCTGTGCCCACGGCTACAACGCCGCGCGTGGCTGCTTCGTGCAGAGCTACGACAGCGACGAACTGGATGCCGCGCTTCTCATGCTGCCGCTGGTGGGTTTTCTGCCGGCATCCGACCCGCGCATCCAGGGCACGGTCAAGGCCATCGAAGAAGACCTGCTCGTCGATGGCCTCGTGCGCCGCTACCGCACCGAAGCGGCGACCGACGGCCTGCCCGAGGGCGAAGGCGTATTCCTTGCCTGCAGCTTCTGGTACGTCGACAACCTCGTCATGCAGGGCCGCCATGACGAAGCGCGCGCGCTCTTTACCAAGCTGCTGGCGCTGCGCAATGACGTGGGCCTGCTGGCTGAAGAATACGACCCACGCCTGCGTCGGCTCGTTGGCAACTTCCCGCAAGCGTTTTCGCATATCGCGCTGGTCAATTCCGCACTGGCGCTATCCAAGGCGGCCGATCATGTCAGCCAGCGCACGGGGGAACCGCCGTGCAGCTGACGTCCGGCCGAAGCCGGTAAAATACCGGCCATGACCGAATCGACCGCTTTCAGCCCCATGCCAGACGACGCAACCAGTGCTTCCGACAGCACCCTGCTGGGCCGCCCAGACAGCCCCTGCATCGGCATCTGCTCGACGCTCTTCGACGAGGTTTGCCAGGGCTGCGGGCGCACGCAACTGGAGGTCAGCAACTGGGTCTTCATGACCGACGAAGAGCGCAACGCGGTCTGGACGCGCATCCTGGCCGAAGGCACCGCCCAGGGCTACAACGCTGACGGCAGCCGCAAGTAGGCGGAGGGCGTCAAACGCAAAAAACCCGGCCGAGGCCGGGTTTTTCATTGGTGCTGCACGTGGGGCAGATCAGGCCGTCTTGGCGGGATTGAGTTGCAGCGCCTTGTACTCCAGGAACTCCTCCAGGCCGTACTTGCCGTTTTCCCGCCCGTTGCCGGATTGCTTGTAGCCGCCAAACGGTGCCTGCATGTTGAACGGCCCGCCGTTGATATTGACCTGGCCCGTGCGGATGCGCCGCGCCACCCGAATCGCCCGGGCCTCGTCGCCCGACCACACACCGCCGCCCAGGCCGTAGATGCTGTCGTTGGCAATCCGGACGGCCTCTTCCTCGTCGTCGTAGCAGATGACGGTCAGCACAGGGCCGAAGATTTCTTCGCGCGCGACGGTGTCGGTGGTCTTGACGTTGCCCAGCACCGTCGGCTTGACGAAGTAACCGGTGGTCAGGCCTTCGGGCGTGTCGGCGCCGCCGGTAATGAGTTCTGCGCCCTCCTCCAGCCCCTTGCGGATGTAGCCCAGCACGCGGTCGCGCTGCACGGCAGAGATGAGCGGCCCCAGGCGCGTGCTTTCCTGCGCCGGATCGCCCGGCACGTACGCAGCGGCAAACTGTGCGGCCAGCGCCTTCACCTCTTCATACTTGGCGCGCGGCACCAGCATGCGCGTGTGCGCCGAGCACGTCTGCCCCGAGTTCAAGAAACATGCCGACAGCGTGCCCTTGACCGCCGATGCCAGGTCCGCGTCATCCAGGATCACCGAGGCCGACTTGCCGCCCAACTCCAGCGCCACCCGCTTGACCGACTGCGATGCGAGTTCCGCCACGCGCTTGCCCGCACGCGTGGAGCCCGTGAACGACACCATGTCGACCTCGGGGTCGCTTGCCAGCACCTCGCCCACCACCGGGCCATAGCCGGTGACCAGGTTGAACACGCCCGGCGGCAGGCCGGCTTCTTCAATGACTTCCGCCAGCACGAAGGCGTTGAGCGGTGCCACTTCCGACGGCTTGAGCACCACCGTGCAGCCGGCCGCCAGCGCGGGCGCAACCTTCAGCGTGATCTGGTTGAGCGGGTAGTTCCACGGCGTGATGGCGCCCACCACACCCACGGGCTCGCGCACCACCAGCGAGTTGCCAACGTGCTCTTCAAATTCAAACGTGCTGAGCAGCTTGGCGAAATTGCTCCAGTTGTAGACGGGGCCGCCCACCTGGATGGCACGCGCCAACTTGATCGGCATGCCGACTTCACCGGCAATCAGCTGCGCCAGTTCTTCGCTGCGGGCATGCAGGCCGTCGGCAATCTTTTGGATGTACTCGGCGCGCTTGGCCACGGGCGTAGCAGCCCAGTCATCAAATGCGGCGCGCGCGGCGGCCACGGCGGCTTCAGCGTCTGCCGCGCTGCCTTCGGGAATGGTCCCCATCACGGCTTCCGTGGCCGAATGAATCACTTCAATGACGCCCTTGCCCTGCGGCGCCACCCACTTGCCATTGATAAAAAGCTTGTCGCGTTGCTGCATCGTCGGTCGTCTCGCTCTGGTGGATGCGCGATTTGCGCGTTGTGCTATCCGGGTTGCGACTGAGGCCCACGTCGCCCCCGGGCGGTTATGATCGGACTATTGTAGAGCCACCAGAGCGCACACTGCAGACGCGCCGGCCGAGGGAGACGACCATGACCACCCGCATCTATCAGAAGACCGAAAAAGGTCAGGACGAGATCCGAACGCGCGCGAACCACCTCGACCAGCGTCACCGCGCGGTGCTCCTGATGGTGAATGGCGAGAAAACCTGCGACGACATCCTCGTGCAGCTTCAGCCGCTCGGTATGACGCAAGCGGTATTCGACGAGCTGGAGGGAGGGGGGTATATCCGCCCGCACTTGGCCAGCAGCACCACGGTGAAGGCTGTCTCGACCGATGAACCTGCGCCTGCCCCCGCGTCGGCCAGCGCAGTACCCGCAGTGCCTTCAAAAGAGCCCGCCGCCGAGGGCTATCAACGCCTCTATCGCTTCTATACCGAAACGATCAGCCGGTATCTCGGCCTGCGCGGCTATCTGCTGGAGATGAAGGTGGAGAAAGCCGGCAATGTGGCGGAACTCGTCGCCCTGCGCGACACGCTCAAGGCCGCGCTCAGCAAAACACGCGGCGAGCCCGAGACCAGCAACGTGATCGCCCAGCTCGATCTGCTGATCGACGAAGCAACAGGCTAAGCCCACACGGTCGGGCAGCAAAAGAAGGCGGCCACCTGTGCCGCTTTTTTTTTTTGAGCACCGTGGAATGGGGAAAATTCATTACCATGGCGAATCCCATTCCCATCCTTCATGGCAAAGGACCGCCCGTGCCCATCGATATCCGAGCGCTTCGTTACTTTGTCGAGACCGCGCGGCTGCAAAGCTTCACGCAAGCGGCGAGTTCGCTCTCGGTCACCCAGTCCACCGTCAGCAAAATGGTGCGTCAGCTGGAAAACGAAGTTGGCCAGCCTTTGTTGATCCGCGAAGGCAAGCAGGTGCGGCTCACCGACGTGGGCCGCGTCGTGTACGCGCGGGGCCAGGAAACGCTGGGCGTGGTGCACAGGCTGACGCTTGAAGTCGCTGATCTGTCCTCGCTCGGACGGGGCGAACTGACGGTCGGCATCCCACCGATGGTGAATCTGTTCTTTTCGCCCGTCGTGAGCGCGTTTCGTCAGCGTTATCCGAATCTGGTACTGAACTTGGCAGAGTACGGCGGCAAGACGGTGGAACAGCAGGTGGCCAGCGGCGAACTGGAGGTGGGCGCCACCGTTCTTCCCGGCGATAGCGGCCTTGAACTCGCTACGCGGCAGTTTGCAAAGTATCCGATCTGGGTGGTGGGACCGCGCAAAGCGAAATGGGCCAAAGGCAGGACCGTCACCCTCACGGCACTGCGCGACGAACCCCTGCTATTGCTGGCCGAGGATTTCTCCCTGACGCGCAAGCTGCGACAGGCCTTTCTCGAAGCCCGTATCGAGCCGCACATCGCTGCGCGGAGCGGGCATTGGGAATTCCTCGCCTCGATGGCCGCTGCGGGACTGGGCACGACTTTTTTGCCGCAGCCGCTGGTGGCCAACCTTGCGAACCGTGACAAGCTGGCCGTGGCACGCCTGACCGCCCCCGACATGGATTGGGCGCTCGCGCACCTGTGGTCGCCCGGCCGCTACCTGTCGCACGCCGCTCGCGCGTGGCTCGCGACGTGCCAGGAAGTGCTCGGCGCCTGAGCAGCGGCTGCGACGTGCGTCAAGCGCTGAGGGCGGGTTCCGGGAGCAGGCTTTCACCTGTGAGCCCGGCTGAGGCCATCGAGCCCTGGTCGCGAAACCGGACATGCCAGGCCGGCGCCTCCTCCAGGAGGTGGGGCGTATGCCCGCCGCGCCGCTGCGCGCGCACAACGTAGTCGCGCAGCAGCTCGCGGTAGCGCGGATCAGCGCAGTTGCTGATGATCTGCACAGCACGCTCGCGCGGCGCCAACCCGCGCAGATCGGCCAGTCCATGTTCGGTGACGATGATGTCGACGTCGTGTTCGGTATGGTCCACATGCGAGACCATCGGGACGATGCTCGAAATGTCGCCGTCCTTGGCCAATGACTTGGTCACGAAGACCGACAGATGCGCGTTGCGCGAGAAGTCGCCCGAGCCGCCGATGCCGTTCATCATGTGCGTTCCGCCCACGTGCGTCGAATTCACGTTGCCGTAGATATCGCATTCCAGCGCGGTATTGATGGTGATCAGGCCCAAGCGGCGGATCACTTCAGGGTGGTTGCTGATCTCCTGCGGTCGCAGAATCACCCGCGTCTTGTAGCGTTCCAGCTCTGACAGAAACCGCTTGTAGATCGGGCGTGACAGCGTGATCGACGAAGCCGAGGCAAACGCCAGCTTGCCCGAGTCGAGCAGCTCGATGGAGCTGTCCTGCAAAACCTCCGAATACATCTTGAGGTCATGGAACGGCGAGTCGATGAAGCCATGCAGGACCGCGTTGGAGATCGTTCCGATACCCGCCTGCAGCGGCTGCAGCGTGGGCGAAAGACGGCCCGTGCGCACCTCGCGCGCCAGGAATGCGTTCAGATGCCCCGCGATGGCATTGGTCTCCGCATCGGGGGGCAACACGTTGGACGGGCTGTCGTCCTGCCCCGTGATGACGATGGCAGCGATCTTGCGCGGGTCGATCGGGATAGACGGCAGGCCGATGCGCTGCTCCGCTGCAATGAGTGGAATCGGCTGGCGATAGGGCCGCTGCACCGGAAAGAAGATATCGTGCAGCCCTTCCAGATTGGCGGGCATGTTCAGGTTGATCTCGACGATCACCTGCTTCGCCAGCACGGCGAAACTTGCAGAGTTGCCCACCGACGTCGTCGGCACGATGCCGCCGTTCTCGGTGATGGCGGTGGCTTCGACCACCGCCACATCCAGCGGTGCAATCTGCCGCGAACGCAGTTGCTCGACGGTTTCCGACAAGTGCTGGTCAATGAACATGACCTCGCCTGCGTTGATCTTGCGCCGAAGGGTGGCATCGGCCTGGAACGGCAGGCGACGGGCAATCACATCGGCTTCGGCCAATACCTTGTCAATGTCGTTACCCAGCGATGCGCCGGTCATGAGCGTAATGCGCAGCGGCTCGTGCGCGGCACGCCGGGCCAGGGCAAACGGCACGGCCTTGCAGTCGCCGGCACGGGTGAAACCGCTCATGCCGACCGTCATGCCATCGTGGATCAGGGTCGCGGCTTCGTCCGCAGACACCACTTTATCGAGCAGGGATTGCAGGCGAATGCGGCCGCCAATATCAGAGGTCATCTCGTCTCCTTGGTACTTCGCCGAGCCTGACTTTGGCGCTTCTTGTTGTAATGTAGGGCGCCCCGTCAGCAGGTCTCGGCCTATTCACTGGGATATGCAGACCAGTGTAGCGACGACCATGCATTCTGATGGCGATAAAAAATCATGAAATCCAGTCGGTTTTTTCATAAATGGCCCACTTTGCCGACATGCTTCAGTCGATTGCGGCGAAGACCAAGAACAAAGGGCCGCACATTGGCGGCCCCTTGATGACGGCAAAGAATCGGCGTTCACCCTGCGCGGCATCACAGCTGCGCGCAGTCCTCGGTCTACGGCACAGCGGTCAAGGCTCCGGAAAACGCGCGAGCTTGGCGGCGTTCTTGGGTGCCGGATACTGCGCCACGTTCATTTCCATGGCGAGCAGCGTGTAGTAGCCGCAGATGCCCGTCATGTCTACGATGCCTTTGTTGCCGAACCGCTTTTCCGCTCGGGTATAGGTTTGGTCGGACACGCGCTTGTTGCGGATCAGTTCCGTCGCGAAGTCGTAGACGATCTCCTCGTCCTCGCTCATGCCCGTGGGGCGGCGGCCATCGGCAATGGCATCGGCAATACCGGGTTTGATACCCGCCTTCAGAGCGATCGGATGGTGCACGTACCACTCGTAATCCTGGCTCCACTCCCGCGCCGTGATCAGGATGACCAATTCGCTCAGCGTGTTGCCAATCGCGGAGTGATATCGCAGATAGTCGCCCATTGCGCGGGCCTGGCTCATCACCTCGGGGCTATGCATCAGGGGCTCGAAAGGACCGAATACCGGCACCTTGCGCGCAGCCTGAAAGTCCTGCGCCGCCTTGGTCTGTTCGGCGCTGTACTTGTCCGGCGGAATGGTTGGTAGGCGCTCAGCTGCGTGTGCAGACGTCATCAGCACCAGGGCGGCTGTCGATAGCAAGGTCAGTACGTTTTTCAACGTGAGTCTCCTCATATGTTTTGATTGTTCTGTGTTGGCGCTCAACGCAGCCGCAAGGATGCTGTGCCGCGTTCGGCCAAGGCATTCTGGAATCGGGAGGAGGCACTGTCAACGCGGCCTCGGCAAGCCGCACGTGAGAGACCGATCCGGATCGGAAACACACGTTCGCCTCGCGGGGACGCCCGCAAAAAAAAAGAGGCCGCACATCGGCGGCCCTTTGGCTACGGCAAAAGATCGGGGGTCAGACTTCGACGCCCTGGCTCTGCAGGTATTCGTCGTAGGTGCCGAGGTAGTCGGTGAGCGTGCCGTCCGGGCGCACTTCGATCACACGCGTGGCCAGGGCGCTGATCAACTCGCGATCATGCGACACGAAGATCAGCGTGCCTTCGAACTTGTCGAGCGCAATCTGCAGCGACTCGATGGACTCCATGTCCATGTGGTTGGTCGGCTCGTCCAGCGCCAGCACGTTGTGGCGGCCGAGCATCAGCTTGCCCCAGATCATGCGGCCCTTCTCGCCACCGGAGAGCACCTTCACATTCTTCTTGATGTCGTCGGCAGAGAACAGCAGGCGGCCCATGGTGCCGCGCAGCGATTGGTCGTCATCGCCGGGCTGCATCCACTGGCTCATCCAGTCCATCAGGTCGCGGTCTTCGGGGAATTCTTCGTAGGTGTCCTGGGGCATGTAGCCGACATTGGCGTTCTCGGCCCACTTGACGGTGCCACCGTCGATCTCGATGCCGCGCTGCACGCCGGTCTTCACGGCGCCGTTCAGCAGGCAACGCAGCAGCGTGGTCTTGCCGGCGCCGTTCTCGCCGATGATGGCGATGCGCTCGCCCGCCCGCACTGCCATCGTCAGGCCATCGAAAATCTTGCGATCGTACGTCTTGCGCGCGTTCTCGGTTTCCACTGCCAGGTTGTGCAGCTTCTTCTCCATCTCGAAGCGGACAAACGGGTTCTGGCGCGACGACGGCTTGATGTCTTCCACCTTGATCTTGTCGATCATCTTCAGGCGCGACGTAGCCTGGCGCGCCTTGGACTTGTTGGCCGAGAAGCGACGCACGAAGTCCTGCAGGTCGGAGATGCGCTCCTTGGCCCGGGCGTTGGCGGCCTGCAGGCGTTCGCGCGCCTGCAGGGAGGCTTGCATGTAGTCGTCGTAGTTGCCCGGGTAGACCTTGAGCGTGCCGTAGTCCATGTCGGCCATGTGCGTGCAGACCGAGTTCAGGAAGTGGCGATCGTGGGAGATGATGATCATGGTGGAATTGCGCTCATTGAGCACCGATTCCAGCCAGCGGATCGTGTTGATGTCGAGGTTGTTGGTCGGCTCGTCCAGCAGCAGCACGTCCGGGTTCGAGAACAGCGCCTGCGCCAGCAGCACGCGCAGCTTCCAGCCGGGCGCGACGTTGCTCATCGTGCCGTTGTGCTGGTCGGTCGGAATGCCCACGCCCATCAGGAGTTCACCCGCGCGCGCTTCCGCCGTGTAGCCGTCGTATTCGGCGTACTTGGCCTCCAGGTCGGCGGCCTTCATGTAGTCGTCGTCAGTGGCTTCCGGGTTCGCGTAGATGGCATCGCGCTCCTGCGCGGCGGCCCACATTTCGGTGTGGCCCATCATCACCACGTCCAGCACGCGCATGTCTTCGTAGGCGAACTGGTCCTGACGCAGCTTGCCCAGGCGCACGCCCGGTTCCAGCATCACGTTGCCTGCGCTCGGCTCCAAATCGCCGCCCAGGATTTTCATGAAGGTCGACTTGCCGCAGCCATTGGCGCCGATCAGGCCATAGCGATTGCCCTCGCCAAACTTGACCGAGATGTTCTCGAACAAGGGCTTGGGCCCGAACTGCATGGTGATGTTGGCGGTGGAAAGCACGTGGAAACCTTGATTTGGAAAGCGGTGATCTGGCGCGGCAAGCACTTGGCCGGTCGCCATTTGGAGAACCCGAGATTTTACCACCCGGACGTGACCCGGATGGCCGGAAGACTTACGCCTTCAGTGTCGGATACCCCGACAAGTGCAGCGTAAAGCCCGTGGCGTCAACATCCAGCTCGGCCTGCGCGCCAATCGGCAGTGTCGCCTTGGTTGGGCAATGGCCGAACGGCAAGCCCGTGACGACCGGAATCGACAGGTGTTCGGCAAGGTAGTCGCGCATGGCGTCGAAACCATAGCCCGCGTCGTACGGCGTGGTGCGATAGCCGGAAAAATCGCCCAGCACCAGCGCCCGCTGCGCATCGAGCACGCCGGCCTGCTGCAATTGCAGCAGCATGCGCTCAACGCGGTACGGATGTTCATTGATGTCCTCAACGAACAGGATGCCGTCGCGAATGTCCGGCAGATACGGCGTGCCGATCAAGCTGCACAGCATGGCCAGATTGCCGCCCCACAGGGTGCCCTCATAGCGGCCGGGCCGCGCGCAGCCGCTGGGTTGCGGCACATCTGCACGCAGCGCGTAGGTCGGGCTGCGCAAAATGCCCCAGAAATGCTCGACCATGAACGGGTCGACCGTCTCCAGCCCGAAGTCCGAACACACGTGCGGGCCGGCAAACGTCACGCCACCCGTGGCCGCCAGGTACGCCAGCGAAAACACGGTGAAATCGCTGTGGCCGACGATGATGGCGTCGGTGGCCTGCGCGCGGCGGCCGATGTCGATGAAGTCGATGCGGTCCAGCAAGCGCGTCAGGCCATACCCGCCGCGAATGGCCATGGCGATTTCCTGGCCGCTGCCCGTGCCGATCTGGTTCAGGTCTGCCAGCCGCGCAAGTTCACCGCCGGCAAAACGCTGATGCTGCCGGCTCAGGCACTCGCGGTTGACGATCGTGCAGCCCTGCGCTTCCAACGCCGCCACGCCGCGCTCCGCGATGGCCGGATCGTTCGGATAACCGGAAGGGGCAATCAGGCGGACAGTGGTCATGTGGCGGATTCGTCGGATTCAGTGGCCGCCAGGCGTGCGGCCTTCTGGGTTGCGCGGCGCTCGGCGAAGAAGGCGCGCAGCATGTCGCCGCACTCCTGCGCGAGCACGCTGCCGGTGATGGCGGTCTGGTGGTTCAGCCGCGTTTCTGCAAACAGGTCGAGGATGCTGCCCGCGGCGCCCGTCTTGGGGTCTGGCGCGCCATAGACGACACGCGCCACGCGGGCATGCAGCATGGCGCCGGCGCACATCACGCACGGCTCCAGGGTCACGAAGACTTCGCAGTCGGGCAGGCGGTAGTTGCCGAGCTTCTCGGCGGCCTGGCGCAGCGCGCGCATCTCGGCATGCGCGGATGGGTCGTGCGTGCCAATCGGGGCGTTGTAGCCCACCCCGACGATTTCGTTGCCGCGCACGACCACGGCACCCACCGGCACTTCGCCTTGCCCCCACGCGAACTTGGCCTGCACGAGCGCCTGCTGCATCCAGTAGCCGTCGCGCTCATGGGCGGACATGTCGGCAGGCGGGGTGAGGACGTGCGGTGTGGTCATGCGATCCGGCGCTGTCGCATCAATCCTGTTCGTGCGGACGCGCGAGCTTCACGTCGGCCCAGCAATTCGGGGTTTCGTACAGCACGAGCTTGGACAGGCGCAGATGGTGCCCGAACGTGTTGCGAAACACTGGCTCGAGAATGTCGAACGCGACCTGCGCGAGGTTCTCGACGGTGGGCACATCGTTCAGCACGACGGTCTTGTGACCGCCTTCCATGTCGTTCAGGAATTCAACGAGCTTCGTATCGCCGCGATAGACGAGGAAGGCGTGATCCCAAAGGTCGACAAGATGCTTGTTGGCGAGCTGCTTGACGTCGCCAAAGTCGAGGATCATGCCGTCGTCGGCAGCCTTGTCGTTGTGCAGCACTTCGCCGGTGAGCGTGAGTTCGAGCTGATAGCGATGCCCGTGCAGGTTGCGGCACTGGCCGGCATGGCCCGGGATGCGGTGGCCGGCGTCGAATTCGAGCCGGCGCGTGATGGAAACGGTCTTGGTCATGGAGCAAGGTGGCGGCAGCGGGCGCCGCGAAACGGCTGGAACCGGCAGAAAACCGGGGACAAAGTGCTGCGGCCCGCCCTAGCGGATGCCCAGCATCTTATGGGTTTGCAGCGACAGGCGCCAGCGCGGCCGGCGCTGGCACAGCTCGACGGCTGCCGCCGTATTCTGCCGGGCAAGCGGGCCGTCCATGGCCTGCAGGAAGAAATGCTGGAAATCGAGCCGTTCGTATGCGTCGAGGTCCTGTCCGTCTTGCGGAATCACCACCTTCAGCTCGTCGCCGCGTGTGACGACGAGTTCGGAGCCCATCTTGGGGCTCACGCACACCCAGTCGATACCTTCCGGCACGGTAATGGTGCCGTTGGTCTCGATGGCGATTTCGAAACCGCGTGCGTGCAGCGCGTCGATCAGCGGCTTGTCGAGCTGAAGCAGCGGCTCGCCGCCGGTGCAGATGACGAGCGGCTTGCCGCCCGTGGCGCTGGCCGGCCATTCGGCGGCAACGGTGTCGGCGAGTGCGTCGGCGGTGGTGTATTTGCCGCCTTGCGTGCCGTCCGTGCCGACGAAGTCGGTGTCACAGAACTGGCAGACGGCGGTGGCGCGATCGGCTTCGCGCCCACTCCAGAGATTGCAGCCGGCAAAGCGGCAGAAGACGGCTGCGCGGCCGGTGTTGGCACCCTCGCCTTGCAGCGTGTAGAAAATTTCCTTGACGGCGTAAGTCATGTCTGAACGGTGGCATTCACAGGAGAACGACGCAGAAGCGACGTATTTCCCGCGCAAACCGTACCAGTGCCCACTAGTGATTAACCCGATATTGTTTCACAAATCGGGCTCACGCGTCGCCCTATCCGCAGAAGGACGCCAGCGTCACAAAGGAAAACGCGCCTTCCGGGGTCAGCCACGCCGCAAAGATCAGGGCGGCGCCGGCCGCTGCCAGCGCCCAAGCCATCCATGTTTTGAACTGTGCATTCACGCGGGTTGCGCCACCGGCGTACGCACGAGTTGGCGATCGTCGATCGGCCAGTGCAGCAGCGCGGCCACCACACCGAGCGCCATGGCGCCAAACCAGATCGCGTCGTAGGAATGCAGGTGGTCGTACACCACGCCGCCCAGCCACACGCCCAGAAACGCGCCGATCTGATGACCAAGAAATACGAAGCCGAACAGCGTGCCGATGTAGCGCACCCCAAACACCTGCGACAGCAGCCCGTTCGTCAGCGGCACCGTCCCCAGCCACAGCAGGCCCATCACGATGGCAAACGCATACAGCGTTGCGGGCGACAGCGGGAGCAGGATGAATAGCGCAATCGCCGCCGTGCGAATCAGGTACAGCAACGACAGCAGATATTTGCGCCGGAACAGCCCGCCCAGCGCGCCGCAGTAATACGTGCCGACGATGTTGGCGGCGGCAATGAGCGCCAGCGCCACCATGCCGTGGCGGCCGGTGAGCCCCTTGTCGAGCAGATACGCCGGCATGTGCGCACCGATAAAGGCGAGCTGGAATCCGCACGTCAGGAACCCGAGATTCAGCAGCCAGAAACCCCGGTGGGCAAAGGCCTCGCGGATGGCCGAACCCATGCTTTGCTGCGCCTGCTGCGCGGCGGCAGCCGATGTTCTCTCGCGTAACGGCGCGGCCAGCGGCAAGAAGATCGCCATGAACCCCGCCATGATCACCAGCGCCGTCACCCAGCCGACCGTACTCAGCAAGCCCTGCGCCGTCGGCACCATCACGAACTGGCCGACACCGCCCACCGCGCCCGCTACGCCCAGCGCCCAGCTGCGCCGCTCGGGCGGCGTCAATCGGCTGATCGCGCCATACACCACGCCGAACGACGTGCCTGACAGCCCGAGCCCGATCAGCCCGCCCGCCGACAGCGTAAAGCCCAATGGCGTGCCTGCATGTGCCATCAGCATCAGCCCAAACGCATAGACCACGATGCCGGCAACGACCACCTTGGCCGCGCCGTAACGGTCGGCCAGCATGCCCGCAAATGGCTGTGCCGCGCCCCAGATGAGGTTTTGCAACGCGATCGCCAGGCCGAAGGTTTCGCGTGTCCAGCCATGGCCCATCGTGACGGGCACGAGGAAGAGCCCTTGCACGTGCCGAATGCCCAGCGCCACGCCGATCACCGCGCCGCCGGCCAATACCGGCAACCAGGGCGATTGCGTGAGAGATTTCGAGGTCATGAGCGTTTTTTCTCCGATGTGGCAGACATTCCGGCTCCGCAAGCGTGTGGAACATGCATTGGGCTGGAATGTCGTCCGATGGCTTATTAAACTTAGCCCTGCCCAGCTTCTCAATTGATCTTTGAGAACGCCTTGCATGAGGAAAACGCATGTCGACTCCCCTGGTTCGATTGGCCTCCCTGGACCTGTTGCGCGGCTTCGTGGCGGTAGGCCGGCGCATGAGCATCACGCTCGCAGCCGATGATCTGTGTCTGACGCAGTCCGCCGTGAGCCGCCAGGTGTCGGCGCTCGAAGAGGCACTGGGCGTGAAACTGCTGGTGCGCGGGCACCGCTCGATCGCGTTCACGCCCGAGGGAGAACGCCTGTTCCGCAGCGCTGACAGTGCCGTGCAGCAGTTGCAGGACGCCATCGGGGCCATCCGCGTGGCGGCCGAACGTCGGCCGGTCACGATCACGGCCAGCATCGGCGTCACCGGCCTGTGGCTGCTGCCGCGCCTGGCGCGCTTCCAGCTGCAGTACCCCGACATCGACGTGCGCGTGGCGACCAACAACCGCCTCGTCGACCTGAAGAACGAAGGGATTGAGCTTGCCATCCGGTATTGCCCACCCGGCGATGCGCCACCCGGTGCCATCCGGCTGTTTGGGGAAACCGTGGCGCCCGTCGCGCATCCGTCGCTGGGGCTGCGCTCGCTGGATTCCGCCGAGGCGCTCGCCGGCCTGACGCTGCTCGACTTTGACGACCGCGACCTGCGCCGCCCCTGGCTCCAATGGACCGACTGGCTGGCCGCCGCCGGATGGAGCCATGCCAAGCCGCGCACCGTGCTGCGCTTCAACCAGCACGACCAGATCATCCATGCGGCGGTGGCCGGCCAGGGCATCGCGCTGGGCCGTCTGGAGTTGATCGCGCCGCTGCTGGCCGACGGCCGCCTGGTCACCGTACCGACCATCGCCCCCGGCGTGCGCAACACGCATGCGTACTGGTTGATCCAATCCGAGCCCAACCCTCGACGCGACGTGCGCGATGTGGCTGCCTGGATCTGCGCTGAAGCGGCAACGCAGGCCACGCATGCATCCGGCGCATCCGAACTTGCATGAAAGGCGTTTGAACGCGTACCGCGCCCCACGTGTAATGCCGCCAACGACATCATGTTGGAGGCCGCATGGACACCCTAGCCCGCCCGCAGACCGCACCCCAGCACGCCGCTTACAACGCCACATGGGAGCCGCTTGTCCCCGCGCCCACCGTCGAGTTCTGGTTCGACTTCGCGAGCAATTACAGCTACCTGAGCGTGATGCGCATCGAGGCGGCCGCAGTGCAACTTGGTGTGCAAGTCGCATGGAAACCCTTCCTGCTGGGGCCGATTTTTCAGTCACTCGGCTGGGCCAGTTCGCCGTTTGTGCTGCAACGGGCCAAAGGGCATTACGTCTGGCAGGACATGGCGCGCGAATGCGCCAAACACGACTTGCCCTGGACGCAGCCGAGCACGTTTCCGCGCGCCTCCGTCCTGCCGCTGCGTGTGGCGCTGCACGGCGCAGACACCCCGTGGATCGGCGCCTTTTGCCAGCGCATCATGCTGCGCAATTTCGCCCAGGACCGCGACATCCACACGCCTGACGCCGTGGCAGAAGAACTGACGGCGCTCGGCTTGCCGGTCGACGCCATCCTCGCTCAGGCACAGTCCGACGCAAGCAAGCTAGGCCTGCGCGAGCAAACGCACCCCGCGCAGATTCGTGGCATCTTTGGCGCTCCCACGTTCTTTGTCGGCGACGCGATGTTCTGGGGCAACGACCGCCTGGACGATGCGCTCGCCTGCGCCGTAGCATTGCAGTCCAATCCTGGCTCATATCACAGCGGATAACCCATGCCGACCCAGATCGAAAAAGCCCGCGCCTTCCGCGCGCTGCATGAACGCAGCGGCACCTTCGTGATCCCGAACCCGTGGGACCCTGGCTCGGCCCGGCTGCTCGCATCGGTGGGCTTCGAAGCATTGACCAGCACCAGCGCCGGCTTTGCGTTCTCGCGCGGGCTGCCTGACTATGGCGTCGGCCGCGACACCATCCTCGCGCATGTGGCTGACTTGGCGGCCGCCACGGATGTGCCCATGGCTGCCGATCTGGAAAACGGCTTTGGCGATGCGCCGGAAACTGTGGCAGAGACCATCCGCCTGGCAGGCGCCACCGGCATCGTCGGCGGCTCGATTGAGGACGCGACGGGTCGCGCAGATGCGCCCATCTATTCGCTGGAGGCTTCGGTCGACCGCGTGCGCGCAGCGGTGGAGGCTGCGCGCGCGTTGCCGTTTCCGTTCACGCTCACCGCGCGCTCCGAAAACCACCTGCACGGTCGCAACGACCTGGCCGACACGATCCGCCGCCTGCAGGCCTTCCAGGACGCCGGCGCCGACGTGCTGTACGCCCCCGGCCTGAAAACACGCGACGAGATCGCCGCCGTGCTGCGCGAGATCGACCGCCCGCTCAACGTGCTGATGGGTTTTGCCGACGGCAACTTGAGCGTGGCCGAGTTGACCGAATTGGGCGTCAAGCGCATCAGCGTAGGCGCGACGCTGGCACGCGTAGCCATGGGTGCATTCATGCGGGCGGCGGAAGAACTGCGCACCGCCGGGACGTTCAGCTTTGCGCGCGATGCCGCCAGTGGAGCCAAGCTCAACGGCCTCTTTGCACCGTTCGCCTGAGCTTGCCGCCGGGCGATCGCAGCCAATCTTGGCATCCCCTCCAACCGACACCCAGCCGCCCGGCGGCCTGCGCCAGATGCCCGCCGGCATCTGGGTGCTCGGCTGCGTCAGCCTGCTGATGGACATCGCTTCCGAGATGATCCACAGCCTGCTGCCGCTGTTCATGGTGTCGGTGCTGGGCGCGAGCGCGCTGTCGGTCGGGCTGATCGAGGGCCTGGGAGAATCGACCGCACTCATCGTCAAGATATTCTCCGGCACGCTCAGCGACTACCTTGGCAAGCGCAAGGGCCTGGCGGTGTTCGGCTATGCGCTGGGCGCGCTGTCCAAACCGCTGTTCGCCATCGCGCCCACGGTTGGCATTGTGCTGACGGCGCGCCTGCTGGACCGCGTCGGCAAGGGCATCCGCGGGGCACCGCGTGATGCGCTGGTCGCCGACATTGCCCCGTCTGCGTTGCGCGGCGCGGCCTTCGGGCTGCGGCAGTCGCTCGATACCGTGGGTGCATTTCTGGGGCCGCTTCTGGCGGTGGGTCTGATGCTGCTGTGGGCGGATGATTTTCGCGCCGTGTTCTGGGTGGCCGTGGTGCCAGGGCTGCTCTCTGTTGCGCTGCTGATGTTCGGCCTGCGCGAGCCCGAAACCCACAACGGTGCCCGCCGCACCAACCCGCTCCGCCGGGACAACCTCCAGCGGCTGCCCCGCGCGTACTGGTGGGTGGTGATGATCGGCGCGGTCTTCACGCTTGCGCGGTTTTCCGAAGCGTTCCTGGTGTTGCGGGCACAGCAAGGCGGCATTCCTCTGGCGCTGGTGCCGCTGGTCATGGTGGCGATGAACATCGTCTATGCGCTGGCGGCGTACCCGTTCGGCAAGCTCTCTGACCGCATGAGTCACACGAAGCTGCTCGCGCTTGGGCTGGTAGTGCTGGTTGCCGCCGATGTGGTGCTCGGCCTGTCCGCTCACTGGAGCGTGGTCGTCGCAGGCGTGGCGCTGTGGGGCGTGCATATGGGCATTACGCAGGGCTTGCTGGCAACCATGGTCGCTGATACCGTACCGGCCGATTTGCGCGGCACGGCGTACGGCATGTTCAACCTGGTGAGCGGACTGGCCATGCTAGCGGCCAGCGTTCTTGCAGGGCTGCTGTGGGACAAGCTTGGCGCAGCCGCAACATTCCACGCGGGTGCGGTGTTTTGCGTGCTGGCATTGGGCTTATTGGCAATGCGAGGAAAGTCTTCCGGGATCACGTGACGTTCGGCTGCGCCCTGAACCAGTCCACCAGAAAATCCAGCATCGCCCGCAGCGCCGCCGGCATCTGCCTGCGCGAGCTGTACACGCCGTGAATGCCCAGCGCCTGCGGCAGGTAGTCGGGCAACAAACGCACGAGTTGCCCGCTGGCAATCAGCGGCGCGGCGGCAAACACCGGCTGCAATGCAATGCCTGCGCCCTCTCGCGCCGCCGCCAGCAGCACCATCGATTCATTCGCACTCAGATTGCCGCCCACCGGTACGTCCGACGGCGCGCCCGTCTTCGCCTCGGTGAACTTCCACAGGCTTTTGCCGAAGTACGTATACGTCAGGCAGTTGTGAACGGCCAGGTCTTGCACGCGGCGCGGCGTACCGTGCGCGGCCAGGTAAGACGGTGCCGCCACCACGACGGATTCGCACATGCCCAGCGGCCGCGCAATCAGGTTCGGATCAAGGTCGTTGGTGATGCGCACGGCCAGGTCGATGCGTTCTTCCACGAGGTTGGTGGTGCGGTTGTCGACCACCAGATCGACGGCCGTTTGCGGATAGCGCCGCAGGTAGGCCGTCACGGCCGCGCTCAACGTCTGCTGCGCCAGGGACTGCGCGCAGGCAATGCGCAGGAGCCCGCGCGGCGTATCGGCTTCGGGGCCATCCGCCACGGCCATCTGTGAAGCGATTTCCAGCATCTGGCGGCAGCGTGCAAGCGTGGCCTCGCCGGCGGGTGTCAGGCCGATGCGGCGCGTGGTCCGGTGCAGCAGCCGCGCGCCAGACCACGCCTCCATCTGCGCCAGATAGCGCGTGACCATCGCGCGCGACATGTCGAGCGCTTCGGCGGCGGCGCTCAGGCTGCCGCGCTCGACAATCGCCACAAACACTTCGGCCGACGTGATGCGATCCATATTTGATCGATTGGAGAAACAAATATGCGCATCTTAGGTGGTTTTTTGATCGAATCAAGCAACTTACAGTAGCGGCTTCGCAGAAATCACATCCGCCTGGAGAACCCCGATGTCCCTGCTCCGCACCCTGCTTGCCGCCGGCCTTGTCAGCGCCGGTCCTGTTGCCCACGCTGCCGCGCCGGCGCCATTGCATCTTGAGGTTTACAACCCCGGTGCCAAGGGCATCTTCCCGGTGTCGTCGGAAATCATCAGCGGTGCGCACGAAGCCATCCTGATTGACGCGCAGTTCCAGCGCAGCGATGCAGAGGCGCTCGTGCAGAAACTCAAGGCCAGCGGCAAGACGCTCACTACCGTCTACATCAGCCAGAGCGATCCGGACTATTACTTCGGGCTCGATGTCATCCGTGCGGCATTCCCGCGAGCGAAGATCGTGGCAACACCGCAAACCGTGGCCGCCATCAAGGCATCGATGGATGGCAAGCTCGCCTACTGGGGCCCGATCCTGAAGGACAACGCGCCCAAGACGCTCGTGCTGCCCGACGTGCTGAGCGCCGACCACCTCACGCTGGAAGGCCGCACCATCGAGATCAAGGAGCTGAACGGCCCGGACGCGGCACGCACGTATCTGTGGATCCCTTCGATCAAGACCGTGGCCGGCGGCGTGGTCGTCAACAGCGGCGACCACGTTTGGGTGGCCGACACGCAGACGCGCGAATCGCGCCTGCGCTGGTTGCAGACGCTGGACAACATCACGGCGCTCAAGCCGACGACCGTGGTGCCCGGTCACTTCACGGGTGCAATGCCAAAGGGGCTGGAGGCGGTTCGCTTTACGGCGGACTACCTGAAGACCTTCGAACTGCAAGCTGCAAAGGCAGACAACTCGGCGGAGCTGATCAAGGCGATGAAGGCGGCGTATCCGACGCTGGGCGGCGATGCATCGCTGGAACTGAGCGCCAAGGTCATCAAGGGCGAAATGAAGTGGCCGCAGTAAGCTGGTCTGCCACCGAGGAAACAACATGACGACATTGCATTACATCTACGACCCGCTGTGCGGCTGGTGCTACGGTGCCGCACCGCTGGTGGAGGCCGCGCGCACGGTGCCGGGCCTCACGATTGCCTTCCACGGCGGCGGCATGCTTGCCGGCCCGAATCGCCGTACGGTCACGCCCCAATGGCGCGACTATGTGATGCCGCACGACCACCGCATTGCCGAGTTGACCGGCCAGCCATTCGGCGAGCCCTACTTCGAAAGCCTATTGCGCGACACCACGGCAGTGATGGATTCGGAGCCGCCCATTGCGGCGGTCCTTGCGGCGGAGGCGCTCGGCGGCTGCGGGCTCGACATGATCCATCGCGTTCAACGCGCGCATTACGAAGAAGGCCTGCGCATTGCCGATGCGGCGGTACTGCGCGAGCTCGCAGCAGAGATCGGCCTATCGCCCGAAGCATTCGACGCGGAATACGCGCGACAGACCGGAGCGCTCACGCAGCAGCACATCGCGCAGAGCCGGCAATGGCTCGACCGTGTTGGCGGACAGGGTTTTCCGACGTTTGCGCTGGAAGATGCGGATGGCCGACTGGGCATCATCGACATCGGCCCGTGGCTTGGCAAGCCGGAATCCTGGGTGCAGGCGCTGACACAGCACATCGGCACGCTTGCCCCGGCGAGCGAAGCCGATGGCCCCGTCTGCGGCCCGGACGGCTGTGCGTAACGACGTGGCGCTCAGCCTTTGAGCGCCCAACGGCCGAGTTCGTCGTAGCGCGTCTTGCCGAGCCAGCTATGGATGAAAGCGAACTCGCGTACGGTCCAAGTGATGGGCTCGACTGCCTTCGCCGCAAAGCCGCCGCGGTCATACAACAGCGTGATGTGCGGCTTGAACGGCCCGCGCTGCACCGGCACGGCGGCATGCTCGAGCGCCTCGCCGAGCGCGGCCTGAAACGCCGTCAAACCGCCCACGCCCTCATCGCCCAGCAACACAAACGGCCGATGATCGCGCCGGCCATGCAGGCTTACCACCTGGTTGAACGTGGCGTCGAACGCGGGCATGGCCAGGCTGTCTGCCGCTGCACGCACACGCGCCACGACATCCTCAGGCGGCAGATGAACGAAATCGCCCAGATGATGCAGCGTGACATGCAGGCGCTCCGTACGCAGCGCCTTGCCCTTGAAACCCACGACGGGCCGCAATTGCTGGATCAGCCGCGCGATGCGCTCGGCGGTATCCACGTCAGGCTTGATCGCCAGAAACAGGCGATGCGCGGGCAATTGCGGGGTGGCTTCGAATCCGGGAAGAGTGAGCTGGGTCACGGCAGGGTCGTCAAACGCCGGGCTGGCGATCCACCCATTATCGACGCCCGCATGACGTCCCGCTGAAAGTCGTGTTGCTCGCATCAAAAACAACGCCCGGCGGTGTGAACCTGCCGGGCGTGGTCTTTTGGATGTGATGCGGCGATCAGATATCGAAGAACACTGTCTCCGCGCCGCCATCCGGCGTGTCTTGCAAGCGTACGTCGAAGGTGTAGACCACCTCGCCGTTACGCTCGCTGCGCTGGGCGATCAGCGTCTTGCGGCGCACTTCCCACTCGATGCCATTCAGCACCGGGTCCGTGCCGTTGGCTGCGGCCTCATCGCTGAAGTACACGCGCGTATGCAGGCCGAGGTTGATGCCGCGCGCAAACAGGATCATGCAGATGTGCGGTGCCTGCGTGGTACCGCTGCGGCCGGCCACGGCGCCCGGCTTGATGGTATCGAAACGATAGACGCCCGTATCGAAATCCGCCCCGGCGCGGCCCCAGCCACGGAATGCCGGGTCGACAGGTTTGTCTTGCCGATCTGCAGGATGCGCGTATTTGCCGTCGGCATTGGCTTGCCAGATCTCGATCAGCACATCGCGCACGAGCGAGCCGGAGCCATCGTAGACGCGGCCTTCCAGCGCGATGCGTTCGCCGCGCGTGGCGGGCGTGGTCAGGACGCTGCCGAATTCCTTGTCGTAGATGTCGAAGCCGGCCTGGCGCGGTGCAAGGCCAATGTGCACGTAGGGGCCGCCCGTCTGCGAAGCGGTCTCGTTGAAATGCGCGAACGGCGGCGTTGTCGTCATGGCCGTTGCCTGGGCACGTTCGAGCGATTCACGCAGTGTGGTCGTGGTCATCACTTGGCTCCTTGCAGGGCGGGCACGGCGTTTTCGAAATGCGTGGCACGGCGGCCGCGCAAGGTGATGTCGAAGCGGTAGCAGCGGCTGTCGAGCGGCACGTGGTTCGCCGTGTCGTGCAGCGCGATCAGACCACGCACCTGCTCTTCGCTCGGGATGGTCTTGATGATCGGGCACTGCGCGATCATCGGATCGCCCTCGAAGTACATCTGCGTGATGAGGCGCTGGGCCCAGCCGTCGCCCGAGAGCGAGTAATGGATGTGCGACGGGCGCCAATCATTGATGCGGTTGCGCCACGGATACGGGCCCGGCTTGATGGTGCGATAGACATAGTAGCCATTGGCGTCCGTCAGCATGCGGCCGCAGCCGCCAAAGTTCGGGTCGATCGGCGCGATGTACTGGTCTTTCTTGTGGCGGTAGCGGCCGCCGGCGTTGGCCTGCCACACCTCCACCAGCGCGTTCGGCACGGGGCGGCCGAACTCGTCGCGCACGTAGCCGTGGACGATGATGCGCTCGCCGATCGGCAGGCCTTCCTTGGCGTAGTTGAGGATCAGATCGTTATCGAGCGCGCCCAGGTCGTCGGCGCGGAACACCGGTGCGGTGGTCTCGGACAGCGTATTCAGGGTGGAGATGAGCGCGTTGCGCGGCGAGCGCAGCACGCTGGTCTTGTAGCCGGGAGTCAGTGCGGGCGGGTGCTGCGCGGTGTCGCGCTGGGCGAATTCGCCGGTGCCGGAAAGCGGCAGGGTCATGGGGCGTCTCCTGTTGAAATCGTGGAGAGACTGTATCGCCGACAAAAAGTGAAGTAAATTGACTTCTTATCGGAAAATCGATAACTCCAAGTTATGGAAAGTGCCTTCTCAGCGGACTTGCCGTCCCGCATCCGCTTTCGCCATCTGAGCTGCTTTGTCGCCATCGCGCAGGAGCGCAATCTGCGGCGCGCCGCCGAGCGGTTGCATCTGAGCCAGCCGGCGGTATCGAAAACGCTGGGCGAACTCGAAGCGCTTGCCGGTATGCAACTCGTGGAACGCGGCCGGCAAGGCGCGCGGCTCACCGCGGCCGGCGAGCAATTCCTGCGGCATGCAGTGGGCGTGACGCAGGCGCTGGAATCGGCCACCGCCGCGCTGATGGGATCGACGGACGCTTCCGCGCCGGTCGTGCATGTGGGCGCCCTGCCGACGGTGGCCAGCAGCCTCCTGCCCCAGGCGATTGCCCATTTGCACGCGCAGCGCCCGCATGCCGGCGTGCGGTTGCGCACCGGCACCAATATCGAGCTGCTGACCGCGCTCAAGGCCGGCGAACTCGATTTCATCGTCGGGCGCATGGCCGAGCCCGACCGCATGCAGGGGCTGTCGTTCGAGTTGCTGTATGCAGAGCCGCTGGCGCTGGTCGTGCGGCCTGGACATCCGCTGCTGACGCTGCCGGGCGCATCGGCGTCCCTGCAGGCGGTGCTGGATTACCCGCTCGTGATCGCCACGCCGGGCACGGTGCCCCGCCATCACACCGAAGCGCTGTTCCAGACACACGGCCTGCGCTTGCCCGCGGGCGTGACGGAAACGCTTTCGGTGTCCGTCGCACGGTTGCTGGCGTGCCGATCCGATGCGGTGTGGATCACCCCCGAGCGCGCTGCGGGCGACGACCTGGCGCATGGTCAACTTGCCCGTCTGGACACTGCCACGTCGGGCACCAAGGAGCCCGTCGGCCTGCTGCGCAGAAGCGTCGCCACACCCAGCGAACTGGCCAGCGCGTTCATGGAACTGCTGACCGAGCTGGCGCAGACGCCGATCTGAGCCGCCTCGCCCTCAAAAAAATGCCGACCCCATGGCCGGCATTTTTTATTTCGACGCGCAGATCAGCGGTGCGCCATCTCCACGTCATCGGCAGCATCGAAGACACTGCGATCGGTCTGCCCCAGCAACTGGCTAGTGATCGCCCCGGCCGTCATCGAGCCATTGACGTTGAGAGCGGTACGGCCCATGTCGATGAGCGGTTCGATGGAGATCAGCAGTGCCACGAGCGTCACCGGCAAGCCCATCGCCGGCAGGACGATCAACGCCGCAAACGTGGCGCCGCCGCCCACACCCGCCACGCCAACCGAGCTGAGCGTAACCACCGCCACGAGCGTTGCAATCCATACAGGATCGAACGGGTTGATGCCCACCGTGGGCGCCACCATCACTGCCAGCATGGCGGGATACAGGCCCGCGCAGCCGTTCTGGCCAATGGTCGTGCCAAACGATGCAGCGAAACTGGCAATCGATTCCGGCACACCAATGCGCCGCGTCTGCGCCTCGATGCTCAGCGGAATGGTGGCCGCACTGGACCGGCTCGTGAACGCGAACGACAGCGCCGGCCAGACCTTGCGGAAGAAGCGGAGCGGATTGATGCCATTGAGCGTGAGCAGCACAGCATGCACGCCGAACATGATCGCCAGGCCGAGGTAAGACGCCACCACGAAACCGCCGAGCTTGATGATGTCCTGCACGTTGGACACGGCTACCACGTTCGTCATGAGCGCGAGCACGCCGTAAGGAGTCAGGCGAATGACGAGCCGCACGAGCTTCATCACCCAGGCCTGCGCGGTGTCAATGGCGGTCAGCACGCGCTCGCCTTTTACCGCATCATCCTTCAGCAGGTTCAACGCAGCCACGCCCAGGAACGCCGCGAAGATCACCACGCCGATGATGGACGTGGGCTTGGCGCCGGTCAGCTCGGCAAAGGGGTTCTTCGGAATGAAGGACTGCACCAGCTGCGGCACCGACAGGTCGGCCACCTTGCCGACATAGTTGTCCTGGACGGCGGTCAACCGGGCGGTTTCCTGCGCGCCCTGCACCAGTCCTTGCGCCGTCAGCCCAAACAGGTGCGTGACGAACACGCCGACCAGCGCTGAAATGAGCGTTGTGAGCAGCAGCGTGCCGATCGTCAGCACGCTGATCTTGCCGAGCGACGCCGTGCTGTTGAGCTTGGCCACCGAGTTCAGCACTGACACCAGCACGAGCGGCATGACGATCATCTGCAGCAGTTGGATATAGCCGCCGCCAACGATGCTGAACCACGAAATCGACTGCTTGAGCGTCGCGCTGTCGTCGCCATAGATCAGGTGCAGCGCCAGTCCGAACAGGATGCCCAGCACCATGCCAAGCAGCACACGTTTGGCCAGGCTCCAGCTCGCGTTCACACGGCCGAGAGCGGTCAGGATGACGACGAACGTCGCGATATTGAGTAAAAGCGGAAGGTTCATGTTGCTTGGATGCCGCACGCAGCGATCGAAAATCGAGCGGGCATCTTACGCCAGTTGCACGAAGGTTGCCGAGGCATGGAACGGATGGCGCCAACCTGATCTGCTTCACAACGGGCCGCGGGTCCACCTACGGCTGCAAGCCGGTGCCCTCCTTGAAGCTTGCGACCAAAAGCACGCTCTATCGGCACATGGAACTCGACATGGACTACGACTGCGGCGGCATCGTTGATGGCCGCCTGAGCATCGCGCAAGCCGGCGAGGCGCTGTTCCAGCTGATGCTGGCCACGGCCTCCGGCACGCGCACCAAGAGCGAACTCAATGGTCTGGGCGACAACGAGTTCGTCCCGTGGCAGCTTGGCGCGGTGATGTAAGTCGTGTGTTGAGGACGCCTCAGGGCAACGTGGCACGCAACATCAAGAGCAATCCTGCCCCGACGGCAGCAGCGCCAATACAGCGGGCCACGCGCTGCCCCGCAGGCGCCAAGCGCTCGAGCGTAATCGCCGCTGACACGGCCACCATTGCACGCACGTCCATCACGCCGGTCACCAACAGGATGGCCGTCAGGCCGGCGCACGAAGCGGCACAGCGCACGCCAAGGTCCAAGCCAAATCGCCATGCACAGCCAGGCGCCTGAGCTACGCGGCACCATGCACGCTGGCGCGCCTTCCATGCGCTGAACTGCAGTGCGCCCGCCGCAAGAACCACCGCGCCTCTGGCAAGCGGCGCCACGCGTGCCACAACAGGCCATGTCATTTCGAACTGTGCCAACGCCGCGCCCAGCGCAAAGACCATCACGCCGATCAGCGTCCATACCGCGAAGTATCCCGCGCCTGCCAACGCCGTCTGCGTATCAACGTTCGGTTTGCCTGCCAGGTGCAGCGCACCGCGATACTGCCGCAGCGTCGGCAGCAATGACGGCAGCATCATCGCGGCCATCATCACCGTCCACATGCCAATGAAGGACGCAGCAAAGCCCCACCATGTCTGACCGCACATCGGCATCCAGGCCATCGGCATCTCGCTCATGGCCGGCATGGCGTTGCACCATGCCACCGTCGCCGCCGTGCTGGCGATGAACAGCAATGCCGAGACGGCCAGAAAGCCGCGCTCGGACAATGCATGCTCGCGCGGCAGCTCAACGCTGCTGAGCGTATTCGTCATGGCGACGCCACCAGACACAGGTTTCGTTGCGGCCCAGCGGCGCGCGGTCCAGCCACTGGTATGCGCCCCACAAGCCGTCGAGCCCGCGCGCGTAGGTGGAATACGTGTGATACACGACGCCATCTTCCAGCATGAACGCGCTCATGCCGGGCCGGTCGCGCACGTAGGTGGGCGCATCGGTGCCGCACATGCTGGCGAACTGCTGCACGGGTTCGGGCAAGTCGGATGCATCCATCACGTGGCTGCCGCGCACGTAGTTGTAGTCGGCGCTGCCGGCGCGCTGCTGGTCTTCCGTGATCGAGACGTTAAAGTCGTAGTTGAAATCGCTCCCCACCGACGATACCCACGGAAAGCTCCAGCTCATCCGCTCCCGGTACTCCAGCAGCTTGGCCAGTGGCCCGCGCGACACCGCCATCAGCGTCACGTCGTGGTTCGCCAGATGCGTGACGAAGCCATCAAAGCCATCGGCAATCATCGAGCACGAGGGGCAGCCCGCCTTGTAGTCCGGCCCGAACATGAAGTGATAGACCAGCAGTTGCGAGCGGCCGCCAAACAGATCGGCCAGCGAGGCGCTGCCGTTCTCGGTTTCAAAGCGATAGCTTTTGTCGATGCGAACCCACGGCAGTGCCTGCCGGCGGCGCGCGAGTTCATCGCTGCGGCGCGTCAGTTCCTTCTCGGCCTTGAGCAGTTCAATGCGCTCTGCCAGCCAGGTTGCGCGGGTTGCTGTGGGGTGTGTTGCACTCATGCTTGCCTCCGTTTTGGGTGAGTGGTCGTGTGCTAGATTAGGCGCCGACCTCAAACGGCGGGAGTGACAAGTGTGGCGGGATTCGAATGGATTCATTGATCACGGCTGCAGCCCGCGCACTCGCCGCCGGTGACCCATTCGGAGCGCTGAACCGCGTCGCTCTGCGCGACGATGCCGCCGCGCTGGCTCTGCGTGGCATCGCCATGGCCCAGCTCGGTGACCTGGCACGCGCCAAGCTCCTGCTGCGTCGCGCGGCCCGTGCATTCGGCGCACGCGAGGCCGTGGCACGCGCACGCTGCATCGTCGCGGAAGCCGAAGTCGCCCTCGCCTCGCGCGATCTTGGCTGGCCCGCCAAAACCCTCCACACGGCATGCGCCACGCTCGAGGCGCACGGCGACCACGTCAATGCCGCACACGCGCGGTATCTCAGCATCCGTCGCCTGCTGCTGATCGGCCGCCTGGACGATGCAGAAGCCGCGCTCGCCGCGCTGACGCCGGCGCCTCTTCCTCCGGCCTTGCAGGCGGCGCATGCGCTTGTCGTCGCGGGCATTGCGATCCGACGTTTGCAGACCGGCGCCGCACGCGCAGCATTGAGCGATGCCGAACGCGCAGCACGCCAGGCCGGCATCCCGACGCTCACCGCCGAAGCCGAACGCGCCGCCCTGGCCTTGAATGCACCGGCTGCGCGCCTCATCTCGCGCGGCGAAGAGCGCGTGCTGCGCCTTGATGATGTCGAAGCCCTCTTTGCATCGGACGCGCTGGTGGTGGATGCATGCCGACTCGCCATTCGGCAGACCGATACGATCGTCCCGCTTGCCACGCGGCCTGTGCTGTTCACGCTGGCGCGGGCACTGGCCGAAGCGTGGCCAGAAGACGAGGCCCGAGACGCCCTCATCGCGCGCGCATTCCGCACCCGGCACCCCGACGAATCACACCGCGTGCGGCTGCGCGTGGAGATCGGCCGTTTGCGCACAGCACTTGGTGCGTTGGGCACGATCAAGGCGACCCGGCACGGATTCGCATTGCAGCCTCACGCGGCCCAAGCCGTAGTCGTGCTCGCCCAGCCTGTGGCCGAGCAATACGCCGCCGTGCTGGCGTGTCTCGCCGACGGGGAATCGTGGTCCAGCTCTGCACTGGCACTTGCGCTCGGCGCCAGCCAGCGCACCGTACAACGCGCGCTCGATGCACTGGCGGCCGCCGGCAAGGTGCAGTCCTTCGGACGCGGGCGCGCGCGCCGGTGGGTGACGCCGCCGTTACCCGGATTCGCGACCACCTTGTTACTCCCTGCCCCGCTGCCAAGTGACTAGGATGAAGACTGCGTAACCGAATCCAGCGAGCCCCACATGAAACGATTCACCGCCGAAGTCGTGCGCGAATACGGCCCCTTCCCTGGCGCAGAGAACGTCGGCGGCGTGACCTACGATGGTCGGCACGTCTGGTTTGCTGCCGGCGGTCAGCTGAAGGAACTCGACCCCGACAGCGGCAAGACACAGCGCTCCATCGATGTACCGGCCCATGCCGGGACCGCGTTCGATGGGCGGCACCTGTTCCAGATTGCCGAAGACCGCATCCAGAAAATCGACCCGCAAACGGGCACCGTGCTCGCCACGATTCCGGCGCCGGGCGCGGGCGGAGACTCGGGCCTCGCCTGGGCCGAAGGCACGCTGTGGGTCGGCCACTACCGCGAGCGCAAGATCCGCCAGATCGATCCGGACACCGGCAAGGTATTGCGCACCATCGAATCCAACCGGTTCGTTACCGGCGTCACGTGGGTCGACGGTGAGCTCTGGCACGGCACTTGGGAAGGCGATACGAGCGAGGTGCGGCACATCGATCCGCAAACCGGTGAAGTGCTGGAGCAGCTTGACATGCCGGCCGGCATGAACGTGTCGGGTCTCGAGTCGGATGGCGCCGATCAGTTCTTCTGCGGCGGCGGAACCACCGGGAAGATTCGCGCGGTGCGACGCCCCCGCAAGCAGGCGGCATAGGCGCGCTACGGGGCTTTCGGCAGCGGTTGCCGTTTATGTGATGCCGCAGCAGATTCATCTGCTGCCGCAAGAGCCTCAGACGCTGCGGCAAAGTGCGTCTTGGACACCTTAATGTTGCTACGAAAAAAAACCCCGCAGTGCGGGGTTTTTTCTTGGCAGATGCGACCGATCAGATCGCTTCGATCTTCGTGGCAGCCGGGCCCTTTTGGCCAACGCCTGCAACGTAGCGCACCTTCTGACCCTCTTGGAGGGACTTGAACCCGTTGCCCTGAACTTCAGAGAAGTGAGCGAAGAGATCGTTGCCGCCTGCGTCCGGGGTGATGAAGCCGAAGCCCTTGGAGTCGTTGAACCACTTTACTGTGCCGGTTTCCATGTTGGATATCCTAAAAAGTTCTGCATGAGCCTGTGCTCACCAGGCACGACAATCAAGGAAGAAACATGGAGCAAAGGAAGCACCGCTTGGCGTGACAACCCAGAACATCGGAGTAACTGCTTGAAGATCCTGCGAAGATGGTTTCTACAGACATTTCAGACCCGCGTCAACAAATAATTAGATAATCTGCCACCATTGACCTACCCCGCACCCCACCGCTGAGTCAGCACGCCACAGTGGGCATGCGCTCTTGAGAGAACCATCGGCATGACACTCTGCTCGGCTTGCGCCGCAATCGAACTCCATAGACGCGGCGCGCCAGGCCATGCTTTGCTCAGAATCACCGACACGCAACGCATCAAATCGCCCTCCGCGCGCGCAATCACCGTCAGCACGTTCTCGTGTCCCACATGCGGTGCGCGATGGGTCTATCGCGACGAAAAGAACGTGGACAACCAAGGCTGGTCACTGGAGGCGTAGACGCCGTTCGGGGTAGCTTTTTGGCAGACACTGGATAGCCAACTATAAGGACGAAAAAAAGCCCGCATAACGCGGGCTTCTTCTGACTTGGGAGGTGAACCTCACTCCCACTCAATCGTCGCAGGCGGCTTGCCCGACACGTCGTACACGACCCGGCTCAAACCACGCACCTCGTTGATGATGCGGTTCGACACGCGGCCCAGCAGCGTGTACGGCAGATGCGCCCAATGTGCGGTCATGAAGTCGGTGGTCTGCACTGCACGCAGCGCCGTCACGTAGTCGTATGTGCGGCCATCGCCCATCACGCCGACGGACTTGATCGGCAGGAACACCGCAAACGCCTGGCTGGTCAGGTCGTACCAGCTCTTGCCAACATCGCCTTCGCCGCACAGGCCAGCAGACGCATCCTGCGCCGTGGCCTTCGTGCCGCGCAGCTCTTCGATGAAGATGGCATCGGCACGGCGCAGCAGGTCTGCATATTCACGCTTGACCTCACCCAGAATGCGCACGCCCAGACCCGGTCCCGGGAACGGATGGCGATACACCATCTCGTGCGGCAGGCCCAGCGCCACACCCAGCTCGCGCACTTCATCCTTGAACAGATCGCGCAGCGGTTCGAGCAACTTCAGGCCGAGCGTTTCCGGCAGGCCGCCCACGTTGTGGTGGCTCTTGATCGTCGTTGCCTTCTTGGTCTTGGTGCCGCCCGATTCCACCACGTCCGGGTAGATCGTGCCCTGCGCCAGCCACTTGGCGTTGCTGAGTTTCTTGGCTTCCGCCTGGAATACCTCAACGAACTCGCGGCCGATGATCTTGCGCTTGGCTTCGGGGTCAGTCACGCCAGCCAGATGGCCAAGGAACTGCTCGGACGCATCCACGTGCACGACCTTGGCGTGCAGGCGGCCGGCGAACATGTCCATCACCATCTTGCCTTCGTCCAGACGCAGCAGCCCGTGGTCGACAAACACGCAGGTCAGCTGGTCGCCAATGGCGCGGTGGATCAATGCTGCAGCCACCGACGAATCGACGCCGCCCGACAGCCCGAGGATCACCTCTTCATCGCCCACCTGCTCGCGGATCGCCTTGACGGCCTCGTCGATGTGATCGCGCATGACCCAGTCGGGCTTGGCGCCAGCGATCTCCAGCACGAAGCGCTCGAGCATCGCACGGCCCTGCACGGTGTGCGTGACTTCCGGGTGGAACTGCACGGCGTAGTAGCCGCGCGCCTCGTCGGCCATGCCGGCAATCGGGCAGCTCGGCGTCGAGGCCAGCAGCTTGAAGCCCGGGGGCAGCTCGGCAACCTTGTCGCCGTGGCTCATCCACACCTTGAGCATGCCGTGGCCTTCCGGCGTGGCGAAGTCCTGGATGTCCTTGAGCAGGCGGGTGTGGCCATGGGCGCGCACTTCGGCGTAACCGAATTCGCGGTGGTCGCTCCACTCCACCTTGCCGCCCAGCTGCACGGCCATGGTCTGCATGCCGTAGCAGATGCCGAGCACCGGCACGCCCAGGTCCCACACGGCCTGCGGGGCGCGCAGTTGATGATCTTCGTACGTGCTGGCGTGGCTGCCGGACAGGATGATCGCCTTGGGCGCGAAGTCGCGCACGAAGGCGTCGGACACGTCGTTCGGATGGATTTCGCAATAGACGTGTGCTTCACGCACGCGCCGCGCAATCAGTTGCGTGACCTGCGAGCCGAAATCAAGGATGAGGACTTTGTCGTGCATGTTCTGGAGGAATGGAATCGGCAATCGTGTCGACTTCAGTGCCGGGGCCGTAGCCCGGAGGCGGCATGTAGCCAGGTTCTTTGCGCTGCGCCTTTTCTGCGCGTTCGCGTTCGCGCGCAGCCGCGGCGTCTTCGCGGGCCTTCTGTGCGCGCACGCGCTCGTTGGTGCGCACGCGGCGCGAAGCGGGAATCTGCACGGCGGAAAACGCCGCCAGCACCGCCGCAAACGTCGGCAGCCAGATGCGGCCGGCGCCCTCCACCGGCAGGTGGAAGAACAGCAGCCAGGCAATCACCAGCACGGCGACCGCCAGGTTCACATGCCCGACCACCTGCGCCACGGCGGTCGTCAGTTGACCATTGACGGTGGCGTGCCACAGCAGCCAAGCCACACCAATCAGCGTGACGCCGAGCAGCTGGCCGTACATCGCAGGCTCCGGCTGCGGCAATTGCAGCGCGCCGAAGATGGACGTCATGGGTGAAGCCAGCAGGACGAGACCGACGCACAGTGCGACAGCCGCATCCAGAAACAGAACGAGTCGCAAAAGCGCTTTCATCATCGTCTCCAGTTGCGGGCGGCCGCCCGTGCTTCGGCCGCCGGTTGATTCAGCCGGAGCGCCCGCGCACCCCGGCGGCAGTACTGCTTGCCTTCTATCTTGTATGCGAAGATCGAGAAGCGATCAGTCGCGGTGATAGTTCGGCGCTTCCTTCGTGATCTGCACGTCGTGCACGTGCGATTCGTTCATGCCGGCAGCGGTGATCTCGACAAACTGCGCCTTCTCGTGCCATTCGGCAATCGATGCGCACCCGCAGTAGCCCATCGACGAACGAACGCCGCCAGTGAGTTGATGCACGATCGGCAATGCGGAGCCCTTGTAAGGCACGCGGCCCTCGATACCTTCGGGCACCAGCTTGTCGACGTTGGCGGTGTTGTCTTCCTGGAAGTAACGGTCGGCAGCGCCGTCCTTCATTGCGCCTACCGAGCCCATGCCGCGGTAGCTCTTGTACGAGCGCCCCTGGAACAGGAACACCTCACCCGGCGATTCGTCCGTGCCGGCAAACATGCCGCCCATCATCACGGTGTGTGCGCCGGCAGCCAGTGCCTTGGCCACATCGCCCGAGTAGCGGATACCGCCGTCAGCGATGAGCGGCACGCCGGTGCCCTTCAGCGCCTCGGCCACATTCGACACGGCAAAGATCTGCGGCACGCCCACGCCAGCGACAATCCGCGTCGTGCAGATCGAACCCGGGCCAATGCCGACCTTGACGCCATCCGCGCCGTGGTCGACCAGCGCCCGGGCAGCGTCGCCCGTGGCGATGTTGCCGCCAATCACCTGCACCTGCGGGTAGTTGTCCTTGATCCAGCGCACGCGGTTCAGCACGCCCTGGCTGTGGCCATGCGCGGTATCGACGACGATGACGTCCACGCCGGCCTTGACCAGCAAATCGATACGCAGATCGTTATCCGGGCCCACGCCCACCGCCGCACCCACGCGCAGCGAACCGCGTTCGTCCTTCGACGCCAGCGGATACTCGGTGGCCTTCTGGATGTCCTTGACGGTGATCAGGCCGCGCAGCTCGAAAGCCTCGCCCACCACCAGCACACGCTCGAGGCGGTGCTTGTTCATCAGACGCTTGGCCTCTTCCAGCGAAGCGCCTTCCTTGACGGTGACGAGCTTCTCGCTCGGCGTCATCTTGGCGCGCACCGGGGCGTCCAGTTCTTCTTCGAAACGCAGATCGCGGTTGGTGATGATGCCCACCACCTTCTTGCCTTCCAGCACCGGGAAACCCGAGATGCCGTGCTGGGCCGACAGCGCCATCACGTCGCGGATCTTCATGTCCGGACCGATGGTGATCGGGTCGCGCAGCACACCCGATTCAAAGCGCTTGACCTTGGCGACTTCGCGCGCCTGTTCTTCGGGCTTCAGGTTCTTGTGGACGATACCGATGCCACCTTGCTGGGCCATGGCGATAGCAAGCCGTGCTTCCGTGACCGTATCCATGGCGGCGGAGACGAGCGGAATGGCGAGTTCGATCGAACGGGTGAGCTTGGTGCGAAGGGACGTATCGCGGGGCAGGACGGCCGAGTAGGCCGGGACGAGCAGCACATCATCGAACGTGAGTGCTTTCTGGACAAGACGCATAGCAATTTCCTCTAGGCGCAAAATCGGATTATACGGGAATTCGCCCCACGGTTGTAGAGACCCGTGCTATCCTCGATAAATTTTTCTTCGCGCACGCACCTACAGCGCCCTGCGCCGCCAGCGGCCGCGCAGAATCAGCCTCGCGAGTGTTCGAATGGGAATTGGCGTATTGTGCGCCCTGCTGGCCGGGGCGATGTGGGGCATGGTCTTTATTGCGCCCCGCGCGCTACCCGCCTTTTCACCGTGGGAACTGACCCTCGGCCGCTACCTCGCCTACGGCGTCATCGCAGCCATTGCCGCTGCCCCGATCCTTCCACGCATTGCCCGCAAAATTACCCGCGCCGACTGCCTGGCGCTGGTCAGGCAATCCTGCAGCGGCAACCTTGTCTATTTTGTTTTCGTGGCGTTTGGCGTGCAGCTGGCTGGTGTTGCGCCCACCTCGCTGATCGTTGGCATTCTGCCCATCACAATCACCATGCTTGGCCGGCGCGATCATGGCGCCGTGCCGCTCTCCCGGCTGATCTGGCCGCTCCTGGTTGTCGCTGCCGGCATCGCCTGCATCAACGTTGACCTGTTCGGCCAGACAGCGGCAACGGCGGCCACCAACGTCCGGCCGGTCTGGCAACGCATTGTTGGCATCGCTTGCGCGGCAGGCGCGCTTTTCAGCTGGACGTGGTACGCCTTGGACAACGCCCGCTACCTGCAGCGCAATCCGCATTTTTCCAGCAACGAATGGTCTGCTCTATATGGCATTTCGAGCGGCATTCTGTCGGCAGCGTTGATCACGGTGGCCTTGCTCACGGTTGGCACAGCATGGATGGGCGCCGGCGGGCGTATCTGGGCCACGTTCTGGGCGGTCAATGCGGCCGTGGCACTTGGCGCGTCGCTGATCGGCAACAACCTGTGGAACATCGCCTCGCGACGGCTGCCGCTCACGCTGTCGGGCCAGATGATCGTGTTCGAGACGCTGTTTGCGCTGGCATATGGCTTTGCGTACGACGGCCGCTGGCCACGCCCGCTTGAGATCGCCGCAATCGCCTTGCTGATCCTGGGCGTCGGCTGGTCAGTCCGCTTGCACGCCAACGACAAGTCTGCATAAACTGGGCGCCTTGCCGGGGGGCGAGTCGACAGGCCGAGCCAGGCCGTCGGCGTAGATTGGCGAGTGGCGCTCACGCCACCGGGCTCCCGTGCGCGTCGAGGGGCCGTCGTCGGGTCGGCCAGCGCGCCGTCGGCAGTCCACGAACGAGAACTTCATGAAACGACTGCACGTCCTGTTGCCTGCCACCGCCGCCCTGATCGCCCTTGCCTGCCCGATTGCCCAGGCGCAATGGGCCTGGCAATGGCGCGACGACAAAGGCCATATGGTCTACAGCGACGCCGCACCGCCGCCGTCGGTACCGCCTAGCCGCATCATCCGCAACCCGAACAGCCGCACGGCCACGGCCTACGAAGCGCTTTCCGCGCCGGCTTCGGGCGTCAAGGTAGCGGACCCAGGCGCGGCTGCCAAACCCGGCCAGCCAGCCTCGGGCGTCGCGGCCTCCAACCCCGACGAAGAGCTGCGCAAGCGCCTGGCCGACCGCGCCAAGAAGGAACAGGACGAAGCCAGGCAGGCAGAGGCGGCGCAGCGCAAGCAAGCCGAATGCGCACGCCTGCGCAACGAAACCACGTATATGCAGGATGGCCGCCGCGTCGGTTCGGTGCAACCGGACGGCTCGATCGCGTATTTGGATGACAACCAGCGTGCCGCCGCCGTGCAGCGCAATCAGGCAGCCCTGAGCGCCAACTGCAGCTGATAGATCGTTATTCGAGGACGTCGTCTTTGGGCGGCGCCTCGTTGCGCAGCCACTTCAGCCCTTCGCGCGTGCCGGTGGCCCGCACCTTCTGCACACGCCGCCGGCGAGCCGTTTTTGGATCGGCGATCAACGGGCCCAGGATTTCCACCCGATCACGCGCATGCAATGCGGCATCCGGCGTCTTGCGCTTGCCGTAAACGCCCAGCCTGCAGGTATCGATGGTCAGGTCCAAGCCGTGGAGCAAGCCCGACGCGCGCACCGCGTCGGCCACCGTCGCCTGCGCCGGCACTTGCACCGTGACAAGCCGTGGCGGCGTGACCGTCGCCAAGCAGACCATCACGTCGATCACGGTGTTGGAATCAGGACTCGCCATACACAGCCTCGGCGCGCTTGACGAATGAGTCGACGAAGGTGTTGGCAATCATGCTGAACACCGGGCCAATGAGTTTTTCCAGAATCACGCTGGAAAATTCGTAATGCAGATGGAAGTTGATCTTGCAGGCATCCGCGCGCAGCGGCGTGAAGATCCAAAAACCGGTGAACGACTTGAAAGGCCCGTCAGCGAACGTCATATCAATGCGGGTGGGGCGCGTTTGCACGTTGCGCGTGCGAAAGAACTGATGGATGCCCTTGAAGGCAATATCGACACGCGCGTCGAGTGACGTTTCCGTCTGCTCGTAGATTTCCACGCCGCCGCACCACGGCAGAAAGTTCGGATAGTCCTTGACGTCGGTGACCAGGTCGAACATCTGTTCGGCCGAATAGCCAATCAACACGGTTTTTTCAACGTCTGCCATGCGTCATCCGAAAGCTTTGCGCGCTGCGCCCCGGTTGGGATTGCGGCGGATTTGTTAAACTCACCATTTTATCGCAGCGCATGCAGGGTTCATCACCCCAATGCGCGCACCGCATATTCCAACGTATGACCATCGCCGACAACAAGAAGGCCTTTTTCGATTACTTCATCGAAGAGCGCTACGAGGCAGGCATGGCTCTCGAGGGCTGGGAGGTGAAAGCCATCCGAGCCAACCGTGCGCAGATCAAGGAAGGTTACGTCGTCATCCGTAACGCCGAACTGTTCCTGATCGGGGCCCATATCAGCCCGCTGCAATCGGCCTCCACGCATGTCCATCCGGACCCCGTGCGCACCCGCAAACTGCTGCTGCACGCCGAAGAGATCAAGAAGCTCATCGGCAAGGTGGAGCAGCGCGGCTACACGCTCGTGCCGCTCAACCTGCACTACACGCGCGGCCGCGTGAAATGCGAAATCGGCCTCGCCAAGGGCAAGAAGCTCTTCGACAAGCGCGAAACCGAGAAAGACCGCGACTGGCAGCGCGAAAAAGCGCGCCTCATGCGCGAAAAGGCCTGAGCCGTCTCGCTTCCCGACTTTTACGCGCCCGGCCGCTGCTGCTGCTTCACAATCGTCAACGCTGACGCAATCATCGTGCTCAGGTCGCCCATGTTGCCCGGCACGATGAGCGTGTTGCCCTGCTTCGCCAGGTTGCCGAACGCGCTCACATACTCTTCCGCCACTTTCAGGTTGACCGCATCGATGCCCCCTTCGGTGCGAATGGCTTGACCGATCTTCTGGATCGCCTGGGCGTTGGCTTCAGCCACCGCCAGGATCGCCGCCGCTTCACCCTGTGCCCTGTTGATGGCGGCCTGCTTTTCCCCTTCTGATTTCTGGATTGCGGCCTCCCGCGCACCGGACGCCAGGTTGATCTGCTCCTGGCGCTTGCCTTCAGATGCGGCGATCAGCGCACGCTTTTCACGCTCGGCCGTAATCTGCGCCTGCATGGCGTGCAGGATTTCCTTCGGCGGTGTCAGATCCTTGATCTCGTAGCGCAGCACCTTCACGCCCCAGTTCGATGCCGCCTCATCCAGCGCGTTGACCACGCTGTGGTTGATGAAGTCGCGCTCTTCAAACGTCTTGTCCAGCTCCAGCTTGCCGACGACCGAGCGCAGCGTCGTCTGCGCGAGTTGGGTGATGGCGATCACGAAGTTGCTGGAGCCATACGAAGCCCGCATCGGGTCGGTCACCTGGAAGTAGAGGATGCCGTCCACCTGCAGCTGCGTGTTGTCCTTGGTGATACAGATCTGGCTCGGCACGTCGAGCGGGATTTCCTTGAGCACGTGCTTGTAGGCAACGCGATCGACAAAGGGCAGCACGATATTCAGCCCCGGCGAGAGCGTCGCGTGATACTTGCCCAGCCGCTCCAGAATCCAGGCGTGCTGTTGCGGCACGATCTTGATGCCTTGTGCGATAAGCACGATGGCGGCAAACAGGACGATGAGCGCGAGAGTCCCCAGCTCGAACATAAAACCTCCGTGGTTGAGCTTGTTGGTTGTTTTGGCTACGAGTTGCGTGCTATTTGGGCGTGACGACGAGCACGTTGCCGCGCACTTCAACGATCCGGAATTCACCGACGGTAGCCGGCGCATTTGGCGCCAACTCGACGTCCCATGCGGCGCCGCGATATTGCACGCGTGCACGCCGCTCGGGTGACCAGGCATCGACGCGCAATGTCTCGCCGATATCCAGATTGACGTTGCGGTTGCGGGCGGCATTTTCGCGCGTCACACGCCCGTAGCGCGTACGCCGCAGCCCGACGATGCCGAACACCGCCACGATGGCGGCCACGATGGCCTGCGCAGGAAATGCAAGGCCGATCAGCGCGGCAAGACCGCCGGCAATCAGCCCAATCGCGACCATCAGCAGATAGAAGGTGCCCGTCATCAGCTCGCCGATGACGAGCAGCACGGCCAGCGAAAACCAGACGGTCTGAGCCGACATACTCCGCCCCCCTGAATCCCATGAAAAAACCCCCGCGACGCTGTTCGTCTGCGGGGGCATGTCGCTCGGCCCCCGCCAGCGTTGGACGCCACCGGGCACTTCGCGTTCTTGTTGGCGCGCACCCGTCAGGATACGCGCCTAGTCTCACGACATTCGTTGCAACGCTCTAGTTCAAGCTCAAGCCGAACCGAGCTTCTGCCATGTGTCGACCACTGAATCCGGGTTCAGCGAGATCGACGAGATGCCTTCCTTCGCCAGCCACTCGGCAAAATCCGGGTGATCGGACGGGCCCTGACCGCAGATGCCGACGTATTTGTTCATCGACAGCGCCGTGGAGATGGCGCGCTGCAGCATGAACTTGACCGCCGGATCGCGCTCGTCGAAGTCCTTGGCCAGCAGCTCCATGCCGGAGTCGCGGTCCAGGCCGAGCGTGAGCTGCGTTAGGTCGTTCGAACCGATCGAGAAACCGTCGAAGTACTGCAGGAACTGTTCGGCCAGGATCGCGTTGGACGGCACCTCGCACATCATGATCAGGCGCAGGCCGTTCTCGCCGCGCTTCAGGCCGTACTTGGCCAGCAGCTCGACAACCTTCTCAGCCTGGCCGAGCGTACGCACGAACGGCACCATCACTTCGACGTTGGTCAGGCCCATCTCGTCGCGCACGCGCTTCATGGCACGGCACTCCATCTCGAAGGCTTCTGCAAAGTCTTCGGCGATGTAGTGCGAGGCGCCGCGGAAGCCCAGCATCGGGTTCTCTTCGTCCGGCTCGTAGCGCGAACCGCCAATCAGCTTCTTGTACTCGTTGGACTTGAAGTCAGACAGGCGCACGATCACGGGCTTTGGATAGAAGGCCGCTGCGATGGTGGCAATGCCCTCGGCCAGCTTGTCGACGTAGAACGCGCGCGGGCTGGCATGGCCACGGGCCACGCTTTCCACGGCCTTCTTCAGGTCGCTGTCGACCTGCGGGTAGTCGAGAATCGCCTTCGGGTGAACGCCGATGTTGTTGTTGATGATGAATTCCAGACGGGCCAAGCCCACGCCACCGTTCGGAATCTGACAGAAATCGAACGCGAGCTGCGGGTTGCCGACGTTCATCATGATCTTGGTGCTGATCGCGGGCATTTCGCCGCGCTGGACTTCCGTGATTTCGGTTTCCAGCAGGCCGTCGTAGATCTTGCCTTCGTCCCCTTCCGCGCACGAGACCGTCACCAGCGTGCCGTCCTTCAGCAGGTCGGTCGCATCGCCGCAGCCGACCACCGCCGGCACACCCAGCTCACGCGCAATGATGGCCGCGTGGCAGGTCCGGCCACCACGGTTGGTGACGATGGCCGAGGCGCGTTTCATCACCGGTTCCCAGTTCGGGTCGGTCATGTCGGCAACCAGTACGTCGCCCGGCTGCACGCGTTCCATTTCAGCCGGATCGTTGATCACGCGCACCGGGCCCGTGCCGATCTTCTGGCCGATGGCACGGCCGGTGGTCAGCACCGGCGCCGAGCCCTTCAGGCGGAATCGTTGCTCGACCTTGCCGTGTGCCTGGCTCTTCACCGTCTCCGGGCGAGCCTGGAGGATGTAGATCTTGCCGTCCTTGCCGTCCTTGCCCCACTCGATGTCCATCGGGCGGCCGTAGTGCTTCTCAATGATGACGGCGTACTTCGCCAGCTCCGCCACGTCAGCATCGTTGATGGAGTAGCGGTTGCGCAGTTCGCCCGGGACGTCGACCGTCTTCACGCGGCCTTGTTCGCCCGGCGCGGTGAATTCCATCTTGATCAGCTTGGACCCGATCGAGCGGCGGATGATCGGGTACTTGCCGGCGGCCAGCGTCGGCTTGAAGACGTAAAACTCGTCAGGGTTCACGGCGCCCTGCACCACCGTTTCGCCCAGGCCGTAGCTGGAGGTGATGAAAACGACATCCTGGAAGCCCGATTCGGTGTCGATCGTGAACATCACGCCCGAGGCGCCGCAGTCCGAGCGGACCATGCGCTGGATGCCCGCCGACAGGGCGACCACGTCATGCGCGAAACCCTTGTGTACGCGATAGGAGATCGCGCGGTCGTTGTACAGCGACGCAAACACGTGCTTGATCTTGTCGAGCACGTCGTCGATGCCGAGCACGTTGAGATAGCTCTCTTGCTGGCCGGCGAACGACGCGTCCGGCAAGTCTTCCGCCGTGGCCGACGAGCGCACCGCAAACGACGCCTCAGCGCCTTCGCGGGCCGCGACGCGAGCGTACGACTCGCGAATCTCTTGCTCCAGACGCGGCTGGAACGGCGCGGTGGCGACCCATTCGCGGATCTCCTTGCCGGCGGCCGCCAGCGCCTTTACGTCGTCGACGTCGAGGCTGGCCAGACGCTGCGAGATGCGCTCGGTCAGGTTGTTGTGTGCAAGGAAATCGCGGAACGCCAGTGCCGTGGTGGCAAAACCGCCCGGAACGCGCACGCCGGCGCCGTCCAGCTGGGAGATCATCTCGCCCAGCGAAGCGTTTTTACCGCCGACGACCTCGACATCGGTCATCCGCAATTGCTCGAACGGCAGCACATAGGCGCCGTCTTGCGACAGGTTAGTCATACAAGCCCCTAAACTAAGTGAAAAACCGGTCGGATCCGCACGGGGCTTTCTTCTTGTCGTCTGGCCGTACGAATCGCTTGGCTAAATCATCCGGAAGCCCTGCCAGGATTGCAGCTGCGGCATTGCCTGACAGGCGATTGGCCCGAATTGCTTAGCTAAACGATCGCCGCTATTCTACCGTGCCGCAGCACGATTTCCTGCCGGCGTGCTGGAAAAACCCCTCGTTTTCGATGACCGACCTCGCCTCCGCATCTTCCAGCCGGACACCTTTCCGGACCGTTTTCATCGTGTCGGATGGCACCGGGATCACCGCAGAAACCTTCAGCCACTCGATCCTGGCGCAGTTTGAGATGAAATTCCGCCAGGTGCGGATTCCGTTTGTCGACACGATCGACAAGGCGCATGTTGCGGTCGCCAAGATCAATGAGGCGTTCCACGCCGAAGGGGTGAGGCCGATCGTCTTCACCACGTTGGTGGATGCCGAGGCAAACGAGATCGTCCATCGGGCCAAGGCCACCATCCTCGACATGTTCCAGACCTTCATCGAGCCGCTCGAGAAGGAGCTGAACCTCAAGTCCACCCACGCCATCGGCCGCTTTCACCAGAACGCCGACACCGAGGCGTATAAAAACCGCATCGAAGCGATCAATTTTTCACTTGCCCACGATGACGGCCAATCACACAAGAACCTGGCCGAGGCGGATGTGATTTTGGTGGGGGTGTCGCGCAGCGGCAAGACGCCGACCAGCCTGTATCTGGCGATGCAATACGGCGTGAAGTCGGCCAATTACCCGCTCATCCCGGACGATTTCGAGCGCGGCAAGCTGCCGTCGGTGCTGTATGACTACAAGAGCAAGATTTTTGGGCTCTCGATCGACCCGCAACGCCTGTCGGAAATCCGCAATGAACGTCGGCCCGGTAGCAAATATGCCGCGCTGGAGAATTGCCGCTACGAGATCAACGAAGCCGAAGCGATGATGCGGCGGGAGGGCATCAAGTGGCTGTCGTCCACGCACAAGTCGATCGAGGAAATTGCCACGACGATCCTGCAGGACATCAAGATGGATCACAACAACTACTGAGCGTGGCATCGCCCCGCAAACAAAACGGCCGGCATTGCACCGGCCGTTTGTTTTTCTGCCGGCGGGCGAGCCAGTCAGGCGCGATCACGCACCCAGTTGCCGCCGTGCGCCGCGGCCTGCGCTGCCGGCGATATTTCCAGATAGGCCAGCGCCTGCTCGGTCGACCCTTCATGATGCGGCGTATAGCTGGGCCGGAAATAGCGCAGCGCGGCCCCCAGCATTTTCCAGAACGATGGCAGGCAGTTACGCCGCGAGCCATGCCACCAGCCGCGGATAAAACCGGGGAACCTGCCCGCCCCCGGATCGCGCTGGTACATGAAGCCGAAGCCGGTGACCAAGAAGTACAGGAGCAACAGGATCGTGGTCAGCATATGGAAGCAGCGTTCGAGATACGAGCCGCCCATGTGCCGGAAGATGTCGAACGCGACGGTGCGGTGCTCGACTTCCTCCGCGCCATGCCAGCGCAACAAGTCCAGCATGACGGGATCGGCGTGGACGGCGTCGAGCCCCTTTGCGTTGAGCACCCAGTTGCCCAGATAGCCGAAAAAGTGCTCGAGCGCAGCAATGATGCCGAGTTGCTGCCGCAGCCAGAAGCGCGTGTGGCCGATCTTCAGACCCAACGGCTGTTCGCCGAGCACCTTGGAGAACAGCCAGTCGAGCCGCTTGGTGAAAGGCTGGGTATCGATGCCGTGGTCTTTGTAGTAATGCGTCAGCACGCCGCCATGCGAGCGCGAATGGACCGCCTCCTGACGCAGGAAGCCCTCGGCATCGGCGCGCAGCTTCGCGTCGGTAATCAGCGGCAACGCCTTGTTGTAAACGCGGCAGAACCACAACTCGCCGGCGGGAAACAGCAGGTTCAGGATGTTGATGATGTGCGTGCTGGACGGATCGCCGGGAATCCACTGGATGGGCGTGTCCTTCCAGTCGAAACGGACGTGGCGGGCCTTGATGAAGTAATCGGGCGCGGTCATGGTGGTCTCCGGATGTTCTTGTCTGTGCGGGCTCAATGCCCGGCCATGCTCACGCGCGCGATCAGCCGGCTCAGCCATTGCGCATAGCGCGAGATGAAGCGGGACGAATGCGCCTCGATGCCGATCGTGACCACAGGCTTGTTGTGTTGCATCGCGCCAAACATCGCTTTCGCGACGGTCTCGGGCTTGAGGCCACGCAGTTGGTAGAGCTTGGTCGCGCGGGCGCGCAGTTGCGCCTGCTGTGCCTCGGTCGTGCCGCTGTAGACCGTGGAGGCCATGATTCCGGTCTCTGCAAAACCGGGGCAGATGGCCGACACGCCAATACCCTGCCCGGCCAGCTCGCCGCGCATGCATTCGGAGAGCATCAGCACCGCGGCTTTCGTCGTCGCATAGGCAGCAAGATCGCGCGATGGTGCAAAGGCCGCTGCCGATGCGGTGTTCAGGATGTGCCCACCCTGCCCGCGCGCCACCATCTGCTTGGCGAACAGCCGGGCGCCATGGATCACGCCCCACACGTTCACGTGCAGGATGCGTTGCCAATCGCGCTCGGACGTGTCGACAATGCCGCCCGCCATGCCAATGCCGGCGTTATTGACGACGATGTCGGCGCCACCCAGTTCCTTGCCGACCCAATCGACCAGGGCTTCCATCTGCTCGGCGTTGCCGACGTCCACGGTATGCGCCCACGCCTTGCCACCCGTGAGGCGGATGAGCTTGGCCGTGCGCTCTGCATCTTCGGCACGGATGTCGACGGCGACGATGGCTGCGCCTTGCTCCGCGAATTCCAGCGCCGCGCAACGACCGATGCCGCCGCCAGCGCCCGTGATGACGGCGAGCTTGCCGCAGAGCGGTTTGCGCTCGCCATGCTGACGCGCGCGTTGCAGTGCCTCGGATTCCGGCTTGCCCTCGGCATGCTCGATCAGGTCGCGAGCCATTTCCGCCATGCGTGCGGCATGCGTGACCGGCAACCAATGCCGTGCCACCACTTCGCGGCGCCAATACTGCGGCACCCAGCGCGAAAGGTCTTCTGACAATGCTGGGCTGACGTACTTATCCAGCGTTGGCACGATCACCTGCACCGGCGCATGTGCGACACGCTTGCGCGGCGTGAACAGACTGCGGATGAAGTTGGCGCGATACAGCGAGACACCACGCACGCCATCAGCCGTCTGGGTCGGACGCGGCACGATGGCGGTCTTTTCCACACGACGCAGCACACGCGGCCACGCGCGCCCAAGCCACAGGCGCCAACTCAGCTCCGGCACGATCGGCAAATGAAACAGCAGCACGTACCACGAGCGCACGAGTTGCCCCAACATCTTGCCCAGCGACGACGGCGTCGGCCGCAGCAGCCGCGCGCGCATCCAGTGCCCGACGTGATCCAGGCACGGCCCCGAGCACGACGTGTATGACGCAATGCGCCCGCGCAGGCGCTCCTCCGTCACGAATTCCCACGACTGGATCGAACCCCAATCGTGCGCGATCAGGTGCACGGGCTTGCCGGGGCTCAGCGCATCGATCACGGCGATGAAGTCGTCGGTCAACCGCGCAAAGGTGTAATTGCGCATCCCGCTGGGCGAACTGGACCGGCCTGCGCCCCGCACGTCGTAGGCAACGACGTAGTAGTCGCGCGCGAGCAGCGGTGCCATCTCGTGCCAGACCTCGCTGTTATCGGGATAGCCGTGCACCAGCACGACGGTCGGATGCGCCGGGTTGCCCCACGTCTTGACGGCGAGCGAGACGCTGTCGGACTGCACCGCCCGCTCCGAATAGTCTTTCCGCGAAACCGCTGCGGGCGATTCGAACAACGCCAGCGGGGCCTCTTCAAGAAGCGTTTTCATATGGGCCTCCGCGTGCGTCAGGCAGCGCGCTGCTGCGCGAGTTGACGCTGCTGCCAGCGACGCACGTGCGGCAGATCGTCGTCGAGCCAGTAGGCGTCGTCTTCGGTAATGACGAGCAGTTCCTCGAACTTGGCCCCGACGCCATGGAAGCCCAGATGCGGCTCGACGGCCCACAGGCCCGGCACCGGCGCGTGTTCGGATCGACGATCGATCGACCACAGCGGCGACCAGCCTTCCTGCTTGCCGCTTCGCACCTGGTCGAGGACCAGGCTGCGCGTGGCATTCAGCCCGAAGCGCGCAACGAAACGCGGCTTCGATGGGCTGTCGAGCTTGGCCACGCGATGCGCCAGCACTTTGAACGGATACGCCTTGTGGCGCGGCTCCACGCCTTGCTTGATGCAGAGTTGGTCCACCGCACGGGCCACATCCGCCATCGACCGACGCTCGCGGATCAAACGCACGATCAACTCGCGATGCGCCATCAGGTCGTCCTGCAGTTGTTCGAGGATGGCGTTTTCGCCGAGACACGTGGCATAGCCGACATCGGCGATCACCCCGTTGCGCACGGGCGCCACGTCGAGGATGACCGGCATGTTCTCCTCCAGCCGCCGCGACGACGGAAAGAACGCGAGGTTGAAGCCGGCCATGTGCGTCAGGCCCGAAAAGCCCTGGAACGCGGTGCGGTCGCCAAACCACGCGAACGGCTTGTGCAGCCAGTCATGGACGCCGCGATCGCCAAGCCACTCGGTGAGCAGCTTGGCCGCGTCCTTCTCGGTCATGCCGGGGCGCAGCATGCCGCCGACGGCTTCGACGCACGCGTAAGCGAGCTGCTGGATTTCGCGAAACTGGGCGAGTTCGTCGACAAGGACGCGCGCCAGGGTGGGGTTCGGCATGCCGGTCTCCTTGAGTCTGGGTATCGAGGGCGCTCGATGGCGCCGCGCCCAATGTTCCATTACTCAATGTCAAAGTCAATGCGGGACTTTTCTGGCGTTTGAAAACGCCGTATGACCGGTAATCGACAGAAAAAAGAGAGATTTAGCCCGCGCGGCGTTGTCGCACGGCCTCAAACAGGCAGATCGCTGCTGCGGCAGCCACATTGAGCGACTCCATGCCGCCCGGCTGGGGAATCGTCACGGGCGTCGTCACGGCAGAAAGCCATTCCTCCGACACGCCCGCGCCTTCGTTTCCGAACACCCAGCCGACGGGTGCATTGAGCGGCACATCGAAGACAGCCTGCTTGGCGTGGGAAGACGTGGCCAGCAGCGGCACCTGCAGGCGCGAATGCACGCTCTCGAACGTGCAGTGCTCAACGATGTTCAGGTGGAAATGCGCACCCATGGCGGCGCGCAGAGTCTTTGCCGACCACGCGAACGCGCAGCCCGGCGTCATGAACACATCGCGCACGCCGGCTGCGGCCGCACACCGCAGGATGGAACCGACGTTGCCGGCATCCTGAATGCCGTCCAGGATCACGCAGTCCGCATCAATGGTCTGCGGCAACTTGCCTTCCGGCGTCTCGACCAAGGCCATCAGATCGACGCCATTGACGACGGTGGTGAGTTGCCCAAACAGGTTGTCGGCCAGCAGGATGACGGTGTCCGGATCGACGCGATCGAGCACCGCGGCCACTTCCGGGTGCCGGATATGGCGCTCCGACACCAGGCATTGCGCCGGCATGTGGCCCGCATCCAGATACGCAGCGACAAGGTGCACGCCATCGAGCACGGATTGCCCCGCGCGCCGACGATGCTGCGTCGAGCCCGAAAGCGCCTTGAGATGCTTGAACACCGCGTTGTCGCGGGAAGTGATGTGCTTCACGAATGGGCCCAGCAGAAAAAGGTCAGTCGTCCCAGGCGCTGACTGCAGCGGTGGTTTCGATGCTGATCGCACTCATCCCATCCAGTGCACGGCGCACGGGCGCGAACGAGCGGCGATGATGCGGCGTCACGCCATGCAGGTCGATGGCGGCCAGATGCTGCGGTGTGCCATAGCCGGCATGGACGTCAAAACCGTAGAGCGGAAACTCGACATGCAGCGCGGCCAACTGCCGATCGCGCGTGACCTTCGCCAGGATGGACGCCGCTGAAATGGCCGGCACCAGCGCATCGCCCTTGACGACGGCCTCCACCGCAAACGCCACCTGCGGGCAACGATTGCCGTCCACCTGCACGAGATCGGGCAGCGTGCCCAGTGCGGCCACGCCATGCACCGCGCGCTGCATGGCGAGCATGGTTGCGTGCAGGATGTTGATGCGATCGATTTCCTCGACGGTGGCTTCGGCCACGTGCCAGGCGAGCGCCTTTTCGACGATCTCGTCGTAGAGCGCTTCCCGCTTCTTGGCGGTCAGAATTTTTGAGTCGGCCAGGCCCTTGATCGGCTTGCGCGGATTGAGAACGACCGCCGCAGCCGTCACCGGCCCGGCCAATGGCCCGCGTCCAGCCTCATCCACGCCGCACAGGATGCGACGCGCACGCTTGGCCGCCGGCTCTTGCGAGAGCAGCAGGCCGAGCTGGTCGGGATTGGGTTTGCGGGAAGCCATGGGCTTAAAGCTTACTGCGACTGCGTAGCAGATCGACAACGACTTTCGCTCCAATCTCCGCCATGTTCTGCTTGAGCGTCAGGTGCATCTGCGTGAAGTGTTCACGCAGGAACGTGGCGTTGCCATGGTCGCTGAGTTGCAGCAGCGTTTCGCGCGCGAGTGCCTCGGGGGTCGCGTCATCCTGCAGCAGTTCCGGCACGACAAAGCGGCCGGACAGGATGTTCGGCAGCCCAACATACGGCAGATAGCCTTTGCGCTTCATGATCTGCGCGGTCAACCAGGGCACCTTGTAGGTGATGACCATCGGTTTCTTGTACAGCGCCGCTTCCAGCGTGGCCGTGCCGCTGGCCAGCAGGATCACGTCAGCCGCTTCCATGGCTGCGTGCGACTGTCCATCGACGACCCACAGATGCAGGCCCGGATGCTCCGCGCGTATGGCATCGATGCGCTCGCGCAGCGTCGCATTGGCCGCCGGCAGCACAAACGCCAGTTCCGGCTCGACCGCCTGCATGCGCGACATCGCCGCAAACAGCGTCGGCCCGAGATGCTTCACTTCGGAATTGCGGCTGCCCGGCAGCACCGCAACGACCTTGCGGCCCAACGGCAGGCCGAGGCGCGTGCGTGCGCCCTGAATGTCCGGCACCAGCGGAATCTCGTCCGCAAGCGGATGCCCGACGTACGTGGCCGGAATGCCGGCCTTGGCGTAAATCTCCGGCTCGAACGGGAACAGGCAGAGGATATGGTCGACGGCGCGGGCGATCGTCTTGATACGGCCGGCGCGCCACGCCCAGATCGACGGGCTCGCGAAGTGCACCACCGGCACACCCGCCTGCCGCATGGCGATCTCGACGTTGAAATTGAAGTCGGGTGCGTCCACGCCGATGAAAGCCAGGGGGGGCGCAGTCAGCAGGTTCTGCTTGAGTTCCTTGCGGATCGTGAGAATCTCACGCAACTGGCCAAGCACTTCCACGTAGCCATTCACCGACAGCTTGTGCATCGGCCAGTTCGACTGGAAACCCTGCTCCGTCATGCGCGCACCGCCAATGCCGTTGTAGGCGATGTCGGCAGGCAGTTGTGCGCGCAGCCCCTTCAGCAGCAGCGAGGCCAGCAAATCGCCGGAAGCCTCGCCGGCCACCATGCCGATGCGGCGCACCGGCGCGGCGTTCTGAAGCTGCTCGCTCAACGCACGATGCCGCGCTTGGTGGCGGCAATGAAATCAGCAAATGCGGTCAACACCTCGCGGGTCGGGGCGTCATCCGTCTGAGCGATCTGCGCGGCGATTTCAGCCTTGGCCTGATCAAAGCTCAGATCGCTCTTGTAGAGCAGCTTGTACGCCTGGCGCAGACCGGTGATCTGCTCGGCCGTAAAGCCGCGGCGACGAAGGCCCTCCACGTTGATGCCATGCGGCGCAGCCTTGTTGCCGCCCTTGTCGCTTGCGGCGATCACGAACGGCGGCACATCCTGCACCAGTGCCGATGCGCCACCCAGCATGGCATGCACGCCGATGCGCACGAACTGATGCACGCCCGACATGCCGCCGAGGATCGCCCAGTCACCGACTTCCACGTGGCCAGCAATCTGCGCGTTGCTCGAGAACACCGTGTGGTTACCCACGCGGCAATCGTGCGCGATATGCACGTAGGCCATGATCCAGTTGTCATCGCCGATCGACGTGATGCCGGCATCCTGCGCCGTGCCGGTATGGATCGTGGTGAATTCGCGGATCGTATTGCGATCGCCGACAATCAGCTGCGTCGGCTCATCGCGATACTTCATGTCCTGCGGGCGGCCACCCACCGATGCGAAGTGGCCGATGCTGTTGTCACGGCCCAGCGTCGTGTAGCCCTCGACCACCGTATGGTGGCCGACACGCGTGCCAGCACCCATCCGCACATTCGGGCCCACGACCGTAAACGCGCCGATCTCGACGCTCGAATCCAGTTCGGCCTTCGGATCGATCTGCGCGGTCGGGTGGATCTTCTGTGCTTGCGTCATGCCTCGCCCTTGGACTTGTCTTCGCGCACGGCACACATGATTTCGGCTTCCACGGCGACTTCACCGTCAACCTTGCCGTACACCTTGAATTTCCACATACCGCTCTTCGAGCGCAGCAGTTCGGCTGTCATCACGAGCTGGTCGCCCGGCGTCACCTGGCGCTTGAAGCGTGCACCGTCAATGCTCACGAACAGGTAGAGCTGGTTTTCCTTGCGCTCGTGATCGGCCTCGCCGAAGGTCAGCAGCGCAGCGGTTTGCGCCAGCGCCTCGAGCATCAACACGCCCGGCATCACCGGGTGACCGGGGAAGTGGCCGTTGAAGAACGGCTCGTTGAACGTCACGTTCTTGATGGCCGTAATCGACTTGCGCGGCTCCAGCGAAATCACGCGGTCAACCAGCAGCATCGGGTAGCGATGCGGCAGCAGGTCGAGAATCTTCTTGATGTTGAAATCGCTGACAAGGCTGGGGGCCGCGCTCGTCGCATTCGTTGCTTCGGTCATGATTGTTGCTGCAGGTCTTTGACCCGCTGTTCGAGTTGTTGCAACCGTTCGCGCATGCGCGTCAGGCCTCGGACGATGGCCGCGTTACGCTCCCAGTCGCCATGCGGCATGAACGGGAAAACGCTGGTGAAGTGGCCACCGGGCTTGGTGATGGATTTGGTAATGGAGGTGCCGCCCGAAACGGTCACGCGGTCCGCAATGGTCAGGTGGCCGGCAAAATTGGCCGCACCGCCGATGATGCAGTAGCGCCCGATCTTCGTGCTGCCGGAAATGGCCGCGCAGCCGGCGATCACGGTATAGGCGCCCACATGCACGTTATGCGCGATCTGCACCTGGTTGTCGATCTTGCAGCCCTGTTCGACCACCGTATCGGCCATCGCGCCACGGTCGATGGCGGTGTTCGCACCGATCTCCACGTCGTCGCCAATTACGGCCCGGCCGACCTGGGGAATCTTCACCCATTCGCCGCCCTGCGGACCAAAGTCAGGGGCAAAGCCGAAGCCATCCGCGCCGATCACGACGCCGCTATGCAGAATGCAGCGCGCCCCGACCTCGCAGCCGTGGTAGATCGAAACGTTCGCGTGAAGCAACGTGTCATCGCCAATGCGGGCACCGGCGCCAACAAAGCTGTTGCCGGCGATGCGCACACGCTCGCCGAGCACAGCACCGGCTTCGATGGTGACGTTCGGGCCGATGGAGCAGGATGCCGGCACCTTGGCGCCCTCTTCCACGCTGGCACTCGGGTGGATGCCCGGCACAACGGGGCGCGCCGCCAGCGCAACAAAGCGCTGAGCAACGCGAGCAAACGCAGCATACGGATTGGCCGCAATCAGCCAGTTCCGGCCAGCAGCGTGGCCCTGGCTTTCAAGCGTTTCCAGATCGCGGAGCGACACGATGATCGCACCCGCGCCGGAACTCACAGCCTGATTGAGGTACAGCGGATTGGAGAGAAAAGCGAGCTGATCAGCGCCCGCTTGATCCAGCGGCGCGATCGACTTGACGATCAGGCCTGCGTCACCCTGGACGGTCGCGCCGAGCGACGCAGCAAGTTCACCAAGCGAAAACGACATGCGGACAACCTCATTTGGCCGATTGCGAATTCAGCGCCTTGAGCACCTCGTCCGTGATGTCGATGCGCGGGTTCACATACACGGCTTCCTGCACGATCAGATCGTACTTGCGCTGCTCGGCAATCGAGCGGATCACGCGGTTGGCGCGCTCAAGCACCTGGGCCAGCTCTTCATTGCGGCGCTGGTTCAGGTCTTCACGGAATTCGCGCTGCTTGCGCTGGAAGTCGCGATCCAGGTCCGACAGCTCACGCTGACGGCGATTGCGATCAGAATCGGCCAGCACGGCCGAATCCTTGTCCAGCTTGTCGGACATGCCCTTGAGCTTGGCGGCCATGTCCTGCAGCTCGCGGTCGCGCTTGGCGAACTCGGTTTCCAGCTTGGCCTGCGCAGCCTTGGCAGGTTGCGAGTCGCGCAGGATGCGCTCGGAATTGACGGCAGCGATGCGCGCTTCCTGCGCCGTGGCCGGCAGCGCAAAGCTGGCGGCGGCAAGTGCGGCGAAAGCAGCCGACACGCCCATGCGGGACAACGTGATGCGCGTGGATTTCATGATGAATGCAGTCATTAGAATGCAGTTCCGATCTGGAACTGGAAGCGTTGCGTTTGATCTTCGGTCTTGCGCTTGATCGGGAAGCCCATGCTGATCTTGAGCGGACCGATCGGCGACAGCCACGACAGACCGAAACCGGTCGAGTAACGCATGTCGCCCAGCTTGTACGGCTGACCTTCGGCGAACACGTTACCGTAATCAAAGAACGTGAACAGGCGAACGGTGCGGTCCACGCCCGAACCCGGCAGCGGGAAGATGAATTCCACGTTG
>OBNJ01000043.1_pt1 | contig 47353 bp, 44 predicted proteins | sample 1670171 | NCBI WGS metagenome assembly OBNJ01 (sample SAMEA104232305, study PRJEB22302) | sediment metagenome | biome: forest; feature: aquifer; material: sediment | place: USA | collected 2011-08-07 | depth 0.01 m
CTGCCGTGAGCGCACGCGCGGTGTTCGGATACTTCTGCACGAACTCCGCCGTGGTGCCGAGCACCTTCTCGGGGTGGTCTTTCCAGATGGCCTGTGTGGTCTCGGCGGTAAAGCCGATGTTGTCTGCAATCGCGCGGGCACCCCACGGCTCGCCCACGCAGTAGCCATCCATGTTGCCCACCCGCATGTTCGCGACCATCTGCGGCGGGGGCACGGTGATCGCCTTCGCGTCCTGCAGCGGGTGGATGCCGTGCGCGGCCAGCCAGTAGTACAGCCACATCGCATGCGTGCCGGTCGGGAAGGTCTGCGCGAACACATATTCGCGCTTGTCTTTCGCCATGACGGCCTTCAACGACGCCCCATCCTTGACGCCCGCTTCCTTGAGCTTGGACGACAGCGTGATCGCCTGGCCGTTGTTGTTGAGCGTCATCAGCACGGCCATGTCTTTCTTGGGGCCGCCAATGCCGAGCTGCACGCCGTAGATCAGGCCATACAGCACGTGCGCCGCATCCAGATCGCCCGACACGAGCTTGTCGCGTACGCCGGCCCACGAGGCTTCTTTCGACGGCGTGATCTTGATGCCGTACTTCTTGTCGAGGCCGAGCGTGGATGCCATGACCACCGAAGCACAGTCCGTGAGCGGGATGAAACCCACCTTCAGTTCCGTCTTCTCGGGCGCATCGGAGCCGGCGGCCCAGGCCCCGGCACGCACCAGCGGATCGATCAATGCCACGGCACTGCCTCCTGCAATCGTCGCCGCGGCTTTCATGATGCTGCGGCGCTTCGGGTTGATCGGGTTGACGAGAGCGTCGGTCTTGTCTGGCGCGGCCATCCATGGCTCCAAAGAAAAAGCGTCCCGACGCGCGACCGCCGCCCATCCGAAAGAGGGGCGCGCTGCCGTGCATCGGGACGCCGTTGTCCCGTGCCGGTACCCACGTTGGCACCGGCTTCGCAGCGACACTTGCAAGGGGTATGCCAACGTTGAGCGATGCATGCTGGCGTTCCGCGTTCCGATCTCCACGCGCCGAGCTTTTTTCTCGGCGTTCCGAGCTCGGAGCTCGGCGTGCGAGGCTTTTAGCTTGGCGGTTGAGGTTCAGAACTCGGCGCGCGAGGCTTTTAGCTCGGCGGTTGAGGCTCGGAGCTCGGCGCGCGAGTCTTTTAGCTCGGCGATCGAGGATCGGAACTCGGCGTGCGAGGCTTTTAGCTTGGCGGTTGAGGTTCAGAACTCGGCGCGCGAGGCTTTTAGCTCGGCGGTTGAGGTTCAGAACTCGGCGCGCGAGGCTTTTAGCTCGGCGGTTGGGGTTCGGAACTCGGCGTGCGAGGTTCGGGACGCCGCGCGCGACTGGTGCGTTTCCAGCGCCGGAGTTGTGCGGCGCACCAAAACTGGGCGGCGGCCCGACCGCTCAGCCAGCCATCACATCGATCACGCGTTGTGCGGCTTCCACCAGCTTGATGTTGCGATCCATCGCCATCTTGCGCAGGCGCTTGAAGGCGTCGTCTTCCGACAGGTTCATCTGCTTCATGAGCATGCCCTTGGCGCGCTCCAGGACCTTGCGCTCGGCGAGTTGCGTCTTGGCGGTGTCCAGCTCGGCACGCAACTCACGCTCGTGTTCGAAGCGGGCATAGGCAACGTCCAGCACGGCCTTCACACGCGTGGGCTTGATGCCGTCGACGATGTAGGCGGTGATGCCGGCGGCAAACGCCGTCTTGATGCGCGTGGCGTCGTCGTTGTCGGTGAACAGCACGATGGGGCGCGGAGCATGCTGCGTGGCCACGCAGACGTGCTCGATGGTGTCGCGCGCGGCCGATTCGGAGGCGACGATCACCATGTCGGGCTGGGTCTCGGCGATGCGCTCGGGCAGCGTCAGGTCGGCATCCGCCAAGCCGACGTCCACGAAGCCGGCCTCGGCCAGCCCGGCGCGGATCAGCTCCAGATTGATCTGTTCGGCGTCGAGCGGATCGCGCACCAGCAGCACGCGCATCGGCGCGGCCGGGTGGTTGGCAGCGGGCGGGGCGGATGGGGTGGGCGGTTTCGCTTGCATGGTGCAAAGTGGGGCAGGGTGCACGTCGCTTATGCAAGAACCGCGCCGGGGCGGTGCGGGTGTATCCTCGCAAACTCGTCGGTCGCCGGGGGGCGGTGGCCGCAGTTTCCCACCTGTTCCAATCCAGCTTAGTCCGAGGAGACCCGCATGACCGATTTCGTCGTCACCCCGCCCGCCGTCAATGGCATTCCCGTGCGTGGCGGGCATGGCCAGTTTCCGGTGCGCCGTGTGTACTGCGTCGGCCGCAACTACGCCGCCCATGCGCGCGAGATGGGTTCCGACCCCGACCGCGAACCGCCGTTCTTCTTCTGCAAGCCGGCCGACGCTGTGCGCTACGTTGCCGACGGCGAGACCGGCCAGTTCGTCTACCCGACTGAAACCAAGGATTGCCACTACGAGATCGAACTCGTGGTTGCCATCGGCACGGGCGGGCGCGACATCGCCGTGGAAACGGCAGCCCACCATGTCTACGGTTACGCCATCGGCCTGGACATGACGCGCCGCGACCTGCAGAACGCTGCCAAGAAGGGCGGCCGCCCGTGGGAGACCGGCAAGGCGTTCGACGGCTCGGCCCCCATCGGCCCGATCGTGCCGGCCAAGGATGTGGCCCACCCGGACAAGGGCGCCGTGACGCTGTCGGTCAACGGCCGCGAACACCAGCGCGGTGATCTGTCGGACCTGATCTGGTCGGTGCCGGAAACCATTGCGTATCTGTCGCGCCTGTTCGAGCTGCGCCCGGGCGATCTGATCTACACCGGCACGCCCGAAGGCGTCGGCCCGGTCGTCGTCGGCGACCTGATGGTCGGCAAGATCGACGGCGTGGGAGAGCTGCACGTGAAGGTGATTTGATAGACCCGCTAGAAGAGTCAGAAGCCATGTCGATCAAGCTGTACAACTATTTCCGCAGTTCGGCGTCATTCCGCGTGCGTATTGCCCTGGAGGTCAAGGGCCTGCCGTACGACTACGCGCCGGTCCACCTGCTCAAGGGCGAGCAACTGGCCCCCGACTTCGTCAAGCTGAACCCCGATGCGCTGGTGCCCGTGCTGTGCGATGGCAACGACGTGCTGAACCAGTCTTTGGCCATCGTCGAGTATCTGGAAGAGACGCATCCCGAGCCCACGCTGCTGCCGGGTTCGGCGAGTAATCGCGCGCATATCCGCGCGATCGCGCTGGCCATTGCATGCGAGATCCATCCGCTCAACAACCCACGCGTGCTGAAGTATCTGAAGCACACGTTCAACGTGGAAGAAGAAGCGCGCAACGAGTGGTATCGCCACTGGGTGAAGCTGGGGTTTGCGGCGCTGGAAACGCGGCTGTCACAGTCGCCGCTGACCGGTGCCTACTGTGTTGGCGACACGCCAACGCTGGCCGACGTGTGCCTCGTGCCGCAGGTGTTCAACGGCAAGCGGTTCGATGTGGCGGTGGAAGATTACCCGACGCTTGCGCGCATCTTTGCGCACTGTATGGCGCAGGAGGCGTTTCAGCGGGCTGCGCCTGCGGCGCAGCCGGATGCGGTTTCCGCGTAATTTGTAGCGGTACTGCGCAAAACAAAACGCCCTGATCAAGTCAGGGCGTTTCTACGTTGGAGCGTTGCGCGCGAGGGTGGTCAACCCAACAACGCATCCGCAAATTCGCGCGCGGAAAACGGCTGCAGGTCCTCAACCTGCTCGCCCACGCCGATGAAGTACACCGGCACCGGCCGCTGCCGCGCGATGGCGGCCAGGATGCCGCCCTTGGCGGTGCCGTCCAGCTTGGTGACGATCAGGCCCGTGAGGCCCAGCGCTTCGTCAAAGGCTTTGACTTGCGCGAGGGCGTTCTGCCCCGTGTTGCCGTCGATCACCAGCAGCGTTTCGTGCGGCGCCGTGGCCATCGCCTTGGCGGTCACGCGGCGCACCTTCTTCAGCTCTTCCATCAGGTGCAGCTGCGTCGGCAGGCGGCCAGCGGTGTCCGCCATGACGATGTCGATGCCGCGTGCGCGTGCGGCGTTTACTGCATCGAAGATCACGGCGGCGGGGTCGCCCGATTCCTGCGCCACGACCGTGACGTTGTTGCGCTGTCCCCAGATCACGAGTTGCTCGCGCGCGGCGGCACGGAACGTGTCGCCTGCGGCCAGCAGCACCGATTGACCGTAGGTCTGGAAGTGCTTGCACAGCTTGCCGATGCTGGTCGTCTTGCCGGCGCCGTTCACGCCCGCGATCATGATCACCATCGGCTGCTCGCGGCCGAGCACCATGGTTTTTTCCAAGGGGTGCAGCAGCTCGACCAGCAGGTCACGCAGGGCGGTCTTCACGCCTTCGGCGGTTTCGATACGCTGTGCCTTGATGCGGCGGCGCAGTTCGCCGAGCAGGTATTCGGTGGCGTCGACTCCGGCGTCGGCCATGAGCAGGGCGGTCTCCAGCTCTTCGAACAGCGCTTCGTCCACCTTCACGCCCACGAACAGCGTGGTCAGGCCCTTGCTCGTCTTCGACAGGCCGGAGCGCAGGCGTGACATCCAGCCCTTGCGCGCCTGCTCGATCACAGCAGGCGTCGGCACGGTTTCGATATCGTCGGTTTGCATGTCGAGTGGAGGCTGCACGGCAGGCGCATCCGGCACGGCAGTGTGGACCGGCGCAGCGACAGGTCCGGGAGCAGGTGCAGCGACGGGCTGGGGTGCGGCAACCGGGGCGGGAACGGGAGCGGGGCCGGGGATGGCAGCCGGGGCAGGCGCCTGCGCGGCTTCGGGCGCCGCTGCGGGCGTGGGTTCGGCGGCCGGTTGCGGCTCTGCCTTGCGCTTTTTCCAGAAACTAAACATCGTAAAAGGCAGTCTATTTCGCCGTTAGAATCAAGCGTCGAATTTTATCAGACAGCCCTTATGCGCTCTTCCATGCGAATCGTTTCAAACCGGGCCCGGTCGCGCGTCTGGCAATTGGCCGCGATGGCCTTGGCGGCGGGCCTGCTGGCCGGCCATGTTGGCGCGCAGGAGCTGGCCGCTGCACCGGGCCGTCCGGTGGCCGCAGCCAGCAGTGCCAAAGTAGGTGCCAGCCAGTCCGACACGCACGAATACAAGCTGCCTAACGGGCTGCAGTTGATCGTCAAGGAAGACCACCGCGCCCCCACCGTGGCGCACATGGTCTGGTATCACGCCGGCAGCATCGACGAGCACAACGGCACCACGGGTGTCGCCCACATGCTTGAGCACATGATGTTCAAGGGCACCAAGGCAGTTGGCCCGGGCGAGTTCTCCCGCCGCGTGGCTGCCCTGGGTGGCCGTGAAAACGCCATGACAACGCGCGACTTCACGATGTACTTCCAGCAGATCGAGAAATCGCACTTGGCCGATGTGATGGGGCTCGAAGCCGATCGCATGGCCAATCTCCAGCTGACCGACAAGGAGTTCAAGCCGGAGATGAACGTGGTGAAGGAAGAGCGCCGCATGCGCATCGACGACTCCGCCCGTTCCACTGTCTATGAGCAGATGCTCGCCACGCTGTTCAATGCCGCGCCGTACCGCAACCCGACCATCGGCTGGCCGGGAGACCTCGACACGATGACGGTGCAGGACGCCCAGAACTGGTACCACGCCTGGTACACGCCCAACAACGTCACCGTGATCGTCGCGGGCGATGTGAAACCCGACGAAGTCTTCCGCCTCGCGCAGCGCACCTACGGCAAGCTCAAGCCGCATGCACTGCCGCGCCGCTATGCGCAGGAGGAGCCCAAGCAGATCGGCGTGAAGCGCATCTGGGTGAAGGCGCCGGCCGAGAATCCGTACGTTGTGCTGGCCTACAAGGTGCCGCGCCTGAGCGATGTGGAAAAAGACGTCGATCCGTATGCGCTGGAAGTCCTGTCGGCCGTGCTCGATGGCTATGACAACGCGCGCCTGCCGAGCCAGCTCGTCAAGGGCGAAAAGCGCATCGCCGACGATGTCAACGCCGGCTACGACGGTCTGAACCGCGGTCCGTCGATTTTCCTGATGGACGGTACGCCCGCCGACGGCCACACCACCGCCGAGATCGAACAGGCGCTGCGCGGGCAGATCGAGCGCATCGCCAAGGAAGGCGTGACCGATGCCGAACTGAAGCGCGTGAAGGCACAGGTTGTGGCCGCGCAGATCTACAAGCGCGACTCGGTTTTCGGGCAGGGCATGGAGATCGGCATGAACGAGATGAGCGGCCTGTCGTGGCGCTCCATCGATCGCCAGCTTGAGAAGATCAAGGGCGTGACGTCGGCGCAGATCCAGCACGTGGCGCAGACGTACTTCAGCGAAGACAACCTCGTCGTCGCCACGCTGCTGCCGCAACCGATCGATCCCAACAAACCGGCGCGCAAGCCCGTTCCCGGCATGCGCGATGAAGGAGGGCTGCGTTGATGCGCGCCATGTCTCTGACCCTCAAGACGGCGCTGGTCGCCATTGTTGCAGCGGCGGCCCAGAGTGCCCTGGCCGCGCTGCCCATCGAACACTGGACGGCGACCACTGGCGCGCGCGTGTACTTCGTACCAAGCCCGTCGATTCCGATGCTGGACATCAACCTCGACGTGGATGCGGGTTCGCGCTATGAGCCGGCTGCCAAGGTGGGCCTGGCCTCCCTCACAGCGGGCATGCTCGACAAGGGCGTCGCGGCGCAGGGCAACGCGCCCGCCCGCGATGAAGCGGCGATTGCCGACGCGTTCGCCGATGTGGGCGCGAGCTTTGGCGGCGGTGCCGGTGGTGACCGTACGAGCCTGCGCCTGCGCACGCTGTCCGACCCCGTTGAGCGCGGCCCGGCCATCGCGCTGATGACGCAGATCATTTCAGCGCCGACCTTTCCGGACGCCGTCCTCGCGCGCGACAAGCAGCGCCTGGTGGCTGCGATCCGCGAATCGTTGACCAAACCGTCGGTGCTCGCCGAGCGCGCATTCGGCAAGGCCATCTACGGCACGCATCCGTACGGGCAGACCGCTGCGCCGGAAACGGTGGAGAGCATCACGCGCGACGACATCGTGCGCTACTACCAGGCCAACTACACGGCTAAGCGTGCCGTGGTGACGCTGATCGGCGCGATCAGCCGCCAGGAAGCCGAGGCCATCGCCGAGCAGATCACGCGCGGCCTGCCAGCTGATGGCGCCACGCCGCCGGCGCTGCCTGACGTGAAGATGCCGCTGGCCAAGGCGGAGACGATCCGCATTCCGCATCCGGCGCAGCAGGCGACCATCATCCTCGGGCAACCGGGCATCGCGCGTGGCGACAAGGATTACTTCCCGCTGCTGGTCGGCAACTACGTGCTCGGTGGAGGCGGTTTCAGTGCGCGGCTGACGAACGAAGTGCGCGAGAAGCGCGGCCTGACGTACAGCATCGGCAGCTACTTCGCGCCCGCCGCGCAGCCCGGTCCGTTCGAACTGGCACTGCAGACGCGCAAGGACCAGACCGAGGAGGCGCTGGGCGTGGTGCGTGACACCGTTGCCAAGTTCGTCGCCGATGGCCCGACCGACGTGGAGCTAAAGGCGGCCAAGGACAACCTCGTCAACGGCTTCCCGCTGCGCCTGGACAGCAACCGCAAGCTGCTGGACAACGTGGCCAACATCGGCTGGTACAACCTGCCGCTCGACTACCTGGATACCTGGACGCAGCGCATCGCGGCTGTCACGCGTGACCAGGTGCGTACGGCATTCCAGCGCGCGCTGCAGCCGCAGACCATGGCGACGATCGTTGTGGGTGGTCCGGAGAAGGCCGCCGCGAATTGACGCACGGGGTCTTTATCCGAGAAACCGGCGGCATTTCCCGCCGGTTTTTGTTTGCGCTCGTTTTATGGGGCAACAGCCCCTAAAATCGCGCCCATGGCACCTCGTACCCCCAGCTCCAAAGGCCCCAAGGCCAAGACCGCCACGTCGCATGCGCGCGCACCTCAGCAGGTGCGCATCATCGGCGGGCAATACAAGCGCACGCCGCTCCCGGTGATCGACGCCGACGGCCTTCGCCCGACCAGCGACCGCGTCCGCGAAACGGTCTTCAACTGGCTCGGTCATGACCTGACCGGCTGGCGCTGCGCCGACATCTTTGCCGGCACCGGGGCGCTCGGCTTTGAGGCGGCTTCGCGCGGCGCCGCGCACGTGACGCTCGTGGAAAACCACGCCCAGGCTGTGCGCGCGTTGCACGCCATCCGCGACAAGCTGGGCGCACGCATGGTCGACATCGTATCGGGCGACGCCTTTGCCTGGCTCGCTCGCCAGCCCGATGCGGCGCTCGATGCGGTGTTCATCGATCCGCCGTTTGCACAGGACTGGACGTTACGCGCGTTGGAAGCCGCGGCCCGGGTGGTCAAGCCCGGCGGCGTGATCTACGTTGAAGCGGCGCAGCAGCTGGCGGATGTGAGTGCTGATTCACATGGTGGCGAGCCGGCCGCCGGCATCGGGCTACCGGCTGACCTGGTGCTCCACAAACACCTGCGCGCCGGTGCGGTGCATGCACATTTGCTGCTCCGCAAAAACGGTTAAACTACGCCGCTCGCAGCCGATGCATGAGCATCGGGCGGCACCTGCAATGCGGGTGCGCTCGATCGATATCGGCGGCACAGGCGGCAGGCTCGGGACCTGCCGCGCTCGATAACGCAACGGTGTCCGAATGCAGTACCGGCGCGGCCATGTCCCACGCCGACGCTTACGGATGCTCTTTTCCCCTTGGTGGAGGAACCATGGTGATCGCGGTTTATCCCGGCACTTTCGATCCGTTCACGCGCGGCCACGAAGACCTCGTGCGGCGTGCGTCCAACATCTTCGACGAGCTGATCGTCGGGGTGGCGCAGAGCCCCAACAAGCGGCCGTTCTTCGCGCTGGAAGAGCGCATCGAGATCGCCCGTGAAGTGCTCGGCCATTACCCCAACGTGCGGGTCGAAGGGTTTTCCGGTCTCTTGAAAGATTTCGTGCGCAAAAACGGCGCGCGCGTCATTGTGCGGGGCCTGCGTGCCGTGTCGGACTTCGAGTACGAATTCCAGATGGCCGGCATGAACCGCTACCTGCTGCCGGATGTGGAAACCATGTTCCTCACGCCGTCGGATCAGTACCAGTTCATCTCCGGTACGTTCGTCCGCGAAATCGCCGTGCTCGGCGGTGACGTCAGCAAGTTCGTGTTCCCGTCGGTCGAAAAATGGCTCAAGGAAAAGACCGGCAAGACGGAAGGGTCGGGCAAATCGGAATAAAATGACACTTTGGCGAGCGCTGGCTCGCCGGCCATTTCAAGGAAGGCATCATGGCGCTCATGATTACCGATGAGTGCATCAATTGCGACGTATGCGAGCCAGAGTGCCCCAACGGCGCGATTTCGATGGGCCCGGAAATCTACGTGATCGACCCGGGCAAATGTACCGAATGCGTCGGCCACTTTGACGAGCCTCAGTGCCAGCAGGTCTGTCCGGTGGACTGCATCCCCAAGGACCCGGCCCATGAGGAAACGCACGATCAGTTGATGCAGAAGTACACCCAGCTCACCTCCGCACCACCACGCGCGGCGTGAGCACACAAAAAAGAGACGGCTCTGGCCGTCTCTTTTCATTGTGCCTACCGTCTTGTTGGCGGTGCGCCTACTGGATTGGCAGCAGATCTTCCGGCCCTTCGTAGGCATAGCCGGGCTCGCAGACGATGCGGTAGTACGGGTAATGCGGATGCGGGGGGCGCGGCACGATCGGTGTGGGCGCCACAGGTGCTTGCGCGAACGGCTTCGGGCCATTGCCGGGTTGGCGAAGTGCGCCAGCAGCCGGCGCGGGAGGCTGGCGGATCACCGGCATCGGTGTCGGATAGGGTTGCGGATAGGGCAGCGGCCCAACGTAGACGCGATGGCAGTAGCGAACGCCCTCCTGCGCAACCACCACTTTCTGCCGTTGGTCGCGGCGCGCCTGTTCGGCCGCCTGCGCGGCCATCTGGGCCTCGCGGGCGTCTTCCGCAGCCTGCGCTTTGCGGCGCGCGGTTTCCATCTGCTGCACTTCGGCGGCTTCGGCGCTGGCGCGTTCGCGGGCAGCCTTCTGGTCGGCGGCGCTGGGCGTGTTGTCGATCAGCGGCACGGGCTTCGCACGCGTACCGCACGGATGGTCGGAATAGGTCGTCTGGCCGTTCTCGCTGCAGCGATACACCTGTGCGTGCACCGGCAGGCTGGCTGCAAGTCCGAGCGCCAGACCCGCCAGCACGGCGGGGCGTGAGGTCAGTATGGCGAACGGTGTCATGGCGGTGTCCTCAGTGCTGGCGGATCAGTGTGCGGTATGCAGGCGCATCATCGCTTTCTCGGCGTTGCCGGCAATCAGCTCAGGCAGCGCATCGAGGCTCTGGTCGATGGCGCGGTCGATGAGGTCCTGTTCTTCCTTGCGAGGCGCTTTGAGCACGAAGTTGGCGACGTCATGCTGACCGGACGCTGCCGTGCCCGGCGGCAACAGGTTGCGCGGATGGCCGATGCCAAGGCGCAGCCGCCAGAACTGTTGCGTGGTCAGATGTGCGGCAATGTCCTTCAGGCCGTTGTGGCCACCGGATCCGCCACCGAGCTTGAGCTTGACGGTGCCGGGCGGCAAATCCAATTCGTCATGCACGACCAGGATTTCATCGGGCATCACCTTGTAGAAGCGTGCCAGCGCCACGGTGGCCAAGCCGGAGCGGTTCATGAAGGTTTGCGGCTGGAGCAGCCACACCTCGTTGCCCCAAAGGTTGGCGCGGGCTGCATAGCCGTGGAAGCGCGTCTCGTTGCGCAGCGTCACGTTGCCCATGCGCGCGAGTTGGTCGACCAGCCAGAAGCCGGCGTTGTGTCGTGTCGCCGCATATTCGGCGCCCGGATTGCCGAGGCCGACGATGAGTTTGATCATGCGATTCGTATCAGTGTCAGGTGCAGGAAGCGCCCCTTGATCGTACAAGCATAGCTGCTTTCTACAGCCTGGAGACGGGGCGGCTCGGGCCGCTCAGGCAGAAAAAAAGCCCGGCGAGACAGGCTCGGCGGGCTTTTTTCGCTCGCACCGAAGTGCGAGGTGCGGCAACTTAGGCTGCCGGCTTGTCTTCGCCTGCAGCAGCAGCGCCTTCTTCGGCGGCAGCGGACTTCTCGCCAGCCGGCACGCTGATGTTGGCAACAGCCGGGTTCTCATCGCCACCGTGGGTGAGGATGGTCACGCCCTTCGGCAGCTTGAGGTCAGCGATGTGCAGGGTCTGGCCGATTTCCAGCGTACCCAGATCCACTTCGATGAACTCCGGCAGGTCGGCCGGCAGGCACGACACTTCGACGTCGTTCAGGATGTGGTTCACGATGCCGTGGCCCAGCTTCACGCCCGGTGCGGTTTCCTGGTTCAGGAAGTGCAGCGGCACCTTGACGTGGATCTTTTCCTTGGCCGACACGCGTTGGAAGTCGACGTGCAGAACCAGTTGCTTGAACGGGTGCAGTTGGAAGTCACGCAGCAGCGCCTTTTCAACCTTGCCAGCCACTTCGATGTCGAGGATCGACGAGTGGAAGGCTTCCTTCTTCAGCGCGTGGTACAGCGCGTTGTGATCGAGTTCGATCAGCTTCGGCTCGGCGCCAGCGCCGTAAATGATGGCCGGGGTCTTGCCGGAATTGCGCAGGCGGCGGCTCGCACCAGTGCCCTGAACGCTACGCTCGAAAGCGACAACTTTCATGATTGCTCCAAACGAAAAAGACGACTCGCGACCAAGCCGTCTGGTGAACGGAGCGCCATATTGCGCCCCGCAGACACCGCAGAAGAGCCGTCTAACCGACGTTTTCTGCAGTAAAGCCTTGAATTATAACAGTAAGCCGCTCGGGTGCCGAATTATTCAGCAAACAGCGACATGATCGAATCACCGCGCACGATGCGGGTGAAGGTCTCGGCCAGCAGCGGCGCGGTCGAGAGTTGGCGGATCTTGCCGCACTTGATGGCGTCTTCGCGCAGCGGGATGGTATCGGTCACGACCACTTCGTCGAGCGCCGAGTCTGCAATGCGGGCGGCCGCACCACCCGACAGCACCGGGTGCGTGCAATACGAGAACACTTGCTTGGCACCGCGTTCCTTGAGTACCTGCGCGGCTTTGCACAGCGTGCCGCCGGTGTCGATCATGTCGTCCATGATCACGCAGTTGCGGCCGTCGACTTCACCGATGATGTTCATCACCTCGGCGACGTTGGCTTTCGGGCGACGTTTGTCGATGATCGCCAGATCCACGCCGAGTTGCTTGGCCAGTGCACGTGCACGCACGACACCGCCGACGTCGGGTGATACCACCAGCAGGTCTTCGTAGTTCTTCTTGCGCAGGTCTTCGAGCAGGATCGGCGACGCGTAGATGTTGTCGACCGGGATATCGAAGAAGCCTTGGATCTGGTCGGCGTGGAGGTCCATCGTCAGCACGCGTTCGACGCCGGCGACCTCTAGCATGTTGGCCACGACCTTGGCCGTGATCGCCACACGCGCCGAACGCGGGCGACGGTCCTGGCGGGCATAGCCGAAGTAGGGGATGGCGGCCGTGATGCGGCGCGCAGACGCACGCTTGAGCGCATCGACCATCACCATCAATTCCATCAGGTTGTCGTTGGTCGGGGCGCAGGTGGATTGCAGGATGAATACGTGCTTGCCGCGCACGTTTTCCTGGATCTCGACCTGGACTTCACCATCGGAGAATCGGCCGACGAGGGCCTTGCCTAGCGGAATGCCTAGGTGCTTGACGACAGCTTCGGCGAGTTTCGGGTTGGCGTTGCCGGTAAAAACCATCAAGCCTTCGCTGCTCATCGGGGCACCTGTTTTTCGACTTCAGACGCGCCGGTCAGTTAACACCAACCGGGCTATTGCTGGAAATATGAGGAAGAAAATGGCAGGGGCGGAAGGATTCGAACCTACGCATGCCGGAATCAAAATCCGGTGCCTTAACCAGCTTGGCGACGCCCCTACACAACCTATCGGTTACCGCCTCCATTGCAGAAGCGATAACAGCAAACTTTACACAGCAAATCTTGCGAGCGGGTGATGCGTCAGACCTGCCGCACACCGACCTTCCCATTCGGAAGGCACCTGATCCGCCACCGCTTGCGCATGCTCAACGTTGTCGAACGGAGCAAATACGCAGGCGCCGGATCCGGTCATTCTTGCCAGAGGGCTGAACTGACGCAGCCAGACAAGTGCTCGGGCGATTTCGCCGTATTTCCTTTCCGCCACCGCTTGTAGATCGTTGCGACCGTAAGCGAAAACAATTTGTTGGTCAGGAAAGTCCGTAATTATGGTGAGTGGCGTATCGCGTGTCAACCCTTCATCTGAAAAAATTGCAGGGGTGGGCACATGCACGCGTGGGTGAATCACCACGAACGCAGCCGGCGGCAGCGTGATGGGCGTGAGTTTTTCGCCGATCCCCTCGGCGAAGGCGTTCTGGCCGAATACAAAGAAGGGCACGTCGGCGCCGAGCTTGAGGCCGATCTTCATCAGTTGCGCGCGCGGCAGATCAAGGCCCCAAAGGCGATTGAGCGCGAGCAGCGTGGTGGCGGCATCAGACGAGCCACCACCAAGGCCTCCGCCCATCGGCAGGCGTTTCTCGATGGCGATGTCGACGCCGTAGGTGCAGCCGGTTTCCGCTTGCAGCAGGCGCGCGGCGCGGATCACAAGGTCGTCATCGGCGGGCACGCCGAGGATGTCGGTGGTGCGCACGAGGCGGCGGTCGGGGCGGCGCGCGAAATGCAGCGTGTCGCTCCAGTCGATCAACTGGAAGACGGTTTGCAGCAGGTGGTAGCCATCGGGCCGGCGGCCGACTACATGCAGGAAGAGATTGAGCTTGGCAGGCGCGGGGCAATCACGCAGCTCGACGGGGGCGGAAGACATGGCGAAGCGAGGCGTTACTGGTCGAGCACGAGCCGCACCGAGAGCGGGCCGTTGGTGCCCTGCGGGCGATCAAGATCGAGCCGGCGGATGCCGACCTTGGCACCATCGGTGTTGTTGCCGTCGTCAGTCCAGGCGACGTAGTGGACAGTCCAGCCGTTCTGCTCGATGGTTTCGGGGCGCGATTGCGCATCGCGTGCCACGCGTGCCGGTGTGCCGGGCGCGGGGCGGGCGCGCAGCCAGTCGCGCAAGCCGGAGACCGGCAGCGAAAAGCCGAGCGCATCCTGCATCAGCGTGTCGACCTCGGGGGCGCGGCGAGGCGGCTGGTTCGGCAGTTCGAGCGTGGCGCCCTGGTTGCTTTGGCTGACGATGGCAAGCGTCTGGCCCAGCGGCGACATCAACTCAAGCTGCACGTCGGGTCCGCGCTCGCGCCACAGGAAGCTGCCGACGGCGCTTTGCTCGGCGTTGTTTTGCGTGTAACGGGCCGAGAAGCGACCTTGATAACGCGTGATGTTGGTATCGGCGTCTTGTGTGCCAGCGAAGAGATCGTTGGCTGGCCGCAAGCTTGCGCAGCCGCTGAACAGCGCGCAGCCAGCGCCGAGCATCAGCGCGCCAAGCGCGTGCGCGAACCGCATTGCCATCAATTTGTACTCACGGGAACATTGGGCACCGGCTGGCCGAAGCGGCGCAGCGTGTCGCGCAGCGTGGTGTCGTTTACGTCGAGCTTGGACGCTTCGGTCCAGATCTGGCGTGCGTCGTCCTGCTTGCCCGATTGCCACAGCACTTCGCCCAGGTGCGCACCGATTTCGGCTTGCGGGGCGGTAGCCCACGCCTTGCGCAGGATGTCAGTGGCGGCGGGCAGATCGCCGCGACGGTACTTGACCCAGCCGAGGCTGTCGGCGATGTAGGGATCGTCCGGCGCCAGCGACACGGCTTTCTCCAGTAGCTCCTGCGCCTCCTGCAGGCGCACGCTGCGATCGGCCAGCGAGTAGCCGAGCGCGTTGTAGCCGATGGCCTGGCCGGGACGCAGGTCGATCACCTTGCGCAGCAGCGTCTCCATGTTGTCGTAGTGGCCGTCGTGCTCTTCGAGCATCGCCAGTTGGTACGAATACTCGACGTTATCCGGATCGTTCTTGAGCAGCTCATTGACGCGGGCGCGGGCGCGGCCGTAGGCCTTGGCGTCCATCAGCATGCCGATTTCGGCCTGGCGGATGCCGTCCATCAGGGCCTGGCGGCGCGGGCCATCGGGCACGTCTTCGGAATCGGCGACGAGTTCATCGAAGGTCTGTTGCGCCTCGTCGATACGGCGCAGCTTGCCGAGCAACTGGCCGCGCTTGATGCCGGCTGCCAGCGCGGTCTGGCCATCGGTGTCGCCATTGGCCGAACCGGTGATCTTGTCGACCCAGCCGAGCGCGCCGGCGTAGTCTCGCTTCTCCTCGGCCAACTGGGCGAGGCCCTGGTAGCCGGGTTCTGGGCTCAGGGTGGGCGACTTGGCGGTGGCCGTGACGTATTCCTTCAGGTAACGCTCGGCGTCGTCGTACTGGCGCTGCTGCAAATTCAGCAGGCCCAGGGCAAGCGTGATGCGCGCATCGTTGGGCGCGATCTTCTTGAGCGTTTCGAATTCAGCGCGCGCCTTGTCCTGCTGATTGCGCACGAGGTACATGCGGGCGAGCGCCAAGTGGCCGTCGATGGACGCTGGCGCGGCTTTCAGGAAGCTGCGCAGGCCAGTGATGGCGGCATCGGGGTCGCTGTCGGCACGCAGTTCGGCGGCGAGGATGGCGGCGTCTTCATACCCGGGACGCAGCTTGAGCGCGGTGTCCAGTTCCGTCAGTGCGCCGGCGGTGTCCTTGGCGGCGACCTTCGCGCGGGCCAAGGCCAGGTGCGTTTCGGGGCGCTGCATGTCGTGCGAGGCGATGCGCTGCAGTGCGCCTACGGCACCCGCCGGATCGCTGCTCTTGGACATCTGCTGCTGCAATTGCAGCAGGGCATCGGCACGCTGGCCAGGCGAGACCTTGTTCAACTGCGCTTGGAGCATCGGTTCGACTTCCGACCACTGACCCGTTGCCACCAGCAGGAGCTGCTGCACCTGGCGTGCCGGCATGGACGTCGGCGACAGCTCTACCCACAGGCGCGTGGCGGTCAGTGCTTGCGCGGGGGAGCGCGTCAGAAATGCGATCTCGGTGGCGCGCTGGGCAAAGCGGGGGTCGCGCGTGTCTTGCGCGAGCCCGAGGTAGGTTCGGTATGCCGGTTCGACCAGCCCGCGCTGCAGCGACACTTCCGAGGCCAGCACGCGGTACATGATGTCTTCAGTGAGCGCGACGCGCGGCAAATCGGTGCGCTCGGACCTCAGCAGGCCGGGGCGTGGGCGCGAGCGTTCAATCTGGATGGCTGCGCGGCCGCCCGTGCCGCCTTCCTGCGCGGCCTGGGCAATGAGCGGGGCGCCAGCCACCGACTGCGACGACCACGCCGGCAAGCTCGTCAGCCCTCCCACCACCAGCGCGGCCAGCAGGGCCGTTCGGCTGCGCAGGAATCGCCGCGGGCGTTGCGTCGCAGGCGAACGGGAAAGGGCGTGAGGCATGGTCTCGAAGCTCCGGATAGGGGGTCAGGGCATTGTAGCCTGACCGCTACAATCGTCCGCATCGTAAAAAAAGTTGGAGCAGCACATGGGATGGAGGTTCGATGCCTGAGTTGCCGGAGGTCGAGGTCACTCGCCTGGGCTTGCTACCGCATATTACTGGGCGACGTATCGTGCGCGCCGTGGTGCGCCATCACGGCTTGCGCTGGCCCGTCGATCCGGCGCTGCCGGAGTTGCTCGCTGGCCTGACCGTTACGCGTCTGCTGCGCCGGGGCAAATACCTGCTCATCGAATGCGTGCCCGAGGTGGAGCAGTCCGGCCGCGCCGCCGATACTGTGGGGGGCTGGCTGCTCATCCATCTTGGGATGACGGGCACCTTGCGCGTGCTGGAAACGCCCGTGCCGCCAGGCCTGCACGATCACGTCGATATCGAACTCGCCGGCGCAACTGGCGTACACGTCACACTGCGCTATCGCGACCCGCGCCGGTTTGGTGCCGTGCTTTGGCATGCAGGCGATGAAGCCGGCTTGGCCGAACACCCGCTGCTGCGCAACCTCGGCATCGAGCCGTTCGACGCGCGATTCGACGGCGACTGGATGTTTGCCCGCACGCGCGGGCGCCGGGTGGCCATCAAGTCGGCGCTGCTGGCCGGCGACATCGTGGTCGGCGTGGGCAATATCTATTGTTCGGAGAGCCTGTTTCGCGCCGGTATCCGGCCGACTACGGCGGCGGGCCGCATCAGCCGGCCACGCTATGCGGCGTTGGCCGATGCCATTCGTGCCACCTTGGCCGATGCCATCGCGCGTGGGGGCAGCACGCTGCGCGACTTTGTCGGCTCGGACGGACAAAGCGGCTACTTCCAGCTTGAAGCCTTCGTGTACGACCGCGCCGGTCTGCCGTGCCGCGCGTGCGGCACTCCGATCCGCCAGATCGTGCAGGGCCAGCGCTCCACGTTCTGTTGCCCGACCTGCCAGCGCTGATCGGCCTGCGAAAGGCATCGAAAGCCGCCTGGGAACGTGGCGCTGGAGCGATCTGGCCGCCATTTCGCAAGGTTTTTGAAGTGGGGTGTGGGGCCGCCGATGGCATCCCGCAACACTTACCTGCCGGGGCTGGGGAACCTTGCGGAAAGTTCGCCCGGAAGGTGGCGGTTCACTGTATCGTTCCACCTAAATTTGTGCATTTCTGTGCCGTAATTGGGCGGTAACAGCGATGTCGAGGGGCGCGCGCATTTTTTCGCGGTCGGGTCGCGCACACAATAAGACAGAATGATGAACAACACACTGAGCACACAGTTCGAGCAGTACAGCGCCTGGCGCGCTTCGGTACTGCAATCGGTGGGGGAATTCCAGGACTGGCTGCAAGCCCAGGAGCTGTACGACGCGCAAGCTGACATGCGCGCGCAGCGAATCCGCGGCGTCCTGCGCAGCGACAAGCTCAAGGTCGCCTTCATTGCCGAGTTCTCGCGCGGCAAGAGTGAACTGATCAACGCGATCTTCTTTGCGGATTTCGGCCGCCGCATCCTGCCATCGTCGGCGGGCCGGACCACGATGTGTCCGACTGAGCTGATGTACGACGAAAGCTATCCGCCGTCGATCCGCCTGCTGCCGATCGAGACGCGTCTGCACGACGCATCGACGGCCGATTTTCGCGATGCGGGCAGCCACTGGCTGTCGGTCCCTCTCGACCCGTCGTCGCCCGAGGGCATGCTCGAAGCGTTCCGCCACGTGGTGGAAACCGTGCGCGTGCCCAAGGAAGAAGCCGAACAACTGGGGCTCTATAACGACGCCGATCCCGACGCCGCGTTCTCGGTGGATGCCGCCGGCACGGTCGAAGTGTCGAAGTGGCGTCACGCGATCATCAATTTCCCGCACCCGATGCTCAAGCAGGGGCTGGTGATCCTGGATACGCCGGGCTTGAACGCCATCGGTACCGAGCCGGAACTGACACTGCGGCTGATTCCAGATGCACATGTCGTGGTGTTCGTGCTGGCAGCGGACGCCGGCGTGACCAAGAGCGACCTGGAGCTGTGGCGCTCGCACGTCGGTGGTGGCCAACGCAAGGGCTGCATCGCGGTGCTCAACAAGGTCGATGGCCTGTGGGATCCGCTCAAGTCCGAAGAGGAAGTCGAGAACGAAGTCAGTCGTCAGATCATGACGACGGCGCAGGTGCTCGATATCGATGTCGAGCGCGTGTATCCGGTGTCGGCGCAGAAGGGCCTGGTGGCCAAGGTCAGCCATGACCATGAGCTGCTGGCCAAGAGCCGGCTGCTGGAGCTGGAGTCGGTGCTGTCGGATCAGCTGATTCCGCAGCGTCGCGAGATCGTCACCGAGCAAGTGCAACTGGCGGTGAAGGATATGGCCACCGGTGCGCAGCAACTGCTGCAGATGCGCCGCCGCGATATCGTCGAGCAGTTGTTCGAGCTGCGCGGCCTGCGCGGCAAGAACCACACGATGGTCAAGCACATGCTGATGCGCGTGCAGGGCGAGAAGGAAGAGTTCGAGCAGAGCATCGCCAAGTTCCAAGCGCTGCGCACGGTGTTCGGCCGCCACAGCGCAGAGATCATCAAGAGCGTACAGCTCAAGCAGATCCGCTCGACCATGCGCGAGGCGCGCGAGAAGATGAAGGAGCGCGTGTTCTCGCGCGGCCTGCGTGACGACATGGACAAGTTGTTCGGCCACCTGACCGGCCTGGTGCGCGATGCAGCGAATCGCATTGACCAACTGCACCAGATGGTTGATGGCATGTACAAGAAGTTCAACGCCGAGCACGGCTTCACGCTGTCGCCGCCGCTGCGCTTTTTGGGCACGCGCTACGACGCTGATCTGAAAGAAACGCTGATGCTGGCGCACAACCACTTTGGCGCGTTTAGCTTCCTGACCCGCCCGAAGCCGCAACTCGTGCACGGCGCGTTCTCGACGGTGGCCAGCCGCGTGCTGGATACCTTCCAGGACATGAACCGCGACATCGAGATCTGGCTGAAGTCGGTCATGACACCGCTCGAAGCGCAGGTGCGCGATCACCAGAAACAACTGCGTAAGCGTGTCGATTCGATCGAGCGCATTCACGAGGCCACCGATACGCTCGAAGCGCGCATCACCGAACTGGAAGCGCTGCTCAATACGCTGGACGAACGCAGCGGCACGATCGCGCAGTACACCGATCGCATTCTCGCGGCCGGGACGATCCTGGAGCGGCAGTCGTTCGCGGCCTGACGCGCATCGTTCGTTACGGAGAAGGCGCCTGCGGGCGCTTTTTTCGTTCTGGTAGGATCGCCGCCAGCGCGCACGTTCCGTCCGCCGCTTTTCCATCACACGCATGACCGCCAGCCCTCGCCGCACGCGCCGCGTTGCTCAGCCCGTTCCCGTATTGCCGCCGCTTCCTGACGATTTCGCCACGCGCGTGATCGCCTGGCAGCAGCGTCATGGCCGTCACCATCTGCCGTGGCAGAACACGGGCGATGCGTATCGCACATGGCTCTCCGAGATCATGCTGCAGCAGACGCAAGTGAGCGCGGTGCTGGGCTACTACGCACGCTTCATCGAGCGCTTCCCGACTGTGCAGGCGCTGGCCGCTGCGCCGGCAGACGACGTGATGGCAGCGTGGGCCGGTCTCGGCTACTACACGCGTGCGCGCAACCTGCATCGCTGCGCGCAAATCGTGGTGGCAGAACACGGCGGCATCTTCCCGCGCGATCCCGACGTGTTGGTCGCGCTGCCCGGCATCGGCCGCTCGACCGCCGCGGCCATCGCCGCGTTCTCATACGGCGTGCGCGCGGCCATTCTCGATGGCAACGTCAAGCGCGTGTTTGCACGTGCGTTCGGCATCGATGGCTTTCCCGGCGACAAACGCGTCGAAGACACCATGTGGCGCATCGCCGAAACCGTGCTGCCGCCGGCCGAAGGCATTCAACCGTACACCCAGGGTTTGATGGACCTGGGAGCCACCGTCTGCACGCGCGGCAAGCCGGCATGCCTGACCGGCGAACGCGCCTGTCCGCTCGAATCGCTATGCGAAGCGCGCAGCACCGGTCGCGTGATGGAGCTACCCGTGCCGCGCCCGCGCAAGGCGATACCCGAGCGCGCAGCGACACTCGTCATCGCGCTGCACGCCGACGCGGTGTTGCTGCAGCGTCGTCCGCAACGCGGTATCTGGGGTGGGTTGTGGTCTTTGCCGCTGGTGGGCGAGATGGACGACGCGCTGGACGCGCATCCGCTGAATGTCGACACCGTGCGTCGTGCCGCGCAGGCATATGGCGCGGTCTCAACCTTGGAGATGGCCGGCGCGCTCACGCACACCTTCACACACTTCCGCCTGCAGATGCATCTGCTGCGCGCAGAGATTGCCTCGCCCGCTGCGCTTGGCGACGACTGGCGCTGGATACCGCTTGCACAACTCAATTCAGTGGGATTGCCTGCGCCGGTGAAGTTGGCGCTGGAGACGCTGGTGCAGCCAAGCCTGATCTAGCCAGCCCGGTCTGGCCAGGCGGATACGGCATCACAGAATGTGGTGTTGCTTCATGTAGCGATGGACGATCTCGATGCGCATGCCGGCGTCCATCAGTTCCATCAACTTCTGCTTGGCCTTGAGCGGCACCGGCAGCAGTTCGCACAGCCGATTCGCGACCCAGCTCGGGCTGTTCCACTCGTACGGTTCGACCATCGGAACGTTGCCGTCTTCGCGTGAGCCGAGCGTCGTGATGATGCGGCGAAGGGCGCCCACGCAATCGTCGAAGAGTTCGCCCTTGCAGTCTTCCACGTCGGCGCCGATGGGCTCAACCGTGCCGCGCATGAGGCCGTCTGGCGTCGTCTCGAACGACAGCACCTTGAAGCGCTGCGTGCCACGCACCTTGATCATCAGCAGGCCGAGCTGCTCCATATCGCATTCGACGATGTGGGCGATGCAGCCCACGTCAACCGGCACGGTTGTGCCGTCTGTCGTGGCGACTTCATTGCCGCGCTCGATCAGGCAGACGCCGAACGGCGTCTTGTCGCGCAGGCATGTGCGCACCATGTCCATGTAGCGGGCTTCGAAAATGCGCAGCGGGAGAAGGCCACCCGGAAACAGCACCGTATGCAACGGAAACAGCGGCAGCTCGGTGGGCAGCGGCGGCAGCGGCGAGAACGGAGAGAGAGCGATGTCTTCTTGCATGGACGGGCATTCAGCAGACGGCGGCAAGACTTTCGCGTGGCGCCGCGCAAGAAGCCGCATCCAAATGAGACTGGTCCGCGCGCGGGGTATGTCGGGCGCAGTTCAGCCGTCTACGGCCAATTCGCGGTGGCGGACCAACACATTACCATGCGCGCGGAAGTACGTGGCAAGCCGTTCCGCGATGTACACGGAACGATGCTGGCCACCGGTGCAGCCGATCGCGACGGTCAGGTAGCTGCGGTTGTCGGCGATGAAGCTCGGCAGCCACTTTTCCACGTAGGCGCGAATGTCTTCTGCCATCGCAAGCACCATCGGCTGACTTTGCAGGAAGTCGATGACAGGCTGGTCGCGCCCTGTGAGTGGGCGCAATTGCGTGTCGTAGTACGGGTTGGGCAGTGAACGCACGTCGAAGACAAGATCGGCGTCGGTCGGCACGCCATGCTTGAAGCCGAACGATTCGAACATCAACGTGATGTCGTGCGGCTCGTCGCTGATGAATTCTTTGATGTACGCGCGCAGGGCGTTCGTGCGCAGCGTGCTGGTGTCGATGCGGTGCGCTGGATCGGCCAGCGGGCTGAGCAGCTCGCGCTCCATCTCGATCGCTTCGATGAGCGAGGTGTCGAGGCCCTTGGCAGCCGCCTGCACATTGGCCGCGGTATCCGGGCGGCCGTTACGGATCGATAGCGGATGCCGGCGGCGCGTCTCGGAATAGCGCTGCACCAGCGCGGTCGTGCTCGCCGTCAAAAACAGCATGCGAACGTCGTGTTCCTTGCGCAGCACGGTGACCGTCTCGGGCACCTTGCGCAGCGATTCACGGCTGCGGATGTCAGTGGCCACGCCCAGATGCGTATAACCCTGGTCCGCCAGGTAGCGCGCCAGTTCGGGGATGAACTGCGCGGGCAGGTTGTCGACGCAGTAGTAGCCTGCGTCTTCAAGTACGTTCAGGGCGACCGATTTCCCTGAACCCGACATACCGGTGATGAGAATGATCCGCATGCCGCGAGGATAGCATCCCTGTGTTGCAAAGCAGCGGCCAACAAAAAAAAGGCGACCGATGCGGCCGCCTTTTTGAAGCGAGGCTAACGGGCGCTCAGCCGTTCGAGAGGCACGCTTTCTGGGCGTTCTTGTACTCGTCGCCCTTCTTGCCCTTGTTGGCTTTGGAGCAGGCTGCCATCTTTTCCTGCTGCGTCATCGGCTTGGCGGCAGCTGCCGGCTTGTCCGACAGGCAGCCTTTCATGAAAGCCTTGCGCTCGTCGCCTTTCTTGCCGGCGGCGTCCATGTTGCATTGCTTCATCTTGTCTTGCTGCGAATTCTTGGCTGCCGGGGCGGCAGCAGGTGCGGCCGGCGCGGCTGCGGGTGCGCTGCCTTGGGCGAATGCCTGGCCAGCCAGGAACGGGAGCGCCAGGGCGCAAGCGGCAATCAGTTGTTTCATCGTCGTGTTCTCCTTGGGTACCGACAGAAGAGCGGGCGGAGACAAACCGCCACGCTCGCGATGAACGCCGCCGCGTGCGTGCTCGGCGCATTCCCTCCCACAACGGAGAGGCAGCATGTCGGGTTGACGTTTCGCAGCGAAAACTAGGGTAAAACCGACCTGGAGACGAAACTTTGTAGCGGCTTTGTTAAAGCAGACGGCCCTGGGGCGAGTGGGAAGCGGCTTCAGCCTGCATGGCGGCTCGCTGGCGGTCCATGAAGTCGCGCAACGTATCAATGCCGCGCAGGCGCAGGATGGTGTTGCGCACCGCGGCTTCGACCAGCACGGCCAAGTTGCGGCCAGCAGCCACCTGAATCTTCACCATGTGGATTGGCAGACCGAGCACATCGAGGTACTGCGAATCGAGCGGCAGGCGCTCGAATTCGCCATCGTTGCGGCGCACGAGTTGCACGATCAGCTTGATCTTCATCTTCCGGCGCACCGCCGTTTCACCGAAGATCGTCTTGATGTCGAGCAGGCCCAGGCCGCGCACTTCCAGCAGATTCTGCAGCAGCGGCGGGCAGCGGCCTTCGATAAAGTCCGGCCCCAACCGCACGAAGTCGACTGCGTCGTCGGCAACAAGGCCGTGGCCGCGCGAGATCAGTTCCAGGCCCAACTCGCTCTTGCCCAGACCCGAATCGCCCATGATCAGCACGCCCATGCCGAGGATGTCGAGAAACACCCCGTGCATCGTCACGCGCGGCGCCGAGATGCGCGACAGATACAGGCGCAGATGATCAATGACGGCAGCCGAGGAAATCGGTGACGTGAACAGCGGTGTGGACGAGCGCGTGCAGCGCAGTTCCAGATCGGGCGGCGGATCGACGCCATCGGCCACCACCAGGAAGGGCGGCTCCAGCAGGATCAACTCGCCCATCTGGCGCTTGCGGTTTTCTTCCGACAAGCGTTGGTAGTAGGTGATCTCGGGCTTGCCGAGCACCTGGATGCGGTTCGGGTGGATGAGGTTCAAGTGCCCGACCAGGTCGGCTGCAGACGTCGCCTCCTTGGCGAAGTCCACGTCGAACGCGCGGTCCGCGCCCTCCAGGCCGGCGACCCACGAGAGCTTCAGATCAGCTGCGTTGTCGTCAAAGATCGATTGGGCGATGACGCCGGTCAGTTCCATAGCAGGGCACAGTGATGCCGACGGGGCATAGCGCGTTCGCAATCGGTTGCGCTTGCCCCCGATTGCGCCGCGATCAGGGCCGCCAGTCGGTCAGTAGCTGGTGAATCGCCTCGGGCGACGGCAGGGTGGCGAGGCCTTCGCGCATGTCCCGGTCGGACAGCAGTTGGGCGATTTCAGAGAGGATTTCCAGATGCTGCTGGGTGGCCTGCTCAGGCACCAGCAGAAAGATCAGCAGCGAGACAGGTTTGCCGTCGGGTGACTCAAAAGGCACCGGTTCAGAGAGGCGCATGAATGCAGCCAGCGGTTGCTTGAGCCCCTTGATCCGGCCGTGCGGGATGGCCACGCCAGCGCCCAAGCCCGTGGAGCCCAGCGACTCGCGTGCAAAGAGGTTGTCGGTGACCACTGCGCGGGCCACGCCGTGGTTGTTCTCGAACAGCAGGCCGGCCTGTTCAAATACCCGCTTTTTGCTGGTTACGCTGACGTCGAGGGCAATGTTCCCGGGCGGCAGCAGTTTGGCCAAGCGATTCATGTGCAATGCGTGAAATGAGCGGCGTCCTTCTGCACCAAGATGGCGCGCGGACAATGGGGTCATTATAGACCACGTGTCGCGCGGCTTTGTGCGGCGCACCAGTGGTGCACCGCGCAGGGCAGAGAAGCGAATCCCCCGGGGCTGCGATCAGCCGGTGCCGGCAATGTGCGCGCGGCATCGACCCTGTTTTTGCCAGCATCACGCCAAAAGCCGCGCCACGCCAGCGTTCATACTTTCGTCAGATTTTAGCCCGACTTAAATCCGTTGCAATCGGATTCGTCACGAATGCACCACGGCATAAAAAAACCGCGCCACCTCGGGGCGCGGTTTCTGTGGTGCGGTCTTGCTATTGCTGCATCTGCACGGCTTGAAAGGCCTGGTGCTTCATGCTGTCACGATCGTGCCCTTGCACGCGGTCCTTGTATTTGATCACTTGCCGGTCGAGCTTATCGACGAGTAGGTCGATGGCCGCATAAAGATCTTCATGGTGTGATTCGACGAAGACGTCCTTACCCTTGAGGTGCAGGTTGATTTCCGCGTACTGACGCCGATCCTTCTCCTTGTGGTTATCGACCGATAGCAACACGCTGACGCCAATCACCTGATCGAAGTGCCTGATCACACGCTCCAGTTTCGTTTCCACGTACTCACGCAAAGCAGGCGTGATGTCCAGATGGTGTCCACTGAGTTTGAAGTTCATAGCGGTTCTCCTTCTCAAGATGGGCCGCACCGGAACTGCCCGCGATGCGGCTATAAAGACTTGCGCAAATTCACTGCAGGGATCTTGAGGGCTTCGCGGTATTTGGCCACCGTCCGACGGGCCACCACGAATCCTTGTTCGCCTAACAGCTCGGCAATTCTGCTATCGGACAGAGGATTCTTCGGGTCTTCGGCTCCTACAAGTTGCTTGATGAGCGCGCGTATCGCAGTGGACGACGCGGCCCCGCCGGTTTCCGTCGATACATGGCTGCCGAAGAAGTACTTCAACTCGAACGTCCCCATCGGGGTCGCCATGTATTTGTTCGTTGTCACACGGGAGATCGTGGACTCGTGTAGACCCAGTGTATCGGCTATTTCCCGCAAAACCAAGGGGCGCATGGCGATTTCGCCGTGCGTGAAGAAGCTCTTTTGACGCTCGACAATCGCTTGCGAGACACGCAGGATCGTATCGAAGCGCTGCTGGATGTTCTTGATCAGCCAACGTGCTTCCTGCAGCTTCTGCTGCAGATTGGCAGCGCCCGATTCACCGCGGCTGCTGCGCAGGATCTGCGCGTACATGTCGTTGATGCGCAGCCGCGGCATGACGTCGGGGTTCAGTTGCGCCATCCAGCCTGCGCTTGTCTTGCGCACAATCACGTCGGGCACCACGAAATCCGCTTCGGCGCGGCCGAATGCATGACCCGGAAACGGTGCCAGTGAACGAATCAGCTCATGCGCAGCTTTCAGTGTGGGTTCGTCGACGCACAATGCCTTCTTCAAGCGCGTGTAGTCGCGCGCGGCCAGCAGTTCGAGGTGCTGATTAACGATGATGAGCGCCAGCCCTTTCGCTGGCGAATCGAGCCGATGCAATTGCAACGACAGGCATTCGGCCGCTGAGCGCGCGCCAATGCCGGGCGGATCAAAGCTCTGCAGCATGCGCAGCGCGGCTTGCAGTTCGTCGAGTTCGACTTCGAGTTCGGGCGGCAGGTCTGCGAGGATTTCGTCGAGCGTGCCTGAGAGATAACCTTCGTCGTCGAGCGATTCGATCAGGAAGATGACGAGGCCCTTGTCGCGCATCGAGAGCTTGAGCGGCGCGAGTTGTTCCATGAGGAATTCGCGCAGGCTTTGCTCGGCTTCGCGCAACTGCAGTGGCGCGCGATCGTCTTCGTCGGATTGCGGCTTGCGGGCGAAGTCGTCGAGGCTCCAGTCGGAGCGGTCGGAGCCGTAATCGCTGTCGAAATCGGCACCGTTGTCGTGGCCGTTTTCGTAGCTGCTGTCCGAGCTGTCGCTGCTGTCGCCGCCGTTGGGTGCGGGCGGAGGCGATTCGGTGGGCAGGGGCGTCGCGCTGTTGCTTTGCAGCGCGTTCAAGGAGCCGTCCGCTCCAATGCGGGCGGAGGTGTCGAGCCACTCGTTTTCCCGCTCCAGCAGCGGGTTTTCGGTCAGGGCCTGTTCAACTTCCTGCTGCAGTTCGATGGTCGACAACTGCAGCAGTCGGATCGATTGCTGCAACTGCGGCGTGAGCGCGAGATGCTGAGAGAGACGGAGCTGGAGCGACTGTTTCATGCGGGCTATTCTATGCCCAACACTTCGTCGATGGAACGGATTTTGCTTTAAGGTGCGCCTTTGCCACGTCCTTAAGGCGTAAGCGTGCAGCGCGGCTTACATCCGGAAGTTATCGCCCAGATAGACCTTGCGTACATCCTCGTTTTCGATGATCTGCTCCGGCATGCCTGCAGCCAGCACGGTGCCTTCGCTGATGATGTAGGCGTGATCGCAGATGCCCAGCGTTTCGCGCACGTTGTGATCGGTGATCAGCACGCCGATATTGCGGTCTTTCAGGAAGCTGACGATGCGTTGAATCTCGCCCACCGCGATCGGATCGACGCCGGCAAACGGTTCATCGAGCAGGATGAAGCGCGGCGATGAGGCCAGCGCGCGGGCAATCTCCACGCGGCGGCGTTCACCACCCGATAGGGACAGCGCAGGGTTGTCGCGCAGGTGAGCGATCTGCAAGTCGTCGAGCAGGCCGTCGAGGCGGCGATTGACTTCGTCTTGCGAGAGCTTCTTGCCGTTCTGCTCTTGCAATTCGAGCACGGCGCGGATGTTTTCCTGCACATTGAGCTTGCGGAACACCGAGGCCTCCTGCGGCAAATACGACAGGCCCATGCGCGCACGCTGGTGGATCGGCAGGCGGCTGATGTGCTCGCCGTCGAGCACGATGTCGCCGGCGTCCAGCGCCACCAGGCCGACGATCATGTAGAACGAGGTCGTCTTGCCCGCGCCGTTGGGGCCGAGCAGGCCGACCACCTCGCCGCTTTTCACGTCAAGCGACACGTCCTTGACCACCGTGCGCGTACCGTAGCGCTTCTTCAGATGGCGGACGACCAGCGTGCTGGAAGTCGTGGCCTGCGGCGCTGCAGTCTTGGGGGCGAGGGTGGTGGCGGACATAAGCGAAGCTGAAAAGGCAGGCGGTACGGATCAGGGCTTGGCAGCCGGGGCAGATGCTGGCGCGGCAGGCGCGCTCGTGCGCGGTGCCAGAACGGCGCGCACGCGGCCCGACGGGTTGGCTGCAGTGGCGTTCTCTGCGCCGCCCGAGGCCGTGTAGAACTCTTTCTGGCCGTCGTACGTGATTACTGCGCCGCGGATCTCGTCGAGCTGCGTCGCGCCTTGGAGGCGTTCCATGCGTGCGCGGGTGATCAGCTTGGAAATCTCTTGCTTGCCGTCGTATTCGATGCGCTCGCCCCAACCCTGGATGTATTCGTCGACGTTGTCGCGCTTCTGGCGAATGAAGGCGAGGTTGCCGGGCTTGGACGTGGCGACGGCGTAGTTGTAGCCCTCGGGGTCGGTACGCAGATCGGCCTGGTCGGAGCGCAGCACCATGGTGCCCTTGGTCAGCACCACGTTGCCGGTCAAGTGATAGACCTGCTTCAGATCGTCGTAGCTGGCGTTGTCGGCTTCGAGCACGAGCGGCTTGTCTCGGTCGGCGCGCTCGGCATGCGCGGGCAGGGCCGGGAGCAGCAGCGCAGCGACGATGGCGAGGCCGGCAGCACGGAGGGAAAGAGTCATGGGGATCACGTCGGAGAAGGGCGCGGTCGGTGGGCGTAGTCAGGTGTCGGGGGCAGAGTTTACTGCTTCGGCGCCCCCAGCCCTTCAATTCGGCCCCGCACATTGCCCAGCAATTGTACTTGGCGCGTCACGTTGTTGAAGGTGAGGCCGTTGGCGTTCATGATCGACGGCCCGCGATGCAGCTCGACCGGCTTGTCGGTGCGCACGATGTCGTCGTTGAGCAGCACCTGGAAGTAGGTCGAATCGGCCGTCATCAGCGGGTCCTGACGGGCGTCGGAGCCCTGCGCGCGGATGACCTTGGCGTTGTTGTACAGATCGACGACGGTGCCGTCGCCGTTCATCTTGCCGAGGTCTGCACGGGCGGTGACCTGCGGGCGATCGGGCGCATAAACGCGCAGTGCGGGATACGTGACGTCGTAGGTCAGGTCGTCCTCATAGTGATTCATGTGGACGCCGGTGAAGCGGTATTTGGTCGTGCCGGTCTCGTCCAGTGCGGTGGCCGAGATGCCGTCCATGGTGTAGTCGGCGGTGTGGCGCTTGGGCTGCGTGGCGGCTTCGTCGGTCTGCGGCGTGTTGACCTGCACGAGCAGGAACGTGACGCCGCAGACGATTGCCATCAGCAGGATCGGCAGCCCGCGCAGCATGATCTGCAGCACGGAGGAGACGAGGCGTTGGGAGCGTTCGCTGGCCATGGAGTCAGAAAGGTTGCGGGGCCTGCAGCAGTTGCGCGAGCAGGGCGTCGTAGGCGCCTTGGGCCTTGAGGATCAGGTCGGCCACTTCGCGCACCGCGCCGCGCCCGCCCGTGGCCTGGGCGACGTAGTGGGCACGGCTGCGCAGTTCGGCATGGGCCTGGGCAGGGCAGGCGGTAAAGCCCGCCATCGTCATCACCGGCAGGTCGGGCCAGTCGTCGCCCATGTAGCCGGCGTCGGCGGCTTGCAGTTGCGTTGCCGCCAGCAGGTGGGCAAACGCCTCGCGCTTGTCGGCTACGCCTTGGTACAGATGTTCGATGCCGAGTTCCCCGGCGCGCCAGGCCACGATTTCGGATTGCCGTCCGGTAATGATGGCCGGCGTGACGCCGGCCTGTGCCAGCAGTTTGATGCCGTGGCCGTCGAGGGTGTCGAAAGCCTTGCTGATCTCACCCTCCGGTCCAACGAGCAAGCGGCCGTCGGTCAGCACGCCATCCACATCGAACACCATCAGGCGCACGCGCGCGGCGCGTTCCATTGCTTGCGGAAAGCGCGCGTCGATGTTGCTGTGGACGCTGTCGGTGGGAAATGGGGCCAGGGTGATCATCAGCGGCGTGGGCTGGTCAGATGACCTTGGCCCGCGTCAGGTCGTGGATGTGCAGCGCGCCCACCAGCAGGCCGGCGGCATCGACCACCAGCAACTGGTTGATGCGGTGCGTTTCCATGACTTCGACGGCTTCAACGGCGAGCTGGTCGGGGCCGATCGAGCGCGGGTTGCGATGCATGACCTCGTTGATTGGCACGGTGCGCCAGTCGCGCGGGGTCTCGAGCAGGCGGCGCAGGTCGCCGTCGGTGAACACGCCCACGGCGTGGCCTTGGGCATCGACCACGGCGGTCATCGCCATGCCCTTGCGGGTGATTTCCATCAGCGCCTGCGACAGCGGCGTGTCTTGGTCCACGCGGGGGATGGCGTCGCCGGCGCGCATGACGTCGCGCACGTGCGTCAGCAGCTTGCGGCCGAGCGATCCGCCCGGATGCGAGCGTGCGAAGTCTTCTGCACCGAAGCCGCGTGCGTCGAGCACGGCCACGGCTAGCGCATCGCCCAGCGCGATCTGCGCGGTAGTGCTGGCGGTGGGGGCAAGGTTCAGCGGACAGGCTTCGACGTCGACGTGCGAGTTGAGCACCACGTCGGCATGCTTGCCGAGCGAGGACCCCGGGTTGCCCGTGACGGCGATCAGCTTGGCGCCCATCCGCTTGACCAGCGGCAGGATGACGTTCAGCTCCGACACTTCGCCGGAATTGGAAAAGCCGATGAAAACGTCGTCGCGGGTGACCATGCCGAGATCGCCATGGCTCGCTTCGGCCGGGTGCACGAAGAAGGCCGGCGTGCCGGTCGAGGCCAGTGTGGCGGCAATCTTGCGCGCCACGTGGCCCGATTTGCCCATGCCTGACACGACGACGCGGCCGGTGCAGCCGAGCACCATTTCGACCGCGCGCGCAAAGTCGGCGGACACCTGGGTCTTGAGACCGAGTACGGCTCGCGCTTCGATGTCGAAGGTTTGCTGCGCCAGCGCAAGCGCTCGGTCTGGATTGAAATTCGCTATCATGGCGGCGAAGTATAACAACGATTGACACAGTCCTCGGCCGCTGGCGGCGCGTTGGGACTTGACTTGCGGGGAGTGGGCGGAGCGTGCGGGCGCTCCGTTTTGCTGCGCCGCAGCATTCGGCTTCCAAATCTCTTTCTTCCCGTCGCCACGCCGTCATTTTTTGCTCTGCGGCGTCTCGCGTATCGCGCTCTTCGTTTATACCTTGGCATCGGTCTTGCAGCGCCTGCGTGCTCGTTTGCGCACGCACCGTCTTGATGCGTAGTTGCCGGCCCTCCTGTCCAACCCCTTTCGATTGGTTTTTTCGCGTCGCATGCATTCGCCGCTGGAACTCACCCTCGTGTTGCTGGCCGCCGCCGTGATCGGCGTGGTGCTGTTCCGCATGCTGCAATTGCCGCCGATGCTGGCCTACCTGGTGGTGGGCGTGCTGATCGGGCCGAAGGCGACGGGGCTGGAGTCCGATTCGGCCCAGACGCGCTATCTGGCCGAGTTCGGGGTGGTGTTCCTGATGTTCTCGATCGGGCTGGAGTTCAACCTCTCCAAGCTGCGTTCGATGCGGCGGCTGGTGCTAGGGCTCGGGGCGTCGCAGGTGGGGCTGACCATCCTGCTCACGATTCCAGTTTCGATGGTGCTGTCCCACTGGTACCCGCTGTCGTGGCAAGCAGGACTGGCGCTGGGTGGCGCGTTGGCCATGTCGTCCACGGCCATCGTCTCAAAAATGCTGGCCGAGCGTCTGCAGCTGGAGACCGAGCACGGCCGCAACATCATCAGCGTGTTGCTGTTCCAGGATCTGGCGGTCGTGCTGCTGCTGATCGTGGTGCCGTCATTGGGCAAGAACCCGACCGACCTCGTGCTCGCGCTGTCCATTGCCGCGCTCAAGATCACCGTTGCGCTGGTGCTGATCCTGTTTCTGGGGCAGAAGCTGCTGTCGCGCTGGTTCCATCTGGTGGCGGCGCGGCGCTCGCAGGAGCTGTTCATGCTGAACCTGCTGCTGGTTACGCTGGGCATGGCGGCGCTGACGGAGCGGCTGGGCTTGTCGATGGCGCTGGGCGCCTTCTTGGCCGGCATGCTGGTGTCGGAAACGCCTTACAAGCTGCAGGTGGAAGAAGACATCAAGCCGTTTCGCGACGTGCTGCTGGGCCTGTTCTTCGTGACGGTCGGCATGCTGCTGGACCCGCGCGTGGTCTTCGAGCACTGGGCGCTCGTGCTGGGGCTGGTGATGGCGCCGGTGCTGTTCAAGTTTGTGCTGATTGCGCTGCTGGCGCGGGTCTTCGGTTCCGGTGGCGGCGCGGCGATCCGTACGGCGCTGGGCCTGGCGCAGGCCGGTGAGTTCGGCTTTGTGCTGCTCAACCAGATTGACGGCATGCGGCTGATCGACCCGCTGCTCGGCCAGGCAATCCTGGCGGCCATGCTGCTGTCGATGCTGCTGGCGCCGTTCCTGATCCAGTACAGCGATGTGATCGCCATGCGCCTGTCGCGCACGGACTGGCTGATGCAATCGCTGGCAATGACCAAGATCGCCGCGCAGAGCATTGCCACCGAGCGCCACGTCATCATCTGCGGCTACGGGCGCAGTGGCCAAAACCTGGCGCACATGGTGGAGCAGGAAGGCATCGGCTATGTCGCGCTGGATCTGGACCCCGACCGCGTGCGCGACGCCGCGGCCGCCGGCGAGCATGTCGTCTATGGCGACGCGGCGCGGCGCGAGTCGCTGGTGGCGGCCGGCATCCATCGCGCAGCGGCGGTCGCCATTACCTATGCCGACACGGCGTCAGCGCTGAAGGTGCTACACCACGTGCAGGCGCTGGAGCCGACCCTGCCCGTGATCGTGCGCACCATCGACGATGCCGACCTCGATCGCCTGCAGCAAGCCGGCGCCACCGAGGTCGTTCCCGAGATCATCGAAGGGAGCCTGATGCTGGCCTCACACGCGCTGGTGCTGCTGGGCGTGCCCTTGCGCCGTGTGGTGCGCCGTGCGCAAGAGATGCGCGACGCACGCTACAGCCTGCTGCGCGGCTACTTCCACGGTCAGGACGACGAGGAAGACATGCTCGAGCGCGACGCCGTGCGCCTGCATTCGGTGCCGCTGGCCAAGGGTTCGCCCGCCATTGGCCGCAAGCTGGGCACGATGGGGCTGGAGACGTTCAAGACGTCGGTCACGGCGATCCGGCGCCAGGGCATTCGCGCGCTCGATCCCGATCCGGACACCGTGCTGGAGCTGGGCGATATCGTTGTGCTGCGCGGCACGCCCGAGGGGCTGCAGATGGCGGAGGAGCGGCTCTCGCCGCGTTGATGCCGCCGCTTACTTCACGAGCGATTCGAGCAGTGGCCCGCGTGAGCGGCGCGGCGGCGGGGCATCCGCCATGTTGGGCGGCAGGCCGTCGAGCACTGCTGCGGCATCGAGCGAGCTGATCGACACTCGCGTATCGGCGGGAATGCGCCCGTCCTGCTTCAACATGAGATAGCGCAGACAGCAGACGCGCAGGAACGATGCAAAGTTCGCCACCTCGCCGCGACGCTCAAACAACTCGTCATAGAGCTTGCTGATGAGCTGGTTGACCGTCAGGCCGTCGCGCTGGCCGATCTCCTCGAGCACCTCCCAGAACAGGCACTCCAGCCGCACGCTGGTCGCTACGCCGTGCAGGCGTAGCGAGCGCGCGAGGCTGTCATACGAATGGGGATTGGCGCGGATGAAGATTTCGCACATGGCCGGGGCTCCTGGAGTGCCCGGCGTGCGGGCAGCCGGATCAGTGTAGAACCCGCGTGCCCAGGACTTCAAGAAACTGCGCCAACCAGGCCGGATGTGCCGGCCAGGCGGGTGCCGTGACGAGCTTGCCGTCGGTGTGCGCCTGGTCAACGGGGATGTCCTTGAACGTGCCGCCCGCTGCCGTGACTTCCGGGCCACATGCCGGATAGGCCGAACACGCCTTGCCCTCCAGCACACCCGCGGCCGACAGCAACTGGGCACCGTGGCAGATCGCTGCGACGGGTTTGTCCGCCTGGAAGAAGTGACGTACGACCTCAAGCACGCGGGCGTTCAGGCGCAGGTATTCGGGCGCGCGGCCGCCGGGCACGACCAGCGCGTCGTACGCTGCCGGGTCAACATCTGCAAAGGTGGCGTTGACGGTGAAGCGATGACCGGGTTTTTCGGAATACGTCTGTGCGCCTTCGAAATCGTGGACGGCGGTCGCCACGGAATCGCCAGCGCGCTTGTCCGGACAGACGGCGTGCACGGTGTGACCGACCATCTGCAGCGCCTGGAAGGGAACCATGACCTCGTAGTCCTCTACGTAGTCGCCGACCAGCATCAGAATTTTCTTTGCCATCGCCGTGTCTCCTGTATGGTTGCGGTTTGCCCATTGTGGTTCGGCGCCATTCGGCCCGGGTGGTAGCCCATTACCGCAGACCACATTTCCTGCTTTCCTGTTTTTGCCATGAGCCAAGTCCCTCATCACCAGGCGGCGCTGCTGACGCCGTCGTCCGTTCCCGCGTCCACCGAACTGGGCGATGTGTCGCGCTACCTGCGTGACCGTATCCGCACGGTGCCGGACTGGCCGCAGGCCGGGGTGATGTTTCGCGATATCACGCCGCTGCTGCAGGACCCGAAGAGCCTGCGCGTGCTGGTGGACGTGTTCGTCCATCGCTACATGGGGCAGGGGCTGAACCTGGTGGCGGGCATCGACGCGCGCGGATTCATCCTGGGCTCGATCGTGGCGTATGAGTTGAACCTTGGCTTCGTGCCGATCCGCAAGAAAGGCAAGCTGCCGTTCAACACGGTGGCCGAGGAGTACATGCTCGAATACGGCAGCGCGACAGTGGAAATCCATGCCGATGCCTGCAAGCCCGGCGACCGCGTCCTGTTGATCGACGACCTGATCGCCACTGGCGGCACCATGCTGGCCGACAAGCGTCTGCTCGAACGGCTGGGGGCGACGGTGGTGGAGGGCGCGGCGATTGTCGACCTGCCCGAACTGGGCGGCTCGCAACTGCTGATCGAGGGCGGCCTGCCGCTCTTCACGGTCTGCCGCTTTGACGGACACTGAGCGGCTGTCTGCTGCCTTCGCGTGATGCGCTAGCCGCATACGCTCATGTGACAAAAATATGACGACTTGCTGCTGCGCGCAGTAGCATGACCCCTTCCATTTCCGCGGCACCCTGGGAGACGTCGATGCCTCACGTATGGCTGTTCCTGCTGACCTCGATTGCGATCACGGTGATGCCCGGGCCGGACAATTTGCAGGTGATTGCACGCGGCGCGAGCCAAGGCCGCAAGGCTGGGCTGACGGCGGCGGCGGGATTTGCGTCGGGCTGCCTGTTTCATACGACGCTGGCCGCACTCGGGCTGGCTGCGGTGCTGCAATCGTCGCCCGTGGCGTTCCAGGCGATCCGGTGGCTGGGCGCGGCGTATCTCATCTGGCTGGGCATCCAGGCGCTGCGCAGCAAGGGCGGCGGCCTGGGTCATGCTGGACCGCAGGCGGCCCCGGGCCTCTGGCAGGTGTATCGCCAGAGTGTCTTTGCGAATCTGCTCAATCCGAAGGTGACGCTGTTCTTCGTGGTGTTCCTGCCGCAGTTCGTCGATGCGCAGGCCGGCCATGCGGCGCTGCGAATGCTGCTGCTGGGCGGCGTGTTCATGGCGCAGACCATCGTGGTGTTCAGCGCGTACGGCTGGTGCGCGGCGGCGCTGGGCGGCTGGATGCGCCGTACGCCGCGCGCATCGCTGTGGCTCGATCGCTTGAGCGGTTGCATCTTCATCGGGTTGGGCTTGCGCGTGGCCCTGACCAAATAAGCAAACGCCCGGATCCCCCGGGCGTTTGACTTAGAGCTTGTAGCCGATCTGCCGCAGCAGGTCCTTGCGCCAAGCGATGTCGGCATCGGTTTCGACACCCAGCGGCGAGGCGCCGTCCACCACGCCGAGCACGCCGCGCCCCAGCTCCGTCTGCGCGACGATCACCTGCGTCGGATTGGCTGTGGCGCAGTAGATGCGGCACACCTCCGGTACCGCGCGCACGGCAGCCAGCACATTGACGGGAAAGAACCCGTCACCCAGGAAGATCAAAAAGGTATGGCCCGCGCCAATGGCGAGCGCGTTGTCACGCGCGAGCTGAAGAGCGGTTTCGTCATTGCCTGACCAGCGCACGAGCCGCTTGCCCGATGCCTCGCAGAACGCAATGCCGAAGCGGATACCCGGCACCGCGCCCACGAGCGCCTCGTGGAGGTCTTCCACGGTCTTGATGAAATGCGACTGGCCGAAGATGAAGTTGGTCGCCTCCGGCTTGACGATGGGCACCACGGTGAGGTCCATGGCGACGCTCCTGTGCGACGATGGGAACGCTCTTCATCGTAGGGCGCAGCGGCTTGATTGCAAGCGGCTGCGCCGGTGCCGCCTTATTTGCGCTTGAGCAGCGGCGCTAGGTACTTGCCGGTAAAGCTCGCCTTGCTCTTGGCCACATCCTCGGGCGTGCCTTTGGCGATGATCTGCCCACCGCCCGCACCGCCCTCCGGGCCCAGATCCAGCAGCCAGTCGGCCGTTTTGATCACGTCGAGGTTGTGCTCGATGATCACGATCGTATTGCCGTGATCGCGCAGCTTGTAGATGACCTTCAGCAGCAGTTCGATATCGTGGAAGTGCAGGCCGGTGGTCGGCTCGTCCAGGATGTACAGCGTGCGGCCCGTGTCGCGCTTCGATAGCTCGAGCGACAGCTTCACGCGCTGCGCTTCGCCACCGGATAGCGTGGTCGCCGATTGCCCCAGGCGGATGTAGCCCAGGCCCACATCCAGCAGCGTCTGCAGCTTGCGGCGCACCACCGGCACCGGCGCGAAGAACTCGTGCGCCTGCTCCACCGTCATCTCCAGCACTTCGGTGATGTTCTTGCCCTTGTAGAGCACTTCGAGCGTTTCGCGGTTATAGCGCTTACCGTGGCACACGTCGCAGGGCACGTACACGTCTGGCAGGAAGTGCATCTCGACCTTAAGCACACCGTCGCCCTGGCAGGCCTCGCAGCGGCCGCCCTTGACGTTGAACGAGAAGCGGCCGGGGTCGTACCCGCGCTCCTTGGCGGACGGCACGCCGGCAAACAGCTCGCGGATCGGCGTGAACAGGCCCGTGTAGGTGGCCGGGTTCGAGCGCGGCGTGCGGCCAATCGGCGACTGGTCGACGTTGATGACCTTGTCGAAATGCTCCAGGCCGTCGATGCGATCGTGCGCTGCGGGCTCCGGCGTCGAGCCATACAGATGGCGCGCCACCGCGTGGTACAGCGTGTCGTTGATCAGCGTCGACTTGCCCGAACCCGACACGCCCGTGATGCACGTCAGCAACCCGATCGGAATATCTGCCGACACGTTCTTCAGGTTGTTGCCGCTGGCGTTGATGATGCGCAGCCAGCGCTCTTCATCGGGGGCCGTGCGCTGCTTGGGCACTTCGATGCGGCGCTTGCCCGACAGATAATCGCCCGTCAGCGACGCCGGCGATTGCTCGACCTGCTGGGGCGTGCCCTCAGCGATGATCTGGCCGCCATGCACGCCGGCACCGGGGCCGATGTCGACCACGTAGTCCGACGCGCGGATCATGTCTTCGTCGTGCTCCACCACCAGCACCGAATTGCCGAGATCGCGCAGGTGCTTGAGCGTACCGATCAGCCGATCGTTGTCGCGCTGGTGCAGGCCGATGGACGGCTCGTCCAGCACATACATCACGCCGGTCAGCCCCGAGCCGATCTGCGACGCCAGCCGGATGCGCTGCGCCTCGCCGCCCGACAGCGTATCGGCGCTGCGTTCCAGCGACAGGTAATCGAGCCCGACGTTGTTCAGGAAGTTCAGCCGCGCGCTGATCTCCTTGACGATCTTGTCGGCGATCTCGCGCTTGGCGCCGTGCATGTTCAGCGTCAGGAAATACGTGAGCGCATCGCGCAGCGGCCAGCCGTTGATCTCGTAGATGCCGCGTGCCTGGTCGGCTTCGCCGATCTTGACGAACCGGGCCTCGCGGCGCAGGCGGGTGCCGTGGCATTCCGGGCACGGCTGGTTGTTCTGGTACTTGGCCAGCTCCTCGCGCACGGCGATGGAGTCGGTCTCTTTGTAGCGCCGCTCCAGGTTGGGGATGATCCCTTCGAACGCGTGCTCGCGCACCGTGGTCTTGCCGCGCTCGTTGATGTACGTAAACGGTATCTGCTGCTTGCCCGAGCCGTGCAGCACGATCTCTTGGATTTCAGCCGGCAGGTCTTCAAACGCGACATCGATGTCGACGTCGTAGAACGCCGCCAGGCTTTGCAGCATCTGGAAATAGAACTGGTTGCGGCGGTCCCAGCCCTTGATCGCGCCAGACGCCAGCGACAGATTCGGAAAGGCCACCACGCGCTTCGGATCGAAGAACGTGATCTGGCCCAGGCCGTCGCAGTGCGGGCAGGCGCCCATCGGGTTGTTGAACGAGAACAGCCGCGGCTCCAGCTCCTGCAGTGAATACGAGCAGATCGGACAGGCAAACTTGGAGCTGAAGCCATGTTCCTTGCCGGTGTCCATTTCCAGCGCGATCGCGCGGCCGTCTGCCAGGCGCAGCGCGGTTTCGAACGACTCGGCCAGACGCTGCTTGAGTTCCGGGTTCACCTTCACGCGGTCGACCACGACCTCGATCGAATGTTTGTCGTTCTTCTTGAGCTTGGGCAGGTTGTCGACTTCGTAGACCTTGGCCTCGGCCTCGTGCGCCGTGCCGCCGCCCGAGCGGATGCGAAAGCGCACAAAACCCTGGGCCTGCATCGCTTCGAACAGGTCGACGTGCTCGCCTTTGCGGTTGGCCACCACGGGTGCCAGGATCATCAGCTTGGTGTCGGCCGGCAGCGCCAGCACGGCATCCACCATTTGCGACACGCTTTGCGCTTCCAGCGGCTGGCCGTGATCGGGGCAGTAAGGCGTACCGGCGCGCGCATACAGCAGACGCAGGTAGTCGTGGATCTCGGTAACGGTGCCGACCGTCGAGCGTGGGTTGTGGCTCGTGGCCTTTTGCTCGATGGAAATGGCCGGGGACAGACCTTCGATCAGGTCCACGTCAGGCTTTTCCATCAGTTGCAGAAATTGCCGGGCATATGCCGACAGCGATTCCACATAGCGCCGCTGCCCCTCCGCATACAGCGTGTCGAACGCGAGCGACGACTTGCCCGACCCCGAAAGCCCGGTGATCACGATCAGCTGGTTGCGCGGCAGATCGAGGTTGATGTTCTTCAGGTTGTGGGTACGGGCCCCACGAATCTTGATTTCGTCCATGTGCGGCTGAGTGCAGCTGAATGCGGCGTCGGAGGGCGGACCGCCTGCGGCAATCGGCGGGAGGGTGGAAAAGGGTAAGCCTGCTAATATACCGAACTTCGGTTTTGCCGGTATCTGCTCCCAGATGGGGCAATCCGTAAAACCGTCCAAGTGTCTTTGTCGCCGCTTTTCTTCGGTTGTTTTGCGGCGGTTTCCGCACCATGTCCTCCGCTTCCGCATCCATGACTTCCGCTTCCGGCCGCATGAACGGCCTTGAGCTGCGCGCGGCCGCCTCGCTGGCCGGCATCTTCGCGCTGCGCATGTTGGGTTTGTTCATGATCATGCCGGTCTTCGCGGTGTTCGCGAAAACGCTGCCCGACGGCAACAACACCCAACTCGTCGCCTTTGCCATCGGCGTGTATGGCCTCACGCAGGCGGTGCTCTATATCCCGTACGGCTGGCTGTCGGATCGCTTCGGACGCAAGCCGGTCATCGTGACGGGGCTGGTGATCTTTGCGGTGGGCAGCCTGGTGGCGGCGTTTTCGCACAGCGTTGCGGGAATCGCCGTGGGGCGGGCCATCCAGGGCGCGGGGGCGATCTCGTCGGCGGTGATCGCCTTCGTGGCCGACCTCACGCGCGAGGAGCATCGCACCAAGGCCATGGCCATGATCGGGGGCAGCATCGGCCTGTCGTTTGCCGTGGCCATCGTGAGTGCGCCGGTCATCTTCCGCTGGGTCGGCATGCCCGGCATGTTCACGGCGATTGGCGTGCTTGCCATCGTCGCCATCGGCGTGGTGCTGTGGGTCGTGCCCAACCCGCCGCGTCCGCCCGAACACGTGAAAGCACCGTTCCGCGAAGTTCTGCGCCATCCCGAGCTGCTGCGACTGAACTTTGGCGTGTTCGCCCTGCACGCCACGCAGACGGCGTTGTTCGTCGTGCTGCCGCACATGCTGGAAGCCGCCGGCCTGCCCGTCGATTCGCACTGGAAGATCTACCTGCCGGTGATGGGCGTGTCGTTTGTGCTGATGGTGCCTGCCATCATTGCGGCAGAAAAACGCGGCAAGATGAAAGCGGTGCTGCTGTCTGCCGTGGCGCTGGTGATGGTGGCGCAGCTGGCACTCGGCGAAGTGAATCCGACACTTGCCGCGCTGGCGATTGCGCTACTGGTCTACTTCCTCGGTTTCAACGTGCTGGAGGCGTCGCAGCCGTCGCTGGTGTCGAAGTACGCGCCGGGCGTGCGCAAGGGCGCGGCCATGGGCGTGTACAACACGACGCAGGCGCTGGGCCTGTTTGCGGGCGGCGCGGGCGGCGGCTGGATTCTGCTGCACGCAGGGCAGCACGCGGTATTCCTAACCTGCGCCGCGCTGGCTTTTGCCTGGCTTATAATTGCGAGCCCCATGCAGATGCCGGCGCTGCGCCGACACTGAAAACCCCGGGCCCAACGGCGGCATCACTTCAATTACCTTCGGAAACTCATCATGGCGTCCGTCAACAAAGTCATCATCGTCGGCAATCTCGGCGCCGATCCTGAAACGCGTTACATGCCCAGTGGCGATGCTGTCACCAACATTCGCGTGGCAACCACCGACCGCTACAAAGACAAGGCCAGCGGCGAAATGAAGGAAGCCACCGAGTGGCACCGCATCGCCTTCTTCGGCCGCCTGGCTGAAATTGCCGGTGAATACCTGAAGAAGGGTTCGTCGGTCTACATCGAAGGCCGGCTCAAGACCCGTCAATGGGAAAAGGACGGCCAGAAGCAATACAGCACGGAAATCGTCGCAGACCAAATGCAGATGCTCGGCGGCCGTGGTGGTGAGGGCGGTGGCAGCAGCGGTGGCGGTGGTGGTGGCTACTCGCGTGGCGGTGAAGGCGGCGGCGGTGGTTACGGCGGTGGCCGTAGCCAAGGTCAAAGCCAAGGCCAAGGCGGCGGCTACACGCGCGGCGGCGAAGGTGGCGGTGGCCAAGGCGGTGGCGCGCGTCGCCAGCCTGCAACGTCGAACGGTTTTGAGGATATGGACGACGATATTCCGTTCTGAAGGGTACTTTTAGAACGGTGTAAACAACGAGCCTGCAGCCCTTTGGGTTGCAGGCTTTTTTGTTGTTTACGTTTTCCGGTGAATTTTCCTACGCTCATTAGAGCGTTCGCCTGGGAGCGGGTAAACAATGCCCAACCCTTACGCCGTTAGAACTTTGAGGTGGTCCTCGGGGGTCTAGGCTCAACTACTACTTGAATGAAGTGGTGGGTAGATGGCTGAGTTCATCGCAAAGCGTGTCAGATTCCAGAATGGAGAGCACCACTCTGTTCTGACTAGACCCGGCGGCCTTCCGGTTCACGAAGCGGCCTTGTACCTCGCCAGACACCGCAAGCGTGGCCTGGCAGCCAACAGTATTCATAGCGTTTGCCGGGTGTTGGCCTTTCTATATCGGGAACTGGCTCAAGCCAACATTGACTTGCTCGAGCGGATCCGTCCGGGGCAGTTTTTAACGGCACCCGAACTCAACCGGTTGGCCGAGGCCGCTCAGTACGGAGTCGATGATTCGGAGCATGCGGAAAAAGAGGGGCAACGTAGCCGAAAAGTCATCGACATCAAACGGATTCGCATGCGCCGCGGGCCGGCAGCCGTTGACGTGAAAGCAGTGAGTGAGGCCCGTCGCAGCGCTACCGACCTCTGAGGGAAATGCCACAGCTTGGTTGCTTCCCGCCAAGCGAGCGCATCATTCGACCCAAACCTCCGATTGCCTCAACAGCAAGCAACAACGGCAAAGGGCTCGCGGCACACGAAGAATTTTTCTCCCGCACGTTTTGCCTGCCTCTTGGCAGCTGCCGCCTGAGTTGCAATGACACTCGTGTCTATGGCGGCGCCCGCCTGAACCGGTACAACGCCTGCCGCGATGGTCACAAAGTTGTAGAAGCGAAGATTGCCGTGACGGTCCTCACTCTGAATGCCGCCGGCTTTGATGTCAGCCGGTGTGTAGAGCCCTACTGCTGATGCATCAAACTGTGCCATCGCCGTGCGAATGCGCGCTTCCCAGTCGGGGCTCTGGAAGAGGATAAAGAAGTCATCCCCACCAATGTGGCCCAGAAAATCACTTTGTCGGTCGCAGGCTTCGGCGAGGGTTTCGGCGGCGAGCTTTATCATCTTGTCACCTTGCCAATAGCCATACACATCGTTGAATGGCTTGAAGCTGTTAAGGTCACAGTAGCAGGCATGGAATGGCACGTCGCTTTCCAGGAGCCGATTCATGTGGATGTCGATTGGAATATTGCCTGGCAAGAAGGTCAGTGGATTTGCGTATCTCGCCGCTTCGATGCGTGCTTCAGTCACTGCGCGAACCAGGTCCTCTCCGGTTGCCAATCCGACGTACTGGCCTTGGTTGACGATGACCAGCCCTTCGGACAGATATCGCTGGTCGCCCAACTTCAACAGGCTCATCAACTGCTCCATCGTCGCACCTTGCTCGACGACGACCGGCGTCTGATTCGCAAATTCCATACAGGTCTTTCTGCCGTGCAGTTCCCGGCGATATGGGAAGGCATAGGCGTCGACAAATGCGTGCCGGCTAATCAGACCGACGGGGCGTCCATTCTCCACAACGGCAACCGCATGCAAGTTTGGATGCCGTGCAAAGAGACTCAGAACGTCATCATTTCGGGTGTTCGGTGAAACGCTGGGCGCGTTCAATAGCAGGCGGCTTGCTGAAAACGCACGTGGCGCATCTTGATTGGCATCCGGGGCAGGGGGCACGAAGTTGGTACGGAATGCATCCTGAACCGGCCAAGTCAACTCCGGCATCTCGCTCGGCTTTCCTAGAGCGTGTTATGCACTTTCCGTCGGTGCTGCAGTCGAAGCGTGATGGAGAAACGCAGACCGTATCCGAGCGACGTGAGTGACGAAGAATGGAGCTTCGCGGCGCCGTATTTGACGTTGATGAACCAAGACGCGCCGCAGAGGCGATATGAATTGCGAGAGCTGTTCAACGCGCTGCGTTGGCTGGCACGCGCGGGGGCCGCATGGCGCATGCTGCCGACGAACTTTCCGCCCTGGGAGGCTGTGTACCAGCAGACGCAACGCTGGCTGCGAGGGGGCTGTTTTGAGGCCATGGTTCAGGATTTGCGTTCGGTGCTGCGCGTGGCGCAAGGGCGGCAAGGTCAGCCGAGTGCAGTCATTCTCGACGGGCGTACGCTGCAATCGACGTGCGAGAGCGGTCCGCGCGCGGGTTACGACGGCTACAAGCGCAAACGGGGAAGCAAGGTGCATATGGCCGTCGATACACTCGGGCATTTGCTGGCAGTTCATATCACGCCGGCCAATGAACAAGAGCGCGCGCAAGTTCAGGTGTTGGCACGAGAGGTTCAGCTTGTGACCGGGCAGACTGTAAAGCTTGCTTTTGCCGACCAGGGTTATACGGGCGAAGAACCAGCGCAAGCCGCGCGGGACGAAGGCATCGAATTGCAGGTCATCAAACTGCCAGAGGCGAAGAAAGGCTTTGTCCTGCTGCCACGCCGATGGGTCGTCGAGCGCAGTTTCGGATGGCTCAATCGGTTTCGAAGACTCGCACGCGACTACGAGCGCTTGCCTGAAACACTCGCCGGCTTGCATTTCGTCGTCTTTGCCATGCTCATGCTCGTTCACGCCGCACCTGTCGTCCAAAGTGCATAACACGCTCTAGAAGGAAGCCTTGTACATGGTTGATGCCCAGATTGCGGCAAACCGCCAGGTCTTCGCGATTTTCAAGCCCCTCCGCAATCAACTGCGCTTGCCCGGCCTTGGCAATGCTGTGCAGACTGCGCAGCACCTCTTGGCGGAAGGGCGACTTGGAAACGCAATCGGCGATCGAGCGGTCAACTTTGACATAGTCAGGCCGCAAGCCAATCCACAGGCTCAGATTTGCGTTGCCTGTGCCGTAATCGTCCAACGCCAACTGGGCACCTGCCTGACGTATCAAGCGTAGCGCATCTTGCAGGGACGACAGCGGATTCGGGCACGCCTGCTCCGTCAGCTCAATGACGATTCGCTCATGGGGGAACTGCATCGCTCCCAAGAAAGCCCAGACGTTATCTTTGTCGCAAGCAATTTCTCGGATGGCAGCAGCGCTCAAATTCAGGAAGAGCTTTCCTGGTAGCTGCGCCTTGGTGAAAGTACTGACGCTCAGCCTGGCCATGAAACGCTCCAGAGCAACCATACAGTGCTCGCGTTGGGCCTGCTCGAAGAGCGCTTGGGGTGATTCCAGACGCGAGCCTGCCGGGCCACGGGTGAGCGCCTCGTAGCCCAAGACCTCGCCGGACGATAGCGTTCCGATGGGCTGAAAGACCACGCGCAGGAGTTGCTTTTCCATGCACTCGGCAACAGACACGGTCATTTGGTAGCTCGACAAAGACATAGATGACGACAGGCAACCGCTGGCCGCCTCTGTACAACGTCGATGCGACCATCGACAACCAGGCGCCAGAAAGGCGCTGCACGCCTACTGAGCAGAGGGGAGAGACAATGGGTGGGCCGGGATGGGCAATGCGCCTGCCCCCTCCGCATCGCAACGCTGCTACCGGCACTTGGCTTGATTGCGGCACCACGACGGGATGCCCGACGCTTCACCTCGTTGTCGCCGCCAACATCCATCCTCTCCCGAAAAAAAAGGGAGACGCGGCGATGTCGCTGCGCCCGAAGGACGGGTGGCGGGAGAGAGGTGCGTCGCCGTCCGGTCGAGAATGTATGTGGGTGCGGAGGTGCGTGTCGAGAGTGTTTTTAAGTTTTTTTAGTTCAGTTGTTAAACGTACTAAATTCGAGAGCTGACATCAAACCGTCATATGCACGCATCCGCCCCGGACACGTGCCAAGAACCGGAACGGGTAGGCTGGGCCCTAAAATCAGGTTCAAGGTCCCTTCTGCGACCTATGAAACGTCAAGGCACGCATTCAAAGTGCTCGCTCCGGACTCCTTGGTCTGTGTAACCGACGCACATCGCATCCACACATTTTCCCGTGGTTGCGTTGACCTCTCTGCATCGCTCGACCTCGAAGCCTCCATGGACTGGGGGAGCACCACTTTTGACGTGGGTAGGCAGGGCCGTGAGAGGCGCGTCCTCAATAGAGGGGTTTGCAGGAGAGTCTTGGGCGGGCACAGCCGACTTCGTATTGGCGCTCGTCGGCGCAACCACCTGCGCCGATGCGCTGCCGCCTAATAATGCTAGCCCCATCAATAAAACCGTGAATGGGCGCACGTGCAAACGCTTTGGCATACCGGCCTCCCATCAATAACTGCCCTAGCATAAAACATGCTGCGAGAGCACAAAACATAATCATTCTCTCTCGCCTTGCGCACTATATTTAACAATTCTTAGATATGCGATTTAATTTATGCGGGAAATAATCTGATTCATTTGTGAAGCAATATTGTTAACTTCCATGAATCAATATTTTGCTTCGGCAAATAGCGTGGCTAGCTAGTGAGGCCTTCAGCTATCTCCGCCAAGCGCGCGGCCTGCGCGGAGGCGCGCCGGTAAGATAAAACGTTTGGCCTCCCAGCTTTGCTCTTTGAGTCACGCCGTAAGTCCAAGGACTTAAGGGGGTAGCTGAGTGGCAGGTTGTCCCTGAGGAACTGATGAGAGGGGTGCGCGGCAAGGGGTCGAAAGAATGTCGCTGTAGGTGAGTCAGGTAGCGGTTGTCCGCTCTTCCGGTCAGGAGCAGCCAGTCCGCACAACACGATGAGCCCATCGGCATGGCCAAGGAAATCGTTCACAATCAGGAACATCTGAACCTTGGCTGACGCCAGTGCACAAGTGACCGACTCAGAGCTTCGAGAGGAGCACTACGCTTACGTACTCGACATCTCCGACAGACTTGGATTGCCGCCCGATGTCGTGGCTCCGGTTTTTCGTGAGACGCTGCGAACATTGTCGGCTGGAGCAACTGTGGAAACCTACGTAGTCCTTCTTGCCGCCAAAAAGACGCTCTCAAAACTCAGGTCTACGGCTGGTGCCAACGGCACCTTCCACGACGAATTCTGATTGCGGCGGGTAGAGCTCAAAGAGATACCAGACCAGCGCTAGGCCCGCGCCGACGTCGCCTTTTCGTCGGTGACGATGAACTCGCCAACTGCCACGGTCCCGCGTCTAGGGCAACATTGAAGAAACCCCATACACGCCAGCAAGCTATGCCGGAAATATCGTCTTACGACCAGCGAGAGATTCAGGAATTCATGGGGTTAATCGCGCCGTGGGGCGCGGCATACAGGGATGCTACGTTTAGCTTCTTAGGCGTGAAGAATGGTGACCATGTCTGCCTTGCCCAAGGACATGTAATTCTTCCAACTGGCAAGCAATTGCCACCCTTGCTCGAAGTCGTACGCCGTCCATCTGGGCTGGCAGTATTCGCTTATCTACGCTCGGCCTTGATTGCAGCGGCCTTATTGATGCACTCGTTGGAGATGGGGTACAAACTGTATTCGGGGTTCAATCGGGCCAACCGGAGTCGGTGACGCTCCAGTAGCGACGTTGCTTGAGTGAATGACAAGTATGCTTACTCGCTAGGCAAATCGCTGCGGATTGCCGTGATGGTGAGGCGGCGGGTGAAGCATAGGATGTCCCTCGACATCCTGATGAAGTTAGATGAATATACGCGAATGCGGTTGCAACTTGGCGGGTTCGGTCGCTGATGATATGGCGTATGAAAAAATATTGGTCGTCCTGAATAAATCATTAAAAATAGTTTTTGCAAATAAAGCTATTATTGACGGTGGGCGAGGATAAGTGTGGTCAAATACGCAAGATTACAAAGTCTTCATGCGCGGATCTTCCTCGTCATATGCGCGGCGGCATTCCCGCTGCTGATAGGTTCTGGGTATTATTTATATAAGCAATCTGAGCTGGTTCGCGTTGCTGCGCAGGTAGAGGCCAATCAATATCTCACGCTCGCCGCAGAGTACGCGCAGGCGGAAATTCTCGGCGCGGGAGAGGCTCTTGACGCAATTTCGGCAACGCCATCCATACAGAGCAGAAACTGGGCGCTTTGCAACGAGTATCTTCATAGGCTTGTCACCCAGCGTGCAGACCGCTATTCCAATATCGGCGTAGTCGATTTGAACGGAAATCTGCTTTGTAGCGGGGTCCCTGTATCGGCGAGGACGTTATTCAATTTTGCCGATCGAACCTATTTTCAGCTTGCTTTGAAGCGACCTGGTTTAGCTGTTGGTGATTATCAGACGGGGCGGCTCACTGGCCTACCTGCCATCTCTGTCGCCACGGCAATGCGCGATGGGGGCGGCAAACCTTTCGCCGTCGTGTTCGCCTCATTAAGGCTGACATCCCTTGAGCGTGAGAGCCCGAACTCGGTCGATAGCGAGGCCCGCATTACGATCCTCGGTAAGCACCCGGTGAACCCGTCTTGAAGGGGACCCGCGTAGCAAGGAGCATCGTG
>OBNJ01000044.1_pt1 | contig 47075 bp, 49 predicted proteins | sample 1670171 | NCBI WGS metagenome assembly OBNJ01 (sample SAMEA104232305, study PRJEB22302) | sediment metagenome | biome: forest; feature: aquifer; material: sediment | place: USA | collected 2011-08-07 | depth 0.01 m
CGCTGGACGCCCAGCGCCACCTAGCTGGCAAGACGGGTTCACCGGGTGCTTACGCGCCTAGTTCCATAAAGGGCCCTGGAGCATCTCAAAGCACGTGTACGTTGCGTGGATTGTCAGGGACCATCGCAGGTGACCAAAGACAATGGACCGCCAATGAAAAACGGGCCCGAAGGCCTGTCAAATCAACACTTAGATTGTCTTCTGTAATCTTTGGTACTGCGGTGTATTGGTGCATCAGTGGGAATCGAACCGGCATCGTCGCGAGTTTCCACGGCTGCTGTCGACCTTGAGCGGTCGGTTAAGAAACTGCGGGCGAACGATCGCCCTCTGCTCCGCTGCAAACGGTCGGACTGACGTCCTACGCGGCAGTGCTTTCCTTCCCGAATACAATCCGGCTGCTTTGAAAGCGTGTGTCGTAACGAATCTTAAAGACCATAATATTCTGCGCGAATGCGGCAAAATCCTGAGCCATAATTCGATACTTAATCCGTTCTGCGGGGATCTGATTAGTCTCAAAATTCCATGCAGCCAGAATCCCCGCCACATAATCAGGCAAACGCACGAACTCGTCATACCACATGGCGTCTTGACCCGCATCCGGTGTCGGCGCTCCGATAATAGGCCCGCCGTCGGGAATGGCAATGCGAAAATGCTCCGCAAGCCCCATCAAGTTCTGAACGCCAATGTCAAATACAACTCCTTCGCACCAAGTGGTCATCTTGTCACGATCGGGCAGCCAACCTGCCACTTCGATGGGCCGCTCACGTGCGAGAAGGAGAGTGACAAAACAGAAAAGATCGCTCAGGAGATAAAGATCAGATAGAAGCGTGATGTTAAATCTGTTCGCCTTGCTTTCCTGCTTTAGGGCTTTGAGCCGACGCAAGCTGTCACCTGTGCGTCCCTGCCCGATCAGCGCATCGACAGTCATTGAGACTGATTCACGCGCGACCGCGAGGGGATCAGACCCTTCCCCATTGTAAAAAACTTGTGGAGCTCGGGGTAAGATGAATGCGATATGGAAACGTCGCTTGTCGCGCAGAAATTCAATGGTTTCAGTCGGTATTATCTTTGATTTCTTCCAGTCTTTTGGAATTGACTTTTGAATTTCGTCCTTAATTTCGACGAGCGTAGCGTCATATGGGATGAGTGAAAAACAAAAAACATTGTTTGGTCGATCTTCGTCGTGAAGGCAAAAATCAGCAGAGATATGCCACTTTGTTACTTGGGGGTTGTGGGCTAAAAAATCTCTAAATACTGCGCGCCCAGACTGATCAAACGTTGCGAACAATGCTTTTATTTTTTCTGTGATCTCAATCATTTTTATTTAGGGGTATTTTTTCTCTTCTAGGTAATGCTGAATTCAAGATCAATCCCGGTAGGCTGATAATCTTGGGAAACAAGAATTCTCGCTCACCGTTTAACGCTCGATCACAGCCGTTCAGCCGGCAACGTTCGCAACTAGGCGTGAACCAATACAGTACCAATCCACTTCACCGATGATCTGGAAGCCGAGACGTACGTGCAGAACATCTACACGGCCGAAGCGGACTAGTTCGCAAGGGTAGACTGCAGGATCACGCAAGCACAACTTGAATCCATTTTGAGGCTGATTCACGATGGCAAAAAAATACGACGCATTTGAAGCATATCTACGCAGTCTGCCCGGAGACACCATAAGGCTTACGTACGACCAAATTAGAGAATACGGTGGCCTGGAAAAATTGCCAAAATCCGTCTCTGAGCACGCGTATCAATATCTCAGTAACTCAAAGTCTCAACCTATCCCCGCCGCGTGGCTACGCGCCGGGTGGTGGAAGTTTAATCACAACTACAATGAACAGTACATTGATCTGCACCGTTCCGTCCCACTTGAAGCGGTGACGCTGGCGGATGACGTCGGCGACGATGGTGTACAGAACGAAAATCGGCAACTGGTGAACGTCAAGACCCGACGCGGTCAGCGTGATTTCCGCGAACGTCTCCGGCGCGCTTACGGTGACACTTGCGCGATTACGGGCTCAATCGTCGTGCCTCTTCTTGAAGCAGCGCACATCGTGCCGCACGCGCACAAAACGAACTACGCCACGTCAAACGGGTTGCTCCTGCGTGCGGACATGCACACGCTGTTCGACATGCATCTCATCGCTGTTGATTCGGACGGTCGGGTCGTTGTCTCAGGAAGGCTTCAAGGTACTGAGTACGCGCAATACCATTTGCAGCGACTTAAAGCTTTTCCTCAAACTCCGGTTGACCAACCGTCCTCGGAGAACCTGAAACGCCATCACGGTCGATTCCTCGCTAGCCAAGAAACGACTCACTCAACCGCGCAATCTCGGTAAACAGCGCAACGAGGGCGGATTAGCGTTAGACATGGACCGACCCTGTCTCTACCCCTCGACACTCGGCCGTCGCGGGTGGGGGAGGTTAGCGGCTGTTCTTGGTCTTCAGTCTCGTCCCTGCCCCGGTGTGGAGCTGCGATGGCATGGGCTCCACTAGCCAGTCCACATCTCTCCGTCCAGTGAGAGTTGTTCTGCCAAGTCCACGATGAGCTTGCGGCGAACCTCCGGCATGGCCCGGAGCCGCGCAATCAACTCGGCCTCGTATGCCGTCAAGGCGCCCACGTCGCCAGCTTTCGCCTTCCTCTTTCGGTGCTTGCCAGCCGATTCAGGGATGCCAAAGCGCAGCCACTGCAGCGGGACGTCCAGCCAGGCGGCCAACGTTTCAATCTTATCGAGGGTCGGCATCGCTGTGCCCACCAGCCACTTATGGGCGGCCTGAGCTGAGATGGGCTCGCCTGTGGTTCGCAGATTGAACTGGAGAGCGAGTTCAGCCGCCGAGCCGATTTTTTTCGAGCTACGGGTTAGGGCCTGCTTGAGGCGTTCGGCGAAGGCGTGTTTTTCTTCCGACGTGGGCATGCCCCGCAGTGTCGGAGAGCCACTCCGATGCTAGGAAACCAAATGGTTTTACAAATAGACTGATTGGTTTATATTGGGTTGGGGGGGCGGACAGCGGGCAGAGACTTCAGGAGCCATCTGCTGTTGTCGAGGAAGGCTATCGTGGGCGAAGAAGACAAGGATCAAGATCGAAGCGGATGGGTGATTCCGACTAAAAAGAAGGGGCAAAAGAACGCCCGTACCGACGCGGCGCTTACCGTGCTGGTGTCGATGGGGTTGGCCACGGCATTCTTTGCTCTCTTTGGGGGACTGCGTGGGGCAGTGACTGGCGCCATAGTTGGGGCCTTCTGGGGCGCATACAGGATATGGACTGGGGATGCCTAAGGGAGCACAACTCCACTAACGTGCACGCCCGACAAACGATGTATCACTGATTCAAGTTCGATCTTAGGGGACAGCCATGAAGCCATCAATTTTCCCCTGGGTGCTCGCCGCAACAGCATCCTGTGTTGCTCCGTACGCTTTCTCGCAGGACTCAGACCAGTCGATTCTTCTACGACAGATTCGCGACCAAATGGCGCTCCAGCAGTTGCAGCAGCAACAGGTCGAGCCGCGTGGGCAGGGTACGACTTCGCTCTTCGACCAGATCAATAGCTCGACGAGTACTCCGGAAAGGACTCGGAACACGGTTGAGCAGACTAGGCAACTACAACTGCAGAATGAGATCATGGCTCAGTGCCTACAACTGCTAAGAAACGGCGAGAGCAATCTGCCATCGATCTGTAACAGCATGGTGCACTAACGACCGTCGCGCCAACTCTGGTCCGGTATCTAGGCATCAGCTGACTCCGTAGCGTTCAACACACCATGCCCCGGCGATTGTTGGACAAAGAGCTCTCGGAGGAATCGGTCTCCAGCTTGCGGTGCTGCCAGCCCACCAGGGTGCCAGATGGAAACAGGTGGAGGTGCTGAGGGATCGGGATGTAATCGGGAAATACGCTGTCTGGCCGATGCTTGTTTTCCTCGTTGGTCATGATGACCGTCCTGTCACGCTCAAGGAAGTAGGCAAAGAACTCTGCCAACTCCATCGGCTCGGAACGATTGAAATACAGAGCCTGCGCAGTAGTTGCGCGGTCTTGTTGGTGTCCTCGCTGCAACTGCCTTGGTGGCCGCTTGAAGTCATGCTCAGCAAACACTTTAAGCGCCGCAGGCGTGATACCAATGACGCGCCAAGACCATGGGCGCGCTCCCATGAGGCTCGTAAGCATTCGTGTTGCATCAGCCCTCGTAAACCCCTTGGGGTACGCCTTGATCGCTTCAAACTGCGCGACGTAGATCGAGTGCAGCGCTGCACGTAGCTGTGCGTCTGTAAGGATTGTCTGCATCGTTTTCTTACCCCACCTTCAGTAGCCATATCAAAGCAGCGGCGCGGCAATTTTTTCGACCTTTTCCGCGCAATCCGAGCGGCTGGAATCGGTGCCTCACCTATCCAGTGCGGCAGAGGCGGACAGTGGAGAGCTTGCCTGTGAATCCTTAGAATAGTGCTATCCAGATTTGGGGAAAGCTCCATGAGTGATGCTATTCACCGCCAAGGTAGCGTGCACAGTAGCGACGACAGGCGCATCGCTGCTATCCAATTCGTCCTGCTTGGCAGTATGCGACGCACGGCTGAAGCCACCGGCATCCCCGTCCGAACGCTCTACGATTGGCAGAAGACGGACTGGTGGGAGACCCTCGTCGCACAAGTCCGCACGGAAATGGAGGGGGAGATCGATGCCACCCTATCCAAGATGATTCAGTTGGCGCTTGCCGCCACCATGGATCGGCTGGAGAACGGCGACTACGTCGTTACGGCCAAGGGCGAAATCGTGCGCAAGCCCGTCTCAGCTCGCGACGTCATGGCGATCCTTGCGATGGCCATCGACAAACGACAGGTATTGCGAGACGCGATGGCAACAGTGCCACAGCAGCGGCTAGGGAACCTGGCCGACCGGCTGCGAGAACTCGGGGAGCACAAGAGGAACGCCACCTCGCCTGTGTAACGGTACCCCGATGGGGGAGTGCTTCTCGCGGTCAGATCATCGCTTGGCAGGCTGTTCAATTTTTTATAGCTAGGCAGCCGGACAGCAGTCCGGACAGAACCGGACATCTGCGGACATCACGGACAAAACCGGACAGACATGGACACACACCTATAGGTGTGTCCTGTCCTGTCTGATGTCCTCTTTCAGGCATCAATGTCATGGGCGTCTTGCATTGATCGAGCTGCCAGGGATAAAACGCCGCTTGGTGAACGAACGATCCAGCCGTCCTGTCGTGCGGCTTCGAGCGCGCGGTTGAAGCCACGGCGCCTAGCCTCCTCGGTAAGCTCACGGCAAGCCTTGTTGAACGCCTCTCTGATTTCCGGCTCCAGTGCACCGTGTTCGAGGTCGCGCATCACCGCCAGGAGCGTTGCGGAATGCTTGCTGTGCCGGCGTTGGCTTGTTGCCGGAGCGGAAGCGGTGGGTGAGAACTCGGCGGTAAGAGAGCTGCGAGGGTCAGCGTCTTCGTCCACGCCGAGATCCATCACGTGGAGGTCAAAGGACAGAGGGGCGGGGCACTCGGCATCCTTCATCTTTTCGCAGGTGAGCGTTGCCTTGTGGGCCTGCCCTTCCAGTCGGAACATGAAGTCGGTATTTGCCTTGATCGTGTAGCTGCCTCGTGCGCGGGTCTTGTCATGCCCCGTATGGTGGATCAGGATCACCGAGGAACCTTGGCAGGCTGCACGAATCTCGGTTGTGAGGATGCGGAAGAACGCCGCCATTTCGCTGGTCGAGTTTTCGTCTCCGTCGAAGTTCTGGCTCAGGGTATCGATCAGGATTAGCACCGGGGCACCGAGCTCTGTACCAAGCTGCCGAATTGCCGCCTTTACGCTCGCAGCGCAGTCCTTGTCATTGAGCGGAAGCGGAGTCGTGCACACGCGCAAGGGTACGGCACCGGGATCTAGATTTTGGCGCTTGTGCCAAGCCTCTATGCGGTAGCGCAAGCTGCTTCCGCCTTCGCCTGCAACGTACAGGACAAGGCCACCCAGGGTTTTCCTGTCGCACCAAGGCAGGCCATGGGCAATATGCAGGGCTAGATCCAGCGCGACGAACGTCTTATATGAGCCGGCCTCACCGTAAAGGATTCCTGTCGCGTCCGCAGGGATCAGGCCCTTCACTATCCAGCGACAGGCGTTGGCCGCACCGCAGAGCGTGGTGTAGTCCTTGAACAGCCCTGGCGTGATGTGGGTTCGAGGCGTTCCACTATCCCGCTCACTTCCTGTGCTCTCGGTATAGGGCAGTGCCAGGACCCTCTTGATGTCCTGGAGTAGCGCGTTGCCTGACAGTGGCGGTCGTGTTCTGTCGGCGTGATACCTCAGTGGGCTCTTCTCTATTACGTAGGCAATGTGCTCGGCGGTATAGCCGGCCGCACAGAGGGCACGGTAGGATGCAGCCCGTGCTTCGCTGGGAGAGTGATACCCACAGCTATCTCGATATCCACGCTGCAGCAATGCGATGATATGGTCGTCAAGCTCAACCACCGGCGGCTTAGCGCCTAGCAACTGCGGTGCGGGATCATTGGCCGGCTCACGTCCTGCATGCTCGACGCTCACCAATAGCTCGAAGAGGTCGTCAGGCATATCGAGGATCTCGGCATCGAGGTCCTTCCACTTATACGCGCCGACGTGCGTGGTGGATGGCGCGACGACAATGATTGCATTGCCTGTGATGATGTCGAGGCCAGAGTTGGCGTGGCAGGGGCCAAGCCGCACGTTTGTGTGCTTGCGCAGCCGACATCGCTGCGCCGGCGTGAGCCTGAAGATCTTATGCCAGCCCCCAGACTGGGAGCGTTGCGTCAGAGTAGATCTGATGGGTGGGTACTTGGCGGCTAGCCAGGCAAGTGTACGTGCTCCCTCCTTTCCATCCTTTGTATCGATATCCAAGGCTACGTATTCATCGCCCATGAATAGGCCGACGTTGTCGGCCGGATGCGCGCTCCAATGATCCTGTATCTCTTCAACTGTACGTAGCGGATGCTGTTCCCAGTCCTTGATGTAAGGATTCTTGGCATACGGGTGCACAGGGACTACTGGATGCCCGCACCGCACATAGAATTTGGCAGCTTGGTCCAGCTTGGTGAGGTCGTACGGCAGTCCATTGACTGCACCCTGTCCGGCTGGTTCGCCGTTCGGCGCAATGGAGTCGTGTGCTCGCGGCATACTACTACTCGCGGAAAAACATGGGCCTGGGGCCCTTTGATCGGCAGGTGCACCTCTACGGTGTCCTTGACCTGGGTAGGTCCCGAACGCTATTGCGGGACTCGAGTCAGTAAAGGGTGCAGTCAATGGGGCTCTGGGGACTGCGCTTTGAAACGATAGAACACGCCGCCACTACCGTCCTCATGGATTTCGACATCGTGTATGCCCCTCAGCCAGGGCATGAAGAAGGGAAGGTGCCCCCACGGGATGCCGATCCTGTTTCTCCAAAACCACTGCGTGGAGCTGGAGTCGTCGGTGGGGATGACAGCGCCTGGCCCCAGCTCTTCTAACAGTGCATCGTGAATAGCCGACACTAGTTGGCCGTATTGCACAATCACCTTCTCCCAGGGTCCGTCAGGATCGATCCGGGTGGCAGCCATACCCCGTACGTCGGGCTGTCCCTTGGGTGTGTGCTTACGCGGCATGATCAACCCTCACATTCCGTTCCAGGAATGCATCCAGGTCCGACTGCCGGTACCTGACCAGCCGGCCAACTTTGAGGTACGGGAGACCATACCTGCCGACGCAGCGCCAGACCTCAAGGGAGCGCGGCTTGACTCCGAGGTAGGCCGCAGCCTGTTCAGTGGTGAGTAGATCGGACTGGGGGGGCTGAGCGCCCCGTTGTAGATGTTGCTGGTTCATCTGTACATCCTTCGTGAGTCCCCGCTATTCCGGCGGGCATGGATGTACTGTAAGAAGGACCGAGGTGCTTGGCTATTGGCAAACCGATGCGGAAACTTACGCCGATTTGTGAGGGCGGTCAGCCCTTTCGGCGCGGTCCGCTGCCGCCTGCTGTCGAGCTCGCATCCTTTCGGGCAGTCGACGGACTCGCTCCCGGAGTGCAGGGAGCAGGATGTTTAAGAGTGCTCTGAGCTTCCTGGTGTTCCTGACCGCACGCTGGTCGGCAGGGTTGCCCACCCTTGCACGAATTACTTGCAGGCCGTGCCGAAGGAATTCAAGAAGCTCTGCAGGAACGTCAGCCTCCGGGTTGTCGACAAATTCTGCTGGTTTCCCTAGGCAGGACTTGCGCACGTCGAGCAAATTCCAAAGTAGTTCATCAAGAGCCTCATCCGGCTTATGTTGGGTCTTCTCGCGCTTGGTCCGCTCTATGCGGCCGTTGTTGATGCGTTGCGCCTCAGGGATGCCTTGCGCAAGGAGCTGAATGACGCGGCGGGCGTTGAGGGTGAGGTCATGCGCAGCTTCGACAGCCTGATCTTGTGCGTAAGCGGTCACGGGCCGAGGCTCGGTTTGCTCGGTTCGCGATTCCTCTTCGATTGCGTACTGCAGTCCGATCGCTATCAGCCCCAGCACGTCGCTATCAAGCTTTTGCTGGAGCGTCTGGACAGCTGACGTGATCGAGCCTAACTTCGATTTGACTTCCGTGTGGGTTTGGCGCTGCTGCAGCTGCCATGCGATGAAGATGAACTGGTGGGCGCAGCCGTTCAGCCGCTCTACCATCGTATCGACCATATCGTCACTGAGTTCGACGCTATCGATGTCAGCAAGGTCCCGCGCATCGTCCGCAGAAAACCATGAGAAGCCAGCACCATCACTCATGATGCTGTCTCTTTCGAAGTGGGGAAACCACCGCAGTGGGCCGCAACCCGGCTGTGCGCAGGATGTAGTCAGTAACCAGTTGCATTGGCTCGCGCAGACGCTCTACATCCATCACGATGTAGCCAGCTGTCACGTCGTTGCCGCTCTTGTGGTTGAGCAGCCGTTTGAGAGCGTATGCAGGGATGTCCAGGGACTCTGCGATCGTGATGAACGTGCGCCGCAGATCGTGCAGTGTGAAGGAGACGCCGGATTCCTCGACTACCTTTGCCGTCTGCCTCCGCGTTTCGACTAGATACCCGGCCTTGCCAGTGCCGGGGAAGACGTAGTCGCCTGCAACTGCCTCTTTCCGAGTAGACAGCATGTCATAAAGGTAGTCCGACAGTGGCAACGTGTGACGTTGCTTGTTCTTCGTCTCGTGGAACGTGAAGGTGCGAGCTATGAGGTCCACTTGATCCCATCGCAGCTTAGCTGCCTCAGTGCGCCTAGCGCCTGTCAAGATCAAAAAGAGTAGATAGTCGCGGACGTCCTCTGGCTTGGCATTGGCCACTCGCTGGCTGTTTCCGTCTACTGTAGGGAGCGCCAGCACAGCCGCAAACCAAGGCTTCAGGTCCTGTAGCCGCAGAACAGTGCTGCGTCGGCCCACTGGATACCACGCTCGTGTCTGCGATAGCCGCTTCACTGGGTTCTCAGCGATGATGGGCTCGCCCTTGCTGTTCTCATACTTGGCTGCTGCGAAGTTCAGCACCGTGCGCAATACGCGCATTGAACAGTTCGCCTGGGCATGCGAAAACTCTCCCATCTTGGCGTGCCGCTTCTCCACCATGTCTTTGGTGATCGACACGATGGGCTTATCCAACCAGTCCTTGAAGGACTCTCCAGAGCGGCGAGGCTTGTGCTTTGAGCGCCTAGCGTCTGTACGATCCTCCTCCGCATGGAAGCCCATGATGCGTTCGTAGCTGTAGACCGTGCGGGGGGACAGGTTCTTGCGGGCGCGGAGAAATTCCGCGAAGGTTTCGCGCAGCGTGACGCCTTTGGCGCGCTTGGCCTTCAATTCATCCCCGGGGTTGCCCCCTGCCTCGACGAGGGCGTTCACCTGTGCCGCCGCAGTTCGAGCCTGCTCAATGGTCATCTGTGGATAGCGGCCCAGCGTCCTACGCTGCGGTTTCTTGTCATCCTTCAGCCACCTGTAAACGGAGAACGTCTTTACGCCGCTCTCCGTCACTCGGAGTTGCAAGCCGGGGGTCTTGGAGTCGTGGTAGGTCTCCCGCGAACCTGGCTTGGCAGCGGGAAGGGCGTCCAGTGTCGCCTTGGTGAAGTTGAGGGAGCGGGTCATGTGCTCCTCCAGGGTTATGCCGGGGTTATGAGATTGGTGAATTACCGTGCATCTCTACCTAACCCCATGAAAGCTAGAATAGGCTCCAGATGGCTATACGTAAAGGTTCGTGCAAGATCATGAATCTGCAGGTTGCGGAGCTCAAACAAACTTTTAATCTATTGGTCGCGGGTTCGAATCCCGCAGGACCCACCAAAATTCGAAGGGCTGGCAGGCAACTGTCGGCCCTTTTTGTTTGGCCGTGCTCCGCGCGATTGCCGTCTCCTTCCGCTTTGGGTGGCCGGGCTTTTCACATCGATAGCGCGGTGTGCCTTCCCGATAGCGCCATCGCACTGACCGCCGCGGATCAAATGGCCGACGGGTCGCGTCGGCTACCGCCGCTAGGGATTTCCTCTATAGCGTTCAGGATCTGCAGCCACCAACATAGCTCCAATTGGAACCGGTTCCATAACGGAAAAAGCGCACACATGGCAGATATCGTGATTGTTGCGAGCGCGTTCGGCGCCGCTCAGGTGCGCGAGCAGGGGCATCACGCCTATGTTCCCCTGGCCGCTTCGGTCGGCGCAGCCGGCTTCGAGGTGCGGCGTGAATTGTTGCCCGCTGGGCTGGATGGCACGGTATCGGCTGACTTACTGGCTGCATTGGGCCGCCTGATGGCAGCGCATGGTCTGTGGGCGGTCTATTCCACGCCGGCCGCGCTGTACACGGACGTCGGCGCTCTGGACACGGTCGCTGTCCGAGGTGCGCTGGTTGAAGCGCAAACCTTGGGTGCGCGCATCGTGAAGTTCCAGCTTGGCGGCTTCGCTGGCGATGCATCGGCGGAGTTGCTAGCCCGACTCCTGCAAGGCTGGCGGGCACGGGTGCTGGTCGAGAACGGTCAGCAGGCGGTGGGCGGGTCGCTGTCGCAGTTCCAAGGCTTGTTCGGCGCATTGGAAGCGGCGGACGTGGCCGACATGCTCGGCATGACGTTCGACGTTGGCAACTGGGAGTGGGCTGGCGAAACGCCGCTCACGTGCGCGCAGGCGCTGGCCCCGTACGTCGAATACATCCATTGCAAGAGCGTCGCGGGCGAGGGCGCGCGTCGCTTTGCCGTGGCGCCTGCGGGCAACGATGCCCGATTCGCCGCTGTGCTGGCCGCGCTGCCCGGCGATGTACCGCGCGGCATCGAATTTCCGTTCAACGCGGTCGATCCCGCCGCGGACGCCCATCAACATGTCATGTGGCTCAAGGCCGCCTGACGGTGACTCGACATCGAAGGAGCTGACGCATGTCGCATACGTTGGATGTCATCACCTACGGCGAAGCCATGGCGATGTTCGTGGCGACGGCGCCCGGGCCGCTCGCGCAGGCCACGCAGTTCACCAAGCGCATCGCAGGTGCCGATCTGAACGTCGCCGTGGGCTTGAGCCGCCTCGGTTTTCGCGTCGGCTATGTGAGCCGGGTGGGGCAGGATTCGTTTGGTGAATACGTGCTGGAAACGCTGGCACGCGAACGGATCGACGCATCGTGTGTAGCGGTGGATCCGCAATATCCCACGGGCTTCCAACTGAAGGCGCGCGCCGACGAAGGCAGCGACCCGCGTGTCGAATACTTCCGTAAAGGCTCGGCCGCCAGCCGCCTCTCCCGCGCCGACTATGTCGCCGACTACGTGCTCAGCGCGCGCCATCTGCATCTGACGGGTGTGGCCCCCGCAATTTCAGCGTCGTCGTGTGAACTGGCGTTCCACCTTGCGCGAGAGATGCGTGCGGCCGGGGGGGCGATCTCCTTCGATCCGAACCTGCGCCCAACGCTGTGGCCGTCCGCCGCGGAGATGGTAAGCACGCTCAACGCGCTGGCGTCGCTTTCCGATTGGGTGCTGCCCGGCTTGGCCGAGGGGCAGCAACTGACCGGCTATGACACCCCGGCCGATATCGCGCGCTTCTATCTCGATCAAGGTGCGCGAGGTGTGGCCATCAAGCTGGGTGCGGCCGGTGCGTACTACCGGACCGCCGACGGAGCAGAAGGCATCGCCGACGGCGTGCGTGTAGCGCGCGTCGTCGACACAGTGGGCGCGGGCGACGGCTTTGCGGTGGGCGTTGTCAGCGCGCTGCTTGAAGGGCTGTCGCCCGATCTGGCTGTTGCGCGCGGCAACCGTATTGGCGCACTGGCGATCCAGGTGATCGGAGATTCCGAAGGCCTGCCGACGCGCGCCGCGCTCGAGGTGCTTGAACAAACGGCCCGCATGGCATGCGAGCCGGAACCCATTTCCAACGTGTAACGCAGCGCTTCGACTGCCGCCCGTCACGGGCAACGCAAACCATCAAAGGAGACACGACCATGGCAACGCAACTGGCCGCGCGGCGCTGGTGGATGATCATGCCGATCGTCTTTATCACCTACAGCCTGGCCTACCTCGATCGCGCGAACTATGGCTTCGCAGCGGCGGCCGGCATCAATCACGATCTGGGGATCAGCCAGGGGCTCTCGTCGTTGATTGGTGCGCTGTTCTTCCTCGGCTATTTCTTCTTCCAGATTCCCGGCGCGATCTACGCAGAACGCCGCAGCGTGAAGAAGCTCGTGTTCATCAGCCTCGTGCTGTGGGGCTTGTGCGCCGCGCTCACGGGCGTCGTGAGTGACATTCCAACGTTGATGGCGATCCGGTTTGTACTGGGTGTGGTCGAGGCGGCCGTCATGCCGGCGATGCTCATCTACATCAGCAACTGGTTTACCAAGCACGAGCGTTCGCGCGCGAATACATTTCTGATTCTGGGCAATCCCGTGACCGTGCTCTGGATGTCGGTGGTATCGGGCTACCTCGTGCGCGAGTTCGGCTGGCGCCATATGTTCATCGCCGAGGGCGTGCCCGCCATCATCTGGGCCGTGTGCTGGTGGTGCCTGGTGCAGGACAAGCCCGCGCAGGCGCCGTGGCTGAGCCCACAGGAAAAGCGCGACCTCGAACAGGCACTGGCTGCGGAGCAGGCGGCCATCAAGCCGATGCGCAACTATGGCGAGGCCTTCCGCTCGCCTGTCGTCATCAAGCTGTGCGCGCAGTACTTCTGCTGGAGCATCGGCGTCTATGGCTTCGTGCTGTGGCTACCGTCCATCGTGAAGAACGGCTCGTCGCTTGGCATGGTCGAGACGGGCTGGCTGTCTGCGCTGCCGTATCTGGCGGCCACCATCGCGATGCTCGCGGCGTCGTGGGCGTCGGACAAGGTGGGGTCGCGGCGCGGTTTCGTCTGGCCGTTCCTGCTGGTGGGCGCTGCAGCGTTTGCTGCGTCGTTTGCACTCGGGTCAACGCATTTCTGGATGTCGTATGTGCTGCTCGTGATTGCCGGCGCGGCGATGTATGCGCCGTATGGTCCGTTCTTCGCAATCGTGCCGGAGCTTCTGCCGAAGAACGTCGCCGGTGGCGCGATGGCGCTGATCAACAGCATGGGCGCCCTCGGTTCGTTTGTCGGCTCGTACTTCGTTGGCTACTTGAACGGTGCCACGGGCTCTCCGCTGGCGTCGTACGCATTCATGAGCGCGGCGCTGTTGGCCGCCGTGGTGCTCACGCTCTGCGTCAAGCCGCAACCGCGTGATGCGTACACGCTCGCCCACCCTGTGCCTGGAAAATGAACTGATGAAACCGCTTGTCGTTGCCTACAAGCCTTTGCCCGACGATGTCACGGCTCAGTTGCGCGAGCATGTCGAACTCGTGCAGGTTGACGGTGCCGAGGCGTTGACCGAGGCGCTTACAAAGGCCGAGGGTGCGATCGGTGCGAGCCTGAAGATCACGCCCCAAATGCTCGACCACGCGCCCCGCCTCAAGGCGTGGTCTACGATCTCCGTCGGCTATGACAATTTCGATGTGCCCGATCTCACGCGTCGGGGCATCGTGCTGGCGCACACACCTGATGTGTTGACGGAGTCAACTGCCGATACCGTGTTTTCGCTGATCCTCTCGTCTGCGCGGCGCGTTGTGGAACTGGCCGAGTGGGTCAGGGCCGGCAACTGGCAGCGCAGCATCGGACCCGAGCTTTACGGCACGGATGTTCAGGGCAAGACGATTGGCATCGTCGGCCTGGGGCGGATCGGTGCGGCATTGGCCCGCCGTGCGGCGCACGGGTTTCGGATGCACGTGCTCTACACGAACCGGCATCCGCATCCCGAGGCCGAAGCGCAGTACGGCGCGCGCCGCGTGACGCTCGACACATTGCTGGCCGAAGCGGATTTTGTTTGCCTGCAGGTGCCGCTGACGCCGGAAACGCAGCACCTGATCGGCGCGGCAGAACTGGCGAAGATGAAGCGCAGTGCGATTCTCATCAATGCATCGCGTGGGGCCGTCGTCGACGAAGCAGCGCTCATCGATGCGTTGCGTAACGGGACGATACGCGGCGCGGGGCTCGATGTGTTCGAGCACGAACCGCTGCCGGCCAACTCGCCACTGCTGGCGATGAACAACGTGGTTGCACTACCCCATATCGGCTCCGCGACGCACGAGACGCGACACGCAATGGCCCGCTGCGCGGCTGACAACCTGATCAAGGCGCTGGTCGGTACGTTGCGTGAGAACCTAGTCAATCCACAGGTGCTGGAGCCCGCCCGCGCCTCATGAGCCGAGTGCCGGGATTGCGCTATGATCCTCGCACTCCGGCTTCGGCCCCTCGGGCCGACGGCCTGCTCTGAAGCGCAACGTGACTGATTTCCCATCCCCTTCCTCCCGCCCTGCGACCATCACCGACGTGGCCCGCGAAGCGGGAACCGGCAAGACCAGTGTGTCCCGCTACCTGAATGGCGAGACGCAGGTCCTTTCCGAAGATTTGCGACAGCGCATCGAAGCCGCCATCCAGCGGTTGAACTACCGGCCCAACCAGATGGCGCGCGGTCTCAAGCGCGGCCGCAATCGCCTGCTCGGCATGTTGGTGGCCGACCTGACCAATCCTTACACGATCGAAGTCCTGCAAGGCGTGGAGGCGGCCTGCCACGCGCTGGGCTACATGCCGCTCATCTGCCACGCCGCAAACGAGATCGAGATGGAGCGCCGGTTCGTGCAGTTGCTGACGACGTATCGGGTTGAAGGCCTGATCGTCAATGCGCTCGGCGCGGAAGAGGCCGTGTTGCGGCCGCTGCGGGGTGGCGGCATTCCGGCTGTGCTGGTGGATCGCACGGTAGAAGGGTTCGACGCCGACCTCGTGGGGCTCGATAACCGCGGCGCCGTCAGCTTGGGCGTGCAGCATTTGCTCGATCAAGGTTTCGATGCCATTCAGTTCATCGTGCAACCGTTTCAACAGGTCAGCTCGCGGCGCGAGCGTGAACGTGCATTCCGAGAGGCGATGGCAGCGCGAGGGCGGCCAGCGGAGCGAGCCGTTGTGCTTGACCCGAACGACGCCGCCTCGACTGAACGTGCGCTGGCCGAGATCGCCGCACGCATCGATGCGGTGCACAGCCGCGGCGGAAAACGGCTGGCGCTGTTTGTTGCCAATGCGCCGGTGGCGCTCATCGTGGCGCGGCATCTGCGCACGCAGTTCGGCGCGGCGTGGCAGGAGCGTGCGGCGCTGTTGTCGATCGACGATCCGGAATGGGCGGAGTTGATCGGCATCACGACGATCCGGCAACCGACGTACGACATCGGTTACAAGGCCGTCGAGTTCGTGCATGAACGCATCGAGGGCGTGACCGGGGACGCCCGCGTCGTATTGCTGCCTGGTACGCTCGTCGAGCGTGCTTCGACGATGCATGTTATTGAGGCTGCGTCATGACGTTGCGTCTCTACCTCGCCGGGCCGGATGTTTTCCGGCCCGAGTCCATCGCGCACGGCGAAGCCCTTAAGGCGCTGTGCGCGGAGTTCGGCTTCATCGGTCTGTATCCGCTCGACAACGCGATCGCCCCACAGGCCGACGGCCCTGCCACTGCTGAGGAGATCTATCGCCAGAACATCGCGCTGATCGATTTAGCTGACGCCGTGCTGGCCAACGTAGCGGACTTCCGGGGCCACGAGCCCGATTCCGGCACGTGCTTCGAAATCGGTTACGCCATCGCCCGCGGCAAAGACGTGTGGTGCTATCACGTGCCCGCCGCGCCGCTCCTGGCGCAGGTGCCGAACACCAACGGCAACGATGCCGACGGCTGGGCCGTGGAAGATTTCGGCCTGCCGCGCAACCTCATGATCGCTTGCAGTTGTCACCTCGTCGTGGGCGATGCGCGCGCGTGCCTCGAGCGCATGCGCGTGCACTACGCATAGTCGCGCGCTGGATATGCGTATGCGGATTGCTTCCTTCAAGGCGGTCGGGGCCATCCGTATAGTGCCTGCACCGGATGGCGTCTCCGACGCGAGGCAAGCGCATGAAGCTCGACGATCTGCATCAACTCCCCGACCTTACGCATCTGCTGGCTGAGTTGGCGGCAACCGCAGCGCAGCGTGACCAGCACGGCGGCCATGCCGCGCACGAGAAAGCTGCGATTGCGCGAGCGGGCCTGCTGCCCCTGGTGATCCCCACGCAATACGGCGGAAGCGGCGTCAGTTGGGCCGATGCCTTTGCCGCAGTGCGCGCCATCGCCGCGGTCGACAGCTCCCTTGGGCACCTGCTCGCCTTCCAGTATCTGCAAACCGCAACCGTCTATCTGTACGGCTCCGACGCGCAACGCGAACGCTTCCTGCGTCCGACCGCTGAGCTGGGGTGGTGGTGGGGCAACGCTGTCAATCCGCTCGATCATCGACTGCGTGCGCAGCGCTCGGGCAGCGGTTGGCTGCTCGATGGCGAAAAGGGTTTCTGTTCCGGCACGCTCGGCTCCGACGTGATGGTCGTGTCTGCCCACGATGCGGCCAGCGGCAACCCCGTTGTCGCAGTGGTGCCGACCGCGCGCTACGGCATCACGGTGCGGGATGACTGGCATCCGATCGGGCAGCGCCAGACCGACAGCGCGTCTGTGCAATTCCGGCACGTGCAGGTCAGCGAAGACGAAGTGCTGGTCCGCCCCGAGGCCGTCCTCACGCCATATCAAACGTTGCGTTCCTGTATCGCGCAGAACGTACTGGTCAATCTCTACACGGGCATTGCGGCAGGCGCGCTGGACGAGGCCCGCAAGCACACGCTGCAATCGTCACGGCCGTGGATTACATCGGGTGTGGAGCGCGCGGCGGACGATCCTTACCAAATTCACCGCTTTGGCGAGATGCGCGTGCAATGGCTGGCTGCAGAAGCGCTGGCCGATCGCGCCATCCAGCGGTTGGACCGCGCTTGGCGCAAAGGCGCTGCGCTCAGCGCCGAGGAGCGTGCCGAAGTGTCGCTCGCTACGGCCGAAGCCAAGGTATTGGCACATCGTGCCGCGTTGTTCGTCGCCCAGGAATTGTTCGAGGCGACGGGCGCACGCTCGACCAAGGCGGCGCTCGCGCTGGACCGCTTCTGGCGCAACGCGCGCACGCATACGCTGCACGACCCGCTCGACTACAAGCTGCGCGCCATCGGCCGCTACGCGCTGGAAGGCATCCTGCCCGACGCCACCATCTACGGCTGAACGCCTATCGATCTGCGCATTCCTTCGTTGGCACACGACTGCGGCGGGCGGTGTAATGTGAAATTCGTCTATTGCCGCGCGCTTACATCATGTCCGACGCCGTTGTTGCCGCCGTTGTTGCCACGGATGCTCCTGCCGTCCACACAGCCCGCTTCCACATTCGCCGCTTGCCCGACGCGCCGCTTGGCGCAGAGGTTCTCGGCCTGGGCGATGCATCCGACTTGTCTGACGCGGATATCGCCGCCATCCGCCAAGCGTGGCTCGCGCATGACGGCCTGCTCGTTTTCCGTGACGTCGAATTCACGCCGCAGGCGCAAGTGGCCTTCAGCCGCCGCTTCGGCCCGCAGCAGGTGCATGTGCTGAACCAGTTTCATCTGAGCGGCTATCCGGAAATCCTGGTCGTTTCCAACGTCGTTGAGAACGGTAAGCCGATCGGCCTGGGCGATGCAGGGCGGGATTGGCATTCAGATCTTTCGTACAAGCCGCTGCCGAGCCTCGGTTCGATGCTGCTCACGCGCGAGTTGCCGGAAGAGGGCGGCGACACGTTGTTCGCCAACATGGTGCGCGCCTACGAAACGCTGCCGGCTGATCTCAAGCGCATCATCGAAGGCCGCCGTGCGGTGCATTCGTATGTGTACCGCTATGAGCGACTGCGCGCGCTGTCGACCTGGCGTCCGCCGCTCACGCAAGCGCAGCGCGACGCCGTGCCGCCGGTCGATCACCCCGTTGTGCGCACGCATCCGGAAACCGGCAAACGTGCGCTCTTCGTCAACGAAGGCTTCACCTCGCACATCATCGGCTTGCCGGAAGACGAAAGCACCAGCGTGCTGGAGCAGCTCTTCGCCCACAGCATCCGCGCCGACAACGTCTACACGCACCGCTGGTGCCCCGGTGACATGCTGTTCTGGGATAACCGCTCCACCATCCACTTCGCGCCGGGCTGCCCAGACAAGTATCGGCGCACGCTGCATCGCACGACCATCGAAGGCGACGTGCCGGCTTAGGCGCTGTTCGTCTACAGCCCGGCCTCGGCCAGGCGAGCGTCAATACTTGTCAGCGTCAACGTCTGCGCAAACAACCGCGTGAGCGATTGGCTCGCATACTGGGGCATCTCGTCCGCAGTGGTCCAGCGGTACGCATCCATCTCCGGGATGAGCCGGCCGCTGTAGTAGCTGTTGAACATCGACGTGCACGTCAGCGTGTCGAGTGCGACTTCGGCGCGGCGCAGGCGCGTGGCGAACAAGTGCAGCTCTTTGTCACGGCGATAGGGGAAACGGCCAAGTTCGATCAGTGCATGGCTGTCGAGCACCAGGCCGGTTTCCTCGCGCGTCTCGCGCAGGGCGGTGTCGCGGTGGTTCTCGGCCGGGTCGGGCGCGCCTTTGGGGATGTCCCAGTGGCGCGTCTCGGTTGCGTGCGCGAGGAGCACATCGCCATCTTCGTTGAGCAGCACCAGGCCGCAGGACAGGGCGATCGGCATGCTATTTCGCTCCGCCGATTTGTGTGATGCGTGCAGTCAGCAACTGGTGCTCACGGCTGAACAGCCGGCGATAGGCCAGCAGCACGGCCGCAACCGTCCCCAGCCCGGAAGCTGCCGCCAGCAGGAACATGATGACGATCTGGTAGCGCACGGCCTCCAGCGGTGACTGCCCGGCCAGCACCTGGCCCGTCATCATGCCGGGCAGGCTCACCACGCCCACCACGGTCATCTGGTTGATGATCGGTGTCATCCCGGCGCGCACGGCCGTTCGCGCTGCGTTGCGCGCCGCTTCCCAGCGCGTGCCGCCGAGCGCAAGAATCGTCTCCACTTGGTCGCGCGTGGCAGTCAGCTCACCGGTCATGCGCTCGAGCGCCAGGCCTACGCCGGTGAGCGTGTTGCCAAGAATCATCCCCATGATCGGGATGGCGTATTGCGGCTCATACCACGGGCGCGCATGCAGCACGGCCACCAGCCCGATCGCGCCGATCAGCCATGTGCTGCCGAAAACCGACAACGTACCGTCCAGCCGCAAGCCCGTGTAACTGCGCGCGCCGCGGCTGCCGGTTGCGTGCCCCGCAATCAGCGTCATGACAGCCACGATGCCCAGCACTACCGCCCAATGCGCGTGGGCGAATACCCATTCGAGCACGAAGCCCACCGCCAGCAACTGCACCACGGTGCGCACGGCCGCCCACGCCAGACGCCGCTCGAGCCCAAGCCCCAGTCCAACGGACAGTGCGCCATTCACGAGGATCAGTGCAGCCGCAATACCGACCTGCCAGGCGGAAAGGGAGAGGTCCTGGCCGTTCATCGCTCGGGCCCCGTGTCGAGTTGCCCGGCAACCATCTTCCAATGCTGCCGGCCGATGCGCTCTGCTTGCGCCGAATCGTGTGTCACCCACATCCACGCATGCCGCTCGGGTGCCTGCACAAACCAATGCTGCAACAGCGCCTCGACCGCACGCGCAGAGGCGGGGTCAAGGGCCGCCGTAGGCTCGTCCAGCAGCAGGACGGTCGGCCGTGTCTGTAGTGTGCGAACCAGCGCCGCGATCTGTGCTTCACCGCCGGAAAGATCGGCGGCGTTCTTGTCGAGAAAGCTGGCGTCGCGCTCGGCACCCACAAGCAAGGCGATAGCGGCGTCCCGATCGAAGCCGGTGCTTTGGCGCCGCACGTGCAGCTGATAGGGCAGGCGCAGGTTGTCTTCCACCGTACCGGGCAGCAGCGCTGGGCGCTGGCGCACGTACGCCACGTGACAGCGATAGGCCGGAACCGCGCGCGGGCCGATCGCTTGGCCATGCCATGTCACTTGCCCGTCATCGAACGGATCGAGCAGCGCCAGCGTGCGCAGCAGCACGCTCTTGCCCGCGCCGGATGGCCCGGTCAGCGCAATACGGTCGCCTGCCTGCACAGCAAGCGTGGCAGATTGCAGCAGCGTGACACCGGTGCGTGCATCGCGGCGTTGGAGGTGGGTGGCGGCCAGCATGGTGGGACGAGTGTGTTGCGTACGGTATGGCATCAATGCGTTGCATTTATGCATTATGCATATGAGCGGGGGGAGTGGTCCTCCACCGTAATCGTCAGTACGCCTGCGCAGGCGCAGTGCCGCCGCCTCGTGGTTACGCCATCCACGCGTCATGCGGAATGGTCCCTAGCCCAAACGGAGCAGTGCCAATGCGTTGGCCAGTGGCCGGTGTCGGACGAATCCGACATGCCATTCAGCGACGGGCGGGTCGCCATTTGCGCATCCGGGGCATAGCATCGAAGCATCACTAGAAGAGGCGATGGAGGGCGCCATGGAGACCGACAAAGTGCAAGTTGCCCACCCATGGTGGCAGCCGGGAGTCTTTGCATCTGCGCTGGCGATTTTTTTGTGGATCTGCGCGGAGCTGCCTCCCGATATGCTTGGCACCATCTTCCATGCGGGTACGTCGCCCGATTCTCTTCGGCATGTTGGTGACACCCTGTTCGTGATTGGCTGGACCGCCAGCGGCGCGCTGATGTGGAGTGGCCGACGGCGTGTCGCGCATGACGCTGACGTGACAGCGCAGCCGGCTGAGGCGGAAGTTGGCGCCACTGGTCAACCGCACGGGCTTGCTGGTTTGCGCCAGAGCATGGCCCGGCGGTGGGAGCGCATGCGTCATCCGATTCCGCTGCACTGATATTGCGCTGCCGCAAATGAGAAAGGCCGGATTGCCCGGCCTTTTCTTGCGGGCGCAGCCTTCAAGAGGTGCTGCCTGGGATGATCTCCTCCGCATCGGCGTTGGGCGCCGAGGTTGGCGCGCCGGCGTGCTCGCCTTGTGCCTCCTGCCATTTCTTGTAGCCCCACCAGGCCGCTCCGGCCATGATCCCCACCTTGCCGAGCTTGCGCGTGATCCGGCCGATGACGGTGCGGCGCAATCCTGCATACGCGAGCGACAGTACAGTGCCCAGCAGCGGATACTCACGCGCAATGCCCAGCGTCCGCATCAGGCTGTTTGGCCGGGCCAGCGGGCGGAACAGGCTTGGCAGCAATGCTCCGAGGCCGCCCAGGCTGAAGGTACGGCTACTGGCGCGATGGACATCGTTGCGGGCTTGAGCGTAGTCGTAGCGCTCCAGCGCGGCGCGCGTGAGCAGCAATTCCTTGCGCACGCTCAAGGGCAGGCGTGTCTCGGCGCCGCGGCGTGACGGCCGCACATGGTGCCGCGCGCTCGATGCGGGTTCGTTCACGGATGTGCCCGGTGACGGCGCGTGTTCGGTCGGATCAGTCATCGGCGCAGGATCTCCCGGTCTTTGTCTAGTTCGGCCAGCGTGGCCTCGAACAGCGGCGGTGCGTCGCGCAGCAGCGAACGCACCTTCCACAGGCACGCTGCAGCGCCCAGCGCATACAGCGCCGCCATCACGGCAAGGGACTGCCAGCGATACGTATCCCAGCACAGGATGACCACCAGCGCCGTCAGCGTCATGATGGACAGGGCGATCAGGCTCACGGCCAACATGCCCAGGAAGGCGGTGCCGAGCAGCCGTTCTTTTTCTTCAGCCAGCTCGACGCTCGCCAGCTCGAGCCGCGTCTGCAGCATCGAGACGACCGTGCCGGCCAGTTTCTTCAAGGAAGCGAACAGCTTGGGGCTGGTGTCGTCGGTCATGAGGAGTGGAAAGGGTGCGAGGCGGATGGCGCCAGTGCCAACACAGCACGCGCCATGCCCGGAATGGAACCGCGAAAATGCAACTGGCCGATGGCGCGATCCACAGGGCGCGCGCCATCGGCCAGGAAGGGTGCCGCGGGTTACTTGCGGTTGAGCAGCAGGCCGATCAGCAGGCCTACGCCGGCCGCCACGCCTACGGCTTGCCACGGGTGGTCGTGGACGTAGTCGTCGGTGGCGCGTGCAGCAGCCTTGCTCTTGTGGACGACCGCGTCTTGCAGGTCCTGCGCCTTTTCCTTGGCTTGGCGGAGCATGCCCATGCCGCGCTCGCGCAACTCGGCGGCCTTTTCGCCGCTGCTGGACGCAGCTTGTTTGAGCAGGGTTTCAGCGTCGGACAGAACAGTTTTCACGTCGGTCATCAGTTTCTCCTTATTGACGGAATCGGCCAGGTTGGGGGAAGTGTTCGTCATGGTCGGGTCCTCGTTATCGGGGTGGGTCAATCGTCAATATGTCGGCGCGCTTATTCGCTAGCATATGTGTGGGCGTTGCGAAACTTCAAGCGCCCGCATTGCGCATGCTGCGATGGATCAAGACCGCAGTCATTGTCCGGCAATGTGCGCATGCCTTCCACCTTGTTGTCAGCAAATGCCGGGCCTAATGACGAAAAGTGATGTTGTTGTGAATTTATAGTCGTTTTGGTTGGATGGCAATCTGGCTATAGTGGTTCCCAATCTGTGTATGGAGGACACGATGTCTCTACGTTTGGGCGATATCGCCCCTGATTTCGAGCAGGATTCAAGCGAAGGCCGCATCAAGTTTCATGAGTGGCTGGGCAACAGCTGGGGCGTGCTTTTCTCGCACCCGGCCGACTACACGCCCGTTTGCACCACCGAACTGGGCCTGACCGCCAAGCTGAAGGACGAATTTGCCAAGCGCAATGTCAAGGCGATTGCGCTGTCGGTCGATTCGGTCGAGTCCCACAAGGGCTGGATCAACGATATCAACGAGACGCAGAACACCAGCGTCAACTTCCCGATCATTGCCGATCCCGATCGCAAGGTTTCGCAGCTGTACGACATGATTCATCCGAATGCGAGCGAGACGTTTACCGTGCGTTCACTGTTCGTGATCGATCCGAACAAGAAGATTCGCCTGACGATTACGTATCCGGCATCGACAGGGCGCAATTTCAATGAAGTGCTGCGTGTGATCGACTCGCTGCAGTTGACCGAGTACCACAGCGTGGCCACGCCGGGTAACTGGCAGGACGGCGATGACGTGGTCATCGTGCCGTCGCTGAAGGATGAGGAAGTCATCAAGCAGAAATTTCCGAAGGGCTACAAGGCGTTGCGCCCGTATCTGCGCCTGACGCCGCAGCCCAACAAGTGACCGTCTCCTTGGTAGTGTGATTGCCGCCCGGCCCTGTGCCGGGCGTTTTTTGTCGTGCCGTGCAAAACAAAACCGGCCAGCCCTTTCGGGTCTGGCCGGTTTGTCTTTTTTGAAGACGGTGCCGTGTGTGATCAGATCGCCCAGCCGCCTACGTAGAACGCGACCAGTGCAGCGGCGATCGCCACGGTGCCGATGTTCAGCTTGCGCCATTCGCCGGCCACCAGGCGGCCGATGACCAGCGTGCTGAAGCCAAGCATGATACCGGTGACGATATTGCAGGTCAGCACGATGAACACGGCGCAGACCAGCCCGGACAGCGCGTCGACCATGTCGTCCATGTGCAGCTTGCTCACGCTGGAGAGCATCAGCAAGCCGACATACATCAGCGCCGGGGCCGTTGCGTACGACGGCACCAGTCCCGCCAGCGGCGAGAAGAACATCACGGCCAGGAACATCAGGCCGACCACCACGGCCGTCAGGCCCGTCTTGCCGCCAGCCGCCACGCCAACCGTCGACTCGATGTAGGCGGCCGCAGGAGCCCCGCCGAAGAACGCCGAGAAGATCGAGCTGATCGAATCGGCCGTGAGCGCGCGACCACCGTTGATGATGTGGCCCTTGTCGTTGAGCAGCCCGGCCTGGCCGGCGACTGCGCGGATCGTGCCGGTGGCATCGAACACGGCGGTCATCACCAGAGCCAGCACGCTGGGCAGCACGGCGGCCGTAAGTGCGCCGCGAATATCCATTGTGCCGATCAGCGAGGCATGCCCTGCAGCGGCGAGCGAGGGCACGGCGAACACGCCGGTGAACTTCACGGCCGGATCAAAGATCAGGCCCAGGACCGAGATGGCAATGATCACGATCAGGATGCCGCCCGGCACGCGACGACGCTCCATGCCGAAGATGGCGGCCAGCCCCAGCACAGACATCATCACCGGGAAGGCAGTGACGTGGCCCAGTGCAACGGGCAGGCCCGTACCGGCGTTCTTGACGACCAGCCCCACGTCGTTGGACGCGATCAGCAGCAGGAACAGGCCAATGCCGATGCCCGTGCCGTGTGCGACGCCCGAAGGCAGGTTGCGCAGAATCCACGAGCGCACGCCCGTAGCCGAGATGGCGGTGAAGACCACACCCATCAGGAACACCGCGCCGAGCGCGATTTCCGGCGACAGCTTTTGCCCCAGCACCAGGCCAAAGGCCATGAACGCGGTCAGCGAGATTGCGCAGCCGATGGCGATCGGCAGCTTGGCCCACAAGCCCATGAGCAGGGAGCCGAAGGCGGTGGTCAGACACACCGCGACGAACACTGCGCTGGTATCAAAGCCGGCCTTGCCCAGCATGCCGGGCACGACAAATACGGCGTAGACCATCGCCATGAAGGTTGTGATGCCAGCCACGACCTCGCGCTTTTGCGTGCTGCCGCGTGCAGAAATCTGGAAATAGCGATCAATGGCACGCGCATCGGCGATGCCAGCGGTGCCAAGTTCCGTCGACGACGGAATGGACTGTTCAGCCATGGTGGGTTTGTCTCCTGGCAGGACTCCGCGCCGGCCGATCTTGGTCGTCCGCGTAGGGTGCCCTGTTCTGGTTTTGATATCGGTACGGGTGCCTGCGTACGCGCGCCGGCATTCTCCAGACCGTTGTCTCGCGATTGGTTTTGTCGCGTGGCGCTGCAATCTGCGTGTGGATCGCGCGCTCGTTCTATCGGTGTGAGGGACGTGCGGCCCAACAATCCGCCGACACTTGGACCGAAGCATAGACGCGCGCTACCGCCGATTCATGCGGCGTAGCGTATCCCGGTCATTTGCAAATTGGTATATCGCGAGGGGCGGAGAACAACGGTGCCCAGGACGGGCGAGAGGTGCAGCCACGGGTGTGGCGAGTGGTGCACGAGTGTGCCCCAACTCGCCGGAAAAACAAAGCGCAATCAGAAGAACGCCTGAATGCCGGTCTGTGCGCGGCCGAGGATCAGCGCGTGGATATCGTGCGTGCCCTCGTAGGTATTCACGACTTCCAGATTCACCACGTGGCGGATCACGCCGAACTCGTCGGAGATGCCGTTGCCGCCCAGCATGTCGCGCGCCACGCGGGCGATGTCGAGCGACTTGCCGCACGAGTTGCGCTTCATGATCGAGGTGATTTCCACCGCGGCCGTGCCTTCGTCCTTCATGCGGCCCAGGCGCAGGCAACCTTGCAGGCCGAGCGTGATTTCGGTCTGCATGTCGGCCAGCTTTTTTTGCACGAGCTGGTTGGCGGCGAGCGGGCGGCCGAACTGCTTGCGATCCAGCACGTACTGGCGTGCGATGTGCCAGCAGGCTTCGGCAGCGCCCAGCGCACCCCACGCGATGCCGTAGCGCGCCGAGTTCAGGCACGTGAACGGACCCTTCAGGCCGCGTACGCCCGGCATCAGGTTGTCTTCCGGCACGAACACTTCGTCCAGCACGATTTCACCAGTGATCGACGTACGCAGGCCAACCTTGCCGTGGATGGCAGGCGCCGTGAGACCCTTCCAGCCCTTCTCCAGGATGAAGCCGCGGATTTCGTCCTCGCCGTTGTCGTTCGGCAGCTTGGCCCACACGACAAACACATCGGCGATGGGCGAGTTGGTGATCCACATCTTGGCGCCCGACAGCGAGTAGCCGCCGTCGACCTTCTTGGCGCGCGTGATCATCGAGGCCGGGTCGGAACCGTGGTTCGGTTCGGTCAGGCCGAAGCAGCCGATCCACTCGCCGGTGGCCAGCTTGGGCAGATACTTCTGCTTTTGCGCCTCGCTGCCGAATTCGTAGATCGGCACCATCACGAGCGACGACTGCACGCTCATCATCGAGCGGTAGCCTGAATCCACCCGTTCGACTTCACGTGCGATCAGGCCGTAGCTGACGTAGTTCAGGCCCGGGCCGCCGTACTGCTCGGGAATCGTCGGGCCCAGCAGGCCCAGCTCGCCCATCTCACGAAAGATCGACGCGTCGGTCTTTTCGTGCCGGAACGACTCCAGCACGCGCGGCATCAGCTTGTCCTGGCAGTACGACGCGGCGGCGTCGCGCACCATGCGTTCGTCGTCGGTCAGTTGTTGGTCGAGCAGCAGGGGGTCGGCCCAATTGAAGGCGTTGCGAGCGGTCACGGCGGTCGTCTCCGAGTCGTTGTTGTTCCGATATACGGAACACAGTTTCGAAATTTAGGGCTATGATAGCGCAACCGCCGACGATTTCCAGGGCTTTTTTGCCATGAGCACGACCCGCCTCCCCGATCCCGAATTCGACACCGCGCCCGCCGAGTCGAGCGACCCGAATTTCGTCACGGCACTCGCGCGCGGGCTGGAACTGCTGCGCGCATTCCGCCCTGGCGATACGTTGCTCGGCAACCAGGAATTCGTCCGGCGCACGGGCTTTCCCAAGGCCACAGTCAGTCGATTGGCGGGCACGCTGGTCTCGCTCGGTTATCTGCGCTACGACGATGCGCTCGGCAAATACGGGCTCGACGCCGGTGTGCTCGCACTCGGGTTTGCCTACCTGGCCTCGAGCGACGTGATCCAGCTCGCGCGGCCACACATGAGCGCGTTTGCGCAGCGCTTTGGCGTGTCGATCTCGCTCGGCAAGCGCGATCGGTTGGATATGGTTTATCTGGAGACGATCCGCCACGACAGCCCGTCGATGAGCGGGTCGTCCGGGCTGGGCGTGGGCTCGCGGCTGTCGCTGCTGTCGAGTTCGATGGGCCGGGCGTATCTGGCTTCGTTGCCCGCCGCGCGGCGTGAGCGCCTGTACGAAGCACTGCGCACGCAGCAGCCGGCGCAGTGGGCGGCAGAAGGTGCCGCCGCAGATGACGCTGTCAAAGCCGGCGTACGCAACGGCTACGCCGTATCGCTGCGCGACTGGCATCCCGCCATCCACGCATGCGCAGTCGCGTTCTTCGCGCCAAGCCAGCGCGAGCCGTATGTCGTGAGTTGCAGCGCGCCATACACCTCCGCCGATGCAGAGCGCATCCGCGACGAACTGGCCCCCGCGCTACGCGAGTTCGCGGCACGGCTAGGCCAAGTGGTTGAGCCCGCCGCGTAGGCCGCTCTAAGATTAGTCAGAACCTGCTCTGCCGCCGGACCTTGCATCCAGACGGTGTGGCCGTACCCGGCCCTAGATGGCGCCTTGGATTTTTGTCGCGGGGAGGAAAAAGGAAGGAGCCCTGTTTGAGCGCAGCGAGTTTGGCTCCTTCCCCTTCCCGTGACACAAATCCAAGGGGAAGTCGCCATCTCGGGCGCGCCTTTCTTTGCTTACTTTCTTTGGCAAGACAAAGAAAGTGAGTCAGCCCCGGCAGGGGATGAAACCAGAGATCGACCAATAGCAAAAGTCACAAGTCAGTCCGCAACTTCCAAAGCTCCGGAAACAACACCACGTCCAGCATCTTCCGCAGGTAACCGACGCCCTCGGTGCCGCCCGTCCCACGCTTGAAGCCAATCACGCGCTCCACCGTGGTCACATGCCGGAAGCGCCATTGCCGGAACGCATCTTCCAGATCGACGAACTTCTCAGCCAGCTCGTACAGCTCCCAGTGGTGCGTCGGGTCTCGATAGACCTCCAGCCACGCCGCTTCCACCGAGGCGTTGTAAGTCACGGGACGCGACCAGTCACGCTCGATGCAATCTGCGTCGAATGCAAAGCCGTGACGCGCCATGTAACGCACCGCCTCGTCGTACAGCGACGGCGTTTCCAACGCAGCCCTGACCTGTTCGTAATGCTCGGTGCGATGCGCGTGCGGCTTGAGCATCGCCGCGTTCTTGTTGCCGAGGATGAACTCGATCTCGCGGTACTGATACGACTGAAAGCCTGACGATTGCCCGAGGTGCGGACGCATGGCCGAGTACTCCGGCGGCGTCATCGTGGCGAGCACGTTCCACGCCTGCACCAGCTGATCCATGATGCGCGACACGCGCGCCAGCATCTTGAACGCAGGCGGCAGGTTGTCATTGCGCACGCAATCCCGCGCGGCGCGCAACTCGTGCAGCATCAGCTTCATCCACAGCTCGGTGGTCTGATGCTGAACGATGAAGAGCATCTCGTTGTGATCCGGCGAGCGCGGGTGTTGTGCGTTCAATATCTGGTCGAGCGCGAGGTAGTCGCCATAGCTCATCGATTTTGAAAAATCGAGCTGCGCGTCGTGCCAGCCTTCGCCCTGGGCGGCATGCATGGGGCAGCCCGATGCTGCGGGTTGGTTCGGGTTCGACATCTCAGGTCACCAGCGTACGTTCGTTGAATTGGGCCGATTGCCACGCGCCGGTTTCCAGCACATCGCGCAACACCTCCACGGCATCCCACACATCGGCAAAGCTCGTATACAGCGGCGTGAAACCGAAGCGCATGATGCGTGGCTCGCGGTAGTCGCCGATCACGCCGCGCGCGATCAGTGCCTGCACCACGGCATAGCCGTTGGGGTGTTCGTAGCTGACATGGCTGCCGCGGATGGCGTGGTTACGCGGCGTTACGAGCGTGAGGGGAAAGCCTGCGCAGCGCGTTTCCACCAGCGTGATGAAGAGATCGGTGAGCGCCAGCGACTTGGCGCGCAGGGCGGCCATCGACGTCTGCGCGAAGATGTCGAGCCCGCATTCCACCATCGCCATCGACGTGATCGGCTGCGTGCCGCACAGGAAGCGGCCGATGCCGGCATCGGCGTCGTAGCGCGACTCCATCGCGAACGGCCGCACGTGGCCCCACCAGCCCGATAGCGGCTGCCAGAAGCGCTCGCGCAACGCCGGTGCCACCCACACGAAGGCTGGCGAGCCGGGGCCGCCGTTGAGGTATTTGTAGGTACAGCCGATGGCGTAATCCGCGCCGCCTGCGTGCAGGTCAACGGGCACAGCGCCCGCCGAATGCGCCAGATCCCAGATGGCCAGCGCGCCGTGCTTGTGCGCCAGCGCCGAGACGGCCGCCATGTCGTACATGTGCCCGCTCTTGTAGTTCACGTGCGTCAGCATGGTGACGGCGACGTCGTCGCCCAGCGCCCCTTCCAGTTCTTCCGGCGAGTCGATCAGGCGCAGTTTGTAGCCGTCGCGCAGCAGGTCGGCCAGGCCTTCAGCGATGTAGAGGTCGGTCGGAAAGTTATGCGTTTCCGACACGATGATCTTGCGGGCGGGCGCGTCTTCGCGCTGCACGCGAATCGCGGCGGCCAGCACCTTGAAGAGATTGATCGATGTGGTGTCGGTGACGACGACTTCGTCTTCGCGCGCACCAATCAGCGGGGCAAGCTTGTTGCCCAGGCGGCGCGGCAACTCAAACCAGCCGGCCTGGTTCCAGCTGCGGATCAGGCCATCGCCCCATTCGTTGGCGACGACTTCCTGCGCGCGGGCGAGCGCAGCTTTCGGGCGGGCGCCCAGAGAGTTGCCGTCGAGATAAATCACGCCGTCGGGCAGCGCAAAGGCGTCGCGCAGCGCGGCGATCGGATCGGCCGCGTCGCGTTCGACGCAGGAGTTGCGGGTGATGGTCATGTGAATGCCGGGTGAAAAGGGGTGGGTGTTCTGTCGTTGTGTCGATCAGGGGAGGCTGCGCAGCACGGCGCGCACCGGACTCGCATCGAGCGTGGCGAACTTGAGTGGCAGGGCGATCAGTTCGTAATCGCCGGCGGGCACTTCGTCGAGCACGAGCCCTTCGAGGATGGCGAGGCCGTGTTTGCCCACGGCGTGGTGCGCGTCCATGGTCTTGGAGGTCTGCGGGTCGAGCGAGGCGGTGTCGACGCCAATGAGCTTGACGCCGTGCGCGGCCATCAATGCGATCGTCTCGGGCGCAACGGCGGCAAAGTCGGCGTCCCACGCGGTTTGCGGCATCTGTGCGTACGTTCGCAGCAACACGCGCGGCGGTACGTCGGTCAATGCATCGCGCACGTGTTCGGGCTCGACGCGCGCCGCGCCCACACAGTGAATAACGCGGCACGGGCCCAGGTAGGCGTCCAGCGGCACCTGGCCGATGGCAGCGCCGTCCGCGCGGTAGTGCAGCGGGGCATCGGCATGCGCACCCGTGTGCGGCGAGAGAGTGATGCGCCCGACGTTGACTGGGCAGTCACCTTCGAGCTTCCACGCAATTTCCTGCGAAAACGGCGTATCGCCGGGCCAAGTGGGCGTGGCAGGCGAGAGGGCGGGGCTGATGTCCCACAAAGTGCGTTCCAAGGCGGCTCCGGGGCGGAAAATTCGTTGAATCCGTGCCGAAATGATAGGGAAATCCGCGCGCAATGGGTTTGCATAATCGTGCGCGTCATCGCATCAGATTCGCATAAAATGCAAAGTAATCAAAATATGACGCAAGGAAGCGCGAAGAATGCAACTCGATACCACCGATCTGCGCATTCTGCAGGTGTTGCAGGAAGACGGCCGCATCAGCAACCAGGATTTGGCGGAGCGCGTCGCGCTGTCGCCGTCGGCCTGTCTGCGGCGTGTGCGGATGCTGGAAGAGGGCGGCGCCATCACCGGTTATCGGGCGCAACTGGGCCGCGCCGCGCTCGGGCTGGAACTGGAAGCGATCGTGCAGGTGTCGATGCGCCAAGACGTGACGGGCTGGCACGAGACGTTCATGGCCGCCGTGCAGAGTTGGCCCGAGATCGTGGCCGCTTACATCATCACCGGGGATTGCAACTACATCCTGCGCGTGCAGGCGCCCAACCTGCAGCACTACTCGGAGTTCATCATCGAGCGGCTGTACAAGACGCCTGGCGTGATGGACATCCGCTCGAATATCGTTCTGCGCACCATCAAGGACCGCGACGGCGGTCTGGCGCTGTTGATGGAAGCGCGGGGCGTGCGTCCGCTCGAGGGCAAGGCGACGGGCAAGGGCGGGAGAGCAAAGTAGAAAGTGGCGCCGGACTTTCTGACGAGAATCAATCCCCTACTGAAAGCATGCGCGGATAGTGGCCCTGTGTTGTCGACCGGAGCGGGCCATGGCCAAGAAGTTTCCGCTGCATCCTGTGCACCCCGAGCGCATCTGCTGGGGCTGCGACAAGTATTGCTCCACCGACGCCCTGGGCTGCGGCAACGGCTCGGGCCGCACGCAGCACCCCGCCGAGCTGCTCGGCGACGACTGGTATGAATTCGGGGATTGGGGCATCGACGCGGACGCGCCGCAGAAACCAGGCACGCCCGCCTAATATGGCTGGCTGGTCAGTCGCCGATGCGCGTGAGCGACGAGAACGCGCCTCGATGGAACACCAGCGGTGCGCCATTCGCGTCGATCACGCCGCAGCGCTCGACTTCACCGACGAAGATGACGTGGTCACCCTCGTCATATCGGCTGCGGTTATGGCACTCGAACCAGGCCAGTGACTGCGCGAGGATCGGCAGGCCGGTGGGGCTCAGGCGGTAGTCGATGTTGGCAAAGCGGTCGCCCTTGAGCGTGGCGAAGCGCTTGCACAGGGCCAGTTGCTCGGCTGCGAGAACATTGATGACGTAGTGCGAGCCTGCGTGGAACAACGGAAATGAATTCGCCTGCACGCCCAGGCTCCACAGCACCAGCGGCGGGTCCAGCGACACTGAATTGAACGAGCTGGCCGTCACCCCGACGAACGCCGGCGTACCTGGCCGGCCTTCCGAGCGCGTGGTGACCACCGTCACGCCAGTGGCAAACTGGGACAGGGCATGCCGGAAATGCGCGGCATCGAAATCGGGCGGGGTGGCGCGGCCATGTGGGCGTCGATGCGCCGACGCCTCGCGCGCGGAAGATTCCGGGTCGCGCGCATCCATGGGAATGGCTCCGTTTTGGTCCATGAAAACTACCGAAAGTAATGCTCAATTGTAACGGACGCGCGATAGGCCGCGCCCGGGTAGGGCTTTGCATGATTCTGCGGTCATATGGGGGAGCCTGTGTCAGGATTAGAGCCTTCGGCCGACCAATGGCAGCCCAATCAATGCAGGAGAATCCGAATGACTGAACAACGCGCCCTTGAAACCGCCGTCCTGGGCGGAGGCTGCTTCTGGTGCCTGGAAGCCGTGTTCCAGCAGGTGCAAGGGGTGCAGAGCGTGGTGTCCGGCTATGCCGGCGGCCATGTCGATCGCCCGAGTTACCGTGCCGTTTGCAATGGCAACACTGGTCATGCCGAAGTGGTGGCCGTGAAGTTCGACCCCGCCGTGATCCCGTATCGCGAGATTCTCGACATCTTCTTCGCCATTCACGACCCGACCACGGTTGATCGCCAGGGCAACGACGTTGGCCCGCAATACCGCTCGGCCATCTTCGCGCAAACGCCCGAGCAACTGGCGACGGCGCGCACGGCCATCGCCGAGCTGGGCGCCAGCGACATCTTTGAAGCGCCCATCGTGACCGAACTGGTGGATGCCGCTGACGGCAAGGTCACCTTCTGGCGTGCCGAGGACGAGCACCAGAACTACTTCCGCGACCACCCGGCCCAGGGCTACTGCGCGTTCGTCATCTCGCCCAAGGTGGCGAAATTCCGCAAGCAGTTCGCACACCGCTTGCAGGGTTAGGAGAGGACGCCGAGGCTACGCTGCGTCTGCCGGCAAGCGCGCGGCAATGGCCTCGGCCAGCTTGATGCACGACAACGGGGATGATCCTTCTGCCTTGTTGCTGACCAGGATCGTTACCCTGCGCCCAGCCGCCAGCGCGGCGACCGCCATGTCGGCCAGCGTTTCGCGCGAGAACGGGTCTTCATCGACGAGCTTGTTGAACGGTTTGTACGCTGCTTCGGCTTGCGCGTAGCGATAGCGGCTGTTCAGGTTCCAGCGCACCACCAACGGGCCACCCCCACCTTCATCCAGCAGCGCAACGGCGGCCGCTTGCCGGTCCACTGCCGGCATCCGCTCATGCAGGCCGACGCAATAACGCACCCCCGCCGCGCGCAGCATTTTGATGAAGCGCGGCGTGAGCAGCGTGGCGTCGCGCAATTCCACCGCGTAGACGGCGTCGGGATTGAGCTGCGGATCGAGTGGCGGCAACGCGGCCAGGAACGCCGCAAGCCGTTCCACAAAACCGGTGGCATCTTCAGCCAGCGCGCCCAGCGGCGAAAGCTGAAACACCAGCGGCCCGCATCGCGTCCCGAGCCCGCGGGTGGCCGGCTCGACAAAGTCGCGGATCGCAAATTCGGCATTCAGGAAGGCAGGATTGGCCATGCGCCCGCGCCCGTCCGATTCACGAATCCACGCGTCGCATACGGCAGAGGTTGCCTTGACGGCAAAGCGGAAGTCTTCCGGCACGCTAGCCGCGTAGGCGACGTAGTCCGCCAGTGGGATCGGCGAATAGAACCCGCGATCGATGCTGACCGTGCGCAGCAGCGGGTGCTGGGCATACGCCGCCAGGCCCTTGCGGGCGAGCATCGATTCGGAATACTCGCCCGCATATACCAGCCCGTCCCACCCCGGATACGACCATGACGACGTGCCGATGCGCAGGGCGCGCGGCAAGCGCTGCGCGAGCGCAGCCACATCGGGCGCAATTACGGCCGGCTGCACGCCCTGTCGCGCGGGCGAGCGTTTGGGTTTCGGTGCGGAGGTGCCGGGTTCGGCGGTCGCGTTGTCGCTTAGGGCGGGCGGCGCGCCGAACAGATCGTCGATGGGGGAGCTGTCGGTCAAATGGTTACGCGTAGATATAGCGGCGCGACCACGGGATCGTCGTCGCCGACTTGCCGGCCTTCTGCAGCACGGTCTGGAAGATCGAGATTTCGTCGGCGTCGAAGGCGTGTGCGCAGCCGGCCAGGTAGACGCGCCAGATGCGGTACTTCTTCTCGCCCACCATTGCGCGGATGGTTTCGCCGTTGGCCTCGAAGCGCTCGGCCCAGTGTTCGAGCGTGCGCGCATAGTGGCGGCGCAGGCTTTCAACGTCAAGCGCTTCCAGGCCGCCATCCTGCGCGGCGCTCAGCGCCAGCGAGATGTGCGGCAGCTCCCCTTGCGGAAAGACATAGCGATCGATGAAATCGCCGCCGCCCATCGAGCTTTCGCCGCCGGCCGAGTCCGACGACGTGATGCCGTGGTTCATCGCAATGCCGTTGTCGGCCAGCAGGTCGTTCTTGCGGCCGACGTGCTCGAACATGCCGACGCTGGTGATGCGGTCAAACTGGCCGGTCAGGTCGCGGTAGTCCTGGATGCGGATTTCGATCTGGTCTTGCAAGCCGGCCGCCCGCACGCGTTCGGTGGCGAGATCGTACTGGTTTTGCGACAGCGTCACGCCCAGGCAACGCGCGCCGTACTTCTGGGCGGCACGCAGCACCAGCGCACCCCAGCCGCAGCCGATATCGAGCAACGTCTGCCCGGGCTGCAAGCGGATCTTGGTGAGGATGTGGTCGATCTTCTTGAGTTGCGCCTCGTCGAGCGTTTCATCGCCGTTCTCAAAGTAGGCGCAGGAGTAGACCATGTTCTCGTCCAGCCACAGTTTGTAGAAGTCGTTGGAAACGTCGTAGTGGTACTGGATCGATTCCTTGTCGCCTTCCTTCGTGTGGGCGAAGTGGCGCACCACGCGGGCCAGCGCATTGCCGCTGCTGACCGCGGCCGCAGCAGCCAGGCTGTAGCTCACATTGATGATGTCCGCCAGCTTGCCGTCCAGGTCGATCTTTTCCTGGACGTACGCCTCGCCAAGGTTGTTCAGCGTTGGGGAGAGCAGCAGCGGCAGAGCGCTCGCTTCGCGCACGGTGAGCGTGACGCGGGGCTGCTCGAAGCGGCCCAGCTCGTATTGATCACCGTTCCATAACCGCAGGCGCACGGGAAGGTTGGCAGACTCGCGGATGTCCTGGATCCACTGCTCAAGTTTGCGGTCAATCGCCTGTTGGAAAAACATGTCGACGCCTCCCTGATGTGCCAGTGTTCGGGACGGCCATCGGATTGCGGCCCGAACGGATCACTTTAGCTTACGACAAACTTTCCCATTGTGCTGTGCGGGTCTTACGGGGACGTGCCGGACCGATCCTTCGGCAGCAAGCGCCGTGCCGGCATGACGCGATGCGCAATAACGTATTGCGCATCTGCCGTCAGGCTACGGGGCGAGGCGGACGATTGTCCAGCTGCCGTCGGCATGCTTGCGGTACTCCAGCCGATCGTGCAGCCGCGACGGGCGGCCTTGCCAGAATTCCAGCCGCTCGGGCAGCAGCCGGTAGCCGCCCCAGTGGGGCGGGCGCGGCGGGGCGTCGCCAAAGCGCTGGCGGTATTCGGCTTCGCGAGCTTCCAGCGTGGCGCGATCGGGCACTTCGCTGCTTTGCTCCGAGGCCCAGGCGCCCAGACGGGAGCCGAGCGGGCGCGAGTGGTAATAGGCATCGCTTTCGGCGTCGCTCACTTTTTCGACGATGCCCTGGATGCGCACTTGCCGCTCCAGCCCGATCCAGTGGAACAGCAGCGCTGCGCGCGGATTGGCGGCCAGTTCTTCGCCCTTGTGGCTGGCGTAGTTCGTGAAGAAGGTGAAGCCGCGCTCGTCCAGGTTCTTGAGCAGAACGATGCGGGCCGAGGGCTGGCCATGCGGGTCGACGGTGGCGAGCGTCATGGCGTTGACTTCAGCGATCTCGGCCTTCAGGGCCTCGTCGAACCAGCGGCGGAACTGGCGCAGGGGGTTGGCGTCCACGTCGGCGATGTCGAGCGAAGCGCGGGCGTAATCGGTACGGATATCGGCAATGGAGGTCATGAGCGTGGCGAATGCGGCATGCGAACGGGCCGAGTATAGACAAACACCGCCTGCCGTTATTTTCTTGCGCGCAAAAGGCCTGGCACGGTTTGCGCTTGCGGCGGGAGGCTGGCGATCCGTTTTGCGCCGCTTTATTGGCTAGTCAAGGGTATCAGGCTGCGGCGCTCGCCGCGTCTGCCACAAAAATTTCAACAGGATGTCGAAAATGGTCCCCCGTTCCCATGATCCCGACACCCCTGCCGGCTTGACGCGCCGCCAGTGGCTGGCGGGCTCGCAGGTGCTGCGCGCGGTCGCCCAGGGCCCGACTGAATCGCTCGATGCATTCATCGCGTTGTCACAGGCGCTGACGGCCCGGCCCGCGCTGGATCGCGGCGTGGGCACGCGGTTGCTGGCGGCGCTTGGCAAATCGAGCGCCGACTTTGCCGCGCAATTGCGGCCGCTGGCGCAGGCGTTGGCAGTGGGCTCGCTTTCCGATGCGCAGCAGAAGACCGCGCTGCAGATTCTGGAAGCGTGGTACCTGGGTGTGGTCGACGGCAATGTCGTCACGTACGAGCAAGCGCTGATGTATAGCGTGGTTTCAGACACGCTCGTCATGCGCACGTATTGCCCCAACCAGCCCGGCTTCTGGGCCGAGCCCCCCGTCGAGAGGCAAGCCTGATGGCCCAATCTGAACAAACTCGCCAACAAGCCGATATCGTGGTGGTGGGCTCCGGCGTGGCCGGGGCGCTGGTGGCGTACGAGCTGGCGCGCGCGGGCAAGTCAGTGCTGATGCTCGAAGCCGGCCCGCGCCTGCCGCGCTGGGAAATTGTCGAGCGCTTCCGCAACCAGGCCGACAAGATGGATTTCATGGCGCCGTATCCGTCAACGCCATGGGCACCGCATCCGGAATATGGCCCGCCCAACAACTACCTCGTGCTCAAGGGTGAGCATCAGTTCAACTCGCAGTACATCCGGGCGGTGGGCGGCACGACGTGGCACTGGGCCGCATCGACGTGGCGCTTCCTTCCGAACGATTTCAAGCTGCGCAGCGTGTATGGCATCGCGCGCGACTGGCCGATCCAGTATCAGGATCTGGAGCGCTATTACGGCCTGGCCGAAGAGGCCCTCGGCGTCTGGGGACCGAACGACGAAGACCTCGGTTCGCCGCGTAGCCAGCCTTATCCGATGACGCCGCTCCCGCTCTCGTTCAGTGAACGCACGATCAAGGACGCGCTCAATGCGCACGACGCGAGCTTCCACGTGGTCACCGAGCCGGTGGCGCGCAACAGTCGCCCGTACGACGGTCGCCCCACCTGCTGCGGCAACAACAACTGCATGCCGATCTGCCCGATCGGTGCGATGTACAACGGCATCGTGCATGTGGAGAAAGCCGAGCAGGCCGGCGCACGGCTGATCGAGAACGCCGTGGTCTTCAAGCTCGAAGTCGGCCCCAACAAGCGCATCGTGGCGGCGCGGTACAAGGATTCGAAAGGCGCCGAGCACCGCGTGGAAGGCAAGTGGTTCGTGCTGGCTGCCAACGGCATCGAAACGCCCAAGCTGATGCTGATGTCGACCAGCCAGGATTTTCCGAAGGGCGTGGGCAACAGCTCCGACATGGTGGGGCGCAACCTGATGGACCATCCCGGCACCGGCGTGAGCTTCTATGCCGACCGCAAGCTATGGCCGGGACGCGGGCCGCAGGAAATGACGTCGCTGATCGGCTTTCGCGATGGGCCGTTTCGCGCCACGCAGGCTGGCAAGAAGCTGCACCTGTCGAACATCTCGCGCATCGAGCAGGAAACGCAGCGCATCTTCAAGGAAGGCAAGCTCATCAAGCCGGCCGACCTCGATGCACGCATTCGCGACCAGGCCGCGCGCTACGTGCAGTTCGACAGCTTTCACGAGATCTTGCCGCTGCCCGAGAACCGCATCGTGCCGAGTGCGACGGAAGTGGACGCCATCGGCATTCCACGCCCCGAGATCACGTACCACATTGACGATTACGTCAAACGCAGCGCCGTGCATACGCGGGAGGTCTACGCGACGGCAGCCCAGGTAATGGGCGGCACCAATGTCGAATTCCACGACGACTTCGCACCCAACAATCACATCACCGGCGCAACCATCATGGGGGCCGATCCGAAAGACTCCGTGGTCGACAAGGATTGCCGGACCTTCGACCATCCGAATCTGTTCATCAGCAGCAGTTCCGCCATGCCGACGGTGGGCACCGTCAACGTGACGCTGACCATCGCGGCACTGGCCCTGAGGATTGCCGATCAACTGAAGAAGGAGGCGTGAGATGAAAGCGATCGCTTCCTTCTCGCTGCTGTTGCTGACTGGCCTGCTGGCGAATGCGTGGGCGAAGGACACGCCGGCCGACACCGCACAGATCAAACGCGGCGAATACCTCGCCATTGCGGCCGACTGTGCAGCCTGCCACACGGCACCGGGCGGCAAGCCGTTTGCCGGCGGCTTGCCGATGCAGATCCCGATGCTGGGCACAATCTACAGCAGCAACATCACGCCCGATGAAAGGACCGGCATCGGCAAATGGACCTACGAAGAATTCGAGCGCGCCGTGCGAAAAGGCGTGGACGATGACGGCAATAATCTGTATCCCGCCATGCCGTATCCATCGTACGCAAAGATCAACGATGCGGACATGCGCGATCTCTATGCGTACTTCCGCAACGGCGTCACGGCGGTGGAAAACCGACGGCCGCGCAGCACCATCCGCTGGCCGCTGAACATGCGCTGGCCGCTCAAGCTGTGGAACCTCATCTTCCTCAAGAGCGAGCCGTACGTAGCGAAGGCCGACAAATCTCCGACGTGGAATCGCGGTGCGTACCTCACGCAAGGGCTGGCACACTGCGGCACGTGCCACACGCCGCGCGGTTTCGCCATGCAGGAAAAGGCACTGGATGAGCGCGCCAGCGGTTATCTGGCGGGCTCAACGCTCGCGGGCTGGACGGCATTCAACATCACCTCGGACCCAACGAGCGGCATCGGTGCCTGGAAGCGGGAACAGCTCGTGCAATACCTGCGCACCGGCAGCGTGCCCGGCGTGGCGCAAGCCGCGGGCCCAATGGGCGAAGCGGTGCAGCACAGCTTCTCGCGGATGACGATGCAGGACGTCGAGTCCATCGCCGAATATCTGCGGACCGTGCCTGCGGTGAGCAACAACCTTGAACGCGCACGGCAGGATTGGGGCAAGCCCGCCACCGATGTGACAGCGCTGCGCGGCAAGCCCATCGAGACCACCATCGACGCCGCGCGTCTGTACCTCGGCAATTGCGCCACGTGTCACCAGGCCGATGGACGCGGCACGCCTGATGGCTATTACCCGCCGCTGCTGCACAACTCGACGGTCGGGACGCGGGACACGACCAACCTGGTGCAGGTGATCCTGTTCGGCATTGAACGCAAGGCAGGCGACAAGCACATCGGCATGCCGGCGTTTGGGCGTGAGCTGTCCAACGAACAACTCGCCGCGCTGACGAATTACGTCACACGCCAGTTTGGCGACCCGGCCACGCCGGGGGTGACTGCCGAAGCCATCGCAAAGCGGCGTTCATTGCAGTAGCGGCGATGGTGCCGGCGGCGGGGTTCAGCCGCCGGTGGTCAGCGGTTCGCGCGACGGCGGGCCTGCGCGACGCTGCGGCGCTGCGGTCTTGCCCGAGTCGGGCTGCGTCGACTTCAAATCGCCTTCCGGCGTGCGGCCCGGCTTCTTGCTGTGATATGTCTGGCCGGGCGGCGGTGCGATCGGGCGTTGGCGCACATCCGCGAGCAGCTTGCCGCAGGCGCTTTCGGGCGCCGGCTTGAGCTCAAGCACAGGCAGTACCGCCGCCACCGGCGCCGTCAGTGCCAGCGCCACTGCGCCGCCTGCCCGCAGCGCCACGACGGCCGGGTTGACCGACACATCCGGATGCTTGTAAGTGCCCTTCACATACAGCGGCGTGCGCAGCGAAAACACGCGCAGCCCCTTCGAATCCGGATGGATGGTGAAGTCCAGCGCTTCCTGCTTGAAACTCGTCGCGCCGGTCACGTCGATGACGGCATCCTGTGTATCCACCACGAACGTGCGTGCCTGCGCCAGCCCATTGCTCACGGCAAAGTCGCCGGCCGCGCAGTTGATGGTGACCTGCTTGTCGCCAAAGAGCTTGGTCAGGATCACGTTGCCGACGTTCAGCCCCATGGCTTCCAGGATGAACTTGCTGATGGTGCCTTGCTCCACCAGGATCTTCACCTCGCCGTTGGAAGAGCCGAGCAGTGCCGACACCGAGTTGCCCGTGGCCGAGAGCCGCGCATCGCCGTTGATCTCGCCCACGCTTGCACGCACGGACTCGATCTTCGGGAACAGTTGCTTGATCTTGAAGTGCCGTGCTGCCAGCGCGGCGCGCGCCTGCATGGGCGTGGCATGCCCGTCGAGCTGGATGTTGGAGCTGAGCGTACCGCCCGCAACGCCGAAGTTAAGCGGGTCCAGCGTGAGCACCGCATCCTGCAATTTGACGTGCGTAACAAGGTGGTTGATCGGCAGATCTGCGGTGTGGACGATGCGCTCGCCGGTAAACTTCACGTCGGCATCGATGGCGTTCCAGCGATCGGTGCGGAAGGGCTCCACCGGCAGCACCTTGTCGGCAGGCTGGCGCACGGTCTTGCTGTCGCCGGGGTCGGTGCTCGGGTCAGCGCGCTTGGCCTTGCTGGCGTTGGAGTCGGCGCCGATGATGGGCGCGAGGTCGGCAAACAGCAATTGATGCGAAACCAACTCGCCCGTCAATTGCGGACGGGGCTCGCGCATCGTATAGGCGAGGGTGCCGCCTAAATCGGAGCCGCCCACGCGGCCTGTGAATTTCTCGTAGCGCCACGTCGAACCCCGTTTTCGCAACTCGCCGATCAGCCTGCCGCGCGTGTCGAAGGGGGGCGTATCCGGCAGCACCACGCCAGTCAGCGGATACAGCTGCGCCATGCTCGCGCCCGACAAGTGCAGGCGTAAGTCGATCGCTGTCAGGCTGGCGGGGTTGGTGAGCGTGCCGGCCAGGTCAATGCGTGTCTTGCCGACCGTCACGTCGGCCTGCAGCGGGTAGGGCCGTTGCGCGTCCTGCAGGCGGAGCACGCCGCCCGCCTTCCCGCTACCCGTGATGGCGGCGTTGTTATAGGTGCCCTTGACCGTCCACGCAATTCCATAAGGCTGCTGCGGATCCGGCGCCGCCGGCGTCTGTGCCGCGGTAGCGGAGGCTGCGGCGCCGGACGCAGCCGGCTCCTTGGCGGGCTGATCCGCGCTTTTGATGGCCGTGCCGTTAGCAGCGGTGTACAGCGTCTGGTTGTCTATGGTGTCGACGGTTGCCGTCAGGTGAATGCGCTTGATGTCGTCGTCCAGCGCCAGCGAGCCCCTGCTGAACGCAATTTCGCGCAGGTCCAGTTTCCAGTCTGAGGGCTTCTTGTTGTTGCCTTCGCCGCGCGTCAGATCGAACGTCCAGTTGTTGCGGTTCTGCTTGTCGCGCTCAAGCGCAATCGCGGGGGTGTCGAGTGTGACGCTCGGGATGACAATGCGATGCGCGAGCAGCGGCAGCGCCTCCAGCACAAACGTGAGTTGCCGGATGGTGGCCACGTTCGGCTGCTTGGCCCAATCCGGGTTTCCGACGGTGATGTCGTTGGCAATGAACCGAGGCCAGGGCACGTAAGCACGCCAGCCGGATTCGCCTTCGGGCTTCTTCCACGTGAGCACCAGATCGCCGTTGATGGCGAAGGGGCGTCCGATGGCTTGCGAGACGCGATCATTGAGATAAGGCCTGGCGCGGTTCCAGTCGAACGTCAGCACAAAGATGACCGCCGCTGCCACGATGACGACGGGTGTGATGACCAGTCCGAGGGCGAGTTTGCCGGATGTACGCATCGTGTTTTTGTCGGTATTGGCACAAAAATGCGACCGCGCGCGTTGATATATAGTTCGGCGCAACCACGATTCAATTGTGTCATGAGCCAAGTAGCAATCAGCGCGCCAGCGCACCCGCCCATCCTCGATGACGAATACGCACGCCGCTTTGGTGGGGTTGCCCGGTTGTACGGCCCCCAAGCGCTTGAGCGTTTCGCGGCGGCGCACGTTTGCGTGATCGGTATCGGCGGCGTGGGCTCGTGGGTGGCCGAGGCAGTGGCGCGCTGCGGTGTCGGCAAATTCACGCTGATCGACCTCGATCACATCGCGGTGTCCAACACCAACCGCCAGATCCACGCGCTGGGCGACGCGTATGGCATGGCCAAGGTTGACGCCATGGCAGAGCGCATTCTGCAGATCAATCCGCGCGCCGAGATCAGCCGCATTGATGATTTCGTGACGGTCGAGAACGCCGAAGCATTGCTCGGCCATCCGTTCGATTACGTGATCGACGCGATCGATGCGGTGAAAGTGAAGACGGCCATCATTGCGTTCTGCAAACGCACCGGCAAACGCGTCGTGACGTGCGGCGCCGCGGGTGGGCAATTGGACCCCACGCGCATTCGCGTGACCGATCTCTCGCGCACGATTCAAGACCCGCTGCTGGCCAAGGTGCGCGGCAACCTGCGTCGCCAGCACGGCTTTTCGAAAAACCCGAAGTCGCGTTTTGGTATCGACGCGGTGTTCTCCGACGAGCCGCTGCGCTACCCCGAACCCGAGCAGCAGGCGTGCGCTGTGGAGTTGCCGGTCGAGTCCAGCCACGCCGGCATCGACGACCTTGCAGCGGCGGGCCACATTGCCGTGGTCAACGCGCCGCCCGCGCCACAGCCTGCGCAGGGGCCGCAGGGCCTGGCATGCGCGGGGTTTGGTTCGTCCGTATGTGTGACGGCGGTGTTCGGGATGGTGGCCGCGTCAACGGCGCTGCGGGCGATCGCCGGCGTCTGATGGCGTATTGCTTGATCGAGGAATGACCTGATCGAGCTTCTCGCGGATGGTGTCGGCATATACGCCCGACCATCCATCGCGGGGCTGGCTGTTGGCAAAGACCACAAAACCGGGCATGACCGACACGCCGTATCGATCGGCGGTGTGCTGGTTTTCGTCGAAGTCCATCGTGACGAAGGTGGCACGTCCGGCGTAGCTCGATTCCATCTGCTCGAGGCTGGCCACGGCGGACTGGCTCGGGTGGCTCCACTCCGCGGCAAAGCACACCACCACCGGGTTGCGTTGCGAGGCGTCGATCACATCGGATTGAAACGAGGCATCGTTGACGGTCTTCATGGGCGCTCCCAGAGTGGAGTGGACGCCCGCGCAACGAAGGCCTGCGGGCAGGGCCACTCTGACTCTAGGCAGCGGACCGCCGGTCGACAACCTGTGTTCAGCCAACGTGCTCCATGGTGCGCATCGCGTTGCCCATTTGCGCCAGATACGTCGTCATCATGCGGTCCATCACGTCGACATGCTGCGCAAACCAGGCGGGCAATTCCGCCACCAGCCGACGGCCCAGTTCCATCTCGCCAGCGGCGGCGCGCTTGCGCACTTCGCGGCAAAGCGCCAGCACATTGTCGTGTTCGCCGCGGTGGCAGTGGCGCGGGGGGAAGTCGGCCGCGTCCATCCAGGCGTTTTCTTCAGCGAAGTGGTGCTCGGTGTGGTCGATGAAGGCATCGAGCGCGCCAATGAACTCGGCATCCGATGCATCTGCAACGGCATTGAGCAAGGCACAGAACTCGACGTGGTTGGCGTCAGTGGCAGCATCTCCGAGTTGGAGTGCCTCCGACCATTCGATCACGGGCATGGCAGGCTGAAGAATTGGATGGGCGAGGCGATCAGCTTAAGCGACGCACACCACGCCGCAGTTTGACGACGGGCAAACGTATTAGCCGGCGTCCGGCGCGGGATGTTGCTGCAGCACTTCCACCGCCCGCGCATAGAGCGCCACGGACGGGGCATAGCCACGCCCGATCTGGTACAGCGTGCCGCCCTGTTCGGCCAGCAAGCTGGGGAAGCCGGTGATACCCCAGCGGCGCGACAGGCGGAAGTCTTCGCGCGTTTCATCGCGCAGCGCATCCGTGTCGAACACAGCATCGAAGTGTTCCGCCTCGACGCCATTGGCGAGCGCAACGTCGCGCAGCACACCGGCCTGTGTGGTGTCGCGGCCTTCGCCGTAGAAGGCGTGCTGGATGGCATGGAAGAAGGTGAGCACGCGTTCGTCGTCCTCTGCCCAGTGTTCGCGCGCCATGACGACGGCGCGGCAGGCGGGTTCGGTGTCGTAGACGAAGCCGTCACGGCGCATCGCCACCGCGGGCGACTGGTCGAACGGCATGCCGCTGCGTTCGGCCACGGCATGCCAGTGGTGGAGGATTTCGTCGCGCTTGTCTGCGGCCATTGGTTCGCGCTGCCCGGGGCGCAGGCCGCCGGTGATGACCGTAACAGGCGCCGGTGCGCCCAGCGTGTCCGCCAGCCGCTTGCGCAGGTCAGCCAACTGTGGACCGAAGCCGTAGCACCAGGAACACATCGGATCGGCCACGTAGATCAATCGCATGATGGCTGCCTCAATTCAATTTGGACGCAAGCTGCCGGCGCCAGTGTGATACCGCCTGGGGCGCGTCGCGCATCATGTCGAACACCGAAACCATGGTCTTGCGCGCAATGTCGTCGCGGAAGGCGCGATCCCGCTCGACGATGGCGAGCAATTGCTCCAGGGCGGCTTCGTAATCCTGGCCGGCGATGTACTGCTGTGCCAGGTCGAGCCGTGCCTGCAGATTGTCCGGTTGCGCTTGCACGACCGTGCGCAAGGCGCCGGCATCGGGCAGCGTATCGGCCCGTTCGGTGGCCCTCAGGCGCGTTTCCAGCGGGGCATAGCGCGCATCCTGCGGCGCCTTGGGTGAAAGCAAGGCGAATTCGCCCTGCGCGGCATGCGCGTCGCCGGTGTCGAGGAGCAGGTTCACCAGCGCAAAGCGCGCGGCATCGAAGCCGGGGTCGAAGGCCAGCGCGTTCTGGAACGCTTCGCGCGCGAGGGCGGTTTCGCCGGCTTGGCTCGCGGCGAGCCCTTCGCGATAGGCGACTTCGGCGGGTTGCGGAATCACGCGGTCAAGGAAGGCACGCAATTGCGCTTCGGGCAACACGCCGACGAACTGGTCGACCGGCTTGCCATCGACGAACGCCACCACGTACGGGATGCTGCGCACATGGAACTGGGCAGAAAGTTCCGGGTTTTCGTCTGAGTTGATCTTCGCGAGCTTCCATTTGCCGGCATATTCGGCCTCCAGCTTTTCCAGCATCGGGCCCAATGTGCGGCACGGGCCGCACCACGGCGCCCAGAAATCGACCAGCACCGGGATCTGGCGTGAGGTTTCGACCACTTCCTGCGCGAAATTCTGCGAGGTGATGTCGCTCATCGTCGGGCTTCTCCTGAGGGGCAATGGCGCCGGCATATCCGCCGGCGAGAGGTATCGTGCATTTTACTTGGGGTGGGCCGGGCCGTTTCGAGGCCGCCTGCCGTCCGTCTGCCCGCCGCATAACGTATGTCAGAGCAACGGTTGAAAATAGAACGATCGTTCGGATACCATCGGGTAAAAACAACACACAGATTTACGGAGACATGGCATGACACGACCGCACTTCCAGTTCTGGCCCCGACGTTTGCCGCACAACATCAGCTCGCCGCAAACGAGCCTTTGGTACAACCTGGAAGTGTCGGCGCGACGCTATCCGGACAAGGATGCCGTCATCTTCTACGGTCGGCACACCACATTCCACGAACTGCACGATGACGCGGTGGCCGTAGCCGGCTGGCTGCAGCAGGTGGCGGGCGTGCAGAAGGGCGATCGCGTATTGCTGTACATGCAGAACTGTCCGCAGTTCATGGCCGCTTACTACGGCATCTTGAGGGCCGATGCGGTGGTCGTGCCGGTCAATCCGATGAACCGGCCTGAAGAGTTCAAGCATTACGTGACCGATTCGGGCGCTGCCACGGTCATCTGCAGCGCCGACCTGGCCGTCAATGTGACGACGGCCAACGCCGAGCTGCCGGAAGCGCAGCGCACCAGGCACCTGCTGGTCACGTCGTACGCCGATGCGCTGCCTGCCACGTACGAATATCCCGAAGATGCGCCCCCCGCCTGGATCACCGCTCAGCATCCGGCGCAGCCCGGCGCCGTTGCATGGAACGACGTGCTCGCGCAGCGCCTTGTGCCCGGCCCGCACACCGCTGGACCCGACGACCTTGCCGTGATGCCGTACACGTCGGGCACGACGGGTTTCCCGAAGGGCTGCATGCACCCGCACCGCACGGTGATGCACAACATCGTCGGCGGTTCGATGTGGTCGAACGGGACGAAGGAAGGCGTGAGCCTGTCGATCATCCCGTTGTTCCATGTGACCGGCATGCAGTACGGCATGAACGCGCCGATCTACATGGGTTCGACGGTCGTGATGCTGCCGCGCTGGGATCGCGAGGTGGCGGGGCGGCTGATCTCGCGCTACAAGATCACGCATTGGACGAACATCCCCACCATGGTCATCGACTTCCTGGCGAGTCCGCAGCTCGCGGAGTTCGACCTGTCGAGCCTCGCCTACATCGGCGGCGGCGGCGCGGCGATGCCGCAGGCCGTGGCCGAGCGCCTGCTGAAGGATTTCAACCTGGCGTACCAGGAAGGCTACGGCCTCTCGGAAACCATCGCGCCGACGCACAGCAATCCGGCCGATCGCGCCAAGCAGCAGTGCCTGGGCATTCCCGTGTTCAACACCGATGCGCGCATCGTCGATCCGCAGACGCTCAAGGAGTTGCCCCCGGGCGAGGTGGGCGAAATCATTGTCAGCGGCCCGCAGGTGTTCCTCGGCTACTGGGGCAAGCCTCAGGCCACCGCCGAGGTCTTCATCGAATTCGAAGGCAAGAAGTTTTTCCGCACGGGCGACCTTGGCAGGATGGACGAAGACGGCTACTTCTTCCTCACCGACCGGCTGAAACGCATGATCAACGCGTCGGGCTTCAAGGTCTGGCCGGCCGAAGTGGAAAGCCTGCTGTACAAGCATCCCGACGTGCAGGAGGCTTGCATTAT
>OBNJ01000098.1_pt1 | contig 31432 bp, 30 predicted proteins | sample 1670171 | NCBI WGS metagenome assembly OBNJ01 (sample SAMEA104232305, study PRJEB22302) | sediment metagenome | biome: forest; feature: aquifer; material: sediment | place: USA | collected 2011-08-07 | depth 0.01 m
GCAAGCGTATCACTCCCTAACTGCCGCCCTGTCCAGCCCCAAGGGGTCACTCCATTCACTGGGTCAATCGCATCCGGACGGATTCAACGTCTGGAGCATCGTCATCCCTCCATTCGGAAATCACGCTCCTGCATGTGACCATTGCGCCGCGAAAGCGGCATGTGGGGCACGTCATTCAACCGGCGCGCCTGATCAATGGGGGGAGCATCATGAATATTTCATTCACCGGCAAGACGTTCAGGTCCGTAGGCGACCTGTTCTTCCAAGCCATCGTCGACGGCAAGGTCGTCAGCTGTTTCGTCACCTCCGAAGCGCTGTCGCTCTGCGATTGCGCGCATCAGAAGATCACGGCCGAAGAGGTCTATCGCAATTACCGCGACTGGATCGAGTTGGCTGCATCGGACCTGATCCGTGCAGGCTCGCTCGCGCCGGTCATTGTGCGCGGCCGCGACCTGGCCGCTTCACGCGCATCGTTGCCGCACGGTGGCGTGCCGGCCTACGACCTGGACCGCGCACGTCAATTGCGCCTGGTTCCTCGCTCGTCGCGCTGATATCAATCAGCGCTGGCGCAGCGGAACGTGCGGTCGGGGGGCCGCACGTTCCGTGGGTGCCAAAGCTCAACGCGGGTCAATCGCCCGGGAAATCCTCTTCCCAATATTCCTGCAGGTTGCGCACGCCAGCGGTGTTCTCGCTGCGCGCGGCTTCACGCATGCGCAGTTCGACTCGCCGGATCTTGCCCGAGATGGTTTTGGGCAGATCGGCAAATTCGATGCGGCGCACGCGTTTGTAGGAAGCCAATCGGCTGCGGCAAAACCGGAGGATGTCGCGCGCCAGTTCCGGGCCGGCCTCGTGCCCCGCACGCAGTACCAAGAAAGCCTTCGGCACGGCCAGGCGCAGCGGGTCGGGGCTCGGCACAACGGCGGCTTCGGCGATGGCCGGGTGCTCGATCAGCACGCTCTCCAGTTCGAACGGGCTGACTCGGTAATCCGATGCCTTGAATACGTCATCGGCGCGGCCGACGTAGGTCAGGTAGCCGCTGGCATCGCGCGCCGCAATGTCGGAGGTGTGATACACGCCGCCGCGCATGGCTTCGGCGGTTTTGTCGGCGTTACCGGCGTAGCCTTCCATCAGGCCGGTCGGGCGTGCATCCAATTCGATGCAGATCTCGCCCTCTTCCGCTTCGTGGCCGTCGGGGTCGCGCAGCGTGATGCGGTAGCCCGGCAGCGGCCGACCCATCGAGCCTGGCTGGACGCGCTGCCCCGGGCTGTTGCCGATCTGGCAGGTCGTTTCGGTCTGACCGTAGCCGTCGCGGATGGTGATGCCCCACGCCGCGCGCACCCGTTCGATCACCTCCGGGTTGAGCGGTTCGCCCGCGCCCACGAGTTCGCGCAGGGCGGGCTTCCACGCGGCCAAGTCTTCCTGGATCAACATGCGCCACACCGTGGGCGGTGCGCACAGCGTCGTCACCTTGGCGCGGCAGAGCACATCCAGCACTGCTTTGGGCTCGAAGCGCGCGTAGTTGTAGATGAAGACGGTGGCGCCGGCATTCCACGGCGCGAAGAAGCAGCTCCACGCGTGCTTGGCCCAGCCGGGCGAGCTGATGTTCCAGTGCACATCCCCCGGGCGCAGGCCGATCCAGTACAGCGTGGACAGATGCCCGACCGGATAGCTCGCATGCGTGTGCATCACGAGTTTGGGCTTGGACGTGGTGCCGGACGTGAAGTACAGCAGCAACGGATCGCTAGCCTGCGTGGGTGCGTCAGGCGTGAACTCGGCTGGGGCATCGTAGGCGTCTTCAAAGCGGTGCCAGCCTGCCGGCGCCTTGTCCGTACCGATCGCAATGCGCGTGAAGGTGCCCGATACGGCGTCGAGCTTGGCGCAGTCCGCCGCGCCCACCACCACGTGACTCACCTCCCCCATGGCAATGCGTTCACGCAGGTCTTCTGCGGTGAGCAGCGTCGTGGCCGGGATGATGACCGCGCCGATCTTGATGCTGGCGAGCATTACATCCCACAGCCCGGGCACGTTGCCGAGCATAAGCAGGATGCGATCTTCACGCTGCACACCAAGCGCCCGCAAATGGTTGGCCACGCGCGCCGACCGCTCGGCCATCTGCGCGAACGACAGCCGCGTCTCGTTGCCCTGATCGTCGACGACCCAGAGCGCGATGGCGTCGTTGCCCCGCGCCATGGCGTCGAAATAATCCAGCGCCCAGTTGAAGCGGTCCAACTGGGGCCATGCAAAATCGCGCACAGCGGTGTCGTAATCCTCACGGTGCGCGAGCAGAAAGTCGCGGCACCGCAGGAAAGCGTCCAGCGATGTCATGCCTGTCTCCTGGGGTTCGGAGCGTGGTGTTACGCACGCTCCAACAGCACGCGCCTCGTCCGGGCGCTACGGAAACGCACCTGCAACCGACATCGCCACTTATAGGAGGAATTCCTCCGCCAGACCAGCCCGGATTGTCCCGAGCCATACGCTCATTGCGAGCGCGGCGGAAAACGCAGCGATCGGCCGCCGCCCAGGCTCAGCCACGCCCAGGCGGTTGCGGCAACCACCACACCCAGCACGACAATCCACTGGGCGCCCACCAGCATCAGCTCAATGGTGCCGGCCATGTCCGGAAGAATCTGCGGCCACGCCGGCGCAAGCCAGCCGTCGGCATCAAACCATGCGCCGCGCCCGGCCCCCGTGGCCAGCTCCACCGCCAGCAGCGCTGCATTGATGGCCGCGAACGCCATGCCGCTGTGTGCCAGCAGGCGGCTGAACACCGGCAATTCATACAGGGGCTTCATATATTGGATGTGCCGCGTAAGCGACCACGCGCACACGATGAGCAACGCAACGCTGATAGCCGCTATCAGCGCCGGGCTGCGCAGGCACACGCCGAGCGCGATCCACGCCAGCGCATTGATTTCGTGGCGCCGGTAGATGCGCAGCGCGCGCGCCGCGTGCAACAGGCCGATCGGCGGAACACCAGGGGGAACACCGGCAGACGCCATGATGTGCTCCATGAGCGGAGGGTTGGTGCGGCGCCGCACGTTTGTGGCGCTGTGCGGCCCGCAACTGCTTGCAGTGTACCGACGCGTTTTCACCGACGCGAGTTCAAACAGCATCTATCCATCAAATGACGGACGCGCTCCCTGCTCATGCCTCGCGCAAATGCTCGATCAACTGGCGCGCAAAGACAGGCAGGTCATCGAAATGGCGCACGCAGATGCGCAGCAGGCGCGTCGCCCAGGCGTCGGTCAGGCGCACACGGCGGATGCCCATGGAGCGTTGCAGACGGATCGCCGCATGCTCTGGAATGACGCCCACGCCCACGTTGCGTTCCACCATGCGGCACACCGCGTCGAAACTGCGCAGGCGCACGCGATATTTGAGCCGGTGGCCGGCGCGTGCGGCGTGCCCCGCCAGATATGCCTGCAATGCGTTGTCGCCTGTCAGGCCGACAAAATCTTCCTGCAAGGTTTCAACGAAGGCCAGCTCGCGGCGCTCGGCCAGCGGATGGTCGCGCGCGGTCACCAGCACGATGCGGTCGTGGCGGAACGGAAAGGTTTCCAGCCCCGAAAGATCGACCGCGTCGTTGACGATGCCGATGTCGGCGCGCCCCTGCGCAATCGCTTCGACAATCTCGTGGCTGACCAGCTCTTCCAGGTCGATATCGACTTCAGGGTGTACGGCCAGAAAAGCGCTGAGCGTTTCCGGCAGGAACTCGGTCATCGCCGCCGTGTTGGAAAGCAGCCGCACGTAGCCCTTTAGGCCACGCGCGTATTCGCCCAGCTCACCGCGCATGCGGTCCATCTGTTGCAGGACGACGCGGGCGTGGTGGACGAGCGTGCGGCCCGCAGCGGTCGTTTCCACGCCGCGCCGGTTGCGCGTGAGAAGGGGCACGCCAAGCGTGTCTTCCATCCCGCGGATGCGCGCGCTGGCCGATGCCAATGTGAGGTGCGCGCGTTCGGCGCCCGCCGTGATGCTGCCGGCTTCGGCGGTATGGAGGAAGAGTCGGAGGTCGGTCAGGTCGAAGCGCACGATACCTCTCAAAATTGGAGTCTGCCTCAGCCTCACACTGAGGCTCGCTCAATGTATCGCAGATTGCCGCGGGGTCGCCACTGCTCGAGACTGAGGCTTCTTCCGACAGAACATTCCCAAATTCGCCCCCAATGGAATCCGCCACGCCGTTGCTTTTTGGCGCGGGCCTGATCGCCGGCATGATGAATGCGCTGGCGGTGGCTCGTTTGTCACCCTGCCCGCGCTCATGTTCGCGGGTGTGCCGTCGGTGTTTGCCAATGCGTCGAGCACGGTGGCACTGCTGCCCGGCGCGGCCACATCGGCGTGGGCGTATCGCGCGGACTATCGCGGGTTCGGACACGTCTCGATGCAGGCGATGGTCGGGATCAGCCTGGTGGGCGGTCTGCTCGGCGCGCTGCTGTTGATGAACACATCGTCTCGCGCGTTCGATTTCATCGTGCCGTGGCTGCTGCTGATCGGCTCGCTGGCATTCACCTTTGGCAAACAGGCCGGCGCGTGGCTGCGTCGGCGCGTGCAGATCGGGCGGACAACACTGCTGATCGCGCAAGGTGCGCTGGCCATTTATGGCGGCTACTTTGGCGGCGCGGTCGGGATCATGATGATGGCCGTCTGGGCCCTGCTCGGCCACGACGACATCAAAGCACTGAACGCCTCACGCACCTTGCTGGTGGGGGCGACCAACCTGGTGGCGGTGGCGTGTTTTGCGCTGGCAAGAATGGTGTGGTGGCCGCAGACGCTGGTCATGCTGGTGGCCGCCGCGCTGGGTGGCTATATGGGGGCGCATGTGGGCAAGCGTTTGCCGGTGCCGGTTGTGCGGGCGCTGATTTCCACATTCGGCTTTTCGATGACAGCGCTGCTGTTCTGGCGCGCCTGGTTGCACGTTTGAACGTGAAGAGAACCGCCATGTCACACATGCAGCCTCATTCGACACACTGCGCACCCGCGCCGCGAGCCCATCGCGATCCGCGCCCACACCGCGCCTGGCGCAGTGCCTGGCACGCCCACATTGCCGAGACCCCATCTGCCGAATCGGAAATAGCGGGGGCGCAAACGGTGTTCTATATCGCGCGCGGTCTTGCCGTCTTGCTGGCCGCCGTGGCCGTGGGCCTTGGGGCCGCATCCAAGGACGCGGAACGCCCATCCACGCCATACCCCTCTTCTTCGCAGGCGACAGCGCGCTAAGGGCACGTTATCATCCGCCCCGCTACCGCACTGTCCCGGGAAATACAGATTCACTTTTCGACCGGGCAAAGAAAAAGCCCGCGGGCCGGGGGGCGAGCGGGCTTAACATCTTCAGCCTTTGACGACGAAAGATGGTCGGGTGTGCTTTGTGAATGAGCAATGCGCCGGAATTCACAAAGCGGAGCCATTATAAAAAGTGCACGCCCCCCGCCATACCCCAACAACGAGGGGGGTCTGCGTCATTTTCTGATTAATCCCTGAGCGCTGTTTCCAGTATTTGCGGCGTCAGCAACCCGCTCGATGCGTGACGCTTGCCGTCCGGGCGGAGGATGATCGTGCGCGGCATCTCGCCCTGCCAGCCGGGGTCGAGCGCGGCGCGCAGGCGCTCCGGCATGTCTTCGGCGTTGGCGTACTGCGGCATGCGTGCAACGTCGATCTTCCCGTCGCGGGCCAGCGGCGCCAGCGCCCGGTTCAGCATCTCGGCCTGGTCCGGACCATCCATCGACACCATCACCACATCCACGTTCTTCTTGGCGGTACGCCGCCATTGCGCGATACGCGCGATGTTCTCGCGGCAGTAGCTGCAATCCAATGACCAGATTTCGACGATGAGCGGACGCGCATGGGGCGTCTGCAGCAGCGCCGGCACATCGCGGGCATGCAGCGGCCGGAACTGCAGCGCACCCGCGGCCTGCGCCGTCAAAGCGGCGGCGGATAGCGCCGCGGCCATCGCCACCGCTCTCCATCGAATTTTCATTTCGATGCCTCCAATGATGAATTGGACGGAACGACATTGCTGATATCGATCAGGCGGTAACCCTCCGCCTGGGTACGCCAAGACAGGTAGACATGGCCGTCGCGCGCGAGCAATTGCGGGTGATCGCTGCCGCCATTGGTGTTTGCCACGTTGGCCGGCGCCGACCAGTGCGCGCCGCCGTCGATGGATTTGCGCAGCAGGATCTGCATGCGGTCGTCGGCAAACTGTTTCCAGACCAGCCACAGCGCGCCATACGCGGCGACCAATGCGGGGTGCGAGGCCTGCGCTCCGGCTTGTGGCGAACCGGCAAAGCCCCAAGGCTCGCCGATCGGTTTGCCGTCGGCCGACAGCCGGCTGTAGAACAGACCGGGCTTGTCCTGTTGCACGGAGAACCACGCCATGTGCCGCACGCCATCTGCCGTGACGGCCAACGCGGGGCCATGGTGCGGACACGCATCGACGCGCCACTCCGAGAACGTCGCGCGCGTGACGGCAAGCGGCGTGTTATCGATCGGTAATGTCGCCAATGCGTGATCTCGGATCTGCCCGGCAAACACGTTGCGCCACAGCGCGAGCATGTGCCCGTCGGCATCGGGCGCCAGCGCAATGCGGCAGCATTCGCAGGTCTGGTCGATGACCTTGCGCTCGGGAGCGAAGGTTGCGCCGCGGTCGGTCGAAACGGTGTAGTACACCGCTGCGCCGTCGTACGGCTGCTTGGCGGCCTGCGCCCGCAGCAGGTCGCGCTTGTCGATCCACGTGACGAAGATGTGGCCTGCGCTGTCGACCGCAATCGAATCGAAGCGGTGCGTGATGGGTTGGCGATCGTGATGGACCGTGACTGGCGCGCTCCATGTCCTGCCGCCGTCGAGCGAGCGCGAGAAACGCACGAAGCCCGTGTATGGCGCATCGAGCGGGCGCGACCAGCTCACATACAGCGCACCGTCCGGGCTGGCGATAACCTTCGGACGGTTCTCGCCGTCGGTATAGATCGGCTCGGGTTGCGGGTTTACGCGCCGCGGCGCGGACAGCGTTTTGCCGAGATCGTCGGACGAAGCGACCACCACGTGCTGCCCTTCGGCCCACGTCACCCACAGGCGCCCCGCCTTGTCGAACGCCGCCGTCGTAGCAAGCTGCGGTTTGGCGGCGCCCTTGCCTGCCATGCCACCGTGGTCGTGACCTTCGTGCGCAAGCGCCAGCGTTGCCGCAAAAACCAGCAGCGCACCGGCCAGGAATCGAGGAATCGACTGCATTACAGACGCCATTTCAGTTGCCCATAGAAGGTGCGCGACGGGTACGGGTGATACACGAAATACTGCCTGTCGGTCAGGTTGTCGACGCCCAGCGCCAGCGTGATGTGCTTGTCGATACGGTAGCTGGCCTTGAGGTCCACGGTGAAGAAGCTGCTGGTGCCACCGTAGACATTCGGCAGCACATCGGTGTTGTCGAGCGTGCCGAATTGCCGCCCCGAATAGCGCACGCCCGCGCCCACCGTCCAGTCGGGGGTGGCATGCCAGCTCGCAAAGAGATTGGCGCGCACCCGCGGCATGCGCGGCCAGGTCTTGTCGACGTAGGTCGGGTTGGCGGCGTCGGCCAGCGTCTTCGATTGCGTGAAAGCGACGTTGGCTTCGACGTCCACGCCGCGCACACCCGCATCCCGCAGAACGTCCTGCCCCGAATACGCCAACTCGATGCCGCGCGTGCGCACGCGATCGACGTTCTGCACGTTCGTCACGTTGGGCGTGACGGTGATGTTGGTCTGCGTGTAGATGCTGTCGCGCACGTCGCTCTGGAACAGGCTGGTACGCAGCACGCCGTAGGGCACGGCCTGCTCGACGGTGAAGTCGAAATCATTGGCGCGCTCAGGTTTGAGGTTCGGATCGTTATTGACGATCGTGTTGCCGCTGATCGTGCCCTGGAACAGCTCCGCCACCGTCGGAAAGCGCACGGCGCGGCCATACGACAAGCGCAGCAGCGTGTCTTGCGTGGCCTGCCATTGAATGGCCGCCTTGGGCGAAAACGCGTCTTCGGTACGGCTGGCGTAGCCCAACGCGCTCGTGCCGTTGCCGAGCTGGCCGTTGTAGGCGCGCCAGCTTTCGTAGCGCAGGCCCAGTGTGGCCAGCCAGCGCGGCGCAAACGCCCACGCGTCCTGCAGGAAAACCGCCTGAGTTTGCGTGTCGCCCTGGTAGCTGGATTTGAGCGTGGATAGCGTTTCCGTCGACCAGTTCGTCGCGTTGAAGGTCTGGTTGCGCAGGTGGTATTGGTCGTAGTGGTAACCGGTCGTGAAGGTATGGCCGGACACCGTGGGAGAGGTCGCCTTGACGTCGAAGTTGGACCAGCCGGTGCCGTCGCCATAGAACACCGTGCCGGGCCCATTGCCGGCCGCCGTGTTCGACGCGCGCAGGATGTCGCGCGAAACGTTGTAAGCGGAAGCGTTGGTGTCGATCTTCCAGCCGCCGATCTTGCCCTTCACGCCCAGGCCGTAGAGCCAGTTTTCCTGGTCGCCGTTTTGCGGGGCGAAGGTGTTCGGGGCGATCGTGTACGGCGTGCCGTTGATCAGCACATTGCCGCCCGTGACGGTGTTGCCGGCGGCATCGCGAAGGAAGCTGAGCGCCTGATCGTTGAAATGGTTTTCCCAATGGCCCAGCGTGAGTGAGGCCTCCAGGCTGTCGTTGAACACATAGCCGAATCGCAGCGTCTCTTGCAGCTGCTGGGTGCGCTCGAGCATCTGGGGCCCGAGAATCACGCGCGGCTGGCCGTTGGGGCCGAGATCCTGCCGCGCGCCCGTGACCGGCACCGGCGTGCCGCCCGCGGTGAACCGGGAGTTGGGCGTGGCGTATTGCATCGGTTGGCTGTCGTTCTCCAGCCGGTCGACTGACAGCGCATACCAGAACTTGCCGATGCGGTCGCCCAGCGATGCGCTTTCGTGGTTTCCGGTGACGTTGCGCGAAAAGCCATAGGCATCGTTGTAATGCTGGCTCATCACCTGCGTCTGCGCGGCAGCCTCGAATTTTTCGGGGCGGCGTAACGTCATCGCAATGGTCGTGCCCATCGAGTTGCCCGGCAGGAGCGCAGAGAACGGCCCATACAAGATATCGACGCGCGCCAAGTCATCCGGCCCGACCATCGACCAGCGCGGCGGGAAGCTGTAGCTCGAGCCAAGCAGGTTCGAGAGCAGGATGCCGTCGGCATACAGCAGGCCGCGGGCACTTTGAATCTCGTTGAAATCGCGGCCGGCGAAGATGGAATTGCGGTCGCCAATGAAGCGGCGGCGCACCATCACATTGGGCTGATATTTGACCGCGTCTTCGGCGGTGACGACGTTGCGGTCAGCCAACTGATCGGCCGTGACGCTTTGCACGACCGCCGGTGTATTGCGGGCGAACGGCGCGGGGTTGGCAGTGGCGCGCACCACCGTGGGCGCGAGTTCCTGCGTGACGGGCGCGGGCACGGATGCCGCATCCTCGGCCGAAAAAGCAGACAGCGGTGCCGCTGCGCTCAGGGCGAGCGCAGCACGGCACACCAGCGTGCGCTTAGGGGCAGCGGCCCCGGTGCGCTTGTGGAATGACATCGGAAAGGTCTCCGGATTGCGATGGCGTCGGCCCAAGCGGGGCCGAACGCAAAGGCGCCACGGCGTTACGTCCGCAGGCGCGTCAGATCGACAACGACGGAGACACAGGAGGCGCGCGCGACTCGGCCACGCGCAACGCACTGCGCGCGTACACGGGCGCCGGGGTGGCCGGCTGCCGCACGCGATAGATGAAATGGGCGGAAGGAACATCCAACGCCGGCAACGAGGCCAGCGCCAGCCCGGCAGCAAACCCCGGGCAATACAGACAGTGCGCCACGCTGTGGTGGGCGGCCGACCCGTCGGCGGAGCCATCGCCTTGCAGATCGATGGCAACCTGCACGGTGCTGCCATGCGGGGCCGTTGCGCTGCACAGCTCGACGTCGAGCGTGCCCGTGGCCGCCGCGCGTGCGGAGGCGAGCACCGGCGACAGTACGTTCAGTACGATCGCAAGCCAGACGAGGAAGAGCCAGCGGCGATGGAGCATGGATAGGCAACGTCAGAATGTGTGGAGTATAGCGCTGCACACAGTTCCCCGAATTGCCTGCGGCACAGTGCCGCGCAATTGCAAATCGGCGGAGCCGACTGCAATCCGGCTGGCAATTCGGGCGGAATTAGCCTTAATTATTGGATCGACTATAATTTATAGCGATTTCCATAATCAGGTCTAAAACAGGGCTTCCCATGGATTCCGACACCGATACCGGACGCTTCAGCTTCCACCGCCAGGACCTCGCCAACACGTTGTGCGACAGCCTGGAAGGCAAGGGCCTGGCCGATGCGCGCTCAGGCCTGTTCCTGGCGGCGCCCCGGCGCACCGGCAAAAGCACGTTCCTGCGCGAAGACCTGGTGCCGGAGGTCGAACGCCGCAAGTGGATCGCCATCTACGTGGACTTATGGGCCGACCGCGCACGCGATCCCGGCCTGCTGATCGCCGACGCCATCAAATCCAAACTGGCCCAGTTTGACGGGCCGATCGCCAAGCTGGCCAAGCAGGCCGGCATGGAGAAGGTCGACGTGTTGCGTACGTTCACGTTCAACCTCGGCAAGATCGGGCTACCGCCGGGCATCACCCTGGCCGACGCGCTCGATGTGCTCTACAAGGCGGTGCAGCGGCCCGTCGTGCTGATCATCGACGAGGCGCAACACGCGCTGTCCACTGAGGCCGGCACCAACGCCATGTTCGCGCTCAAGGCCGCGCGCGACCAGATGAACCAGGGCGTGGTCGAACCGCGCCTCTTCCTCGTCTTTACGGGGTCGAACCGTGACAAGCTCGCCAACCTGCTGCTCAATCGCACGCAGCCGTTTTTCGGCTCGCGGGTGACCAACTTCCCGCTGCTGGGGCGGCCGTATGTGTCGGCGTACACGGCGTGGGTCAACCAGCACCTGGCGCCCAACAACCAGTTCAAGGAAGACGACATGTTTGCCGCCTTCCAGCTCGTCGGGCACCGGCCGGAGATGCTCAAGGGCATCGTCAGCGAGATCGCCCTGGAGCTGGGCGAGGCGGCCAGCCTGGGCGAGTTGCTCAAGCGCGGCGCGCAGGGTTTTCGCGACCGCATCTGGGGCGAGATCGAAAGCGATTACAGCGCACTGACGGAAATCCAGCGTGCCGTGCTGGCGGTGCTGATCGAGCGCGGACAAGGCTATTCGCCGTTTTCGGAAGACTCGATGAAGGCATATGCGGCCAAGCTCGGCCACAGCGAGTTTTCCACCGCCACGGTGCAGGCCGCGCTGGACGCGCTGCGCGACAAGAACCTGATCTGGAAGGAGTCGCGCGGCGCCTATGCGCTGGAAGACGAAAGCCTGGCGCTGTGGTTTCGCGAGACGCGCGGTGCGCATGCCGTGCCGCCGAAGCTGAGCGAGTAGCGCGTCAGGGGTGATCATCGTGCGGCACGCAATGGCTTGCGCCCGCTAAACTGCACAGACGACCACAACAATATTCGGGGAGCAGCCAAATGGCACGCAATCGCACCACGTGGCGCGCGCTCGCGGCCGCGTTTTTCCTATTGACGGGCGTCGGCACGGCTGCCGCGCAAGACACCACACCCGTACAGGCACCGGCACCGACCCCGAACTGTCCGCCACCCGCCTCAAGCTTCATCCCCAAAGACGGTTGGGCCGCCGCCGCGCAACGCGCGACCGACCACGGCCTGCTCTGGCGCATCGAAAAGAACGGTCACACCTCGTGGCTCTACGGCACGATCCACGTTGCGCGGGCCGACTGGATGCTGCCCGGCCCCACCGTGCGCAGCGCGCTTCAGCAGGTTGACAGCATCGCGCTCGAACTCGACCTGCTCGACAAAGACACCGACCGCACACCGCTAACCGCGCAAAACAGCGCAGAAGACCGCCGGCTCCTGACCGGCCGTCGCGGCGAGCGCTTCAACAAACTGCTCTCCGCGGCTTGCCTGCCCGACACGGCCCTCACGCAGATCCGCAAGTTCCAGCCGACCATGCAACTGGCCTCGCTGGCGGTGCTGGGGGTACGCACAGACGGGCTCTATCCGGATTTCGGCATCGACCTGTTTCTCACCACCTACGCCAAGAGCGTGCACCTGCCGATTGTGCCGCTCGAAACGCTGGCGCAGCAGGTGCGCGTGCTCAACGAGATCGTGCCGAAGAACGAGGTCGCGCAGCAATTCGATACCGTGCTCGACGCGATTGAATCGGGCGAGGCGCGCACGCAGACGCTCACGCTCGCCAATGCCTGGGCCGACAGCGACATCAGCACGCTCGAGCACTACCCGCAGTGGTGCGATTGCCTGAAGACGGCATCGGACAAACGCGCCTTCCAACGGCTGGTGACGAACCGCAACCGCGCCATGGCCGAGAACATTGCACGCGTGCACAACAGCGGCCAGCGCGTGTTTGGCGCTGTGGGCGCGCTCCACATGATCGGACCCAAGGGAATTCCCGCGCTGCTGGCGGCCCGCGGGTACAAGGTCACGCCGGTGTTGCCGCCACCCGATCCGCGTTAGGCCGCGTGCGTTTTTGCTGTTCGGTCAGCGCTTTTCCCGCGGCGTCGATCCGACAGCCGCTGCCAGTTCGGTATGCGCGGCCAAGTCCGCGCGGCGATGGGCGCCCCCACTACGCGCCGCCGCTGCTGCGCATGGCCGCCATCGTACCGGTCATCAAGGTCTCGGATGAAGATCTGCGCCAACTGTTTCCCGGTGATGCCGATCCGTTCGCCACGCTGCGCACCCTCGCGCCGCAAGCCGACATCCTGCTCACGCTCGGGGCCGACGGCATGGAATGGCTGGCAGCGGCGCACGGCGGGCAAGACGATGCGCGTATCGCCCAACCGGCCTTTGCCGTGCCGGTGGCGGACACCGTCGGCTGCGGCGATGCCGCGATGGGCGCCTGGCTGGCGAGCCAGCTGCATTCGCCTGGGGCGCCCGTGCAGGCGCACTTGCGCCGGGCTGCTGCGGCGGCCGCCCTCACCGCCACGCGCGCCGGCGCATACGCGGGCACGCAAGCCGAGATCGATGCGCTGCTGCAGGTGCACGCGCCTCGCACGCCTGAGACCGGGTAACCATCGCGACAGCACGGCCCCACATGCCACAATCGGCGCCGTCTACGTCTTGATTGCTCCGGGGCCCGTTTTGGAACTGCTTCGTATTGCCGTGCTGTTTGCCTTCACCGCCGTGGCGGAAATCGTCGGCTGCTATCTGCCGTGGCTCGTGCTCCGGCAAGGTAAGCCGATCTGGCTGTTGCTGCCGGCGGCCGCCTCGCTCGCGCTGTTTGCGTGGTTACTGACATTGCACCCGGCTGCGGCCGGCCGCACTTATGCGGCATACGGCGGGGTGTATATCGCCGTAGCGCTCGTGTGGCTGCGTCTGGTCGACGGTGTGTCGCTCACCCGCTGGGACATCGGCGGCGCGGCCATTGCGTTGACGGGCATGGCCGTGATCGCCCTGCAGCCGCAGGCCAATTGATCGGATTGCACGCGATATTTGCGTTTTCCTGAGCGAAACGGAATCCTAAGCTGCCGCCATGATCGGAGGGTGGATCATTGATGCGGCCACCGCGCTGCGCGCCGGTCACCTACTCACCCAACCGTTCTGTTCTGGAGGCCACGATGCCTGCCAACACCCTCAAACAACTTGCCGTGGCCACGATGCTGATGACCGCAGCGATGACCGCCTCGGCTCTGACCACGTCAACGTTCACTTTCACCGATCAGGATCTGCAAGGGATGCTCGCGCACAGCCAGCCTCCGCAGCCGATCCAGCCGGCCAAAGCCACCGAATCGGCGTCTCCTGCCCGGCTCCGCGTCGGCCTAAGCGATCCGGGCACGCGACTCGTGCTGCCTTGGTTCCTGGCGGATCTGGTGGATGCGGTCAACCGGCGGGCATCCCCGCAGGACTTCGCGAAAAAGCTGCGGGACGGGATCTGATCGGCCAACGTCGCCGGCCTTCCGTCCGCCGCTCTAACTTTCCGCAGGCAGGCATCACAGTGCTGTATATTCATACAGTTATTTTTTGTGACGCCCTGCCGTGCTTGCCGCCTCCCCCACCCCAGACACCGCCAATGCGCCGGCCACGCCGGGTTACCTGGCCCAGCTGAACGACCAGCAGCGCCAGGCGGTCGAGTTCGGTATCTCTGGAGCGGACGCGGCGGAAACCGGCCCGCTGCTCGTGTTGGCCGGTGCGGGGTCCGGCAAGACGCACACCCTGGGCTGGCGCGTGGCGCATCTGGTGGCCAACGGCGCCGATCCGCAACGCATCCTGCTGCTGACGTTTTCCCGCCGGGCGGCGAGCGAACTGTCGAACCGTGCCGGCCACCTGCTGGCGCGAGCCATGCAGGGCGAGCGATCGAACAACGCCCTCAATTCGGCCGGCACTTCGTACAAGACCACGCTGCCCTGGGCCGGCACCTTCCACGGCATCGGCGCGCGCCTGCTGCGCGAATATGCCGAGCGCGTGGGCCTCGCCCCCGATTTCACCATCCATGACCGCAGCGACTCGGCCGATCTGCTCAACGTCGTGCGCCATGAGCTGAACCTGTCGACCAAGGAACGCCGCTTCCCGCTCAAGCAGACCTGCATTGCGATCTACTCGCGCGCCATCAACGCCGAGAGCCCGCTGAACGCCGTGCTGAAGCACCATTTTCCGTGGTGCGCGATGTGGGAGACGCAACTGCGCACGCTGTTCGATGCGTATGTCGAAGCCAAGCAGGCGCAGCACGTGCTCGACTACGATGACCTCCTGCTCTACTGGCACGCGATGTCGTCCGACACCGAACTGGCGGCGGAGATTGGCGCCCGTTTCGACCACATCCTTGTCGACGAATACCAGGACACCAACCGGTTGCAGTCATCCATCCTGCGTGCGTTGCGCCCGGACGGCCGCGGTGTGACCGTGGTGGGCGACGACGCGCAATCGATCTACGCATTTCGCGCGGCGACGGTACGCAACATCCTCGATTTTCCGCGCCACTTCTCGCGGCCGGCGCACACAGTGTTGCTGGAGCGCAATTACCGTTCGACGCAACCGATTCTGGATGCCTCGAATGGCGTGATGCGTTTTGCTACGGAGCGCTTTGCCAAGACGTTGTGGACGGACCGCGCATCGACGCACCGGCCGCGCTTGATTTCAGTTCGCGACGAAGCCGAGCAGGCGCGTTGCGTGGCCGAGCAGGTGCTGCATCACCGTGAAGGCGGGCTGACGCTGAAATCGCAGGCGGTGCTGTTTCGCACCGCGAGCCACAGCGCGCCGCTGGAGATCGAACTCACGCGCCGCAACATCCCGTTCGTGAAATACGGCGGCCTCAAGTTTCTGGAGGCGGCACATGTGAAGGATGTGCTGTCGGTACTGCGCTGGGCCGAGAACCCGCGCAACCGCATTGCCGGGTTTCGCGTGATCCAGTTGCTGCCAGGTGCAGGCCCCGCCACGGCGGCACGCGTGCTCGACGCCATGGCGGAAGCGGCGGACCCGATTGCCGCGCTGCTCGCCTACGAGCCACCGGCGCGGCTGGCCGGCGACTGGTCTACGCTGATGGCGCTCATGCAAACCCTGCGCGTACCCAAAGACAGCCTGGAATGGGCTGGCGAACTCGAAGCCGTAGGCGCTTGGTACTCGCCGCACATGGAGCGCCTGCACGACGACGCGGCCGTGCGCCAGGGCGATCTCGACCAGCTCGCCCGCATGGCCGCAACGTACGCCACCCGGGAGCGCTTCCTGACCGAGATGACGCTCGACCCGCCCGAGTTGACCAGCGATGAATCGGGCGACCCCTACCGCGACGAGGACTACCTGATCCTCTCGACGATCCATTCATCGAAAGGTCAGGAATGGAAGGCGGTGTATGTGCTGAATGCCGTGGACGGCTGCATGCCGGCCGATCTGGGCGCCGGCTCGCACGAAGAACTGGAAGAAGAACGCCGGCTGCTCTACGTGGCGATGACCCGTGCGCGTGAGCACCTCGACATCCTGGTGCCCCAGCGTTTCTACGTCACCCAGCAAACACCCAATGGCGATCGGCACATCTACGCGTCGCGCACGCGCTTCATTCCGCCTGCGCTGCTGCCGCTGTTCGAGGCATGCGCGTGGCCGGAACCGGAGCCCGGCGCGGACCCCGCAGCCGAAGCGCGTGCCGCGGCCAAGGTCGACCTGAGCAAGAAGATGCGCGGCTACTGGAAAAAGTAGTCAGCCTGGTCGCCAAAGCGGGCGTTCAATGCACTTCCATCTCGGGCCGCTTGACGACGTGCGTTGACTCGAAGCGCGAGAGCTGCGCGAAGATCCATGCGGCCGCGCAGGTCATGACGCCCACGCAGACAAACGTCTTGTGGAACGCCGCGAGCGTGTCGCGCCCTTCCGGTCCGGCGGTGAAGTCGGTAAAGCCCGTCAGCAAGGCGCCGGCTGCGGCCACGCCCAAGCTCATCGACAGCATCATCACCATCGACAGCATGCTGTTGCCCGCGCTGGCCAGGGGGCCCGTCAGGTCCTTGAGCGTGAGCGTGTTCATGGCCGTGAACTGCATCGAGTTGAACGTGCCGAAGATCGCCAGTTGCACGATGCGCAGCCACACCGGCACGTTGGGCGTCATCACGGCAAAGCTGGCCATCATCAGGCCGACCATGACCGTGTTGACGGACAGCATGCGGCGATAGCCGTAGCGCTTGATGGCCCACGTGCCCAAAGGCTTGGCGGCCATGCCGGCGGCAGCCACCGGCACCATCATCAAGCCGGCCTGCAGTGGCGTGTACCCCAGGCTCACCTGCAGCAGCAGCGGAATGAGGAACGGCATCCCGCCGCTGCCGATGCGTGCAAACAGGTTGCCGAGCACACCAATGGAAAAGCTCGGAATGCCAAACAGCGTGCGCGGAAACAGCGGCCCGGCCACGCGCCCCGCATGCAGCCAGTAAGCCGTGAGCGCCGCCAGACCAAAAATCAGCAGCACCAGCACCGTCGCGTGCTGGAAGCCCAGTTCGGACAGCCCGTCGAGCGAGAACGACACCGCCGCCATGCCGAAGGCCAGCATCAGATAGCCCGACCAGTCGAAGCGGCTGTCGTCTTCCGCGTGCACATCGGGCATCACCTTGAGCGTGACGAGCGCGCCGATCACCCCCACGGGAATGTTGATCAGGAAGATCCAGTGCCACGACACGGCCTCCACCAGCCAGCCCCCCAGCGTCGGGCCGATCAGCGGGCCGATCAGCCCCGGGATGGTGACGAAACTCATGGCCGGCAGGAACTGCTCGCGCGGCACCACGCGCAGCACCGTCAACCGTCCCACGGGCATCAGCAGCGCGCCGCCCACCCCTTGCACCACGCGTGAGGCAATCAGCATGGTCAGGCTGCGCGATTCCGCGCACAGCAAGGAACCGATCGTGAACAGGAAGATGGCGGCGAAGAACATCTTTCGCGTGCCGAAGCGGTCGGCCAGCCATCCGGACGCAGGCATCAGCATGGCGGTCGTCAACGTGTAGGCGATGATGACCGACTGCATCTTCAGCGGGCTTTCCGACAGGCTGCGTGCCATGGCCGGCAACGCGGTGTTGACGATCGTTGAATCGAGGGTCTGCATGAACAGACCCATCGCCACCAGCCAGAGCAGCGGTTTCAAGGAGGGGTCGACGGAGGCGGAGGGCGTGGTGGGCATGAGGCGGGGCAGAAGCGGCAGGATGCGACGCAGCCGTCATTGTGGCGTGCCTCGCCTGTGCCCGCAAACCGTGTACCCAACGCGCAGGATTGTGTAATGTGCCGCCATACCGCCCCTACAACCGACAAGGGCACTGCGCTCTGCCTATACTGGAGCGCTAATCCGAGTCACCTCGTGCCCTCGCTCCCGCCATGACCACCCGTACTGAACGCGACACCTTTGGCCCCATTGAAGTCCCTGCAGACCACCTGTGGGGCGCACAAACGCAACGCTCGCTGCAGAACTTCGACATTGCCGGCGACCGCATGCCCCGCGAGCTGATCGACGCGCTCGCCCGCATCAAACGTGCCAGCGCCGTCGTCAACCATCGTCTCGGGCTGCTCTCCGCAGACAAGGCCAACGCCATCGTGGGCGCCGCCGATGAAGTCATCGCCGGCAAGCACCCGAATGAATTTCCGCTGGTGGTCTGGCAAACGGGCTCGGGCACGCAGACCAACATGAACATGAACGAGGTGCTCGCCAACCGCGCCAGCGAGCTGCTCGGCGGGAAACGCGGAGAAGCACGCCTCGTGCATCCGAACGATGACGTGAACCGCAGCCAGTCGTCCAACGATGTCTTCCCCACGGCGATGCACGTGGCGGCCGTGACGGCCATCACTCGGCACCTGCTGCCCTCGCTTCGAACGCTGCGGGAGACCCTCGCCAAGAAAGCTGCGGATTTCAACGACATCATCAAGATCGGCCGCACGCATCTGCAGGACGCCACGCCGCTCACGCTGGGCCAGGAGTTCTCCGGCTACGTTGCCCAGTTGCAGCACAACGAAACGCATCTGAACGCCGCCCTGCCGCACCTGTGCGAACTCGCGCTGGGTGGCACGGCGGTCGGCACCGGCCTCAACGCACCGGCCGGTTACGCCGAACAGGTGGCCGAAGAGCTGGCGCAATTGACCGGCTTGCCCTTCATCACCTCGCCGAACAAGTTCGAGACCATGGCATCGGCCGATGGGCTGGTGCATGCGCACGGCGCGCTGAAAACGCTGGCGGCCAGCCTGACCAAGATCGCCAACGACATCCGCTGGCTGGCCAGCGGCCCGCGCAGCGGGCTGGGCGAAATTTCCATCCCCGAGAACGAGCCCGGCTCGTCGATCATGCCCGGCAAGGTGAACCCCACGCAGAGCGAAGCGGTGACGATGCTGTGCGCGCAGGTGTTCGGCAACGACGTCGCCGTGAACGTGGGCGGCGCGTCGGGCAACTTCGAGCTGAATGTATTCCGTCCGATGATCGCGTACAACTTCCTGCACAGCGTGCGCCTGCTGGCCGACGGCATGCGCAGCTTCAACGATCACTGCGCCGTGGGCATCGAACCCAACCGCGACCGCATCGACGAGCTGGTGCAGCGCTCCCTGATGCTGGTGACGGCCCTCAACCCGCATATCGGCTACGACAAATCGGCGCAGATCGCCAAGAAGGCGCACAAGGAAGGCACCAGCCTGCGCGAGGCCGCCCTGACGCTGGGCTATGTCACGCCCGAGCAGTTCGATGCCTGGGTGCGGCCGGAGAACATGGTCGGCGCTAAATGATTTGTCATCGGGCCGCGGCTTGCAGGGCGCGGCCTGTCCTTTTTCTTTTTTCCTTTTCCAACGCCCGTTTCAAGCGCGCCGGCCCGCCCGGCGCCCTTTGCGCATGAAGCCCGCTCCCATTCCGAAGAACGAACCCGAACGTCTTGCCTCGCTGCAAGACATGCTGTTGCTCTCCACACCCGACGAGGAGTTGTTCGACCGCGTCACGCGCACGACCAAGCGCGTGTTCGACGCCCCGATCGTGCTCGTGACGCTCATCGACGCCCAGCGTCAATGGTTCAAATCCTGCATCGGTTTGGACGTGCGCGAGACCGGACGCGACATCTCGTTCTGCGGCCATGCAGTGGCCGAAGACCAGATGCTCGTCATTCCCGACACCCAGGCCGACCCGCGCTTTTCCGACAACCCGCTGGTGACCGGCGCGCCGCATATCCGCTTCTATGCGGGGCGCCCGGTCAGGAACCTGGCTGGCTACCCCGTCGGCACGCTCTGCGTGATCGACCAGAAGCCACGGCCGTTTGAACAGGCCGAGCGCGAGTTGCTTGATGATCTGGCCAGTTGGGTCGAATCTGGATTTCGCGAGCGCGAACTCAGTGAAACGCAGCGCTCCATCCTGACCGAGCTGCAGGTTGCGCGTCACGAAAGCCTGACCGATCCGATGCTGGGCATCTGGAACCGGCGCGCTGCGATGGAGCTGCTCACGCGCGAATGCGGCCACGCGATGCGCTACGGGCAGCCGCTTTCATTGCTGGTGGTGGACGTTGACCACTTCAAGCGCGTGAACGATACGTACGGCCACCCCGCAGGCGATGCAGTCCTGGTTGAGATCGCACGCAAGCTGCGCGTGAATGCGCGTCCCGTCGATGCGGTCGGCCGCTATGGCGGCGAGGAATTCCTGGTGCTGCTGCCTGACACGACCACAACGCAGGCCACCGGCATTGCGGAACGACTGCGCAGCGCGGTGGAGTCCTTGGAGATCGCCACCCCGGAGGCCGACATCCGCTGCACCATCAGCGTGGGCCTGGCAAGCTGCGAGCAGGGGCAGAACCCATGCACGCCCACCGACCTCATCATGCGCGCCGATGCTGCTCTGCTGGCCGCCAAACGGCTGGGGCGCAATCGCGTGATATTCGACGGCCAGCCGGTGTAGATCAGTTTGACGCAGGCTCCGCGCCGCGGCGGGCGACGCGCACATCCACCCGCTGCGGCGCCAACGCCTGCTCGAACACCGCGCGCGCGGCATGCGTCGTGCCGGTACCGCACATGAAGGCATCGATGGCTGCAAAGCCGTGCTCGGGCCAGGTGTGGATGGAAAGATGCGATTCAGCGAGCAGCAGCACGCCTGTGACGCCGCCCTGCTCACCCGCGGGCAACCCTGCGCGCACAGAATCAAAGCGATGCAGATGCGCATGCAGGATGGTGGCGCCGAGCGCGCTTGCGGCATCGCGTAGCGCCTTTTCCAGTGCAGCCGCGTCGCGCAGCAGCGCTGGCGCCACGCCGTAAAGATCGAGCAGAAGGTGCTCGCCCACGGCGCCTGGCGCCTCCTCCACCGACAGCGCTGCGTCGGTGCGCGTCACTTGTGGCCCCCGCTGAAGCCGCCGCCATAACCGCTACCGCCGGAAGAGCCGCCCCAATAATACGATCCGCCCGTGCTGCTGCCGTAAGACGGCGTACGCGGCGCGGCAAAGCCGGCCTTCCAGTCCATATAGGTCGCACCAATCACCACCGCCACGGCGTAGAGAACGAACCAGTTCTTCATTCTCCACCCCCGATCTTGGCCACCAGCCACGCAGGCACCAGCAACAGCAACGCCGCAAAGAACGTGATACCGAATACCGAGCCCGGCGCCATGAAGAACGGTACGAGGTTCAGCAGGCCGAGCAGCACGCACGCGACCACCGCCACCGTCATGTAATTCGACGACGAAGCCTTGGCCGGCTCAGCCACCACCTTGCCGAACCACGCCTTGATCTGCGCGGCGCTGACCGGCGTGCTCTTGGACCACGTCAACTCATGCGCATCGCTCTCCGCTGCCAGGCTGTCCTGGCCCGCGGTGTATTCGACAACGCGCGTCTGGTCGCCCGATTGGACACGCCAATTGAAGGCGCCGGCGGCATAGGTCACGCGCGCGGTGTAATCCTCGTCGCGAGCGTAGACCTTGCCGTCGAGCACCGCGGTACGGCTGTCGCTCCGGGTGGGCCAGCGGTCGAGCACGTTCGCGCGGAACCAACCGTCGTCCGTTTCCACCATCCAGCTGAAACCGCGCTTGGGGGTGTACAGCAGATATTCAAACCATTCGCCGCCGCCGTCGACCACCGCGCGGCGCATCACGCCGATCACCTGCCATTGCAGGCCATCGATGAGCGCCTTGTCGCCCAGCTCCAGCGTGGTGGCTACCTGCGGGACCGAGCGTGCGCGCGCGATGACGTCGCCGCGCGGCGTGGCCGCATCGATGGCCGCGCCGCAGCCGGGGCACAGTACATGGCCCGTCACGCCGGGGCTGAACGGGATCGACGTACCGCACTGCGGGCAGTCGAGATTCGTGAGCTTGCCCGGGACGCGGCCTGCGGTCTCCTTGATCTCGGCGTCGGTGCGCAGAAGCTGGCACTTGAGCACGTCGAGCGTGGTCGCTTCACCCACGTAAAGCGTCGGTGCTGTACCGTCGGAGTAGTCCAGCGTGATGAAAGCGCCTTCGCGGCGGCCGTCGGCTACGCGCGCATGCCAGCCCTCGCCAACGCGAAACGGCAATTCGCCCTGACCGCCAGTGCAATCGGCTTCGCGCACGTCGGACAGCGTGAATTGCGTGCCCTCGGCGTCGTACAGTTGCCCCGGGCGCAGCGCCTCGAATGCGACCGCATTGGCCGGCGTGCCGCGTGCGAACGTCATGGTCACCTGCCCGGATGCTTCGGCCAGCCAGCCGTCGGTGCCGTCGTCGAACAGCACGTACCACTCGTTCCAGAAGCCCGCGTCATAGCGCAACTGGATGCGGCCAACCACGGTGAACGCCTTGTTCTTGTAGCGCCCGGTGGTGCCGATCTGCACGCGCGCGTAGTCCTCGAGCACGGCAGACATCTTGCCGATGTCGGAAAGCGTCTCGCCGTCGCGCAGCAACGTGCTCTTGCAGAAGCTGCACACCGCCATGACGGCAGCTGCAGACTTCAGTTCCACCGGCGCGCCACACGCCGGGCAGTTGGCATGAAACATGGTCAGGTCGTTCGATTGCGCGAAAAATGGCGCAGAAAAACGGGCGGCTTGCGGTGCCGCCCGGTCATCCGATCAGCGGGGCCGAGGGTCAGCCTCCGGTCAGCGCCTTCAGCACGGCAGCCTTGCCGGCATCAAAGTCCGCTTGCGTGATGAGGCCCTTGTCGAGCAGTTCCTTGAGCTTGGCCAGGCGTGCCGAGGGGTCGTCAGTTGCCGGAGCAGCTGGGACGGCGGCGGCAGATTGCGCTGCAGGAGCTGCCGCACCGCCAGGGTTGCCCTGCACAGCGGTACGCAGGCTGTCGGCCATCGCCTGGCCCATTGCCAGCCCTGCCGCCAAACCCGCACCCGTACCGGCGATGCCGCCTTCGTTGCGTGCCGCCAGCGGCAGCGATTCGGCCGTCTGATATTGCGTGAAGCGCTGCATGTCGCCGGTCATGTCCATGCTGATGCGGCGATCCAGTGCGGCCTGCAGTTCGTCCGGCAGCGTGACGCTGGACACCTGGAAGCTGTCGAGCGCCAGACCGTACTGCGTGAACTGCGGCAGCAGCGCCTCGCGCACCTTGTTCGACATCAGCATCTGGTTGGCGGCCAAGTCCAGGAACGGCACGCCGGATTCGCCAAACGCGGTCGCCATCGCGCCCATGATGACGGGGCCCAGCTGTGCCTCGACGTCATCCACGGTGTAGATGTCGCGCGTGCCGCTCACCTGCTGGTAGAACAGCTTCGGGTCGGCCACGTGGTAGGCGTACACGCCAAAGGCGCGCAGACGGATCATGCCGAAATCCTTGTCGCGCACCGTCACGGGCTGCGGCGTGCCCCAGCGGCGGCCGAGTTGCTGGCGCGTGCTGAAGTAGTAGACGTCGGACTTGAAGGGGGACTCGAACAGCTTGTCCCAGTTCTTCAGGTACGTGAGAACGGGCAGCGTCTGCGTGGTCAGCTTGAAGGTGCCGGCGCTGAACACGTCGGCGATCTGGCCTTCGTTGACGAACATCGCCATCTGCGAGTCGCGCACGACCAGGGTGCCGCCGTTCTGGATTTCCATGTCCTGCATTGGATAGCGCCAGGCGAGCACGCCGTCCTCGCTCTCCGTCCATTGCAGGATGTCGATGAACTGCTTTTTGATGAAACTGGACAGGCTCACAGCAAACTCCTTCGCGATGATTCGCGGGGCAGGAACAATCAGGACAAAGGTCAGGACAGGCACGCCGCGTTGATCACGCCAACGGCCAGCGCGCTCACGCCAAACAGCATACCGGCGGCGATGTTGTTGTGCTCGATCTGCAGGCGGTAATCCGGCATCAGCCGCGTGAGCACCAGGAAGACGATCAGTTGCACCACCGACGCCATCACCGCCCAGAACAGGAACGGCACCAGGCCATCGGCATGCGTGATGCTCGACGCGATGGTCAGCACGAACCCTAGCAGCGCCCCGGCCAGCGACAGCGCCGCCGCGATATTGCCTTCGCGGATCAGCTTGAACTCGTCATACGGCGTCAGGCGCAGGTAGACGAAGAAGAAACCGGAAAACACCACGGCGCCCGCCAGCAGGTGCGAGGCATAGGCGATCACGGAAGCGGTCATGTCAGGCATGGGAAGGGGCCGTGCAGTACATAGGTGGCGCCACTATAGCGGCTGATTCGCCGCTTGCGTACCCCCCGATGCAGCCATGCAGCAGCCGACTCGCAGGCTGGGAAAAAAGGCGGCACAATCGCGCTCGCCTCGGCATCCGCCGTTTGTTAACGACCGTTCATTTTCCACCTTCGCAGCATGTCGACGCCGCAGCCTGACGCCACATACGAACCCACGCAGCCTGCCGGCCGCAGCAATGCCCTGCTGGTCCTCGCCGTTTTCGTGGTGGCCTCGTGCGGGCTCGCGTACGAATTGATTGCCGGGGCATTGGCTTCGTATCTGCTGGGCGATTCCATCCTGCAGTTCTCTTCCATCATCGGCGCCTATCTGTTTGCCATGGGCATCGGCTCATGGCTCTCGCGCTACGTGGCGGACGACGCGCTGCTCGCCCGCTTTGTCGATCTGGAATTGCTGGTCGGCCTGTTTGGCGGCGTGTCGGCCGCTGCGCTGTTTGCGTTGTTTGCTCTGGAATCGGCGCCGTTCCGGCTGGTGCTGTACGCGCTGGTCACGGTGATCGGCGTGCTGGTCGGCATGGAGATCCCGCTGGTGATGCGCATGCTGCATCGGCGGCAGGCCAAGTTTTCCGATCTCGTCAGCCGCGTGCTGACGTTCGACTACCTCGGCGCGCTGGCGGTGTCGCTGCTGTTTCCGCTGGTGCTGGCGCCGCGCCTCGGGCTGGTGCGCACCGGTTTCCTGTTCGGACTGTTCAATACTGCGATTGCGGTCTGGACGCTCTGGCACTTCCGCGCCGAGCTGGCGCTCACGGCCCGCATGCGTACGGCGATGGCGTGGCGCGCAGGCGCAGTGGCAGCGGCATTGCTGGCGGGCTTTGGCGCATCGGACAAGCTTACGCATTGGTCGGAACGCGCGCTCTTTGGGGACGAGATCATCCATGCGATTTCCTCGCCGTATCAACGGCTGGTGGTGACGCGCTGGAAAGACGACCTGCGCCTGTATATCAATGGCAATCTGCAGTTTTCCTCGCGCGACGAATATCGCTATCACGAGGCGCTGGTACTGCCTGCGCTGGAATCGGTGCGCGGTGCGCGGCGCGTGCTGGTGCTGGGCGGCGGCGACGGCCTCGCGCTGCGGCAGATCCTGAAGTACCCGCAGGTGGAGCACGTCACGCTGGTCGACCTGGACCCGCGCATGACGAACCTGTTCTCGCACGCCGAGGCACTGGTCGCGCTTAACCAGCATGCGTTCAGCGACCCACGCGTGACAGTGGTCAACGCCGATGCGGCGCAATGGATGCAAACCGCCACCGACATGTTCGACGTGGCCATCGTCGATTTTCCGGACCCGTCCAACTTCAGCATCGGCAAACTGTATTCGGTGCCGTTCTACCGGCTGCTGTCGCGCCATGTGGCGGATACGGGCCTGGTTGTCATTCAAGCCACGTCGCCCTATTTCGCGCCGCGTTCGTACTGGTGCGTGGATGCGACGCTGAAGGAAGCCGGTTACCGCACGTGGCCGTACCACGCGCTGGTGCCATCCTTTGGCGAATGGGGCTTCATCCTGGCCGCACCGGGCCGCGCGGATTTCAAACCGCCTACGTCGTACCGCGTGCCGACGCGCTTCCTGGACGCCGACACCACGCACCAGATGTTCAGCTTCGCGCCCGACATGCCGCGCCCGCAGGTGGAACCGAACCGGCTGAACAACCAATCGCTGGTGCGGTATTTCGAAGAAGACTGGCACGGCGTGCTGCGCTGATGGCAACGCGACGCAGCTTTCTTGTGGGTGCAGCCGCTGCCGGTGTAGCCGCGGCGGGTGCCGCTTCGTGGGGGAGCTTTCGCGCCTTTACTGAAATCACGCCCAACGTGCGCATGCCCGGTCAGGCTGCGGGCCATCGGCTGCGCGACCTGCGCGCGCTGCCGCGACCATCGGAAACGCGGCGCGTGGGCGTTGCCATTTGCGGCAGCGGCGTCGGCGGGTTGAGCTGTGCGTGGCGGCTCGCAAAAAGCGGGCGGCACGACATTGTGGTCGTAGAAGGCCCGGAGCGCTATGGCAATGCGGCTGGCGGCGCCTTCGGTACGCAGCGCTTCCCGACCGGTGCGCATTACCTGCCGCTGCCGTCGATGGAATCGACGCATGTCCGCGAGATGCTGGCCGATTTTGGCGTGATCGAGCGCAACCCATTTGCGCTGCGCCCGACGTACGACGAACGCGTGCTCGTTCATGCGCCTGATGAACGCCTGTGGCTCGGAAATCGCTGGCAAGACGGCTTCGTGCCGCACGAGGGCATTTCCGAGGCGGAACGTGCCGAGCACACACGGTTCTTCGCTCAAATCGACCGGCTGCGCCAGACCACCGGCGCCGACGGCCGCCGCGTCTTTGCCGTGCCGACGGCGCTCTCGTCCGCAGACCCAGCGTGGCGCGCGCTCGATGCACTCACCTTCCGCGACTGGCTGCACCGCGAGGGCTACCGCGCCGCCACGCTGCACTGGTATGCCGACTACTGTTGCCGCGACGATTACGGCGCCACGGCGGATCATGTTTCCGCCTGGGCCGGCATCGCCTATTTCGCCAGCCGCGGCGGCATGGCAAGCAATGCGGAACAAGGCACCGTGCTCACCTGGGCCGAAGGGCTGGACTGGATGGCCAAGCGGCTGTTCGAAGCCGCCGGATTGGACGAACCGGGCCGTTTGCTGCCGGGCAGCGCCGCGCGCATCGGCACGACAAACGAGGCCGGCGCACGTGTCTTTGCCGATGTGCTGCAAGCGGATGGCCGCGTCGTGCGCCTGCTAGCCGATCACGTGGTCAGCGCGATGCCGCTGCACGTGGCCAAACACATCGTCGACGGCTTTGACGTGCCCGCCGCCGAGTTGCCCGAAACCGCACCGTGGCTGCTCGCCAACCTGCTCATCGACGGTTTTCCGCCCGAACACGACGACACGCCGCTGGCGTGGGACAACGTGGTCTATCGCGGCACGGGCCTGGGTTATGTGGTCGCCAATCACCAGGACATTCGCGTCGGGCCGCCCGCGCAGAGCGTGTTCACGGCCTACGTGGCGCTGTCGGACATGACAACCAAGGCGGCGCGTGAATGGCTGCTGAAGGCATCGCCGCAAGCACTGCTCGATCGCGCGCTGGCCGATCTCGATACGGTGTACGGCATCCGGCTGCGCACACAGATCCGCCGGGCCGACCTGACGCTGCGCGGCCATGCGATGGCGATTCCCACACCGGGCTTTCTCTCCAGACCCGGCATTGCGCGCCTGCGTGAAAGCGCCGGGCCGATCCACTACGCGCATGCAGACCTGTCCGGCTATTCCGTCTTTGAAGAAGCGGCGTGGTGGGGCGATCGGGCGGCGCGGCGCATTCTGGGCAACTGATTGCCCGCGCCGCCGCAGGGCATCTAACGCAACCGTTCGACCTCGGCCATCAGTTCCCACGTGGCTGGGTCGATATCGCTGCGCTCGAGTGCCAGTGACAGGTATGCGCCGATCATGTCGACAAACCCGCGCGCAAAGGCGGGCGGATATGCGGTGCCCGTGTACAGCATCAGTTGCTGCCGCAACAGGCGCGGCCGATGCTGTCCGAACTCGCGCACATAGGCCTGCGTTCGGCAGAGGAAGGCGCGCGCTTCCAGCGCACCGTCAAGGTAGACACGGCGTTTGGTGAGTGTCATTGGCGGCCTCCGGTTCGCAACGGAACGGGGCGCAGCCAAGGTGGCGAAGGAAAAGACGCGGGGCGACGCCCGCCGAACACAACAGTCATGGAGCCTCCTACGGATAGCAAAAGGCCCGACTAATCGCTGCTAAACGAGGGTGGCGGGCCCGACGACAGGGTTAGCAGACCGGCCCGTAGGACGCCGGCGACCCGAAGGTCCCCTGCCCGGCCCGCCGTGGTACAAGCGTGCGCGAGCACGGACGTAAAAAAGCCGCACGAGGCGGCCGTCCGGCCATACGGTAAGAATAGGCTGCTAAACCCAGCTGCCGTTGGTGCGGCAGCGCCGTGAATTATAGCGGCGGCACCGGCGCAGCCCACATGCGAAATTGCAGCATTTCGTGAGCGCGCCGTACCGCCAATCCCGCCGTCCTGCGTGCGCTTACCCCTGACGCGACCACAGCGTGCGGCCGAAGAACGTCAGCGCGCGGTCCCACGCATGTTCGGCCCACACCGGGTCGTATTGCGTGATGGCGATGCGGTTCTCGCCCACGGCCGTTTCATTGGCGAAGGCGTGATGCGCGAGATAGCGGTGGAAGTCGACATCGACGCCGGCATCGACGAGCTTCTTCTCCAGCGCATCGACGCCCTCGATCTTGAAGGCGGTGTCCTGCGTGCCCCAGTGGCCCTGCACCGGCACCTTGATCTTCGAGGCGTCGATGTATTCCAGCGGAGGGTAGCCGTACCAGACCACGCCGGCATCCGCTTCCGGCACGTTGCTCAGCGTCAGGAGCGTCAGCGCGCCGCCCATGCAGTAACCCGTCACGCCCACGCGGGCGCAGGTCTGCTTGAGGTATTGCACGGCGCCGCGCACATCCTGCGTGGCCGCGTCGCCAAAGTTGAGGTTGGTCATCAGGTGGTGCGCTTCCTCTTCTTCCACCGTCATGGTGCCGCGATAGAGATCGGGCACCAGCGCCACGTAGCCCGCGCGCGCGAGGCGATCGGCCACGCCGCGAATCTGGTCATTCAGGCCCCACCACTCCTGGATGACGACAATGCCCGGGGCGCCCTCTGCCTTGGCCGGCTTGGCCAGATAGCCCTGGAGTTCCTGCCCATCCGGGCGTTTGAACGTAATCATGGATCCTTGCGATGCGGTCATGCGATGGCTCCTCTGCCTGGAACGAAAACGCACAGCATAGTCCTGCCAGATGAAATTTGCAGGCGGCGCGTCGGCGGGGAACGGGCTGCGTGCGCCTTAGCCCTGCCGATACCCCTCCATCAGGGAGCCGATACGCGGCACAAAGTCTCTATCATGGCGGCACGTTCATACCCTGATTGCCTCCCATGATCAAAACCCTCGGCCTCATCGCCTACCTGCTGGTGCTGCTGATCCACGTCTACATCGTCGTACTCGAGATGGTGCTGTGGAAGACGCGCGGCCCCAAGGTATTCCGCATCACGCCGGAAAAAGCCGCCGAAACCGCCGCCATGGCGTCCAACCAGGGGCTGTACAACGGCTTTCTGGTAGCCGCACTGGTCATTGGGCTGATCGCACCAGACCCCGCCATCAACGCCGCGTTTGCGCTGTTCAGTCTGATCTGCGTGGCGGTGGCCGGCATCTGGGGCGCCGTCACGGTCAACAAACGAATTTTCTTTGTGCAGACGGTGCCGGCCGCGACTGCGTTGGCGCTGGGGTGGTTCGCCTGAAGGCAATGGGTGCCGCGGCGGCGGCAATCCTTGTCTGCCCCGGCGCCGCGCACTAGCTTGAAAGGAGTCAGGAGCGCGTTCGACTGGATGCGCTCTCGCCGACCGGGACCTCGCACATGCCGCCTGCATACCGCCGAATGATCCGAATGCTGGGCAGGGCGTCACTGCTGGCAACCGTGCTGTGTGGTTCCTCCATCTCCGCTCAAGTGAGGCACGCCATGACGCTCGCCTTGACCTCTCCGGCCTTTGCCGCTGGCGGCGAAATCCCCAGCCGCCTGACATGTGAAGGCGCGGACACATCGCCGCCGCTCGCGTGGACCGGCGCTCCGGCAGGCACACGCAGCCTGGCGCTGATCGTCGATGACCCCGACGCGCCCGACCCCGCGGCCCCCAAGATGACGTGGGTCCACTGGGTGCTCTACAACATCCCGCCCGGCACCACTTCGCTGGCAGAAGATGCATCACGCAAGGGACTGCCTCCGGGTGCTCGCCCCGGCAACAACGACTGGCAGCGCACCGCTTACGGCGGCCCCTGCCCGCCCATTGGGCGTCATCGCTACTATCACAAGCTTTACGCGCTGAACGTGGAACTACCGGAGCTTGGCGCACCCACCAAGGCCGAACTGGAGCGCGCCATGCGTGGCCACGTGCTGGCTGAAGCCGAGCTCGTCGGTACCTACCAGAAACACAAACCCTAAGCCGGTACGTCAGGAAGTCAGGCGACCTAGTGTCAAGGCTTGGCAACCGCGCCCTTGCGGAACACCGCATACGGCACGCCCCGCTCCGGGTGTGCCGTCGTCTCGTTGATGAAGCGCTCGACATCGGGCACATCGCGCAACGCGGTCATGAATGGCGTCAATGCATAGCCCGGCGCCAAGCAGCCCTGCACCAACACCCAGCGCTGCCATATCGTCAGCCACAGCGTGGTGTTCTGCTTCCACCCCGGCACGTGAATGGACATCCATTGCAGACGCCGCTTGGCCGTCTCGGCAATTTCGTCGTCGTAAGAGAACGCGTTGGGCAGGCGGCACCGGCCTTCGACCCAGCAATGGTTGCCGTGCTCGATGCGGTGGTGTGAGTCGCGCTTCCATTCGGCTTCGGTGATGCGCGGGCCGGCAGGCTCAGGGCAGTTGGCGACGCCGGAGGAAATCTGGAAGAACGGATCGTGACCGCGGTTTTGCAGGTCGTCTTCCGCGTGCGCCGCACACGCCAGCAACAGCATCGCCAGAGCAAGGCGCAAATCGATCGTCATGGCGGCCTCCTTGGCGGACCGGGCGCAATCGGCTGCTGGCAAGCATAGGCGTTGCGCGGCTCAGCGGCCAGGGATCAGCTCAGCGGAATCTCGAAAATCCACTTCAGCGTCCAGCGGTCTGAGGCGCGTGTCAGGCCGCGGCCGATGCCAAAGTTGAAGACGAACGGCTTGCGGTCCACGTCGAACGCCAGGAACACCGTGTGCTGTTGTTCATGCAAAGGCGCGATGTGGTTGATGGGGCCAAGCCCGGCGTAATACTCCGTGCCGGCGCGCACCCCTGTCGCAACCGTCCGTGCAATCTTGAAACTGGGCGCGGCCTCCGGCACGCCGCTGCGCCCGTCCCCCGAGAGATTCCAATCGAGCACCGGGTTGACTGCCCAAAGCCAGCGGTCGTTCTGATACCCATAGATGGGTCGCAGTTCTGCCGCGTTCTGGGATGCCTCAAAGCGGCCTGCCACGTGGGCAAGTTCGACATTGATGCCTGCAAAGTTCCCTACGCCATCAACCGGGCGCACGGGCATCCATTTCACCCGCACCTTCGGGCCTGTCACGTAGAACGTGTTCTCGCGCGTGAGCGTGGTCGGCACATAGAGCCCCAGCTCCAGCGAGGGCGTCAGGCCATACGAGAACTCCGCCGTGGCACGCCAGCCGTGCGGTGTCGTGACTTCGCCTGGATAGCTTGGCGTGCCGATGCCGCTGGGCGTGGTGTTGACGTGCAGCTCCAGCCCAAACTCGCCCGGCGCGTTGATGTCACCGGTATAGACCTGGATCTCATCGGGCAGCACCGCAAGCGCCGGCAGCGCCAGTGCCGAAAA
>OBNJ01000116.1_pt1 | contig 29318 bp, 20 predicted proteins | sample 1670171 | NCBI WGS metagenome assembly OBNJ01 (sample SAMEA104232305, study PRJEB22302) | sediment metagenome | biome: forest; feature: aquifer; material: sediment | place: USA | collected 2011-08-07 | depth 0.01 m
GCGAGGCGTTCGTGGTTGAAGTTGCGCATCACCAGCTCGAAACCGCGGTTTTCCGCGCCGAGCAGGTTGCCGACCGGCACGCGGCAGTTGTCGAAATGCAGTTGCGCCGTGTCAGAGCACCACCAGCCCATCTTCTTGAGCGGCGTGCGCGACAGCCCAGGCGTATCGCCCTCCACCAGCAGCACGGAGATGCCGCCCGCGCCCGCCTCGCCGGTGCGCACGGCCACGGTGATGTAATCGGCGCGCATGCCGGAGGTGATGAAGATCTTGCTGCCGGAGACGACGTAGTGATCGCCGTCGCGCACCGCGCGTGTGGTGAGGCTGGCGACATCCGAGCCGCCCGAAGGCTCGGTGATGGCAAGCGCGCTGATCTTCTCGCCCGACAGAATCGCCGGCAACACGCGCGCCTTCAGCTCGGCCGATCCGCCCGCCACGATGGGCGGCGCACCGATCGTATGGCTGAACAGCGATGCGAGTAGACCGCCGCTGGCCGCTCGCGTCAGCTCTTCGATCATCGCCAGTTCAAGAAACAGGTCGCCCGGCGTGCCACCGTATTCCTCGGGGAAACCAATGCCGAGCAAGCCAAGGTCGGCCGCTTCGCGATACAGCGCACGCGGAAACGTCTCGGCCTCTTCCCACGCATCGATGTGCGGCAGCACGGCCTTGTCGACAAAGCGGCGCACCGTCTCGCGAAAGGTATCGTGATCGGCATCGAAGCGGGCAGACGGGAGCAAACCTGAAAGCATGATCGCCTCGTCAATCAAGGGTGGTTGACCGGCACGCGCACCGGCATCGTCAGCAGCACCTGCGCCATGCCCTTGCCGAGCGGATCATTGCGCAGCGATGCCATGCCGCCACCGCCCAACGCCTGTTCGCACACGAAATTGAGCGCGTGGATGCCGGGCAAGTCGTACCGCGTCACGCGCCCTTTCACGACGTGCGCGAGGTACGCCGCGACGGCATCTTCCGTCAGTTGCGCGCGCAGCAGCGGCAGGTCTTCGGGCCGACGCGCGATGACGCCGATATTGGAAGTGTCGCCCTTGTCGCCGCTGCGGGCATAGGCGAGTTCGATGAGAGACACCTCGCGCGTCGGGCCGGGAGGCAATGCAAGGGAGCCCTGCGCCGCAGCGGATGGTTCAAGCGCGGCGCCACCCGTTGGCACGGCAATGTCGAAGCCCTCCTCACCCAGCAACGTCACGCGCGCCTGGACGCGTGCCTTGTCGATCAAAAAAGCGTATTGCTTGATGGCCGGCACCACGCTGGGCCGCCCGCCGGCGCCAGTCGTGCCGGGCGCCCACGACGTGCCGGCCGGGGCGATCTCGCGCGCGAACAGGTCCAATGCCTGCTTGTTCGGATGCGTCACCGCCAGCCACATCACCGATTCGAAACGGGGCACGTTCGGCTGATGCGGCCCGAACAGATACGCCGACCCGAGCGTCTCGATATGCGTTGCGCTGTAGTCCGGCAGACCGAGCTGGCGGAACAGGCCGCGCGTGCGCTCCAGAATCGCCTCGGCTGTGTGGCGCGCCTTGCGGTCGGCGTCGATGCCGACAATGGTGAGCTGACCGGTCGCGCGATAGCCATCGGCATACGTTGCGCTCACCTTGTAATCGGGCGTGGGCGCACGACCGCGTGCGCCGCGCACTTCCACGCGATGCTCGCCGGCCAGCGTCATCGTCACGTGCGTGAAGTCGCAAACGACGTCGGGCAACACATAGCGCGCGGGGTCGCCGATTTCGTAGAGCAGTTGTTCGCCCACGGTCGCAGTCGTCACCAGCCCGCCCGTGCCGTCGGGCTTGGTGACGATGAAGCTGCCGTCGGCCCGGCATTCGGCGATCGGGTAGCCGCTGTGCGCCCAGTCGGGCACGGCTTCCCAATCGGTGTGCAGACCGCCCGCACCCTGGCAGCCGCACTCAAGGATGTGCCCGGCGAGGCTGCCGGCGGCGAGCCGATCGTAGTCGTCGGCACGCCACTCGAACGCGTGCATCAAGGCGCCCAGGGTAACCGCGCTATCGACACAGCGGCCAGTGATGACCACCTGCGCGCCGGCATCGAGCGCCGCTTTGATCGGCAACGCACCGAGGTACGCGTTGGCACTCACCACCTTGTCGGGCAATGGGCGTGCGCTCTGTAGTTCGCGCACGCCTTCGCCGCGCAAGGCAGGCAGCAGCGCCATGACATCGTCGCCTTCCACCACGGCAATGCGCACGCTCACGCCCAACTCAGCGGCCAAGGCTTGCAGCGCCGCCGCACATCCGCGTGGGTTCACGCCCCCCGCGTTGGCGATGATGCGGATGTTCTGCGCCAGCGCATCCTTGAGCACCGCGCGCATCGCCACGCTCACAAAGTCGGTGGCGTAACCCAACTCAGCGTTCTTCATGCGCGCGCTGGCCAGCAACGACATGGTCAGCTCGGCCAGGTAATCGAAGACGAGGAAGTCGAGACGGCCGGAGGCCACCAGCTGCAGCGGCCCGGTCACGCTGTCGCCCCAGAAGCCGCTGGCCCCGCCGATGGAAACGGTGTCATTGCGCATGTCAGCGGCCCCTCCAGTTCGGGGCGCGCTTTTCGCGAAAGGCGGCTTGGCCTTCCTGCGCGTCTTCGGTCAACGCAAACAGACCGATCTGGCTTTCGGTAAAGGCCATGGCCTGCTCGAAGCTGAGCGATTCCACGTGCTTGAGCGTGTACAGGCCGCGCCGGATGGCCGACGGCGATTTGTCGACCAGCCGCGCAAGCAATGCATCGACAGCCCCATCAAGCGCTTCGGGCTCGGTGACTTCGTTGACGAGGCCAGCGGCGAGCGCGCGGTCTGCGTTCATCGGTTCGCCCGTCAAGCACAACTCGTTCAGCACGCGGCGTGGCAACTGGTGCTGCAGCACGGCCAGCACCTGGGCGGGAAACACGCCGACCTTCACCTCCGGCAAGCCGAACGTGGCGCTGTGGCTTGCCACCGCCAGATCGCACATCGCCAGCAAACCCATGCCGCCCGCCATGCAAGCGCCATTCACGCGGGCGATGAGCGGCACGGTGCAGCGGCGCGCCTGGCGAAACAGATCCGCCAGGGCTTGGTACGGCTGGGAATAGTCGAAGCGGAAGGACTGTCCGGTCTGCAGATCGGCGCCGGCACAGAAGGCACGCGTGCCGGTGCCGGTCAGCACCACGGCCCGCACGGCGGCGTCACGGCCGGCGTCGACCAGCGCGGCAGTCAGCGCTTCCAGCACGGCGGCGTTGATCGCGTTGCGGCGGTCTTCGCGCTGGATGGTCAGCCACAGCGCTTGGCCGCGCCGCTCGATGAGGAGTTCCGGGTCCGTGCTCACGCGACGCTCGCCTTGAAAGGGAATTCGGTTGGACAGCCTGCCCGGCAATACTAAATCATTTGATTGAAAAAATGGAAGCGTTCGCGTGCTGTGGGTCCTCAACGATTTTCTACAGCGAAGCCGGATCGTCATAACCCCATGATTTATATGACGATCCCACTGCGGCCGTAAGCAATTCGCCAGCCGACGCGTTGACTCGCTCACATTTGAACGATAACAATTCTCATTTACAAAAAACATGTGGCAAAAACTTTCAGGGGAGTGTCACCACGTCATGTCCGCAGCACAGATCGAACGCAAGCGCACCGAACATTCGGTGGTGGGTTATCTGACCGGCGCGATGAGCTTCGCCGTGGTTTCGGCGCCGGCACTGGCCGACACGAAGAAAGACGCCGTGTCCGCCACCCTGCCCGAGCAAACCGTCACCGGCACCAACGGGTTCAAGGCGGATGCGGCCTCGGGCGGCAAATTCACCGCGCCGCTGCTCGATACGCCCAAGTCCGTCACGGTGATCCCCGCAGAGGTATTGCAGGGCACCGGCTCCGTCACACTCACCGAGGCGCTGCGCACGGTGCCGGGCATCGCATTTGGCGCCGGCGAAGGCGGCAACCCCGTCGGTGATCGCCCGTTCATCCGCGGCTACGACGCGCAGGCCAGTACCTTCCTCGACGGGCTGCGCGACATCGGTGCGCAATCGCGCGAAATGTTCAACGTGGAATCGGTGGAAGTCATCAAGGGCCCGTCGGGTGCGTATGAAGGCCGCGGCGCGGCAGGCGGGGCGGTCAACATCCTCACCAAGACGCCCAAGCTTGAGCACTTCACCGAGGGCACGCTGTCGGTCGGCAACGCGGCGTACAAGCGGGCCACGGCCGACGGCAACTACCAGATCGGCGAGCACGCCGCGTTCCGCCTGAACGCGATGGCGCACGACGCCGCCGTTGCCGGCCGTGACGTGACGAGCTTCAGCCGCTGGGGCATCGCGCCGTCCATCGCCGTTGGGCTCGGTACGCCCACGCGCGCCACGCTGTCGTACTACCACCTGCAATCGAACGACACGCCAGACACGGGCATTCCATACAACAACGGCACGTTCAACCGCCGCACCGACGGCCGCCCGCAACTGTTCGGCCCCGGCGACGGCGCGCCCGTGAATGTCGACCGCAACGTCTACTACGGCCTGTCGCGCGACTTCCGCCGCGACCGCGTCGACATGGGCACCTTCACGCTGGAGCACGATGTGTCGAGCGCGCTGAAGCTGCGCAACACCATGCGCATTGCCCGCACGAGCCAGGACACCATCTGGACGCAGCCCGACGACAGCCAGGGCAACATCTATTACGGCATGGTCTGGCGCCGCACCAATTCGCGCTCTTCGGTGGCCAACACCGTCGCCAACCAGACGGAAGCGACCGGCAAGTTCGACACCGGTGGCCTCAAGCACAGCTATGCGGCCGGCCTGGAGTTCTCGCGCGAGCGCAGCAGCAACGACACCTACGCCGTGGCCACCGGCAGCAACCGCTGCCCCAACGGCATCGGCGCGGCGGGCGGCTACAACTGCGCAGATCTCTTCAACCCAAACCCGAACGACCCCTGGGCCGGCGGCATCAGGCTCAACAACAATCCAGCAGAGACGACGGTGCGCACGCAGTCGGCCTACGTATTCGACACGGTCGAGCTGTCGCCACGGTGGCAAGTCAACGGCGGGCTGCGCTTTGATCGCTATTCGGCATCGGCCACCACGTCGGCGAATGCGCAGGGCGTGCGTTCGAGCTTCTCGCGCGACGACAACCTGCTGAACTACCAGCTCGGCCTCGTGTTCAAGCCTGCGCAGAACGGCAGCATCTATCTGGCGTACGGCACATCGTCGACGCCGTCGGGCTCGGTGGCGGGCCAGGGTGCCGATACAAGCGCGCTCACGCCTGACCGCTCCAGCAATCGCGGGGACGTGCTCGCTCCGGAAAAGAACCGCGCCTACGAACTCGGCACCAAGTGGAACGTGCTCGACAGCAAGCTGGCACTGACGGCCGCGATCTTCCGGATCGAGACGACCAACGCCCGCATCGTGCAGCAGGACGGCACCGCCGCCATGGCGGGCAACAAGCGCGTCGATGGCTTCGAGCTGGGCTGGTCGGGCGCGCTGACCAACCGCTGGCAGGTGTTCGGAGGCTACACGTATCTGAAGAGCGAACTGCGCAACAACGGCGGCGCAGGCGCAGCCTTTGGCGGCACCAACGGAACGGCCTTCCCCAACACGCCAAAGAACAGCTTCAGCCTGTGGACGACCTATCAGCCGATGCCGAAGCTCACGCTCGGCGGCGGCGCGTATTACGTCTCGAAGGTGTGGGGCAGCGCCAACCCCGCCAACCCGAAGTGGGTGCCGGCCTACTGGCGCTTTGACGCCATGGCCGCCTACCGCATCGACAAGCACACCACGTTGCAGCTGAATGTGCAGAACGTGTTCGACAAGGTGTACTTCAATCAGGCGTATGCATCGCATTACGCATCGCTGGCACCGGGCCGCACGGCCATCCTGACGCTGGGCATTCGCTACTGATGCCGGCCGACGCTGCAACCGCCGCAGCCGCCGGAGCCACCGCAGCCGATCCTGCGGTGGTCGATGCCATCCACGCCGTGCTCACCGGCCCCGCTGACCGCGCCGCGCGCTGGCTGGCGGCAGCCGCCCGGCGCGGGCACACGGAAGCGCAGGCCATCTTCGGCCAATGGCTGCTCGATGGCCGCGGTGTTGAACGCAACCCGGCCGAAGCGTTGTTCTGGTTCAAGACGGCCGCGCTGTCGGGCCACGCGATGGCCGCCAACATGCTGGGCCGCTGCTATGAGCACGGCTGGGGCGCGCCCGCCTGCGACAAGACCGCCACGCACTGGTACGCCCGCGCCGCCGATGCTGGCCTCGACTGGGGCCAGTACAACTACGCAACACGCCTGCAACTCGGGCGCGGCATCCCGGCGGACCGCGCCCGCGCGTTTGCACTGTTCCAAGCGGCGGCCGCACAAGGGCACGCCAAGTCGATCAACGTGCTGGGGGGCTTCTATGAAGACGGCTGGGAAGTCGAGGCGGACACGGCGATGGCCCTGCGCTGCTACCTGCGCGCCGCAGCGGGCGGCGACTTCCGCGGCCAGTTCAACGCAGCACGCCTGCTCGCCCTCGCGAATCACGCAGACGATGCCCTCGGCTGGATGCAGGCGGTGCCGCGCACCGCCACCCCGACCTTTCTTGCGAAAGCGCATGACTTTCTCGCCGGTCATCCCGATGTGCGTTTGCGCGCGTTGGCCGACGTGCTGAAAACCCCATCGTTATGTTGCTGAAGATTTCCGCCGTGCTCACCAAGGAACAGGTCGCGCAGTGCCGCGCCACGATCGACGCTGCCGAGTGGGTGGACGGCAAGGTCACGGCCGGCGCGCAGTCCGGCCAGGTAAAGCACAACATGCAACTGCCCGAAGGCTCGCTGGCTGCGCGCCAGGTCGGCACCTTGATCCAGGATGCGCTGTCTGCCAATACGCTGTTCTTCTCGGCTGCGTTGCCGCTCAAGGTGTTTCCGCCGCTGTTCAACCGCTACGCGGGCGGCCAGACCTTCGGCAACCACGTCGACAACGCCGTGCGCCATCTGCGCGGCACCGCTTTCCGCATCCGCAGCGACCTCTCCTGCACGCTGTTCCTGACCGAGCCCGAAGACTACGACGGCGGCGAACTCGTGATCGACGACACCTTCGGCGAACACCGCGTCAAGCTTGCCGCTGGCGACATGGTGCTCTACCCCAGCAGCAGCCTGCACCGCGTGACACCGGTTGTGCGCGGTGCGCGCGTTTGCTCGTTCTTCTGGCTGCAGAGCATGGTGCGCAGCGACGCGCATCGCACGCTGCTGTTCCAGATGGACACGGAACTGCAGCGGCTGATGGGGCTGCTGGGGCAGGACGACCCGTCCGTCATTGCGTTGACGGGGACGTATCACAACCTGCTGCGGGAGTGGGCCGACGCCTGAACGGTCGCCTCAGGCGAAGTACGCGCGCATCTCCTCGAGCAAGGCCTCCGGGGCTTCCTCCGGCACGTAGTGCCCGCACGGCACCGTGCCGCCGCTCACGTTGTCCGCCACCGCTTTCCACAACTCCAACGGCTTGAAGCAGCGTTGGATCACGCCATGCTCGCCCCACAGCACACGAAGCGGCACGCTCACGCGCTTGCCGGCATCGCGGTCGGCACGATCGTGTTCGAGGTCGATGGTGGCGGCGGCACGATAGTCCTCGCACATGGCGTGCACGCAGGCGGGTTCGCGCATGGCGGCGGCGTAGGTCGCCATGGCCTCCGGGGCGAACGGTTCGAGGCCCGCATGGCGCAGGCCCATCAGCTTGCCGATGTAGAAATCGGGCGTGGCGTTGATGAGCGTCTCGGGAAACGGCGACGGCTGGATCAGGAAGAACCAATGCCAGTAGGCGGACGCAAACGCCATGTCGGTGTGCTCGTACATTGCCAGCGTGGGGGCGATGTCGAGCAGCATGGCGCGCTCGACGTGGAGGGGATGATCGACACACAGCCGATGCGCCACACGCGCCCCGCGATCATGCGCGCACAGCCGGAAGCGGCCGAAGCCGAGCGCACGCATCACCTCCACCTGGTCCTGCGCCATGGTGCGCTTGCTGTATTCGGCGTGCCGGGCGCTGCCAGCCGGCTTGGACGAGGCGCCATAGCCGCGCAGATCGGTCGCGACGACCGTGTAATCGTGCGCCAATTCGCGCGCCACCTTATGCCAGATCATATGGCTTTGCGGATGGCCATGCAGCAGCAGCAGCGGCGGTCCGCTGCCGCCGATCACCCCCGCGATCTCCACCCCGTTGGCCATCTGGCGGAACGGACGAAAGCCGGGAAACAGCGCGGCATCTGCGGCAGCGGTGGCGGCATCGATGGAAAGCGGCGTGGTCATGCGGGTCTCCGGTGATCGGTCGTGATTGAAGTGATGCGTGGCGAATGCTCCGCATGCTAGCGCAGAGCGGGCACGTGCGTTGCGGAACCGTCCGCTGCCGTTCCCTTCTTTTGGTTTCCCCTGACACGGAGTTCGCCATGACCCCATTGCATGACATGCGCATCGCCATTCTCGTCGACGACCTGTTCGAGCAGGCCGAGCTGGCCAGCCCTAAGCAAGCGCTGGAAGGCGCCGGTGCCACGGTCAGCATCATTGCGCCGAAAGGCCCCAGCGTGACGGGCCTGCACCACGCCACCAAGGGCGACACCTTCAAGGTGAACCTGACGCTGGATCAGGCCAAGGCTGACGACTTCGATGGCCTGGTGCTGCCCGGCGGGGTCTTCAACGCCGACGCACTGCGCGTCGTGCCGGCCGCACAGGCATTCGTGAAAGCGTTCGAGCGCGCGCAAAAGCCCATCGCCGTGATTTGCCACGGGCCGTGGCTGATGGTGTCTGCCGGCCTGGTGCGTGGCCGCACGCTGACGAGCTGGCCGACGCTGCAGGACGACATCCGCAATGCCGGCGGCATGTGGGTGGACCGTGAAGTGGTGACCGACCGCAACTGGGTCAGCAGCCGCAAACCCGATGACCTGCCCGCCTTCAACCGCACCTTCATCGAACTGCTGGCGCAGCACGCCCACGTCTGAGCCCGGTGGGGTGACCGCGCACGGCGGGGTGCGGGATCGTTCCTATAATCGATCAACATGCTCTGCCCCTGTTGTGCCGGTTTGCCAAACCAGGAGACGCCATGCCCGCCGCCAAGCACCTGCCGCCCGTGCTGCAGCACCTGACGCTGCCCGTGATCGGTTCGCCGATGTTCATCGTCAGCTACCCGGAGCTGGTGCTGGCGCAATGCAAGGCCGGCATCGTCGGGGCGTTTCCGGCGCTCAACGCGCGCCCAGCCGAGGTGCTGGACGCGTGGCTCACGCAGATGAACGAGGACCTCGCTGCATACCGCGCCGCGCATCCGGACGCTGTGGTGGGACCGATCGCCGTCAATCAAATCGTGCACCACTCAAACGCGCGGCTGGAGCAGGACGTGGCCACGTGCGTCAAGCACAAGGTGCCGATCTTCATCACGTCGCTGCGTGCGCCGGTCAAGGAGATCCTCGATGCCGTGCACAGCTACGGCGGCATCGTGCTGCACGACGTGATCAATCTGCGCCATGCGGAAAAGGCGCTGGAAGCCGGCGTCGACGGGCTGATCCTGGTGGCTGCGGGTGCCGGTGGGCATGCCGGTACGCTCTCGCCCTTTGCGCTGGTGGGCGAGGTGCGGCGCATCTTCGACGGGCCGATCGCGCTGTCGGGCGCCATTGCCACGGGCGACGCCATCCTGGCCGCGCAGGCCATGGGCGCCGACTTCGCCTACATTGGCACACGCTTCATCGCCAGCCAGGAGGCCCACGCCGCCGAAAGCTACAAGCAAGCCATCCTGCGCGCGGCCGCGTCGGACATCGTCTACACCAACCTCTTCACTGGTGTGCACGGCAACTACATCCGCGAAAGCATCGAATTGGCCGGCCTGGACCCGGCCGCCCTGCCCGAGGCGGATAAATCGAAAATGAACTTTGGCGACGGCAGCTCGCGCGCCAAGGCGTGGAAAGACATCTGGGGTGCCGGCCAGGGCGTGGGTCAGATTGCCGATCTGCCGCCCGCCGCTGAAATCGTGGCGCGCATGAAGGCCGAGTACGACGCGGCAAAGTTGCGTCTTGCGCTGCACCTGCGCCTCTAGAAGCGGCCTGCACCGAGCCACGCGTGCGTGCCCCGCTGCACTTCAATTGACTTGCGCTGGCGGCGCTTCTACATTCCAAAGATTCAAGACACGACATGCGTGGAGCCACGGATCGGCCACCGCGCAACCGTATGCGCAAGCATCCTTGGGGGGATGTCCGACAGGCGTCTGCTTTCCTGTTGCGCGCACCGACGACAAAGGAGAACAAGATGACGCACTGCCCTGCGCCGGTGCGCCTGCTTACCAAGCGGGCGGCCGTGGCGCTGAGCGTGGTGGCCTCGGCGCTTACCCTGGGCCTGGCCGGCTGCTCCACCCAGAACGCCGCGGCCACGGCGCCCATAGAACAACGTCTTCCGAAGCCGAACGAAGCGCTCGTTCGCTCGGCCTATGTCTACGCGTTTCCGTTGATGATGACCGACGCGCTGCTGCAAACCACGTCTGCGCTGGCGCCCGCCGGCACGTTCATGCATCAGCGCACGCTGGAGGACGAAGCCCTGCCCACCGGTGTGCGCGCCCGCGTGGACGTGCTCGCCAGCAGCGCCTTCGTCGATTTGCGTAACGGCCCGGTCGTCCTGAGCCTGCCCGACGCCGGGCGCCGACACCTCTGGGTGGCGCTGCACGACGGGTGGAACGACGTGTTCGAATCGCTCGGCAACCGCACCACCGGGGCGCGTGCCGCGCACTACGCCATCACGCCGCCGGGTTGGGAGGGCACGCTGCCCACGGGCGTCAAACAGATTGCCGCGCCGACCAGCCTCGTCTGGGTGGTAGCACGGACGCAGGTGGCTGGCCCGCGCGACCTGACCGCCGCACGCCGCGTACAGGACCGCTACCGCATCACCCCGCTGGACGCCTTCGGCAAAACTTCCCTGCGCGACGCCGAAGCCGAAACTAAGGTGAACACGGACAAGGCCACAGACCTCGACGTCAGCATGGACGCGGCGCGCCGCCGCGTCACCGCACTGGATGCGAACAGTTACTTCACGCGCTTTGCCGAACTGCTGAAAGACAATCCACCGCACGCGGCCGACTCGACAATGCTGCAATCGCTGCGTGATCTGGGCATCGTGCCCGGTGCGCCGTTCGACGCCAAGGCCGTGACCGCCGCCAATCTGAAGGCGATGGATGGCGGCGTGGCGGCCGCGCGGGAAACCCTCTCGCTGGCCGTGAAGCAGCCGCCCATCACGCAAAACGGCTGGTTCATCCCGCGCATGGTCGGTGCCTATGGGCTGGACTACGCGCAGCGCGCCATCGTCGCTTGGAACGGCGGCGGCACCGACCTGCCGCAGGACATGCTCATTGCCACCGCCAAGACCGACACCAACGGCATTGCGCTGGACAGCACGCACCGCTACGTATTGCACTTCGAGCGCAACCAGCTCCCGCCCGAGAACGCCGGCTGGGCCATCGCCGCTTTATCTCCTGGCGGGCAACCGCGCAGCACAGCGGAGCGCCCGGGCCTGCGCAACATGCTGAGCGAGGCCGACCACCCGCGCCTGAACCGCGACGGCTCGCTCGACATCCTGATCCAGCGTGCGCCGCCCAAAGGCATGCGCAACAACTGGCTGCCGCCGCCCACCGGCCCGTTCCTCCTGCGCCTGCAACTGACGTGGCCGAAGGAAGCGGCGCTCGACGCTTCGTGGCTGCCGCCCGCCGTACAGCGCCGCGACGCCGCGACCCCATAGTCCGTCGCCCCCAATTGCGCGATCAAGCCTCGGCCACGCGCACCACGCGCTTGCCGAAGGTTCGTCCTTCGAGCAGGCCGCGGAATGCGACCGGGGCGTTCTCCAGCCTCGTCAACGCGATGGTCTCTGCCATCTGGGCAAGGCAAGACCCAGGCGCCTCAATGCAGGCGATTGCCTGACCATGCGGCTGGACTGCCCGATCGTCTATCACAACCCCACGCGGCGGCCGGCCCGTTACCTCGTCGCACTGACCACCGTATCCGCCGCCCACTGGAGGCCCTGATGATCGATACCCTGACCATCCGCCGCGTGGGCGCCAACGAAGCAAGCGCGTGCATCGATGCATTGGCCGATGTGCTCATCGATTGCGTGGAGGGTGGCGCGTCCGTCAGCTTCATGGCGCCGTTGTCGCAAGACAAGGCGCGGGCATTCTGGCGGAATGTGGCCGAAGGCGTGGCAAGGGGCGAGCGTGCTCTGCTGATTGCCGAAGACGAGGCGGGCGCCATCCACGGGACCGTGCAACTGGTGCTCGCGCAGCCGGAAAACCAGCCGCACCGCGCCGACGTCGCCAAGATGCTCGTGCATCGCCGCGCGCGCCGTCAGGGTGTAGCGCAGCGGTTGATGGCCGCCATCGAAGACGAGGCGCGCGCCGAGGGCAAGACGGTGCTCGTGCTCGACACCGTGACGGGCGGTGATGCCGAGCGGCTGTACGCACGCGCCGGCTGGCAGCGCGTGGGCGTGGTGCCCAACTACGCGCTGATGCCCGACGGCGCATTCTGCGGGACGACGTTCTTCTGCAAGCAGCTCTGCGCGCCAGACAGCGCCGCCTGATCGATCAAATCGATCGATCAAATCGTCAACGTGCCGCGGCCGATTTCGATCACGCGGCCACCGACGTGGATCGTGCCGTCAGCATCCACGCGCAGCGTGAGGTGGCAGGGGCGCCCGACTGCTGCGCCCTGCTCGATGCGGTAGGTTGCCGGCAACGCATGGCCCGTCGCGCGCAGCCAGCCGCCGAGGTTGGCACACGCTGAACCGGTGCCCGGGTCTTCCCACAAGCCAGTGCCGTATTCGAAGAAGAAGCGCGAGACCACCGGATCATTGCTGCCGGGCGCAGGCATGGTGAACACGTAGGCGTTGCGCCCGTCGTTGCGGCTGCGCGGCCACACATCGAAGGCCGACGGGTCGGGCCGGGCACGCTCCACATCGGCGCGCGTCTTGACCGGCACCATCAGCTGCTCGATGCCTGCGTCGACCCACAGCGGCGGGCCCGCCAGCGCATCCGCATCCAACCCCAGCATCTTTGCAACGGCCGGATCGGCTTCGCGCGTGTTCAACGCGCCGGAGCGCGGCGGCACCAGCGACCACCCCTCGTCCTGCGCCGTCAGCGACACGATGCCCGACTGGCAACGCAGCGTCAGTTCATTGCCGGGGCCATACAGCTCGCGCACTACCTGCGCGGTCCCCAGCGACGGGTGGCCGGCAAACGGCATCTCGTAATCGGGCGTGAAGATGCGGAAACGCGCCGTGGCGCCGTCGGCCTCATCGGGAAAGATGAAGGTGATTTCGGAGAGGTTGAACTGGCGTCCGATGGCCTGCATGGTGGCGTCGTCCAGACCGTGCCCGTCTTCAAACACGGCGAGCTGGTTGCCGCCAAAAGTGGATTCGGCAAAGACGTTGAGCAGGCGGAAGGCGTAGCGCGACATGGTGGCGTCCGAAGTGTTGGGGAAGAAAAAAAAACGGTGTGGCGATGCGTCATCATCAACGCACCGCTACACCGTCTCCATGCACACTTGCAGACAGTTTGCGCGAATCCAGCCTGACAGTTGGCGGACAGCGCGAACGCCGTGAAGCGTCGCGGCTTACTTGCGATAGTCGTACACGCCGCGGCCGGTCTTGCGGCCGAGATAGCCGGCGGCCACCATTTCGCGCATCAGCATGGCGGGGCGGTATTTCGGGTCGCCGAATTCGGTGTACAGCACTTCCATCACGGCCAGCATGGTGTCCAGGCCGATCATGTCGGCCAGCGCCAGCGGCCCGATCGGGTGATTGCAGCCGAGCTTCATGCCCTCGTCGATTTCCTCGGGCGAGGCCAAGCCTTCACCCAGCACGCAGAACGCCTCGTTGATCATCGGGCACAGGATGCGGTTGACGACAAAGCCCGGGCTGTTCTTGACCGTGATCGGCGTCTTGCCGAGCTGCTTGGCCAGCGCTTCGACAGCCGCATGCGTGGCATCGCTCGTCTGCAGGCCACGGATGACTTCCACCAGCGCCATCATCGGCACCGGGTTGAAGAAGTGCATGCCGATGAAGCGGCTCGCGTCTTGCAGCACGGCGGCCAGCTTGGTGATCGAGATGGACGACGTGTTCGACGCCACGATGGCGTGCGGCGCAGCAGCAGCTTCGAGCTGCTTGAGGATCTTCACTTTCAGGTCGAAGTTCTCGGTGGCGGCCTCGATGACGAGGTCGGCGCGCTTGAGGTCGTCGTACGAAGTTGAGCCCTGAATGCGGGCGAGCGCTGCGGCCTTGTCGGCTTCGGTCAGTTTTTCCTTCTTGATGAGGCGGTCCAGGCTGCCGGCCACGGTAGCAATGCCCTTCTGCACGGCGGCATCGCTGATGTCCACCATCACCACATCCAGCCCGACCACGGCGCACGCTTGCGCAATGCCGTTGCCCATTGTTCCGGCACCGACGATGCCGACGACTTGAATTGCCATGAACTGCTCCTCGCTTGGTGTTGGAATGAAAGATGGGATGAAACAGATTGCAGAGGATAAACGACGCAGCGACGGGCAGAAAAGCCTGGCTGACGCTCGCGTCACATTCCACCGGATCGCCGTATGATGACCAGCGTCGCGCCACCCCGCCGGGCGGGTGTGGTTCATCCCTGTTTCGTACCCTGCCGGGCACGACTCACTTTTCTTTGTCTTGCCAAAGAAAGTGAGTCAGCCTCGGCAGGGGATGAAACAAGGGATGCACCACAAACAAAAAACCAAAAACCAAAAACCAAAAACCAAAAACTAAAAACTCCTACATATTCCGCCGATACTGCCCCCCCACCTCAAACAACGCATGCGTGATCTGCCCCAGCGAGCAAACCCGCACCGCGTCCATCAGCACCGCAAACACGTTCTGATCGTCAATCACCGCGCGCTGCAGGCGCTGCAGCATGGCCGGGGCTTCCCCGGCATGCCGAGCATGAAAATCCTGCAGCCGCGCGAGTTGGCTCTGCTTTTCTTCCTCGCTGGAACGCGCCAGTTCAATGTGCGGCGGCACCACGCTATCGGCGTCTGGGTTGCGGAACGTATTCACACCGATGATCGGCAGCGAGCCATCGTGCTTGCGCTGCTCATACAGCATCGACTCTTCCTGGATCCTGCCGCGCTGGTAGCCGGTTTCCATCGCCCCCAACACACCGCCGCGCTCGGCAATGCGTTCAAACTCCCGCAGCACGGCTTCTTCCACGAGGTCCGTCAGTTCATCGATGACGAAGCTGCCCTGGTTCGGGTTCTCGCACTTGGCCAGGCCCCACTCGCGATTGATGATGAGCTGGATGGCCAGGGCGCGCCGCACGGATTCGGCCGTCGGGGTGGTGATGGCCTCGTCGTAGGCATTTGTGTGCAGGCTGTTGCAGTTGTCGTAGATGGCGATCAGCGCCTGCAACGTCGTTCGGATATCGTTGAACGCAATCTCCTGCGCGTGCAGGGATCGGCCCGAGGTCTGCACGTGGTACTTCAGCTTCTGACTGCGCTCATTCGCGCCGTATTTGTCTCGTAGCGTCACTGCCCAGATGCGGCGCGCGACACGGCCGAGCACGCTGTATTCCGGGTCCATCCCGTTGGAGAAGAAGAACGACAGGTTCGGCGCAAAGTCATCGATGTGCATGCCGCGCGCGAGGTACGCCTCCACATACGTGAAACCGTTGGCGAGCGTGAATGCGAGTTGCGAGATCGGGTTGGCGCCCGCCTCGGCGATGTGGTAGCCCGAGATCGACACCGAGTAGAAATTGCGCACCTGGTGGTGCACGAAATATTCCTGGATATCGCCCATCACCTTGAGCGAAAACTCCGTCGAGAAGATGCAGGTGTTCTGCCCCTGGTCTTCCTTGAGGATGTCGGCCTGCACCGTGCCGCGCACGTTCTGCAGCACCCACGCGCGGATCTTTGCCTCTTCGTCCTGCGTCGGTTCGCGCTGGTTGTCAGCACGGAACCGGGCGAGATTCTGGTCGATGGCGGTGTTCATGAACATCGCCAGGATCGTCGGCGCCGGTCCGTTGATCGTCATGGAAACCGACGTGGCAGGGCTGGTCAGATCAAAGCCGTCGTACAGCACTTCCATGTCGTCGAGCGTGGCGATGGAGACGCCCGAATTGCCGACCTTGCCGTAGATGTCCGGGCGCAGCGCCGGGTCTTCGCCGTAGAGCGTGACGGAGTCGAACGCGGTGGACAGCCGCTTGGCCTCCATGCCTTCCGAGACGAGCTTGAAGCGCCGGTTGGTGCGGAAGGCATCGCCCTCGCCCGCGAACATGCGCGTCGGGTCTTCGTTCTCGCGCTTGAAGGCGAACACGCCGGCGGTGTACGGGAAGCTGCCCGGCACGTTTTCGCGCATCAGCCAGCGCAGCACTTCGCCGTCGTCTTCATACGGCGGCAGTACGACCTTGCGGATGGTGGTGCCGGAGAGCGTGGTGTGCGTGAGCTGCGTGCGGATTTCCTTGTCGCGGATCTTCACGACGTATTCGTCGCCGGAATACGCGCGGCGCAGGTCAGGCCACATGGCGAGCAGCTTGCGCTCGGCCGCGCCGAGTTGCGCGTCGCGCTCGGCCGCCTGCTTGTCGAGCGCGGACAGCGTCTGCACCGTGGCGCCGGCCTGCTCCAGCATGCGGTGGCTGGCACGCAACTGCTGGCGCTCGCGCGCGAGGCGGCTTTGCGCGTCGACGCGGCGGTGGTAGCCGCGCACGGTATCGGCCAGCTCCGCCAAATAGCGAACGCGCGCGGGAGGCACGATGGCGTCGTGGCTGGTGGAGCATTTGCCGGCCGGGCGCGGCAGCGTGCGTTCAGCCAGCGCCATGCCCCGCTCGTTCAGTCGATCGGCCAGCGCGTGATACAGCGCCGTCACGCCGTCGTCGTTGAAGTGCGAGGCCTGCGTGCCGAACACCGGCATGTCTTCGGGGCGGGCGTGCCATTGCTCGCGGTTGCGCTGCACCTGCTTGGCGACGTCGCGCCAGGCGTCCTGCGCGCCCTTGCGGTCGAACTTGTTGATCGCCACCAGATCGGCAAAGTCGAGCATGTCGATCTTCTCCAGCTGGCTGGCGGCGCCAAACTCGGGCGTCATCACGTACAGCGACAAATCGACGTGCGGCACGATGGCCGCATCGCCCTGCCCGATGCCGGAGGTCTCGACGATGATGAAATCGAACCCGGCGGCACGGCATGCGGCAATCACATCGGGCAGCGCGTCGGAGATCTCGCGGCTGGCCTCCCGCGTGGCCAGCGAGCGCACGAAGATGTTCGGATGGTTGATCGCGTTCATGCGAATGCGATCGCCCAACAGCGCGCCGCCCGACTTGCGCCGCGACGGATCGATCGAGATGACGGCGATGCGCAGCGTGTCCTGTTGGTCGAGCCGGAAGCGGCGGATCAACTCATCGGTCAGCGACGACTTGCCCGCGCCGCCCGTGCCCGTGATGCCGAGCACCGGCGTCGGCGTGGCTGCCGCAGCCGCATGTACGGCTTCACGCAATGGCGGATCGATGCGGCCTGACTCGAGTGCGGTGATCAATTGCGCCAGCGCACGGCGGTCGCCATTGGCTACCGGGTCAAGGGTAGCGGGCGCATGGATGGAGAGATCGATATCGCAGCGCTGCACCATGTCGGCAATCATGCCGGCCAGGCCCATGCGCTGGCCGTCTTCTGGGCTGTAGATGCGCGCGACGCCGTAGTCCTGCAGTTCGCGGATCTCCGCCGGCACGATCACCCCGCCACCGCCGCCGAACACCTGGATGTGCTCGCCGCCGCGTGCGCGCAGCGCGTCGATCATGTACTTGAAGTATTCGACGTGGCCGCCCTGGTAGCTGGACACGGCAATGCCCTGCACGTCTTCCTGCAATGCCGCGTTCACCACCTCGTCCACCGAGCGGTTGTGTCCGAGGTGGATCACCTCGCAGCCCATCGACTGCAGGATGCGCCGCATGATGTTGATCGACGCGTCATGCCCATCGAACAACGAAGCGGCCGTCACGAAGCGCACCTTGTTGCGCGCGGGCCCAGGTTCGCTGGCAGGCGTGGGATCGGCCGCGCGGGCAGCGGAAAGATCGGTCATGTCTCCACCTTCTATAAGTGGGGCGCCGGCGTTGAATATGTTGTACGGCGCACAAGGCGCGGCGTGCCGGTCGGAGGGTCGAACAGACAGTATTTTCGGGGTTGACGCACTCGTCAACCGGCCTTACGGGGCGCCGGCCTTCCCGTTCTTCCTTACCTGCGGCTTCATGGTGGCCGAAGCGCGATTCCTTCCAACTGGCGCGCCGCCGCCCGGCATGGTTTGCGCAAATGGTTAGGAGCCGGAACGGTCCGATCTCGGTGCAACACCCATCTTGCACACAATCGATACAAATCGTTAGAGTCGGATTTCGGTCGGAAACGGGTCCGACCACAGGGGGAACTTCCAATGCCAAGCCGCGCAACGATGCGCTGGTGTCTGACCGCCTTGCTGGCGTGGTCCGGTCACGCCCTGGCGTGGGACTACACGCCTGGCGCCATTCCGGGGCTGATCAGCGTGCTTGGGTTCCTGACCGTGCAGTCGCAGGCGCTCGACCGCGCCATCCAGCGCTTTCCCGGCCAGCGTGAGGAGCTGATCCGCGCCCGTACCCAGTTCGACAACACCTTCCCGCAGGCGCTGGCCCGCACCCGCCGCCTGATCGCCGGCATTCCGCTATCCGACGACGAGCGCCAACTGCTGATCGAGCGCGCGCTGGACCTCCACCAGCCCAGCGTGGGCGTTGCCACCCAGACGGCCGAGACCGCCCACTCGCTGGCCGAACGCGTGGTTGCGCGTGCGCAGGGCAGCCAGGACCGCGCCACGCTGCAGACCCTGCTGGCGGTGGTCTACGACGACCGCCCCGCCGATGAGCTGGGCAGCCGCTTTACCCAGGCCGTGACCCTGTCTGACTGGCCGAATGCGCGCGGCGCGAGCCTCGCCCTGCGGCTGCCGTTCTCGTGGGAACGCGTGCCGCCCACGGCGCCGCGCAAGCCCGACCCGGCACGGGTGGCGATCGGCGCGTGGGCCAATCAGGGCGGCTCTGGGCTGTCGCGCATTGAGCTCATCGTGCGCCCCACCGAAGGCGACCCCGAAACCGTGCCCGACAGCCGCGAGCCGCGCTGGATGCGCGATGCCGTGAAGCAAGCCGTGGCGGCCCCCTGCCGACTGCTCGGCTGGGGTACGCAATCGTTCGGCGGGCGCATCGGCGTGTGGGCCAGCTACATCGGCGAATCGCCCGGGCCGAATATCCCGCGCGCCCCCGGCAACACGCTGGTCGGCCGCGTCTTCATGGTGCCGACCGACGGCGCGCTGCTGATGCTGCACATGCAGTCTCTCGCCACATCGCCCGAGCAGGCCAGCGCCGTGCGCTTGCGGTACGAACCATTGTGGGACGCCGTGGCCGCGTCGTTCAGCGTGTCCGGCGCCAAGCCGTAGCGCCTGTCAGAACGGCGCAACGCACCATCAAAGCGCACGCGCAGCGCCAGATGCACCAATTCAAAGCAAGAACGCACCGATTTCGGGCCACGGCCGTCGCGCTGCCGGGCAACGACCTCCCGCGCACGACCATGGTGCGCCATGTCACCTTTTTGCACACCGCTGGAACAACTTTTGCATCTGTCGGTGCCTTTTGCGCCATTTCCGGGCACGCACCGCACCCGGATGGCGCTGACCTTTAACCCGCACGACAACCGCAATGAACTCCATCAAAACCGGGGGCGACGCGCTCTTCATCCTGCTGGGCGCGATCATGGTGCTGGCCATGCATGCCGGCTTCGCGTTCCTTGAGCTGGGCACCGTCCGCAAGAAGAACCAGGTCAACGCACTGGTCAAGATCCTGGTCGACTTTGCCGTGTCGACCATCGCGTACTTCTTCATCGGCTATTCAGTCGCGTACGGCGTCAACTTCTTTACCGGCGCCGACGTGCTCGCCCAGCAGAACGGCTACGAGCTGGTGAAGTTCTTCTTCCTGCTGACCTTCGCGGCCGCTATCCCGGCCATCATCTCCGGCGGCATTGCCGAGCGCTCGCGCTTCGAGCCGCAACTGGCGGCGACCTTCGTGCTGGTGGGCTTTGTCTACCCGTTCTTTGAGGGCATCGCCTGGAACGAGCGCTTCGGTATCCAGCACTGGCTGCAGAGCGTGACGGGCGCGGAGTTCCACGACTTCGCCGGCTCGGTGGTCGTGCACGCGGTGGGCGGCTGGATCGCGCTGCCGGCGGTGCTGCTGCTGGGCGCCCGCCACGGCCGCTACAAGGACGACGGCCGCATCGCCGCGCATCCGCCGTCCAACATCCCGTTCCTGGCCGCCGGCGCCTGGGTGCTGGCGGTGGGCTGGTTCGGCTTCAACGTGATGAGCGCGCAGACGCTCGACAAGATGAGCGGCCTGGTCGCCATCAACTCGCTGATGGCCATGGTGGGCGGCACGCTCACCGCGTGGTGGATGGGCAAGAACGATCCGGGCTTCTCGTACAACGGGCCGCTGGCCGGCCTGGTGGCCGTGTGCGCGGGCTCCGACGTGATGCACCCGCTGGGGGCGCTTGCCGTCGGCGGCATCGCGGGCGTGCTGTTTGTCTGGATGTTCACGCGCGTGCAGAACGTCTGGCGCATCGACGACGTGTTGGGCGTGTGGCCGCTGCACGGCCTGTGTGGCGCGTGGGGTGGCATCGCGGCCGGCATCTTCGGCCTGAAGGCGCTCGGCGGCCTGGGCGGCGTGTCGTTCTGGGCGCAGGTGGCGGGCACGGCCGGCGGCATTGTCATTGCGCTGGTCGGCGGCACGGTGGTGTACGGCACGCTGCGCAAGCTCGTTGGGCTGCGGTTGGACCGCGAGGCCGAATTCATGGGCGCCGACCTGGCGATCCACCGCGTCTCGTCCACGCCGGAATCGGAAACGCACTGGTAAGCGGAAGCCTGCAGCCAGAGGAAGGCGCGCGCGGCGCTTGCTACAGTGAAAGCGTCTTCCCTCGCCCAACTGCAGGAGTGCCGCATGCCAGAAATCGATCCGAACCACCCCATCACCGTCGAGTCGAACCCGCGCCGCGTGACCGTGACCCTCAACGGTTTCACCATCGCCAGCACGCATCTGGCGCGCACGCTGCGCGAGGCGTCGTACCCGCCGGTGCAGTACATCCCGCGCGACGATGTGCAGATGAACCTGCTGGAGCGCACGCAGCATCACACCCATTGCCCGTACAAGGGCGATGCGTCGTACTACACGATCGTGGCCGGCGATGTGCGCGCCGACAACGCCGTCTGGACGTACGAACAGCCCAAGCCCGTGGCGCGCGAGGTGGCCGGCTATCTGGCGTTCTATCCGAACAAGGTGACGATCCAGGAGGAATGAGGACGCAGGCGCGGCTGACATGCCGCTGTCATGCGGGCGGCGCACGATGCGCCTGTTCCTCTTCTCACGGATCCTCTTTCCGTGAAAGTTCCGAGACCCGGCGCAGACGATCTGTGGCCGGGTATTTTTTTGCGCTGGCACCGGCTCGCGATGAGCCGGTGCCAACTTCCCCGAAGGCGGCAGTGCCGGGCGCTCGGTTGGCGCCCTGGCCGTTGCCGCTTTTGATGACGGCGCCTTTCTCGATTTAGTTGCCGGGCTTGTTGACCGAAAAGTTCACCTGATACGTGGATGGCGTGACGGACGGCGACCCGCTCAATGCCAGCGTCAGGCCGCTCAACGGCAGTTGCCACGTCTCGTTGCACGTAACCGCAACACCGCTCGTGTTCGTGCAGACCTTGGTACCGGGCCGATGGCGCAGGCCGGCGAATGGATCGTTGTAGATGATCTGGTCCGTATGGGTATCGGCAAAGGTGCGTGTCACCGTCGAGCCATTCACCGCCGTGATGGTGTTGCTGTCTTCCGTCACCGCGCTCAGACCGGTCGACTTGACGTTGCTTTGCCAGAAGGCGTTGGTCGTGCCGACTGCTGGCATGGACAGCGTCGTCTGCGGGGCGAAGATGCCTACGCCGCCCCCGGTCAGCGCAACCACGAAAACCGTATTCCCCTGCGCGTTCCGGAACCCATAGGCGTGGGCGTTGACGGTACCTGCGGAGGCGCCATCATCAACCCAGTCGACCCCACCATCCGACGTGGCAACCATGTGCCCATACGGTGAATTCAGATCAGGCGCGCAAGGCGCGTTGACCGCGCAATTCGTGGCAGCCGTCACGACGCCCTTCGCATAGTTATTCGTGCCAAACGTGCCTTGGCCTGCCCCGCTCAGGAGCGCATAGATGTAGTTTCCGTTGATAGCGGTCGGATCGACGATCTGCTTGGGAAGCGACAGCGAAAGTACGCCCGTGCCACCGCTGCCGTTGGTCCAGACCGCCATTCCCGACTTGGCCACCAGCACGCGCGTCGAACCGGTATCGTTCAACGTGTAATCGCAGGCCGTCGCACCTTGGGTCAGTTGGTAGCTCGAGCCGCCCACCGCGACGGTCAGCTTGGCCGCGTCGATGGTCACCACCTGTGCCGAACCATCCGAGAATTTGATCAGCCGATGATCGCCGCTCTTGAGCGCCGGACAGGCCGAATTGGCCGGCGCCAGCACGGTGCCAACCGTCGAGCCTGCAGACCCGCTGGAGCTGCCGCTGGTGCTGGCAACCGCGGTGCTCAGGTCGGTCAGGGTGACGCCCGCGCCGGCCAGCTTCGATTGCAGCGTGTCGAGCACCCCGTCATAACCCTGGCCGCTGCCTGCGCTGAGCGTGCCGCCCAGGAAGTCACCGATGCCCGACGCGTCAAAGCCGGCGCTCTGCAACACCTTGATCAGGGCAGCTTGCGCGGCGGTGACGTCGCTGGCATTCACGGTCGTCGTCGAACTGAATCCGGCCACATACTTTGCCGGGTCCTGTCCGGCCAGTTGTGCCAGCAGCAGTTCCGTCAGCGGCGTGATGTTGGCCGTGGCGGTGCTGCCGATCGATCCTGAACCGGCAACCAGCGAGTGCAGCACCGTCTTGCCGTCGCTGCTGGTGGCCGTCACCACGCAAGGCAGGCTGGCGCCCGTGATGGGTGCCGAATAGCTGCCGTCCGCTCTCGTGGTGGCCGTACCCGAACCCGCCGAGCAGGTCACGTTGACCGTTGCACCGGGCAAGGCCGCGCCAGTGGCCGCCACGCCGCTGATCGTCTGCGATTGCTGCGTGGTTAGCTGAGGCGGAGCATCTCCGCCTCCGCCGCAAGCGGTCAAAACAAGCACTGCAGCGCTGATTGCGATCGGTGTGAGCTTCATGGTTCCCTCCCTCGGGCTCTTTTGTGGTGTGGTACGGAATAGCTCGGTTTCGGACCGGATTGGATCGGATCCTCTAGAAGCACATGGCGCCGCGCATCATTCAAATGAATGAAGACGCCGTGTGGCTCCTATGGACCGCGCTCAGGCATTACGCCACGCAGCCACTTACCGATGACTTACCGATCTGGGCGGCGATGGGGCTCGATGTGCCGAAACGCACCCTCCTTCCGAGGGGAATCACCCGAGCCGAAGTGCATGACATTCTGGAAATCCCGAGGCATGCGAGCAGCGCAGCGCACGGGATAATCCCGCTGCACCCTTGCCGCACATTCCGCGAACCTCCTGCTGGCACTCGACCTCCGCTTGAACTCCGCTCCCACGCTCTCCAAGATCAACCGCCCGCAGTCGGGCGGCATCGTGCTGCGCCCGCGTGTGCTGAACCGCATCGGGCGCGGCTTTGCGGCCAGCCCCATCGTGTGGGTGGCCAGCCCTGCCGGTTCGGGCAAGACCAAACTGGCGATCAGCTATCTGGAAGCGAGCGGGCTGCCCGCCATCTGGTACGAGGTGGACGCCGGCGACATGGACCCGGCCAGCTTTTTCCGGACCTTCGGGCAAGCCTGCGCTGCGCATCTTGGTGCAGACAGTGCCACCCAGCCGCCGCTGTTCAGCCCCGACCATCTGTTTGACCTGGCAGCGTTTGCGCGGCGTTACTTCCGGGCCTTGTTCTCGGGGCTACCAGAAGCCACCCTGCTGGTGCTTGAGAACGTGCACGCAGCGGAGGCCGAGCCCAGCTTCAAGGGAATCCTGCAAGCCGCGTTGGCCGAGGCATCCGAGCACGTGCGGATTCTGGTGTTGAGCCGATCCGCGCCGCCGCCTGAGTTGGCGCGGCTGCAAGCCAATCAGCAACTCGCGCTGGTGGACTGGCAACACCTGCGGCTGACCGAGGAAGAAACCGGCGCCATCCTGGCCGGCCACCCCGCCGCGCTGGCAACGCTGGAACAGCGCCCCGATGCAGAGCGCGAGCTTGCCGGCGGGCTGCATGCGCGCAGCGGCGGCTGGGTAGCCGCCGTGGTGTTGCTGCTGGACCAGATTGGCCGCGTGGGCAGCTATGACGTCGACCGACTGGACTCGCGTGAAGTGCTGTTCCCGTATTTCGCGCAGGAGATGATCGTCGCCGCGTCGCCCGAGCTGCGCCGCTTCCTGCTGTGCACGGCGATCCTGCCGAACTTCGATCTGGCCGAGGCTCGCCAACTCACCGGCAGCACGGATGTCGATCACTTCGTTACCTCCGCGCATTGCCAGCAGTACTTCATCGACCAGTTCGGCAGCGGGGCAGGGGCGTCGTACCAGTACCACGCGCTGTTTCGCGAATTCTTGCTGTCACGGTTACCCGATGCATTTTCCGCTGACGAGCGGCAGCAGCTGACAGCCAACGCCGCCGCCTTGCTGGAAGCGCGCGGCGAGCTTGCCGGCGCCGGCGAATTGCTGGCCGATGCCGGGCTGATGCCGCAACTTGCGGCACTGGCGCTGCGCCATGCACCAATGGTTCTCCAGCAAGGCCGCTATCGCACGTTGAGCGACTTGCTTGGGCAACTCCCCACCGCCGTGCTCAATGCCGACCCCTGGCTGCTGTTCTGGGCCGGCACCAGCCGCATGGCGCTGGACCCGGGCAATGCACGCCTCTACTTCGAGCCGGCGTTGACGCTGTTCCAGGCGCATGACAATGCCGCTGGCTGTTACCTCGCCTGGTCTAGCATCGTCGATTGCATCTATTTCGAATCCCGCGATTACCGGCCGCTCACGCATTGGCTGGAAATGCTGGACACGCTGCGCGCGCGTTACCCGGCGTTTCCCGATGCGCAAATCGAAGCGCGCGTGCTGGCCAGCGTGCTCGCGGCGTTGGCGTTTCACGCCATGGGCCATGCGGATAGCCGACATTGGACCGACCGCGCCCTCGTCTTCATCGGCACGGTGGACGTGCAGACGCAAGCCTCGCTCGGCTTCATGCTGACGGTCTATCACCTGTGGACGGGCGATCTTGAGCGTGCGCGCGTAGTGCTCCAGCTCATGCGGGCGGCCGTGGCATCGCCGCAGACCAGCGACCTGCTGCGCACCACGATCCTCACCACCGAGGCGATGGGCTACTGGTTCTTTGCCGAGAACGATGCATGCATCGCCGTGGTAGAGCAAACGGAAGCCTTGATGCACGCCAGCGACATCTACCTGTGGAAGCACGCGCTACTGAATCATGGGCTGGCGGCGGCTATCTCCGCCGGCAATGTGATGGAGGCGGAATCGTTCCGGGCCAAGCTGGCGCAAGACATTCACATGGGCCGGCCACTCGATCAGGCCATGCACCATTTCGAGCGCGGGTGGCTGGCCTTGCAGCAAGACCGCTTGCGCGAGGCGGAACTCATGGTTGAGTTCGGGCGCAATGGCTTTCGGTCACTCAACTTCCGCTTCGGCGTGGCGTTCACCCTTGCCACCAGCGCATATATCGCGCACTTGCTCGGCCAGGCAGAACAGGCCGACACGTTTGTCGAAGAAGCAGAGGCGCTGTCGCGCGACGTCGATAGCAAGGTGGCGCTCTGCCACACGTTGATGGTGCGCGCGGTGATGGCGTTGGATCGTGGCGCACCAACCAGCCCATGGCTGCCGGAGGCGCTGGCGCTGGGCCGACGCTTCGGCATCACGAATTTCCCTGGCTGGCATGACCCGATGGTCGCCCGCCTGGCGGCCCATGCGTTGGCAACCGGCATTGAGACGAACTACGTGACCGCACTGGTCCGCAAACGCCGTCTACAGGCGCCAACTGCGCGCGTGAAGCACTGGCCGTGGGAGATTGAACTGCGCGTGCTCGGGGCTTTCAGCGTGAGTTGCTCAGGTGAGCCGCTAGCGCAGAGCGGCAAGGGCAACCGGCGCACGCTGGACACGCTCAAGGCGATCGTCGCGTATGGGGGACGGGAAGTCGCCATCGACCATCTCTCAGCCGCGTTGTGGCCCGACGCGGATGGCGACAGCGCCAAAGGTGCGTTCGACGTGGCCATTCACCGGCTGCGCAAACTGCTCGGCAATGCCGATGCCATCGTGGTCAGCAACGGCAAGGTTGGGCTCAACATGCACTTGTGCGGGCTCGATCTCTGGACGTTCCAGGCGCATCGCCAAATCGCACTCGATCTGGCAAAAACACCTGACCCCGATTCCGACACGCTATTGACAGCCGCGTTGGACATGCTGGCCGCCTACACCGGGGACTTCCTCGCCGACGAGGCCGAGCAACCATGGCTGCTTCCGCAGCGGGAACGCCTGCGTGCCGAACTGGTGCGCACCGTGCTCACCGTGGGGGAAAAGCTGGAAGCCCTCAATGCACCAACGTCGGCAACGACTGTGTATCAGCGCGCGCTTCGCCTGCACCCGACAGCAGAAGGCATCTGCCGTCACCTGCTGGAATGCCTGCGGGCAGAAGGCCGGTCTGCTGAAGCCAGCGCGTTCTTCGCCGAATGGCAGCACACACTCAAGGTGGTTTATGGCGCCGCGCCATCTCCATCTTTAGTGGCGATGCTGGACTGGATACGATAGGTCTACCCCACCGATGAAAACCGATATGCCGTGGGTTTCGCGCGTTCAGCGGGTTGCCCGACGTCAGGTTGTAGGCAGCGGCGTGTCCGGCCGATCTCTTCCGTTAGCGCCAGAGGCCTCTCCTCTGAGATGGTCGGCATCGAGATCTCAATACAGGAGTACGCTACACGCACGAAAAATCCCCGGGGAAAATGTGACATGAAGGTTATATCCACCGGGTTGTCAAATTGATCATGCTGGACTTCCGTACCTACGGCCTCGCCGCGCCCCCACACTCGCACGACTTCATGCAAGTCGTGATGCCCGCACGCGGCATCCTCGAGATGGACGTGGACGGCCGCGGCGGCCGCGTCGACACGCACCACGCCGCGCTCATCCCGGCTGGCGCCACGCATGCGTTTGAAGCCACGGGCGCCAACCGTTTCATCGTGTTCGACATTCCCGGCCAGACCGTGGACGCCCCCAGCCTGGGCGGCCTGGCCGATCGCGTGTTCTTTCCACTTACGCCGGGCCTGCGCGCACTGACGACCTGGCTGCAGGACGCGCCCATCGTCGATGCCGTACTGGCCAATGCGTGGTCGTCTCTCGCGCTGGCGACGCTCGCGGCGCATCCGGTCAACCAAGCCGCGCAGATCCGCGCACGCCCCGACGCGCGTGCCGAGCGCGCATGGCACGCCATCGAGCACCGCTACGCCGAGCCGCTCACCGTCGATGCGCTTGCCGCCGAGGCGGGCGTCAGTGCGCGTCGCCTCGCCACGCTGTTCCGTGCCACCTATGGCACCACGCTGCATGCGCATCTGGCCCAGGTACGGCTGCGGCATGCATTGACGCTGCTGGAAACCACCGCCTTGCCCATCGCCGAGATTGCCGCACGCACCGGCTACTACGACCAGAGCGCCCTCACGCGCCACCTCAAGGCCGCACACGGCGTCACGCCCGCAGCGGTGCGCCGCTAACCCGGGCCATTTCCGTTTTTGCCAAAGCGCAGCCGTCTTCGCCAAGACGCGCGACACGCGCACGCGCAGAGTGCCGGTTCGATTGATCTTTTCGGACAGGCGCTCCATGGCTGTTGGCGACACCTCCACTGCAACGCAGCTTCATCACGGTCAGCACGACGCGCGGCGCGACCACCTCACGGGCATCGGCTACGGCGTCGCGGCCGGGGCGCTGTGGGGTGTGATCTTCGTCGCGCCGAAGATGCTGCCGCAGTTCTCGCCGCTGGCGCTGTCTGCCGCGCGATACGTGCTGTATGGCGTGCTCTCGCTCGCGCTGGCGCTGCCGGTGTGGCGCACGCTGTGGCGCAAGACGACCGGGCGCGAATGGGCGGCGCTGCTGTTGCTATCGCTGCCGGGCAACATCCTTTACTACCTGTGCGTGGCCGGTGGTGTGCAGCGCGCAGGCGTGGCGCCGGTGTCGCTCATCGTCGGGCTGTTGCCGGTGACGGTCACGCTGGCCGGCGCGGCCGAACGCGGCAGCCTGCCCCTGCGCCAACTGGCCCTGCCCTTGCTGATGGCCGTCGCGGGCGTGGTGTGCATTTATCTGGATGCGCCAGACGTGCATTCGAGTGCGGGCGGCAGAACCTATCTCTTCGGGCTGTTGATGGCAGCAGGTGCGCTGGCGTGCTGGACGGTGTATGCGGTGTGCAATGCGCGGTACCTGCGCGCGCGGCCGCAGTTCACGAGCCGGGAGTGGTCGCTGTTGACGGGCGTTGCGACTGGAGTGCTGTCACTGGCACTGGCCGTGCCGGCGTTTTTGCTGCCCGGTATGGCGACGGCTTCTGCGCAGCCCCCGTCGGCGTGGGGGATGTTCTGGCTGGTGAATATAGGCGTGGCGCTGGGGGCGTCCGTGCTGGGGAACAGCCTGTGGAATGCGGCCAGCCGCAAGTTGCCGTTGACGCTGTCGGGACAGTTGATTGTGTTTGAGACGGTGTTTGCGCTTTTGTATGGGTTTATCTATGAGGCACGATGGCCTCATGGGCTTGAAGTGGCGGCTGCGGTTTTGTTGGTGAGTGGGGTGGGGTTGGCGGCGCGGAGGCATGGGTAGGGTTTTTTTGTGCGTGTTTTGGACTTGGTGGTCCATCCCCCTTTCGTTCCCTGCCGGGACCGACTTACTTTTCTTTGTCTTGCCAAAGAAAAGTAAGCAAAAGAAAGGCGCGCCCGAGATGGCGACCCCCTCCTTGGATTTGTGTCGCGGGGAGGGGAAGGAGCCAAACTCGCTGCGCTCAGACAAGGCTCCTTCCTTTTTCCTCCCCGCAACAAAAATCCAAGGCGCCATCTAGGGCAAGGGAAAAGCAAACCGTCGAACACGAAGCGAGCCACCAAGGCTCGCTTTTTCGTTTGCACCGGCATACCGAGTGTTTGGCCATTCCTGCCCTAGATGGCGCCTTCAATTTTTGTAAGCGGGCGGAAAAAAGGCGGGGAACTGTCTGAGCGTAGCGAGTTTTCCCCGCCTCCGCACGGTTACGGAAATTGAAGGAATCTTTCGCCATCTCGGGCGCGCATTTCTTTGCTTACTTTCTTTGGGCAAGACCAAAGAAAGTGAGTCAGCCCCGGCAGGGG
>OBNJ01000131.1_pt1 | contig 27832 bp, 31 predicted proteins | sample 1670171 | NCBI WGS metagenome assembly OBNJ01 (sample SAMEA104232305, study PRJEB22302) | sediment metagenome | biome: forest; feature: aquifer; material: sediment | place: USA | collected 2011-08-07 | depth 0.01 m
CCGCCGCATCGACGCGGCGCTGCGCGCCAACACCGACCTGCGAGTGGCCCGGGCGCGCGTGCTGGAAGCCCGTGCCATGGCGGCCGTGGCCGACTCGGCGCGATATCCCACGGTAGCCGCACTGGCCGGCGCCGCACGCGGTGAGGGCGACCTGCGCAGCCCTTCGCCGGCGCCGGATGGCTCGCCGGCCCTCGAAGCCTATGCCGCCGGCCTGAGCGCGTCCTGGGAGGTCGACATCTTCGGGCGGCGCGCCAGCGATGCCGCCGCGGCGGCGGCGCTGGCGCAGGCCGCCGAGGAGCAATGGCGCGGCGTGCGCCTGACCATCGCCGCCGACGTTGCGCAAAACTACCTGGAAGCGCAAGGCCTGCAGCGGCGGCTCGCCTTGCTCGACCGCAGCCTGGTCACGCTGGCCGCGCTGCAGCGCTATGCGGAGGCGCGCTTTCGCGCCGGACAGGCCCTGGCTTACGACGTGGAGCGCGTGCGCGAACAGATCACCGCACGAGAGTCGGAGCGGCCGCTGCTGACCAGCCAGATCGAGGTGCGCCAACGCCGGCTGGCCGTACTGGAGGGCAAGGTGGCGCAGTCGGCCCAGGCCCTGCCCGCGCCCACTGCCTTCAACGTGCCACCGGTGCCCGTCGGCGAGTTGCCGTCGGCCGTGCTCGAGCGCCGGCCCGACGTGCGCACCACCGCGGCCCTGCTGCGCGCGCAGGCGGCCAGGCTCGGCAGCGCCAAGGCCGATCTGCTGCCGCGCTTCTACCTCAGCTTCATCGGTCTGGATGGACGCATTCGCATCGACGGGTTGCCGGCCCTCAGCGGTACCGGCGGCCTGCTGAGCGCCGGCGTCGACCTGCCGCTGTTCAACGCCGGGCGCATCCGCGCGAATATCGCGGCCAACGATGCCCGGCTGCAAGCGGCACTGGTTGAGCACGAGAAGGCGGTGCTGCGCACGCTGGAAGAAGTGGACAGCGCCTACGGCGTGCGCCATGGGCTTGACCTAAGGAGCCAGCGGCTGGAAGGCACCCTTGCTATTGCCCAGCGCAATGCCAACCAGGCGCAGCGGCTGTATGAAGGTGGGCGGCGCACTCTCCAGGACGTGCTCGATGCCCGCATCGGCGCACTCCAGCGAGAAGACGAAGTACTCCAGGCGCAGACCGGGCAGGCCCTTGCCACGGTCCAGCTCTACCGGGCGCTGGGCGGCGGCTGGTCAGAGGCGGACACGGTCGAGCCAGCTTCTGCAGACCGGGACGCGCGCGGCTGACACCGATGGGCGGGCGGGTTCACGGCCGACTCGACGAACCCTGATGCAATCGGCTCCCCATGCCGATAGCGGCCCCCCTAGTATGAAGTGCCGGTTGTTGTCCGTGGAGACGATGAACGCCGCCTAGTGATTGGCAGGACTTGTTCTACAACGCCGCTATCGTAGTCACCTCGAAGTGAGCTTCGACTTCGGGTGTTGGTAGATCTCCCCACCCTCGCCAGCCATGGGCAATGGGATGCTTTGGAGGCCTCTTACCCGTCTCCAATATTGTCTGCTACGGGCCGTCGACATCTTTCGATTCTGTGCCGGAAAGCAGCCAAGGCAACTATATTTGCAAGACCCGTAACCTTTCCAAGACGATTCTGGATATCTTCGCAAGCAGGCCTGCCGTCATCGGAGCCGGCGCACAAATGGCGTCAACCTGGGTGCAATGGGGGGTGCTTACCAACAATAAGAAGGGCTTTCTGCGCTGCTCAATGTCGCGCATCACCTCAAGCGAGGGATGCTTCGACATGGGGTCTCCAATCCGTACAATCCGATGGCAACTCGCTTGCGCTGCTGTACGAGAACGGCCGCAAAGCAAAGCTTCCCTTTGACGGAGAAGTTTGGTTGAAAGCTTATGTCGATGGCTCTGAGCGTACAGTTCAAGTGGAGTCGGGGACGCGATTCCGATGGCGGGTGAATGGCCGGTAGTGTCCAGACCAACGCAGCCGATGTACTTTTCCCTGCTCGCCAGAAATGGAACGCGGTTCTTCTCTTTGATAAATGGAACCGTCCGGAAATATGGCGTTTGATTCCTGACCGCCCCCGACATAGAGCCGTCAACACGTTCGACGAAACCAGCAACGGGAAGCTCGTTGAGACCAGTCGGCGTGCACCAAGCAGCAATGCAGCTCTAGACGCTACGACAACGAAGGCTTGCATATTGTCGAAGGAAGTAGGGGCGGACAGGAAAAAAAGAGCGCTGCCTCGGAACGAGTCCAGCGCCCTCCGGATAAACTCACTCCATAAACTAGAGCAACGTGGTCTCCTCCAGCAATTCCCGGCTTGCCGCATCAACAAATGGCTCGTCCTTGCTTGGACGCCCGCCCGGCAGCGCCCACGTGCTGCCGTCCTTGGAAACCAGCAACACGCGATCGCCGCGAGCACAAACCACCGTGGCTCTAGCCGAGGGCTTTGGCGGCCTCGTCGTCGAAGGCGTGTATGCACGTCGCTTGCTCGCTCCGTTGGGCGCCGGAATCTGGTCTTTCGATGCTTGGACCAATGCCACGCGGCAGCATGGCAGAAGCATTCCAATCAACCGGTGTGCGATCCCGCACAGATCGACCAGCTCGGGTGTATTAGGTTGCTGTTCGCGGGATTGCTGCCCCGCAAACTCCTGCAGGAGACGGAGATGGGAACACTGTGGAGAGCATTCTCGCAATCTCGTTCGCACTTTGCACTGCCTTTGGGCCGGCAGTATCGGCGCAACAGACCATTACCCAGGCGTCCCTTTATGATCGTTTGGGAGGGCTAAAGGGCATCACAGTCGTGGTCGACGATTTTATCGACCGACTCGTCGCAAATAAAACACTAAACCAGAATCCTGCCATCGCTGCGGGCCGCAAGAGTTCTCTGCCACCATATCTCAAGTTCCAGGTTGCGCAATTGGTCTGCGAGGTCAGCGGTGGCCCATGCAAGTACACCGGAAAGCCGATGAACGAGTCGCACGCTCTTCTGAATATCAGCGAGCGCGAGTGGGATGTGATGGCCAAGGAGTTTAAGAAGTCCCTGGACAAGTTCAAGGTTCCGGCAGCAGAGCAAAAGGAGCTGTTTGATATTGTCGGCAAGACGAAAGCGGATATTGTCGTCAGGAAATGATCCTCGCCTTGGCCGAAGCGACCGTTGCATACTGGGACACCTTGCGCGTAGTCGCGTCCCAGGCTGTCTCAGCGCCGCCGTAAGGCGTCGAACGCCAATCCGAGCGTGATCCCGACCAATGCGAGAACCCGCCTGGGGCACCACCTATGGAGCAGCGATCGGAAGCTTGGACGGCGTCGCCTGCTGTCGACCGTTATCTGCTAGTGAACATCCCGTGCCGGCGGATCAGCGGCTCGGCAAAGGTCCGCTCGACGAACTCCCGCAGCTGGCTCAGGTCGGTCCGGGTGCAGACCTCCGTGGTCTGCACCGAGGCATGGCCGAGCAGCGCCTGTGCCTCATCGGTCTTTCGGCGCGGTTAATCCGGACTCTCGACCACGGGTATCGTCGTGGTGTGCGTCAAACGGATTGCATCCTATTCAGATTGACCCTGACACGCTTGACCTTGGGTAAATGTCAGAAGCAATACTCCGACCCTCGCCTGCGCAAACGCCTATAGGCACTGCCGATAAGGAAGGCGTAGCTAGATGAAGGAAATCATGGTGAGACCCGGCGCCAACCCGGGTCGGGATCAAACGACTTCATTGCCGCAGCCTTGGTCGCACCGTCCAGGCCCAAGTCACGCTCGTAGACCTGGCCCTCATGGCTCATCATGAAGCTCATAACACCAGTGTCATGGTAGCGAACGGGCCAAGCCAACACAGCAAAACCATCGAGCATCCTTCCATTTACGACATAGTCGAATGCTCCGCCTGGCGCGTGATCGCCTTGAGAGGTCAGGAGTTTGTAATAATATCCGTAGTAGCTTTTCGTCCTGACATTACGTTTGCTCGCCGTGGAGAAGCCCGGCCCATGGGGGCTCCGGGGCCTAGTTGCACGTGTCGGATGGCTCATTTCGGCTTGCTCATCAGAGATGCTGGTCTTGTTGGCGGCATACACCGACACAGCAGAGCGGTGCTGTTCGGCCAAGGCGTACTTGTACTGCGCGTCGTAGATTGCCAGCATCATCTGGATTACGGCCAGCTCGTTTCGACTGATCCGACGCACACGCATTTCTTCAACACCGGCTCGCGTATCGAAACGCCAGCCTTTCGCAGTTTTCACCAAGGGAATAGGCAATGTCCAACCGTCGTTGCCTACGGCGATGTAGGCGTAATTGCCTGCTGCCTGGATCGCATGCGAAACATTCCAAGCGTCGAGGAACTGCAATCGAATCTCGGCGCCAACGGGTGGGATGAAATCTCGAAAGTTAGACCCCAAGATGGCCCTCATGGCCCCCACGTCGTTGGCGGCGATGGCATCGCCAAACGCGCTCATCGCGACCGCTGGGGAGCTAAACAGACTGTTCGCGAAACTAGCGGGAAGCGCCCCGAACGCGAGCGCCAATATGGTGGCCACCGAGCGAGCTACGGCGGCAAGCCGGCAGCCGGGAAATCGCATTGGCGATTTCATGCTTAACCGTCCTTTAGCGCCTACCCCCGCCGCGTCCACGCGCGCCACCGCCGCCATATCCGCCACCGCCTCCACGACCGCCACCCGCATTTCCACCACCACCGCCGCGTCCGCCGCCGCCCGTTCCGATGCCTGAGGACTGCAAGCTGGAGTGTCCACGGTCGAAATCGCGCTGGGCGGTTGCGCCGCGCCCGCCAACGCCCTGGAAAGCGCCGTCGCGTCCACTGCTAGCGCCGCCTGCGCGATTGCCACGGCCGCCAGCGCGGTCCGAGACGCGGGCACGATTACTCGCCTGGCCCCGATCACCAGTTCCACCCCGGCCGCGGAATTCGTTGCGCCGGTCTGCACCCGCCATACTCCTGCCATCGAATTTCTCACGCGAAGCGTTGTCGCGATACGCTACACCCTTGCGGTGGGAGGCATCAACGGTAAAAGTAGCGGTCGATATTGGCTGCCTTGTTGAAGTTGATGTTCACGTCGCCGTGGCCCCAGTTTGCGCTCCCGAAAATTGCCCCGGCCGCAACCAAGCCTACGCCCCAGGCAAATCCGGTGGCCAGTGCCGCGCCAGGATAGTAGGCGGGATATGACTTCCAGTAGTAAGGCGGATATGCCGGGTAACTCCAGCCCCCGTAGACCGTGGTGGGGATGTAAGCGGCACATAAATGAACTGTGGATCCGCAGGCTCGATGCGCACGATTGACTGGCTGGCCTGCCCCCGTATTGGCGCCGGCGCAGGTTCCACGATCACGTTCTGCTGCTTGCTCGACTTGAGGTTCCCAGACTGCTGGGCGTGCGCAATCGCTGTACCGCAGCGAGCACGTCCGACTCCTGAGCGAGAAAAGCGTCACCAAGCTTCTGTGCCCAATCGAGTCTGTCGCTCATCGGCTCTAGGGCTTATGGAATGGCGACCAGCGATTTCACGCTGACATCCCACGCCAGACCTCTCGACTGCCTTGAGCACGACATTGCCCTTTACCCCCGGGTTGGCCTTGACCAAGCGCGCTGCTTGCACGATCTCCTGCGGATAGGTGGAAGCCATCACAACTTAAGTCAGAACCGAGTCGGGATAGAGCGCGATGGGCGCGACCAGTGCCTCGAATTCCTCAGGCTTGAAGGGGGCAGCGTGGGCCGGCACCTCCTGAGCATGCAAGGTAATCGAAACCATCGCCAGCACCGCGAACAGCCAATGCATATGGTTTGGGCCAGTCGTTCACCCCAAATATTCGTGGCTTCCCTCCTTGCTTGTCCGTCTCAATGCCACTAAGCCCGAACCTGTGTAGTGTCCTGATCCGTCGTTTCCGGGACGGAGCAAGCGGGCGCTCAAGAAATCAATTTCCACGTCGCTGTTCCCTCCTGTTATCGTCAAGGCGAAATATCTGGTTTTCTTTCATAATAATCTTACCGCCATCCTTCATCTCCATAGCCATACCCTCTTTCATATGCATGTCATGGCCATACGGATCCTTCATGACTATTTTTCCATTATCCATTACATGAACATACGATCCATTTTTGAGTTCATAGGACTTCACAACTTTGCTTGTATCTTCTGCGGTGGCCGAGAATGAAATCATTGTCGCGAATACTGCAGCGGCGATTCTATTGCGCATGACGGCTCCTGATTGGGAAGCACCGAAAGGAACGACCATTTCACTTTATACCAACCAACGGGGTGTGTACACGACACGACCGACTGCTTGCCATCACGGCTGTTTGGTGTCGACGGCGGGGGGCGCCGAGCGCATTTAGATGCGTCGTGTACGACTGTCAAGTGCGACTCCCAAGCGGCGTGAGGATTCGTCCTCACAGATGTGCGAGGCTTGCTCGGGGCGAGTCAAGTGCTGGTCAAACTCAGCATTGCAAAATGCAATGTGCCCTATAAGCTGCAAATATGTTTAAGGGAAAGATAACTACACTTTCCGTGGGTATCGTAGTCAACGATGCAATTTAGCCGCGAAGAGATTCATCATCTGCTGCGAGTTTGCGAAAAAACTAAACAATTCGATGCCCAGATCTCGGCTTTCGCAAGCGTAGGGTGCAGTGACACCGTTGCGGCGGTCTAGTCCACAACTAGCAGTATCGACACCAGTGCCACTTTCTCCCCCTGGACTTTCTCCGTCTTGAGACTGATTGATTCCCAGCTTTGCCACCGTCGGCCGGGGCAAGCGCTTCACGCAAAGTTCAACGGGTTGGATACGGCAAAGATTCCGCAGCCTCTGCCATTTATGTGTCGTTAACAGCACCCATGATGGCGATGATGCTGATGCACAAAACGCGATGGATTCTGCTGAAAGACAGATCGGGAATTCTCGGATTCAAAGAAGAAAGTTCTGCCCTCAAATATGGCCGTGGTGGCATGTGTGGGATCGAGCTTATTGCCGGTAACAGGATCTGTCGTGCCACTAGAATCACTCTCTGGCGGGCTGGTTACATCACTATACTGATGACCCTGCCCCGCCCGGCAGCACTGCCCTGCATCAGGATCGAGTCCGTCGCACAACATACCCAAAGTATCAGCTTTGGGGTGTCAACCAGCCGTGGAGATTGATGCAAGTCAACCTGGGAAGAAAGCCCATTTCTAAACTGCATTCAGAAAGACAAGACGTGGCTCGGCTCCCCGGCTTAGAAGAGAAGGAGGACTGTCATGCGGCCCAAAACCTGGAGGTACTTGGAATGTCTCATCATGGCAGTGCTTTTTGCGATCCCATCGCACCTGCTTGCACAATCGCGCTTGGAGCGGGATGGCGTGGTGCTCTACTGGGGCCTCGTGCCCGCAGCCATCGTCGCGCAGAGGCACTCGCTTGAAGAGATGCACGGATCCGTGCCATCAGGGGGCCGACTTCAGCACTTGGTCGTGGCGCTATTTCGCGCCGATGGTTCTCGCATTGACGACGCCATCGTGCGAGCCCAACTCAGCGAAACAGGCATTGTCGACCCTGCGCCGAAGTATCTGACGCCGATGACCATCAATGGAGAAGCGTCCTATGGGCAGATCTTCACGACAGTGCTCAGTGGAACGATTCATTTCCGCATATATGTAAAGCTCTCGAGGCGAGATTCTGACATTGAATTCGACATATTGGCCTCGCCGCAATAAGCGGGAGCCGGCAATGCTTCATGGCTTCACTGAGTTCATACCGACTACCACGGCTTCTCTGATCGATTCAGAATGGGGCATCCCCAGTGAATCAAAAAACCTTGCGATACGGCATTGCTGTGATTGGGGGTTGTGACGTTTGATTGGATTGGGGCGGTGCTGTCACGCTTTACATTCACGATCGCTGACATCGAGACTTGCGCAAACAAATGCGATTGCTGCAGATCCTGTTTCAGCCTGTGAAAAACCCGACCTCGCGTTCCGTCAGCAGTTGACGCCGGCATAGATAACATTCGTGACCCCCGAACGTTGCTTATGCAACGCCGTGTCTACAACAAGCACTGCTACGAAAAGCAAAAGCAGAAGCAGAACGAAGCATTGGCACCGTTTTCCCGAAGACAGGAAATCGCGCAATGGTTGTATGCAGCCGCGCATGCATTGCACGATTCTATGCAGTCTAGGTAGTTCTCGTGTGGCATTGAATCACTCCTTCAGTTTCAGAAAATGGGAGGACCCCGCTGCCAAAAGTAGGGGCTGCGCGATCCACGAAAAACGCGACATCCACTCCTCGAATTACGTGAATCTAAAAGCCACATAAATTGATCCTTTCAGAGTGGCCACAGGCATTTCCGTATCAGAAATGACGCAATGCGGATAAATTCCGAATCGATGCCATTTCGCCACCGTCAGCCGTTGCAGATTCTTGGCCGGCGACGACGAATCCTTGCATTCGATACCGTACGAAACTACATCTCCAATCTCTTCTATTTCGTGCTGTGAACGTTAACCTCAATCTTTCTGGAGGATTACATTTACGCCCTACCCGGCCCACGGCCTTGGTCCAGGAATAAAATGAAATTGAACAACCGCACTCGAACGCCCCATCCGCTGCTGTGATGTAACGATGCGAATGAAATCAGGCATGCCTCTTTCCTTGTCCGTTGGCGCGGCACTCTGCTTTGCGCCCGGACAGGTGTGGGCGATACAACTGGCATGGGTCGCCGAGACGCCGGCTGGATTGGGCATTGAAGGCATCAAGGCCGAACGCCGCGATGAAGGCAATGAAGTCCAACTGCTGGCTCTGGCGGCCAATCCCCGGCATCACTCGGTGAAGCATGTCACACCGCCGAAGGCCACGAGCACCTCGCCGGAGAGATTGGAGCCGGCATCCGCTCCGGATACTCAACAGACGGGTTGCCAAAATTCCAAGAGGACAAGGTCCACCGAACCAGTTGTTCCACAACATAGTGAACCCAATGCGCCCTAGTGCAGGACAATAACCTGGAGATCTAATGATGAAACAAAAACTGATAGTCGGAGCCTTCATTGCTGCCATCTCGCTGGCTGCGGCCGCGGTCGATACGAGCAATGTCGTAAAAACCTATGAGTTGCAGGACGGTTCGAAGGTGCACGTCTTCAAGGACGGCAAGATGGGCATGGAGAACAAGTTCGGCAAGTCCATGAACATGCCGGAAGGCAAGGTCATGGAGACCAAGGACGGCACGAAAATCATCATGAAAGGCAATGAGATTTTCAGGCTTGACGAAGCCCTCAAGAAGGGCCACAGCGAAGGGGGCTAATCCTACCAGGGCGCTTTGCGCGCCCTACTTCGCCCGCTCAGGGATTGCAGAAACGAAGATCCGCAACGGTTTCGTTGCCTGCATTCTCCATTCCTTCTGCTCCCCCGCAAGCAAATGAATCGGCACGGGCTGAGTACCCGTCATCGGCGTCATGGCTTCGCTCTGGGATAGCACGACAGCAATGTCGATGCTTTTATCTCCCGGGTTTCGCAAACTGAGCGAAACCGTCTCGCCGGTCCGGAGGGCACGGCTCGCGGGTTGGCCGTCGAGATGATCCACTTCCACGATCCACACCGTGGCCGGCAATGTTTCCCCGGGCGCACCCGGCGCCAGATACGCCGCAGGATGCACGTCCGGTACAGGAATGATATGCGCGTGAGCGACAAGCCCAGATAACCCCGCCAGCCCGACGATTCCATACTTGATTCGGCGCAACGCTTGTCTCCTTTGCATTGGAAAATTTGAAACACTTCCCGCAACTTGCATCCGCCTCCCGAAGGAAGCGGCCCGATACGGCAACGCACCCGGGCGGCGCCCCTGTGTCACTGTGCGCCAGGCCCTTGTGTGGAAATCAGGTCAGTCCAATGCGACCATGCGGGAAAGTCATGGTGAAACGGGTTTTCCCGCCGGAACAGGCCGCAGCAATTTTCCCGCCATGCGCAACGACGATGGCCTTAGTGATCGACAGTCCGAGCCCGACACTGTCCGAATCCAGTCGCGCCCTTGATTTATCGGCCCGAAAAAACCGATCAAAGATATAAGGAAGCAGATCTGGCCGAATCTCCACGCCTTCATTCTCCACCACGATCATGGCATCTGCCCCCCGTTCCCGCGCAGAGACCATGATCTGACGGCCGTCCGCGGTGTAACGCAACGCATTGGACAAGAGGTTGCTGAGCGCACGACGCATCATCAGACGATCACCCGCGATGCGTACATTGCCGTGAAGCTGCAGGGTAACTCCCTTGTCCTCTGCCAGCGCGTCGTAAAAGTCGAAGAGTGCTAGGACCTCGTCGGCAATATCAATCGACTCCTCGCTGGGCAGCGTAATGCCGTGCTCCATTTTCGCTAGATACAGCATATCCGAGACCATCCGGCCGAGACGTTGCAATTCCTCGGCGTTTGAGGTGAGCACGTCGCGATACTTTGCAGCGTCACGTGGCTGCGCCAGAACGACATGTGTCTGCGTCATGAGGTTGGTGATCGGGGTGCGCAACTCATGAGCCAGGTCTGACGAAAACTCAGACAGTCGTTGGAAATCGTTCTGCAGACGCTCCAGCATCGCGTTCAATGTCGCCGCGAGATCTGCCATCTCAACCGGCACCGCAGCCACCGGCATGCGCGCATCCAACCTGTTCGCCGTCACACCTTTGGCGCGCGATGCCATCATTCGCAGTGGCGCCAGACCGCGGCGTGCCGCCCACCAGCCCAGCAAGCCGCTGGCGAAAGCTGCAAGTGTTGTGTAAAAAGCCAAGGATCGGCGGAAAGCGTACATGAAGTGTGCATGAATTTCCGTGTCCATTCCGACGACCACTTTCAAGGCTCCCTCGCTCGCGGCTAAAACGGGCACTTCCGCTCGCATACCGCGGTAGTGCTTGGCCTCCTGCTGCCACACGAACGTGCCATCGGGGTTCAGTCCCTCGTTCGTGGCTTTCTCCGCCGGCCTAAAATCGAAGTCCTGCGTGGCAAAAAGCGTCTTGCCTTGAGCGGTCTGCACCCGCGCGACAAAGCCTGGATGGTGTTCCACCAACTCCTGCAGGCGCGCAGGTAGACGATCCACAGCCGTTTCATCCACGACGCGTTCAATCAGACGGAAGTTGTCACCCAGCACCACAAAATCTTCGTTGGAGAAGTGCCGGTCCATCGTCAGCCAGATGAGCACCCCGAGTCCCAGCAGGACGGCAGCCGATGACAGCGAGAACAGGATGGTCAACCGAACGGTCAGGGACAGCCGGTGTCTCATAGCGGATCCTCGGGCGCCTCAAGTACGTACCCATGCCGCGAACAGTCTGGATCAGTTTCACCTCAAAACCGTCATCGATTTTTGCCCGCAGACGCCGGATCGCCACGTCGATAACGTTGCTGTCGCTATCGAAGTTCATGTCCCACACCTGGGAGGCTATGAGGGAACGGGGAAGCACCTCCCCCTTTCGACGCGCAAACAACTCGAGCAAGGCGAATTCCTTACCGGTCAGCGTGATGCGTCGACCACCGCGAGAAGCCCGCCGTCGGCTCAGATCCAGAATCAGATCGGCCACTTGAATCCGGTCCATCGCCAGCTGCACCGCGCCTCGACGCAGCAGCGTCCTGACCCTGGCAAGCAGTTCCGAAAACGCAAATGGCTTGACCAGATAATCGTCCGCCCCAAGCTCAAGGCCTCGCACGCGATCAGCAACACTGTCTCGCGCCGTCAGAAACAAGACCGGGACCGCATTCCCTGCCGCGCGGACGGCATGCAGAATATGCCATCCGTCGACGTCGGGCAGCATGACATCGAGAATGATGAGATCGTAGGTTTCGTTGACCGCAAGATGTTGACCATCGAGTCCATTGGCGACCAGGTCGACGACGAAGCCCGCCTCGGTCAGGCCCTGCCGAAGATACTCCCCCGTCTTGACTTCATCCTCCACTACCAGCAGCTTCATTGCCCAACCTCCTCCCAACTCGATCGACCCAATTTTGTTTTTAATACAACTCTCATCTCCGGCGTAGTCTACCCAGTACGCACCAAGGTGACCCTAACCTCTCCGGAATGTAATGTTCGGGTAAGTCGTCAGTAGGCAGCATCTCGCTACTCTGTGACCTGCCGCAAAACCGACGCGGCCATTCAAGCGAAAAGGACTATTTTCATGCTACGTGATCGACCGTCTGGCATCTTCCTGCCCAACTTGCCACGCCGCCGTTTCGTACAAGGTTTGGCCGCCGGTGGGGTAATGGCGGGGCTGAGTGCCTTGGGCGGAACTGCTTGGGCACAATCCTCGGGACTCCCCGAAAGCGCTTCGTCCGGCACCGCCCCGATATTGACTGGGACGGAATTTGATCTTGTCATCGCCGAATCGGTAGTCAACTTTACCGGTACCCCGCGAGTGGCGACGACCATCAATGGGATGCTTCCGGGCCCGACGCTGCGTTGGCGGCAAGGCGATACGGTAACGATCCGGGTAACAAACCGATTGCGCGAGCACACCTCGATCCACTGGCACGGCATCATTCTGCCGTTCCAGATGGACGGCGTACCGGGCGTCAGCTTTGCCGGCATCGCCCCCGGCGAGACATTTACCTACCAATTCAAGGTCGACCAGACCGGAAGCTACTGGTATCACTCACATTCCGGCTTCCAGGAAATGACCGGCGTGTATGGCGGCATCGTCATTGATCCCGCCGCCGGCCTGGATGGTGTCCGAGCCGATCGGGACTACACAATTCTGCTCTCGGACTGGACCGACGAGGATCCCATGCGGGTCCTGTCAAAGCTCAAGGTTCAGAGCGACTACTACAATTACATCAAACCAACCGTCTTCGATTTCTTCCGCGACGTTTCAAACGACGGTGTAAAGAGCGCCTTCGAGAAACGCAAGATGTGGAACGAGATGCGGATGAATCCGACCGACCTGGCGGATCTTTCCGGTGCCACGCTGACCTATCTGACCAATGGCGTCACCCCCGCGGGCAACTGGACAGGCCTATTCAAGCCCGGTGAGAAGGTGCGTCTACGGTTCATCAACGGGTCCGGAAATACGTTCTATGACGTCCGGATTCCCGGCCTGAAGCTCAAGGTCATTCAAGTTGACGGCCAGAATCTGGAGCCCGTGAGCGTTGACGAGTTCCGCTTTGGTCCCGGCGAGACCTACGACGTGCTGGTGGAACCGCGAGACGATGCCTATACGATCTTCTCCCAATCCATGGATCGCACTGGCTACGCCCGCGGGACACTCACGGTGCGAGCAGGGCTCAGCGCACCGGTACCGGCAGTGGATAAGCCCGAGTGGCTCACCATGACCGACATGATGGGAAGCATGAGTGGCATGGACCACGGGAAGATGGACATGGGCGGAATGAACCATGGCGGCATGGCTGGCATGAACCACGGGGCCATGGCAATGGACCATAGCCAACACGCCATGGGAGCCACGGGAATGGACGCTTCGCTCAAGGTCCCCAGCACCAAGGCGCGGCACGCCAAGACCGAATATGGGGCCACCACGGACATGCACGTGGACATGGCCCGAACCAATCTCGACGACCCCGGCATCGGCCTGCGCAACAATGGGCGCCGAGTTCTGACCCTGGCCGATCAACATACTATTGGCGGCCCCCTCGACAAGCGTGGCCCCGCCAGGGAAGTTGAACTGCACCTGACCGGCAACATGGAGCGCTACTCCTGGTCAATCGATGGTGTTGAGTACGGCAAATCCACACCGGTCCGCTTCAAGTACGGTGAACGACTGCGTGTGATTCTGCACAATGACACGATGATGACCCACCCGATGCACCTGCACGGCATGTGGAGTGAGCTAGAGTCGCCTGACGGTTCGTTCCAGGCCCGGCGACATACCATCCCGGTCCAACCTGCGCAGCGGGTCAGCTTCCTCGTAACCGCCGACGCATTGGGCCGCTGGGCATGGCACTGCCATCTTATGTTGCACATGGATGCCGGGATGTTCCGCGAAGTACTTGTGGCCTGATCCGACTCTCTTCAACCGACTACCAGATCCCATGTACAAGTACACTCGAATTGCAGTCGCCGCCCTGCTCGCTGCGGGAATGAGCGCCGCGTGGGCACAGCACTCGCATTCGCCCAACAGTTCAAACAACGATGGTGCGCCGGCAAACGAAGCAACGCCGGATTCACGCCCCCAGAAGGCGACAGCCCCAACCGCGAAGAAGCAGGGCTCAACGCCGAGCGCAGGACAAGGCTCAATGCAGGGCATGGACCACAGCAAGATGCAGGGCATGGACCAGGGCTCGATGCAGGGCATGGACCACAGCAAGATGCAAGGCATGGACCAGGGCTCAATGCAGGGCATGGACCACAGCAAGATGCAAGGCATGGACCAGGGCTCGATGCAGGGCATGGACCACAGCAACATGCAGGGCATGGATCATGGCGCCATGCAGATGCAGGGTGGAAGCGCTCCGCCGGACGCCAGAGATCCAGATGCGTATTCCGACGGCGCAAAGCTCGGCGTCGGCCAATACGCGATTGGCCCCAGCAGGTCGCTGCATATGGCGGACGAACATATCTTCACGTCCGTTCTCGTTGATCGCCTTGAATGGACCAAAGGTAACGAAAGCAATGCGGCATCCTACGAAGCGCAGGCGTGGATTGGGAATGCGTTCAACAAGTTCGTCATCAAGGCAGAAGGCGAAGTCGAAAAGGGCAAAGTTCCCGAGGCCCGCACCGAACTCTTGTGGGGACACGCGATTTCTACGTATTGGGACACACAGCTGGGTGTCAGGAACGACGCCGGTTATGGGCGCCCTGCACGCAACTGGCTTGCGTTTGGTGTGCAGGGGTTGGCTCCTTACTGGTTCGAACTCGAGGCTACCGGCTACGTCGGCACCGAGGGACGAACCGCCCTGCGCCTCTCCGGCGAATACGATTTTCTGCTGACCCAGAGGCTGATCTTGCAGCCTAGGTTGGAAGCCAGCCTGTACGGAAAGAACGACCCCGAAACCGGGATCGGCAGTGGCCTTTCCAGCGGCGCTGTCGGACTGCGATTGCGCTATGAATTTAGCCGGCAGTTTGCGCCGTACATCGGTATCGAACGCTCGCAAAGCTTCGGCAATACCGCAAACATGGTCCGAGCCTCCGGCGGCCGCAGCGGCGAGACGCGCTTCGTCGCGGGTATTCGCATGTGGTTCTGATCGTCTTTTTCTTTTCACACCCCACCAGCAATTGGAGTTTTTCATGCAAGCATCACGCCTCACTATTCGTGCGACCCTCGCGGCTGCCGCATTGCTCGTCAGTTCCGTGGCCTTTGCGCACCCGAAGCTGCTCACATCGACCCCCGCTGACAAGGCGGAAGTTGCCGCTCCCCAAAAGATCGAACTGAAGTTCTCGGAGAATCTTTCGACGCAGTTCTCCGGCGCAAATCTCCTGATGACCGGCATGCCGGGCATGGCCGACCACTCGCCGATGAAGATCGCAGCAAAGGTCGCCGGCGGCGACGATCCCAAGACCATGGTAGTCACGCCTGCGCAGCCGCTTAGCCCCGGCAACTATCGTGTGGAATGGCGCGCTGTGTCGTCCGACACCCATCCGATCAACGGCAATATCACCTTCACCGTCAAGTAAGCTGCAATGGACTGGGCAACTGTCGCAGTGCGTTTAGCACTCTATCTAGATCTTGCAGCGCTGTTTGGCCTTCCGCTGTTCGCCTTGTATGCATTGCGCCAGGAGGAGCGGCGGTCATCGATCGGCGCCTCCTTTGCAACCCTTTGCAAGGTGGCCGCAACGCTCGGTATCGTCCTGTCGTTCGTGAACATCGCTGTCATGGCGAAGGGCATGACGGGCGCCGCTTCGTACACTGAACTTCAAGGCCACGTTTTCGAGATGATTGTGACCGGAACCGCGTTCGGTACGGCCTGGATTGTTCGTCTGGTTGCCCTGTTCCTGTGTCTGCTCGCCGCGCTCTTCCTGCGCAATCGGCCGCTGTCCCAGTTCAGCGCCATAACAGGCGGTGCCGCGTTCGCGCTGGCAACGTTGGCGTGGGGAGGACACGGCGCGATGGACGACGGCGTGAAGGGCTATATCCACCTTGCATCAGACATCGCGCACCTGATCGCAGCCGGTGCATGGTTCGGTGCCCTGATCGCCTTCGTTTTATTGTCCCGCACGGCCGCAACGCCCAACAAGGTGGCGCTACTGAGCCGGACGTCCAATGGATTCGCGCAGGTCGGCACGATGGTGGTTGCCACCCTGGTGGTCACCGGCGTCGTCAACTACTGGATGATTTTTGGGTTGCAACTGCCGGAACTGAGCCTGGCGTCGTACGGCGGCCTGCTGCTATTCAAGCTAGCACTCTTCGGCGTCATGCTGCTCCTTGCGGCGGCCAACCGTTTCCATCTCAGCCCGCAGCTTGAACATGCGGTTCGAACCGGGGATCACGTGGTCGCCGTACGCACGCTGCAACGCAGCTTGACGCTCGAGACCGGCGCCGCGACGCTGATCCTGGTTCTGGTTGCGTCGCTCGGCATACTTTCCCCCATGCAAATGTAAGACCCGTCCAATTCAGAGGCTGAGTCGATCCGACTCGGCCCATCCCTAACATCCCACCACCGAGGTTCGCCATGAAGACACTCGCGCTTTCTCTCATCGCTGTGGCCTTTGTACCGTCGCTGGCGACAGCCGCCCCGAGCAATGACAGCTCGGCCACGCGCAAACCGGCTGCATCGGTCGCAGGACAACCTGGCGTTAGTGCCAAGGCCACGCGTACGGTGGACGTCACGATGAACGACACCATGCGATTCTCACCCAACGCGATTCCGGTGAAAGCGGGTGAAACCATCCGGTTCCAGGTACGCAATGCCGGGAAAGTCGAGCACGAAATGGTGATCGGCACGACGGCCGAACTGAAAGAGCATGCAAAAATGATGCGGGAGATGGCCGGCGAAAAGCACGCTGCCCCCAACAAGCTCACGCTCGCACCGGGCGCGCAGGGGACTCTCGTCTGGCGGTTTGACAAGGCTGGGACCGTCGATTTCGCCTGTCTGGTGCCCGGCCACTTCGAAGCCGGTATGGTCGGCAAGGTCGTTGTGAAAAAATAGCGCGACGCGCGACTAACCACTCCCGCCAAACAGACCGATGGCCTCCAACCTGTGACGACGACAGGCATGGAGGCCCGTTCTTGTTGCTCGGCAGGCTAGCGACCGATGTACTCGTTGGTCGCCTCGCGCTGGGCGGCCTGCACCTTCTCTGGCCAGGTGCTTTTGATGTAGGCCAGTACTGCAACGATGTCCTCGTCTGACATCGACGACTTGAAGGCCGGCATGTCGCTGACATAATTGCTCGGCGCAGAGACGCCTGGTACCAATCCATTCTTCGTGAGCGAGAACAGTATCGCGTCCGCATGGTGCCAGGTATGGCCTGACGCGTCGTGTGGTGGGGCCGGCAGCCGCCCACTTGGCAGCCGATCGCGCCAGTTCGGCTGCCCTTCCAGTTTGGCACCGTGGCACGCGGCACACGCCTGCGCATATAGCTGCCTGCCTCGCTCCACCCGCTGTGAATCCGATGCGTCAATGCGCAATTCGCGCCCACTCCGTGCCCGATCGGGGATTGGCGGTGTCTCCAGATAGCGTTTGGCCTGCAGCGCGATGACCGTCGCGGCGACGGTACCTAACCCCAGGAGGCCGATGATCCTCCAGCGCGGCTTGTTTGATTCTTCCATGCAGCATTGTCTGGCGGCATTGGCGCCGCCAGCTCTGATTCCGTTAGTCTTGGGAGAAGGGCTTGCCCTGGAAATCCGCGGTGACCAGGTTGCCATTCAGCTTGCCCATGCCCGGCGAATTGGTCGGCATGCCGGGCACTGCAACACCCTTTACTGCGCGGTTGGCAATCAGTTTGTGGATCGCGGAGGGGGGCACGTGCCCCTCGATGACCTGCCCGCTAGTTTCCAACACGGCGGTGTGGCATGAACTGAATGACGCCGGTACGCCAAGCCGCGTCTTGACAGATGTCACATCCGTCGAGTTGATCACCCTGGTAGGGAAGCCGGCCTGATTGACATGCTTCACCCACTCTTCGCAACAACCGCAGTTGGGATCCTTGTATACCGTGATGGCAGGTGCCGCAGCATACGAAACGGTACTACTCGCCAGGATGACCGCGGCAAACAGGTATTTCATTGGAATTTTCCTTGTACTGAACTAACTCGAAACAACGCTCGGCGACAGATAACAGGCACGCGGACGTACGTGCGCAACTCAGCCGGCCGGCATTCAGTCGTCTCGCGGAACTCAACATGCGATACGCCCCATACCCCAGCCTTCGCGAGCATCCGGAGAACATCGCGCGCTTTGGCACGGGCATCAACCCAATCGAGGCTATTACCAAATCCTTGTAGTTTGCCTCTTCACGACCGGCGAGAACCCGCAAATGCACGACGCCCACGGACGGCACCGAGCTCCGTTCGGTGCGCCATGGGCGCGTGCCGGCCTCAGCCAGGGAACCGTGACGATCAAGCGCCGTCAGAAAACGTATCGCGGGTCCCGACGGAATGTCCGCCGTCGGTGAATGGATCACGCGTACCCGTCGAATGCGCCCCATCCGCAAACGGATCGCGCGCGCCCATCGTGTGGCCGCCGTCCGTGTAAGGAGCGCTCGGGGAAGTTACTCCGGCGTTCGCGACACCTGCCGCACCACCAAGCGTGGCGACAGCCAACACCAGAAGCACACTCTTCTTCAACGTTTTCATCGTTATCTCCAAGAAGTTGGGTTCAGCGAACCGCTGATATACAGCTTACGTGACGGTTGCCGACCCAAACCTGACTGGAACATGACAAAACAGACAGGTGCGCGCTGCTAGCGCAATAGCATTGTCAGCCGCCGGCGTAGAGTTCGCTCTGCTCGATGTAGACCCAGACGCGCTGTCCGTTATGGAGCTCTGGGAATAGTTCGTTGAGAGCGACTGCCTTGTTGCGGTCCAACTGGCCAAAAGCGAAAGTGATCTCGCGCGATCCATTCTTGAAGGTCACGGTCTCACCCGAATCGACATTCACATACTTCAGGCCTGGCGCAACCTCGACAACACGGGAAGTACTTCCCGCTGGCGCCTCGCTGCCGAACAGCAAAGCCTGCGGGCCGGGCTTGATAGCAGGCAATGAAGAGAGGCCCGCTCTGGCGCCATGATCATGATGTGCAGCGGCTTGAATCTGGGCTTGCTGCGCCCAGCCGTCACCGCCATTGGACTTTATCTTGTCAGCGCTCCATGCAGCGGACGTTGCAAGAAGTGCGGCTACGCCGAGCATGTGCCACGCGATGGTGGGCTTTCGGGATGTCATGACGTTCTCCTTTTGAGTTTCGGGTCCAACCCTTGCCATCGATGTTAGTCATCCGCCCCATACAAACACCTTACCCACCCGTTAAAACTCGGAAAGCTAGACGAATAGCGCAACCGATATCGCTAGTGTTGCGTTACCCTTGCCAGGCCGCCACCCACCACGTCAGCGTGCATCATCGCGATCCCACGTGCGTGACCTTGTCCCGAAGGACTAGAGGTACGAATGCCCATCGCAGGCTGAAGGACCAAGACCCCTTTTCGATGTTTCAGCATACTTATGGCTCGCTCCACCCCATATTCCCCGTCACCACCCTGCGCCCTCATCGAGTGGCTGCGGTCCCTACCCTCAGCCGTTAGCACTGAACTGCTCCAGGATGCTGTCTCCCCGATGGCATCGTACATTCCAGGTCTACTCGGAAGTTCTGGGTACCCTGACGTGGATGCGCTGTCGAACTGGCTGCGTAGCAGCGACGAAGAACTGCCCCTGGTCGCATGGTCCAAGGTAGTCGCCCTGAGAGCCCATCTGCAGTGCTTGCTTGCGGAGCGGAGCAAAGCCGAGTGGTGGGCGCACAGGCGTGAAGACCTCCAGCGATCTCTGGATCAATTCACGATCGGCAGCGAAGGCGGGAGTCCCGCGCGACTGCTTGCGGAACTCCGGTTCCCCCTGGCGTCGCTAGCCGCCGAGAGAAGAATCTGGGCGAATGCCATTCGTCAGTGGCACGGTCTATGCGCGACAGAGTTGTCCGACCCCACTCTCGTACAATGGGTGGACGCTGAAGACCGCCGCCGATTTTCCGCCCCTTGTCGCGGGGCCTGACCGACGACCACTCCAATGAAATCACCTTTGTCGGAATTCCCTTATCGCCGCAGTGGACAGTTGTAATGAGAGCGTCATCTGTTAGTTCGGCTGGTCGAACTAGACTGGCATTGTCGGATTGGAAGAGCGCATGGCGCTCCCCGACCCGTCGTGCTAGTTGCGTTCCGGCACACGCGCAGACGATCCTTTTCCAAGGGGTAAAGGATCCTATCGAATAGAATTCATAAGGAGGCAACCCATGAAACGTACCACTGCTGTCCTATTCGCTCTCACGGTTCCGTATACGGATGGTGCCAAGGCCGTAGACTACGATGTATACAGCGCCGGTGCAAAGATTGAACATCGCGTGGGACAAGGTGTGGCGTAAAAGTCAATCAAAGAATTCTGCAAAGAAAGCTCCTCGCAGCATTTGGCTTTTACGAACACGAGACAAGATATCGGCTCACCTCTCCAACGGCTCTGTTCGCTTTGCATCGGCTGGGCGATATCAACGAAATCCGCCGCTCCCCTGGCGGAACATTTAGCGGTTGCTCCTTTTGGCAACCGTTTTTTTTGTCGCGTTCGCGCGACGGAATTTTAGAGTATGGCTAAGCGGACGCAGACGCCCTGCAGAGCATCAGCGTTTTCCTCGATCGGTACCACGCGCCAGGAAAATGGATCGTTGGGCATCCGCTCGTCAAACTAGATGGCTGCGTTCGTTAGAAGGGCTTGGTGCAAGCAGCTGCGCAAAAGTCGCCCTGTTCCCCCCTCCAGGATTCTTGAGCTTGCATAACATTTTCGTCGCCCGGATTATCGATGGCGTTGCAGAGTTGCATTTTGAAATTTTCAAATATTATATTCACATATATTTATTCATGAATTTACAAAAAAAGCCACCAATTTGGTGGCCAAAAACTCTCTTGTTTTTAGCAAGGGAATGTCGATCTTGAAGGATTCGATTAGAACTTGTGGCGTACGCCGATGACCGCGCCAACCTGGTTCTTTCCCGGCGCAACACTGGTAGGCGCACCCGAAAGCGAATTGTAGCCGTTCAAGCCGAGCTGCGAGCCGTTCTCGTTCCTCGCGTAGGCAACGTTCATATAGACGTCCGTGCGTTTCGAGAAGGCATAGTCAGCCGACGCCACGAACATGAGCGGGTCGGCCCCGGAGTTACGTGTGTCCGTGTAATATGCGGCCCCCGTCAAGCTCAGCGCCTGCGTCAGGCTATAGCGCAGCCCAGCCCAGTACAGGTTTGCTCCGCTGCCAGCCAGCGTGCCGGCATTGCCGTTGAACCAACGATACCCGAGGAATGCCTTCGCGGGACCGAATGCATAGCTCGCGCCCACCAATGCGCGCCGGTCCTTTCGTTCGTCCGTTGCCACCGTAGAACCGCGGAACTCGTCATAGACTGCGCCAACCGCGAAGCCACCGGTCTCGTACATCAACGAGACGCCGATATTACGATCGACCTTGAAATTCCCGGGAATCTCGCCCCCGCCGGTCCGGCTGAAACTGTACAGGCCGCTGGCGGTGAGGCCACCAAACGTCCCACGATACTTGACCGCATTGTCGGCGCGACCAGCAATGATGTCATCGCTTCGGTACAGCGAATAGCGCGGCGCGAAACCCATGGGATCAAGTTGCAGGCCCACGTCGTAGATCGGCGTGGTTTGGCGACCCAACGTCACCAGACCATACTTGCTGCCCAGGCCGACCAGGGCAGCCCGGTCAAACAGTCGCGGGCTGCTGCTCAGCGCAGCGGTATCCAGCGAGAAGCCGCTCTCCAGCTCGAACACAGCCTTGAGACCACCGCCGAGATCTTCGCTGCCGCGCAGACCCCAACGCGACGTCGACATATTTCCGGAACTCATGCGGACCAGATTCGATCCATTGCTAGCGGAAGGTGCGTTGCTTAGGTACTCGATACCCGCATCCGCGACACCGTAAAGCGTCACATTGGATTGCGCGTACGCCGTGCCCGCAATCAAACTTGCTGTCGCAGCCACGACTCCACATCGAATTTTCATTTCACATTTCTCCTTCAAAGATATGTAATAAAGTGACATGGAGAATATGAGATTGAAGATTACGTACACCTTGCAACAAGATTACTTGAAAATTGTGGTTGTGAAATGACAACGATATCTTATCAATTCATCGTTTACCACTATTTTCCTATGCAAAGAGTTTTTAAATTTTACTACTACGCTCAAAGGCGACATCGCATTCCCATAATTTATTTTGATCCGCATCGACGCCATGCCAAGGGTATGCTGCGCGCATCGGGCGCGGAAGGATGATCCACGGGATCAGCACGCCGCCTGGCCCCCGCGGCAATCCCTGGAGCCCAGGTTGCATCCGCGACCCTTCCGAACGGGATCCCCTCCTTCGCCATTTCGGTTGCGGGGGTGTAGCCTGCAATGAGATAGAGCGGCCGACGCTTGGATTCATTGAACAAGCGGCCCAGATATTCACCAAGAATGCCCAGGAAGAAAAGCTGGAGTCCGCCAAGCATCAACACGACCGTCATCAGGGATGGGTAGCCCCTTACTGGATCACCGAACAGTAGCGTCTTGCCAATGGTGTAGAGCGCCATGCCAAATGCCGGGACAGCGACAAGCAAGCCGACCGACGTGGCGATCCGCAACGGAATCGTCGAGAACCCCGTGATGCCGTCGATGGCGAATCTCAACAGGCGGCGGTAATTGAATTTCGTTCTTCCCGAGGCACGTGCATCTCGATCGTAGAGGATAGACGTCTGGTGGAATCCAATCCACGAATACAGGCCTTTCATGAAGCGATTCTGCTCGCGGAGCTGGCCGATTGCCGCGACCGCGCGCTGGCTCATCAGGCGGAAATCGCCGGTGTCGGCGGGGATGTCGATGTCACTCAACTTGCCCATCAGGCGATAGAAGCAGTGGGCCGTGGCTTTCTTCAGGAAGGATTCGCCCTCCCGGGTCCGCCGGGTCGCGTAGACGACATCGAAACCTTGCTCCCACTTGTCAATCAGGACGGGGATCAGCTCCGGCGGATCCTGCAGATCGGCGTCGATGACGACGACGGCGTCGCCGGACGCGGCATCGAGGCCCGCAGTCAATGCGGCCTCCTTGCCGAAATTCCGGCTCAATTCGATGATGCCGACCGTCTCATCAGAGACCCGTATTGTCTTGAGCACCTCGAGGGTCCGATCCCGGCTTCCATCGTCCACGTAGATGACTTCCGAGGCATAGGGAAGGGTTTCCAGGACGGCGCCGAGGCGTGCATGGAACAGGGGCAAGACCTGCTCCTCATTGAAAATGGGAACGACCACCGATACCGTCCCCTGCGACCGGTTATCCGAACTCATCGCGATTCCCTGTTCAGGAACGTCCAATTGGCATGCAACGTGTAGTTGATGAGCATGAGAAGAAGCGTGGACAGGAGCTGTGCAAGCAGGTAGTGCAGCCCCGCCCGCAGTCCAATCCACATGAATGCAGCGTTGAGCCCGGAAGCGAGCACTGAGACCGCCAGGAATCTCGCAAAGCGCGACGAAGCGCTAGACGCGAGAACAAACACCCATCGACTGCTCAGGAGGTAGTTCGTAATGAGCCCCACCACGCTGCCGACAATCGAACCCAACAATGCGATGGCTCCCTGCTCAACAATCAGGATCAGCACGAGGTAATGCGCCGCGGTCGCGGTCGCGCCCGTGACCAGATAGCGGAGGAATCTGGGCGACATCGTCATCGCTTCTCCACGAGCACCGTCGCCCCCCGGCGCGCCACCACTAGGCTGCCCGGCCCCAGGTCGGGGGACAGTTGCTCATAGGTTGCCTCGCGCATGACGGCGAGCTTGTGTCCGGACTCGCGCCAGCGCGGCAGGAAGATCGCGTAGCTATCGATCCACCGCTGGGGATCAACAGAAAAGCCAAGATCGAGTTCATCCCGGGCAACGACCACCTGGGGAAGCATTTCCGAGTAGAACGCCAAGCCCCTGTCGATCTGCCCGACGTTGAACAGAGCGGTATCGGCACGGTGCAATGCCTTGACGGCCTGGCCGATCGGCTTGATCGACAGGGATTCGAAGGCCATGGATGCCACGAGCCCAAGCTGAACGCTGCCAATCGATGCCAGCGCTGCCACCGCGACGGCAATGCCACGTCGGCCTGACAGGGCAAGGGCACAGGCAGCCAGCCCGCCCACCACCAAGGTCCCGATGGTGAGCGTGCTCCAGAACGAGAAATGACTGAGATCCGATATCCCCCGCTTCAGCACTTTGTCCGATAGCTCGGGGATCCACTGCAGGCCTGCGATCAGGATGCCGAAAATGACCATCAGCGAGAATCCGACCACCACCCATCTCGTGCGTACTCGCAGGATTGCGTCACCAACCAGTACGGCAAGCGGCGGAAAGGCCGGCAGGAGATACAGGGGCAGCTTGGATCGCGAGACGGAAAAGAAGACGAGCACAATCACCGTCCACACCAGCAGGAACACACGCGGGTCAAATGTCCCCGAGCGTCTGGCAGGCCGGCAGCGCTGCCAGACTGTCGCGGGGATGACGCCAGCCCACGGCAGCATTCCCGCGACCAGTACCGCGGCGAAGAACCAGCCAGGCTTGTTGCGCGCATGAACGGAGGAGGTGAAGCGCGACAGATGTTCGTGGACGAAGAAGTAGTGAAGAAATTCCGGATTGCGAACCGACACTGCGACGATCCACGGCAGCGCGAGGACGCATGCGAACAACCCCCACACCCAGAAGGCGCGACGTCTGAACAGGTCGAACTGCCTCGTGAGCGCGGCGTAGACCACCATGGTCGCGGCGGGCAGCACGATCGCAATCAAGCCCTTGGCAAGGAAGGCCAGCCCCGCCAGGCCCCAGACGATCGGGTACAGGCGCCTATCGGAGTTTCTGACCGCCACCGCATAGACCAGGACGGCGCTGCCCAGCAGTGCCCCGACGCCGATATCTGTCGTGGTCAGATTGGAGCCCAGAATCCATAGCGGCGAGCCGGCCAGCACCAAGGCGGAGGCGAGCCCCACTCGCCGCCCGAAGAGTACCGTCGCCGACCAACCGGCGAACAGGATGGCACTGACGCCGATCAATGAACTCCAGAGTCTGGCGCTCCATTCACTGACGCCAAACAGCGCAAACGCAGCCGCGGTCGCCCAATATTGAAGTGGCGGTTTGTCAAAAAATTTGATGCCGTTCAGCCGGGGAGTTGTCCAGTCGCCCGAGATGTACATCTCACGTGCGACTTCGGCATAGCGTCCCTCATCCGGCTCGTAGAGCGGTCGGATCGACAGGGTCGCGGTCCACAGCAAGATGGTAACGACAATCAGCGAAAACCAGAGAAGGCGAGATTTCACGAAGCCTTCCTTGCTGCGACAAGCAAGGAGCCGCCCAACGGAAACCTCAGACCGGCGAGAATCAACTGCCGCTCGGCGGAACAGACGCCGCCAAAGATGCGGTTGAGCGTGTTGCCAATTCGAAAGCCATCGTCAACGGCGTCTTTGGGTGGCTTGAGCCGTTGTTGCAACCTCGACAGCGCCATCGCCGGAAGAAGAAGCGACATGAATGAGGTTACGTAGACGGGCTGGAATCCGGCCGCCTGTACTTTGCCAAGCAACTCACTACGCGTGTAGCGGCGCTTGTGCTTCGCCGCATCGTCAAGATGGCTCCACAGGCTAGGATGCTGGGGCACGGTAAGGATGAGGCCGCCGCCAGCGCGACAAGCCCGGTACATCTCTGCCAAGACACGCTTATCGTCGTCGACGTGTTCGATCACATCGAACGCCCCGATCACATCAAAGGCAGCGGTAAAGGGCAGCGCGCGGGCGTCCATCTGGATGAACTGGGCGTTGGACTTGTTGCGTGCCGAGGCCAGCGCCTGCAGCGACGCTTCCCCACCGCAGATGCGCGCATGCGGAAAGCGCTGCTCGATGGCCTTGAGGTTCTCGGCGGTCCCGCAACCGATGTCCATGAAGGACCTGAGTGTCGGGAAATGGCTCTGCAGGACGTCGAGAATGAGCCGCCGCCGATGAACGAACCAGAAGTGCGTGGCCTCGAGCTTTTCGTATTCCTCGAAGAGAGGTTCGTGATAGCCATCATGGTCGGCCAGCATGGCCGGCGCCATGCAGACCAATCCATCCTGACTCATCGGTTGCCAGCCGCACGCAGCGCAACTCCAGATTTCGTGCTTGATAGGGGCTCTGCACTGAATGCATGCGCGCATGGTCGTCTCCCGTTCGAGGTTCCTGCTCCACGCGTTGGCTTGCCGACGCACGGGCGAGGTTGTCCCACGGCAACGCGTCAACGCGATGACGTGGCAAGTGAATTGAGATACCTAGGTACTAGGCAGCAAGGCGTCGCAATCCGATGAGGGCGGGACTGCGATCGGGGTGAAGCCCCAATTCACACAGGAGTGGAGGGTGGACGAAGAAGCACGTCTGGAATGAAACTGGCGAGGAGCGCGGCCGTCCTGCCCGCCACCTCGAACGATTCCGGCTGCCGCAGCCAGAAGCCCGAGAACCATCCGGGGGCCTGGCTCATGGCAATGCAAGCGTCGCACGTGTGACCGTCCGCATCAGGATCCAGTTTTCCCCGCGAAGCGCTGTGCTGTGTATTGTGGTGGCACGGCTTGTCCGGGTTGGTGACTGTTTCCTCCACGTCGATCTCGAGGCCCATTGCCGCATCATTGCGCAACCGGTCATGCGCTGGGCAACCGCCGTGTACGGGCGCTCCCATCGCCTGCAGCGGCAATGCGAGGATCATGAACCACAGCAGGAGGCGGGACAGCAAGCGTCTCATTCGACGGCACAGAAAGGCGGAATTTCGTCTCAGCGTATTCTAGAGAGCCGGCCTGTCAGCAAAATGACTCACACATGACAGGGCCGCCATGCACCAGAATCAGGCGGGGCGCACGGCGCCCAGACGGACCGAATCCCTTGCGCACGACCATCGTCGGCTTTTCCGACCGATGGTCAAGTGCCGCACTTCGTGAGCGTCTTTGATCCAGGACAACCCACTGCAGACTTATTGCCGGAAGTAAAATCAAGGCTGCTAGGATTCGCCCACTTGATTCCCGGCTCATGCACGCCTCCTATCGCCGGCACTGGATTGCCGCATTCCTGTTGATTTCGTTCCTGACAGTTCAACTGGCAGCGGCCGCCTACGCCTGTGAGGGCAGCCGGTATGCGCTGAGCCTGACGGCGAGCATGACCGGGATGGCGGAATCCTGTCCGGACATGGCAATCAAGCGGGGCCATTCGCATGCAGGCCTGTGCCAGGCGCATTGCCACCAGGACAGCAAATCTGCCGATCATGCGAGCCCGCAACTGCCCGTATTCCAGGCGGCCTCGGTTAGCCCGGTAGCCACACCTGACCTGACACCGATCCTTGGCGGGTATCGGCTGGCCACGGGCAACCCCGTCCCACGACCGCCTCCCCGCCCGCTCGCGATCCTCCATTGCTGTTTCCGCATTTAGCCCGCGAAGCAACGTCCGCTATCGTGCCCTGAGTCGTCAAGACCAAGGGAGTCGTTGCTTTGTGGAGGCTTTATGTTTTTGCGTTTTCCCCTAGCGCGCGGGCGGCGGTGGTCGCTCGCCCTCTCGCTCATCGCGGCCGCCCATCCCGGATGGGCGCAATCGGCCGCACCCCTGTCGTTGCAGGAAGCCGTGGTGCTCGCCTCGGCGCATGCCTCGGACGCTGAGACGTCGCGCGCAGCAATCCAATCCGCCTTGGAAATGGCGGTTGCGGGCAGGCAACTGCCGGACCCGGTTCTCAAGGTTGGCGTCAACAACGTGCCCGCCG
>OBNJ01000190.1_pt1 | contig 21624 bp, 18 predicted proteins | sample 1670171 | NCBI WGS metagenome assembly OBNJ01 (sample SAMEA104232305, study PRJEB22302) | sediment metagenome | biome: forest; feature: aquifer; material: sediment | place: USA | collected 2011-08-07 | depth 0.01 m
AGGGGATGAAGGCGATACCAGCTTTCGTGCTCATGGCCGCTGACCTGGATGATGAACAGATTGCTGCTGTCCAGCCTGACCAGCCGCGTGGTCATGCGCGCAACGGCGTGCGGCTCGCCGACCAGGGCCGCGCACAGGGGTGCGCAAAAGCGGCTGCAGATCGCCACGCAGGTCAGCAGCTTCTGGTCGTCCTCGGCGAGCTTCTGCAAGACCTCGCGCTCGAAATACTCGGCGAAGGCACTCGCATCGCGCAATGCAGTGGGCGAAAAGCCAGCCCCTTGCTTCGCCTTGATATCCAGCGCGAACAATTGCAATCCGGCGACCCAACCGTCGGTCAGATCGTGCAGCCGGCGGGCGTCGCGCGGGCTGATCCCGCCAAGCTGGTCACGCAGGTAGGCTTCCGATTCCTCGGGGCTGAAACGCAGGTCGCGCAAGTCAAACTTCGTGACGAGGCCTTGCGAGTGCAAGCGCGCCAGCGACAGTGACAACTCGCCGCGCGAGCACAGCACCAGGTGCAGGTGCGGCGGGGCGTAGTCGAGCAGCCATTGCAGCGCCTGCCAGATGCGCGCGTCCTGGATGTGATGCACATCGTCGAGCACGAGGACCAGGTCCCGTGGCTGGCTGGCAATTGCCTCGATCAGCGTGACCACCCAATGCTCGACCCTGGATGCGTCGCTGCCGTCCCCGATGAGGTTCGCGGCCTTGCGCGCAATCTCGCCCTCGACCAGCCCGATGCTGGCGAGCAGGCAGTCGAAAAAGCGGCCCGGCTCGTCGTCCTCTTCGGCCAGCGACAGCCATGCCACTTCGAAGCCCAGTGATACCAGCACCTGGCGCCAACTCACCATCGTCGAAGTCTTGCCGCATCCGGCTGGGCCCTGGATCACCACGCAACGCTGGTGCCGCGCTTCCAGCAGCCGCGCCAGCAGCGCCTCGCGAGCCAGTGGCCGCCGTGCAGGACGTGGCGGTACCAGCTTGGTGCCGGCAATGGGCTCGAATACGTGCGAGTGGATGCTTGCCAACGGTGTCTGCCCTGATTGGTACGAAGACATGATTCTGTGGTGCCGGACTCATCACGCAGGCAGCGGCCCGGCGACGGGAAGCTGGACATTATAGTGACATGTTCCGCGCACCAGCCAGTAAGAGGATCTCGGTAGTTCCGCCGTTCGGCAGGCTCCGTGCACGGCTCGGCATGCTGCATCGCGGCGCAAATACCCCCCATTCTTTACTCCGTTCGGGTAGGCAGTGGTCTCTGTCGGCCCATGCATGATGATGACTTCTGCCACAGCACCGGGAACCCGGGAATGAGCCATGGCCGCCCTGCCTTCCGGCCGGCCGAGCAACCCATGACAAGATGCGGCGGACACCAGCCGCGACAAGGAGACTGCAACGATGATCCGCAAGAGATGGACGTGCATGCTGGCGCTGGCGCTGGTGCTGGTGAGCCAGTCGGCTTCGGCACAGCCCACCTACCCGACCCGGCCGATCAGCTTCGTGCTGCCCTTTTCCGCAGGCGGCGCCGCTGACACTGTCTCTCGCATGCTTGCCGAGGAAATGAGCAAGCGCCTGGGCCAGCCGATCATCGTCGAGAACCGTCCGGGTGCCGCCGGCGTCATCGGCACAAACGTTGCAGCCAAGGCTCCGGCCGACGGCTACACCGTATTGCTGACACTGACGCAGGCCATCCTCACCAACCAGTTTCTGTTCACCAAGCTTCCCTACGATCCCCGCAAGGAACTGGCCTTCGTCACCGAGGTCTGCGGCGGTTCCGTCCTTCTTGTGGTCAATCCCCGCATACCAGCAAAGGACGTCAGCGAACTGCTCAACTGGGCCGCCAACAACCGCGCCTCATTCGGCTCGTGGGGTACGGGCTCCTACGGACACCTCACCAGTGCCTACCTGAACCGCTCACGCAAGATCGACCTCACCCATGTCGCCTACAAGGGCGAAGCACCGATGATCCAGGACCTGGTGGGCGGGCAGATCGACATCGCCTTCGTTACCGCGTTCTCGGCCAAGCCCTTTATCGACTCGGGCAAGCTGCGTGTTCTGGCGGTGACGGGTGAGCGGCGCCTGCCCGCCCTTCCCAATGTGCCGACGCTGGCTGAAGCCGGGCTGACAGATCCGGAATTCCAGTCAACGGGCAAACTCATCATGATGGTGCCCGCCGGCACCCCCGCGCCAATCGTCGAACGCATCGAGAGTGCGGCACGCGCCGTGATCGGCACCGAAGCGATCCGCAACCGCATGCGCGGCATCGGCATGGAGCCGATCGGCAACAGCAGCAGGCAGGCGCTGGCCAATTATGAGGCGATGTATCCGGTGCATCAGCGGCTCGTTCAGTTGACCGGCGCGAAGCTGGACTGACGCCTCTCCCGCGCTGCTGCTCGCCCGGGACCGTCCCGGGCCGCAAGACCACTTTCCCGTACTCCGCACCGACGCCACCCCGCCCCACCTCCCCAATGCGGGGAGGCCGGTCGGGCGCCAACGCGCCCTAAGCTTGGCTGGCCTGCCGTCCGGCACCGGCGCCGCAGCGACTGACACGTGCCAGCGGCTTCACCTCGGAGAACGAAGAACATCATGCTGTCTGGCATCAGGATTGTGGAAATCTGTGGGATCGGCCCGGGCCCGTTTTGCGCAATGCACCTTGCGGACCTCGGCGCCGACGTGATTGCGATAGAGCGCACGGCCTCCGGAGAGTCCGGCGCTCCGGCAGACGGCAGCGTGCTCAATCGCGGCAAGCGTTCAGTGGTTGCCGACCTGAAGACGGCCGAAGGCCGGGAGCTGGTGCTGCGCCTGATCGAAGATGCGGATGCGCTGATCGAAGGCATGCGTCCGGGCGTCATGGAGCGCCTCGGGCTCGGGCCTGACGTGCTCCAGCAGCGCAACCCCCGCCTGGTCTACGGCCGCATGACAGGCTGGGGCCAGTACGGTCCACTGGCACAAGCTGCCGGGCACGACAACAACTACATTTCGCTCTCAGGCGCGCTCTACTACAATGGCGCCCCTTCCGAGCCGCCCTCCTCAGCCATCACACTGGTCGGTGATGTGGGCGGCGGCGCGCTCTACCTCGCAATTGGCCTGCTGTCCGGCATCCTGAACGCACGAGCGACCGGCAAGGGTACGGTGGTCGATGCGGCCATCACCGATGGCTCGGCCCACATGCTGCAACTACTGCTTGCCACGCGCCAGAAGGGCCTGGTGACGGGCGTGCGTGGCCAGAACGTCCACGACAGCTCGCACTTCTTCGCCACCTATCGCTGCGCCGACGGCCACTTTGTCACGCTGGGCGCGCTTGAGCCGCAGTTCTATGCCTTGCTGCTGCAAAAGCTCGGCCTAGCCGAAGACCCGCGCTTCGCCCGGCAATGGGATCGCCAACGCTGGCCGGAACTGCATCGCCACTTTGCCGAGTTGTTTGCCAGCAGGACGCGCGCGGAATGGTGCGCGCTGCTCGAGAACACGGATGTCTGCTTCGGGCCGGTACTGAGCCCTGAAGAAGCCGCGGCGCATCCGCACAACGTCGCTCGCGGCGTGTACTTCGAAAGCGACAGACAACTGCAGGCTGCGCCGGCACCGCGCTTCGACGGCCAGGCCCGGCGACCGGGGCCGATACCGACGCCCGGCCAGCATACGGAAGAGATCGCGGCCATCCTTGCCGGCAAGGATGCGCACGGGCTATGGCATTCCCCCCGTGCAGGCTGACCGGAGCCACCGCATGCGCCGCAGCACATACGCGGACAGTGCACGGGATTGCGCCACGGCGCAACGCGGGCGCCTGCAGCCCCGGCTGTCCGCGCTGATCGCCGAAGTACGCGCGCTGCGTCGCGAGCTCGAACTTATGCTGGCGCTGTACGCGATGCCCGATCCCCGCGAGGTGATGGCATGCCGCGCGCAACTGCTCGACCAATGGATCCAGCAGGCGCAGGGCCGGCGGCAGCTGGTCTGCCTGGCCTGCGCGGCCGAAGAAGGGGTACTCACCCGGCACCATCTGGAGCTTGGCCAGCAGACCGCGTCGACCACATCCGACCGCGCGCTGCGCGCCTTGTACTGGGCAAGTGTCCAGCGCTGGAGTCGCCTGCCTGTTGCTGGCCAGCCCCGAACGAGCGCACCCGTGGTGCGGCGATACACCTCGAACATCGTGGCAGCCGATATGTGCGAGAAGTGCTGTGAACTCAGGCATGACGCCAGGCGCTTCGCTCCGCACGAGGCACTGGCCCCACTGGCCCCACTGGCCCTTGAGCACGACGAGATGCACCGGACTGACCAGGCAGTGACGATGTCCCGGTATGGCTGCATGGCCTGCGCTACGCGGTGGGTTCGACGGGTCTTGCCATGGGAGCCGTTTGTCTCCTGGAGCGTCGTGCAGTCCGATGTTGCTTCGGCTGCGACGCCGCCGGGCCCTCTTCACGCGCTGACCGCAATGGCAGTGGGTAAGCATTCCGGCCTCGTGCCATCCAGCCTGTAGACCACAACAACCCGGTCCAGCTCCCTTCCGTCACCACACCGCGAAGAAAACAAAAAAAACCGGCCAACGGGCCGGCATGAAAATACCTGCCGGCAAGGACACCCGACAGGCGTGGAGAAGGAACAGAACCAGCAGGACGGCGCGCCACGCGCGTCGACGCTCCGTGCACTGGCAGCCAGTTCGACACCAGCGTAGCGGCTCAACCCGACTTTGGCGCCACCCCTGAAGGGTAGTCGCCGACAACCCCGTATTGCATGGAGATGGCACACCGCTGCCGCGCAGCGTCCACCGAGAACATCAGGGTCAATACGGATGGGTAGTGCGCGAATACGACACGCTGGCCATTTGGAGTGGTCTTCCTCGCCGCGCTTCTGCGCTCTACTTTGCCTGCGCTAGCTGCCACGACCTGCAACAGGCAGCACAGGCACGCGCCCGAGAAACAGCGCGACCGGACGGGCCGGAACCACACCTCGTGTACCTGCCGCCGGAATCCAAAAACGATACGGAGACCCTCAAGCATGAAAAGGAAGTTCCTGACCCTGGCGGCATTGGCGCCTGCTGCAGTCACTGCCCATGCGCAGACCAGCGTGACGCTTTACGGAGTGATTGACGGATCCGTCGAGTACGTCAACCGGGTGGCCGCTGGCGCGGCCACGCCCACGCAGGGCGGCAGCCGCTTCGGCATGCCTAGCGTTGGCGGCCTGTCCGCCTCGCGCTGGGGCCTGCGCGGCGTGGAAGACCTGGGTGCCGGCAACTCGGCGATGTTCGTGCTGGAAAGCGGCTTCCAGTGGGATTCCGGAGCCCTGCAAAGCGCCCCGCTGTTCAACCGCCAGTCCTACATCGGCTTGCAGAACAAGGAATACGGCAAGCTCAGCTTCGGGCGTCAGTACACTTCTTTCTTCGATGGCATGGCCAACTTCGCGCCGCTGCGCTTTGCCGCCACCTACGAACCGGGGATCTGGTGGATGGGCCTGAACTACCGCGAAGACAATATGGTCAAGTACACCGGCCAGTTCGGACCGCTGCAGGCCGTGGGCCACTTCTCGTTCGGTACCGGCACGGCAGTGCAGAACGCCAACATCGTGTTGGCCAACGGCGGCGCGGGTGAAACACCGGGTAATTTCACCGACAACACCGCCTACGGCGGTTCGCTGATGTACCTGGACAGCAGCGGCCTGGGATTCTCAGTTGCCGCGGACATCTGGCGCCCGGCCGCCGTAACGGGCCAACCGGGCAGGGTGAACAAGTATGGCGCCGCCGCGCTCTACAACACCGGGCCGTTCAAGTTCACGGCGGGGTACCGCTACAACAAGGGCGAGTTCTCCAATGGCGCCACCGTGCTGCGTGACGACTACTGGTGGGCCGGCATCAACTACCAGGCAACGCCCGCGCTGGGCCTGTCGTTGGCGTACTACTACGCGGACATCAAGAGCGCACGCACTGCGGCCACGTCGCCGGAGACCAACCCGGCAAATATGCAGCAGGTCAGCTTCATTGCCGACTACAACTTCAGCAAGCGCACGGACGTGTACCTGTCCGTTGGCTATGCCCACAACGGTGGGTTGAGCTTCGACAGCACCGCCACTGCCTTTGCGTTCAAGTACCCGACCATGACCGGTCAGCAAAATATGGTCGGCGTGACGGTGGGCGTACGCCAGGTCTTCTGACACAAGACGGCGGGCACCCGATACGCCGGACACTTTCGTCCGGCGTCCGGTACGCGGGATTTCCCGCTACCCGCTACCCGATTATGGGGGGTCGCAGAGCAGGCACGTGCGTACATCATCCTCTCAGGATGAGCAAGCCTGAAGGGCAACGCATGGAACCAGAGACTCCGAACCAGCCGGAACGCACGCTGCGGCATACCCGCCAGATCCTTTGCCGCGGCTACCTGCGCGACGACGGCCTGTACGACATCGAGGCCGAACTGCATGACATCTCCCCAGTGCCGACCGAACTGCCTTTCATCGCGCTTCCGGCCGGTGGATCCATCCACCAGATGCGCCTGACCATGACGATCGACGCGGAACTGGTGATCCGGCACATGTCGGCCCGTACCGATACCGGCCCCACGCCCTACTGCGCCGAGATCAACGCGGCCTATGCGGTGCTGGAGGGACTGCGTGTCGGCAGCGGCTTCCGGCAGGAGGCAAAGGCGCGCCTGGGTGGCGCCAGGGGCTGCACACACCTAACCGAACTGCTGGGCCCGCTCGCCACCACCGCCATGCAGACGATCATGTCCATGCAGCGCGAGACCACACCCTGGCACGCGCGGCTGGAAGGCGACGCCCCCATACCCCAACCCTGGGTACTGGGCACCTGCCACGCCTATCGCCTCGACGGCGAAGCCGCCAAGGTCATCTGGCCGATCGACCGCCGCGCGCGCAAGTAGGCCGGACCGCCTGACTACCCACTTCGCGGAGGGCTGCCATGCCCTGCCGCCGTGATCATGCCTGCGTGCGATGCCCGTGACGGGGCGCCATTGCCATCCAATCCAATCCGGCCCGTCCCGAGAGCCCAGTAGAGATAGCCGAGGCGGTGCGCCCAGCCGCGGGCTGCTACCAGCACGCCTGGCGCCGACGACGATGCGCAGGCGTTGGCGTTGGCGTTGGCGTTGGCGTTGGCGTTGGCATTGTTCTTGCGTGTCACCGCCGGATAGATACTCCCCATTTCTGCCGAAGCAAAAAAGAAGGGCCCGTTCCTTCACGGGCCCAAGAGTCTCTCCTCGGTGCCCTGCTCGCAAGGCACGGCTGAAGAATAGCCATTCGGCTGAGCCACAAGAAGTCGGATAACTCCGTAAGGGAAAGCCCCCGTCAACGCGGGTTGGGTCGAAGCGTTGCGTTACGGGGACGCCGCCATTGCGTAGCGCACGTCTGCCGGCGTTTGCAGTTGTGTCACCGCCGCCCCCCGTGGAACAATCAGCGCCATCGGAAACATCCGATCGCACAACAAGAAGCAGCACCACGAAGCACGACAGAGCCGGACCGATCCGGCCAATTGGTGATCGGCGGATGGCCAGGGCGGCCAGCGCCGCCACGGTTATTTCTGACTAATTTTCGACGGGTGTCATCATGACCAATTCGGGCCTGCCACGCCGCGCCTCGTTCGGGGGCGTCGCGTCTGTCTTCCTTTCCCTTGCCGCATTGCTGACGCCGGCCGCCATCCCGGCGGCGCAGGCGGCATCCAGTCCGGTTATCCAGCGCATCCAGCAGACCGGCACGATCCGCATCGCGCACCGCGAAAGCTCCGTGCCGTTCTCGTTCATTGCCGACGGCAAGCCGGTCGGGTACGCCGTCGATCTGTGCCTGAAGGCGGCTGACGCCGTGCGCGCCCAACTGAAAATGCCGCAGTTGCGCGTGGAGTGGGTGCCCGTGACGCCGGCCACGCGCATCCCGGCCATCGTCGATGGCAAGGCCGATCTGGAATGCGGGTCGACCACCAACAATCGCGAGCGTCGCGAACAGGTCGCCTTCACGATCCCGCACTACATCGCCGGCAGCCGCATGCTCGTCAAGTCGGATTCCGGCATCCGCCGCTGGAGCGACTTGCGCGGCAAGACCGTCGTCTCCACCACCGGCACCACGCCGCTGGCCATGATCCGCAAGATGGACGAATCCGGCGCGATGGGCTGGAAGGTCCTGGAGGCCAAGGACCATGCCGAGGCGTTCGCGATGGTGGAATCGGGCCGCGCCGATGCGTTCGTGATGGACGACGTGCTGCTGTTCGGCCTGCGCGCAAACGCGAAGAACCCGGCTTCGCTGGCGGTGACCGGCGACCTGCTGACGATCGAACCCTACGCGATCATGCTGTCGAAGCAGGACGCCGAGTTCAAGAAGATCGTCGACAAGGCCCTGGTCAACGCGATCTATGACCAGGAAACCCAGAAGCTCTACCGCAAGTGGTTCCAGCAGCCGATCCCGCCCCATGGGATCACGCTGGATATTCCGATGAGCTACCTGCTGCGGGACTCGTTCAAGTTCCCGAGCGACAAGGTGGCGGATTGAGGCGCTGACGCCGACCACCGGTCTTGCTCCTCTCTCCCACTTGCGGGAGAGAGGAGAAAACAGAACACCACTCCGGTCATCCCGTGCGAAGATACCGCCCGTTGCCCTCGGGCCCGCACCGCACGACCCACCATGACCGCAGCCCCCCTCAAGCTGTCCGACCTGTCCGTTTCCACCACGGTGGCCGGGCTGATCGCCATGCTGACCGGCTACACCAGTTCGCTGGTGCTGATGATCCAGGCCGGACAAGCCGCGCACCTGACCGATGCCCAGATATCGTCCTGGATCTGGGCGCTATCGATCGGCATGGGTGTCACCACGCTCGGACTATCGCTGCTGATGCGGGTGCCGATCGTGATTGCATGGTCCACGCCCGGGGCGGCGCTGCTGATCGCATCCCTGCCCGGCGTGCCCTACCCGGAAGCGATTGGCGCGTTCCTGATGGCGGCCCTGCTAATGACGGCGGCCGGCCTGACCGGCTGGTTCGACAAGCTCATGAAGGCGCTACCGGCCAGCATCGCTTCGGCCTTGCTGGCCGGCATCCTGTTCCGCATCAGCGTCGACGTATTCGTCCAGGCCCAGCACCAAACGCTGCTATTACTGGTGATGTTCGCCGTCTACCTGTTTGGACGGCGCTGGTGGCCGCGTTATGCGGTGCCCGGTGTGCTGGTGATCGGCGTCGCGCTGGCCGGCGTACTCGGCCAATTGCACTTCGAGCAGTTTCACTTCGCCGTAACCATGCCGGTCTGGACCACACCTGCGTTCTCGGTATCGGCATTCGTCAGCATTGCCGTGCCGCTGTTCATCGTGGCGCTGGCGTCCCAGAACATCCCTGGGCTGGCCGTGCTGCGTGCCGATGGCTACCACGTGCCGGCCAGTCCGCTGATTGCGGTCACGGGCGTGGCGTCGGCCATCCTGGCGCCGTTCGGATCGCACGGTATCAATCTGGCGGCCATCACGGCCGCGATCTGCACCGGCCCGCAGGCTGACGCCGATCCGCGCCGCCGCTACATGGCCGCCGTGGTCTGCGGTATCGGCTACCTGGTCATGGGCATCATGGCAGCCAGCATCGCCGCATTGTTCGCGGCCTTCCCAAAGGCGCTGGTGGTGGCCGTCGCCGCCTTTGCGCTGCTTGGCTCGATCGCCAATGGACTGACGGTGGCCATGCAGACGCCGGTCGAACGGGAATCGGCCCTGCTGACGTTCATGATCACGGCGTCCGGCATGACGCTGGCAGGCGTCGGCTCGGCGTTCTGGGGCGTGGTGGGCGGCATGCTCGCGCTGCTGGTGCTCAAGCCGCGCGAGCCAAAGTCCGCTTGATGGTCGCCTGATCGTCGCCTGATGGTCGCCGGGCAACGGCCCAAGCTCAAAGACCCGATCTGCTAGAGCAGCAGGAAGGCAATGTCCCCCACGCCGATCTGCGTGAGCGACATGCCCTTGCGGCGCTGGAACAGCACATGCTCGAGCACCCGGTCACGGTGCTCGGCGAACACAGCGGGATCGAACCGCAACGCGGCGGTGGCGTAGTGCTCCGCCAGCAGTTTGTAGACGCGATGGCGCACCAGCAGCAGTTCGTTGTCGGTTTGCAGGCGCGACATCTCGACGCTGTGCTCATCCTCGAGCTGCCGCATGCTGACCACCACGCGCGCGTGCATCCCTCGATAGCGATCGATCTCGGCATGAGCGCGGCGCAGTTCGTCGCGCAGCGTCCGCACTTCCTGCATCAGTTTCAGATTTTGCTGCACGCCTCGCTGAATGCGGGAGGCTTCTTCCAGCGCGTGGTCGGCTGCGGCAATCGTGTTCTGCCAGACGCCCTCTCCCGGATCGCGCCCGGGATCGGACTCCCCCTGCAAATGGCCGAGTCGCGTGGTCGGCCAGGCCGTTACCCCGTCAAGCTCGTTGTTCATGATGCTCCCCTTGATCCCATCTACAACCTCGCCAGCCGCCGGCGTATGTTTTGGTGCCGGCATGGTCAGGCCAGATTGGATACTGCCGCGACATTCTGGAGGCGCCTCTTGTGTATTCCCGGGCGCCCCGTGCGTTTTCAGCGCATACCATCATTCAATTCCCCTATCCCTTGCAGGGCAACCACCGCGTGGGAGGGTAATCGATCACCTGAAATTACTATGACGCCAGGATTCTCGGCAATTCGTCCCATGGTTTGCAGCCCCGTTTGGGGGTGATCGGGGGCGCGGATTGCATAATATCGAATCCGCGTGCCGCAACAGTCTCTTTTGATCAATTCATGAACGGATATCTGCTCCTCGCCCTGGCCATCGTTGCCGAAGTCATCGCCACCAGCAGTCTCAAGGCCGCCGAGAACTTCACGCGCCTGGTCCCCAGCGTCCTGGTGGTGACCGGATACGTAGCGGCGTTCTGGTTACTGATGCAGGTGATGAAAACAGTGCCAGTCGGTGTGGCCTATGCGATCTGGTGCGGCGCCGGAATCGTGCTGGTGACGCTCATCGCATCGGTGCTCTACCGTCAGGTCCCAGACCTGGCGGCCTGGCTCGGCATCGGGCTGATCATTGCCGGCGTGGCGGTGATCCAGCTTTTCTCGAAGATGTCGCATTGATTCCGGCAGCACCCTGCCCGGCTGCGCTCACCCCTTCGGTGGCAGCGTACGCAGCAGCCGGTTGACCTGTGCCAGCGTCTCGCATTCGTCAGCCTTGCGCTGCCGGCGCTGCTCGACGATTTCCAGCATGGCGCGGATCTGCCCATTCTTGGCCTCGCAGGCCTCGCGATTCGGCTCCGCGCACGGGACCTCCAGTTCACCCCGCAAGCTCTCCTGCACGATATTGATCAGCGCCGTGCAGCCCGATGTATCGGCCAGCGCCGGATCGGACGCCGGTGGCACCGCCAGAGCCGGCATCGCACCCATCAGGACAAGCAGCGGCAACCGGCAAAGATTCGCGCGGACGGATGACATGGGTAGGCGGAAGCTGGCCAAATGTGTCCTTGTTTGCGGCGTGAAGCCGACATCATAGCCGGTCGCTGAATCGGCCAATCGGAAATGTCCACAAGGTAAACGGATCGCGTCGAGAGACGCCACGTTTCGCCCGAACAGAGAAATTCAATTTATTACTATTCAAACACCAACAGCTACACCGGTAGAGTAATAACTTAACGAGACTGGCTTTGACGCATGACATCGAATGCACCGCGATTGCAGTCACCGTTCCCTTCAATCTCAATAGATGGACCGCGGCGCGGAATCTCAGTCCCGGTGCGTTTCCATCGGCGACAAGTTATTGCCCATGCTTGAACCTCTCATCAGACATTTTCGGCACACCGGATGGAACCCGACGCGGCCCGGGCTTATCCGCATCACCCTCCTCGGTGGTTACATCTTCTTGACCCCAGTCCAGCCAGTGTCCGCAGGTTCGATCATCTATCCAAGCACCGCAGGGACCCCGTTCAGCCTGTCATTTGGGACGTCGTTGACGTCTTCGCGAGACCAAGGAGTTGGACGGCAACTGGCAACCGCGTGGCAAAACCCCGGCCTTAGACTTTCCGATGTTAGGTGCCCAGTAACGAAAACAACGAGTGTCAGTGGGATTCCAGTGCCAGGAATGCCCAATGCGTACCAGACCAATCTGGCGGGCATAGGTATGCGTTTTGCAATGACCGACGGCTGGACGGGGGGTTTGGCTGCAGCACCATCGAGGACGACGTTTTCTCCACCGAGTCCAAACGCCGCCGCCGTGGACTACTTCTCGGCTGAACTCATCGTGACTGGTCCCATCAAGTCCGGCGCATTGACCAGCCTGCCCTCCATGACCGTCCAGTTCTCGGGCAGTTGCTTCGATACAGTCACCCGAACCATCACGATCACACCCGGTACGCGAGTCATGGCCAACAGTTGCACCGTCACGACACCGCACGTCGAGGTGCCGCTGCCCCCGGTCAGGCTTGCGAGCCTGCTGCCGGTCGGCAGAGTAAGCACCGAACGCGCCGACTTCAACATCAGCTTGTCGTGTCCAACCGGTATCGGCATCCATATCACGTTGACGGACGCAATCCGGCCCGTCAACAGGACAAACGATCTCACGCCGGCGCTTGATTCCACGGCGCGCGGCATTGCGCTTCGACTGTCGAGAGGCGGCACGCCAATCACCTTTGGCGCCGATTCCGCTGCACGAGGAAACCCCGGGCAATGGTACGTGGGGCCGTCTGCCGCCACCACCCTTGTGCCCTTGACCGCGCGCTACGTTGCAACCGGAACCGTCAGACCCGGCGCTGTCAGAGCGCTGGCAACGTTCACGCTCAGTTATCAATGACCGGCGGGCGCGGACACTGGCCAAATTGAAAACAGACCATCGTGAAATGGCCTGCCAAAAGGTGGATAGGTAGATCAGCGACGGGCCAATCAGTCGTCTCCCCAACGCCAGCGTGGCGGCTCCCCCTTGATCCAGCAAACGACAAACAGCGCCAGGCTCAGGATCACCACGAGGAAGACAAAGACAACGGGACGGTGGTCAACGCGGAAGAAGAAGACAGCCAGCGCTAGCAACGCGAAGTACGCGCCGTAGGCTATCCAACCTTGCCAGCAAGTCGGGAGCCCCCACCCCCAGCCATAGCGCTTGGCGTGAAACCAGTATTCAGGGTCGGTCTGCATGGTCAGGCTCTGTATACCGCATGGACGTCAGCGCAATGTACCCGCGCATGACTTGATCCTCAACGATACGCCTGCCCCGTGGACCTAACGGGGTGCCGTCGCAGGAACGACTGTGGTCCCCGGAGGCGCGATGCTGCCGTTGGCCACGTCGCGTGGCAGCAACTACGGATAGTTCATGTACAGCGCCGCAATGGCGCTGACGCTTCCGCTGGTGACGACCTGCCCCGCCTGGAAATACGTAGGGAGCCCCCAACCCAGCCGTGGCCGCCTGGCGCGAGATCAGGACACACGCTAGTAGTGCGGGCCACCCTGCCAGCGATCCCGGTCACTATCGTTATCCCGGTGATCGCCCCGATCACGATCTCCGTGATCGTGATCTCGATCGTATTCAGATCGACCATCTCCGCCGTAATACCCACCGCCTCTGTGATCGCCATGATCGGGGGTAATGACGCACCCACCGAGCAGCGCCACGGAGGTGACGAGAAGCACAAGAATGGGCTTCATATGGCACTCCTGTTCAGCCTTTTCCTTTCTCGAGCATATGCATTGGACTACCGGCACGATGTAGGAGCGAGGACATTCCGCAGCAAGGCGTTCTCCTACAGCGAGAGACGGCGCGGCGCGAAACGATCGGAAGAAACGATAAAGGGAGAGGCCAGTGCAGACTGAATGATGGTCCCGCCGACAGGAATCGAACCTGTATCTAGCGCTTAGGAGGCGCTCGTTCTATCCATTGAACTACGGCGAGCGGACCGTCTGCCTGGGGCTCGCGCCGCATCGGGGCAGGCGAGCCAAAAGACGGGGCGCAGTATAGCAAACTCGGGCGCAGGATCGGCGGCAGCCGCTATGCTGGACATATGGAGAACACAACAGCGTTCCAGTGGGAATCCGCCGCGCACACGGATGTTGGGCTCGCGCGGGCGCGCAATGAGGACGCGTGGCTCGCCGCGCCCGGCCTCTGGGTAGTGGCCGATGGCATGGGCGGCCACGCGCATGGCGATTTCGCCAGCCGCTCGATCGTGGAGGCACTATCGACGCTATCGCTGCCCGGCGATCTCGATCAGGCCATCGCCGATACACGCGCAGCCATCCTCGGCGTCAATCAGTTGCTGATGGATGAAGCACGGCATGCGCGGGTACGCGTGATCGGCAGCACGGTAGTAGCGCTCGTCTCGCGCGGGCATCAATGCGCCTGTCTCTGGGCAGGCGACAGTCGGCTCTACCTGCTCCGCGACAACCATCTGCAACAGCTCACACGCGACCACAGTCACGTGGAGCAATTGCGCGCGCGTGGCCTTATCACCGCCGACGAAGCGAAACACCATCCCGCCCACAACGCGATCACACGCGCCGTAGGGGCGGCCGCCACGCTTGACCTGGAGACCCTCACGCTGGACGTCCGGGACGGCGACATGTTCCTGCTCTGCAGCGATGGCCTCTACAACGACGTCGACGATACGGACATCGCCACGGTACTGGCCTCCTGGGATTGCCGGCACGCGGCAGATGAACTGGTGAGACTGGCGCTGGCGCGCGGCGGTCAGGACAACGTCACAGTGGTGGTAATCCGGGCCAGCGAAGCTGACGGCAGCTCGGAATTGTACTTGTCGCCGGACACTACGGGCTGACCCGCCGGACCTGGCGCATCGCAAGCAGCGCACCAAATGCGCCTCAAATAGAAAGCCCGCCAACTGAGTGGCGGGCTTGGGTTGCGGACGGGCCCGGACCTCCTGGGTCTGCGTCGCCGGCAATTCCGGTCATTCCTGTGCCAAGCATGTTTCCCGTGATTCCGCCCATGACGCGGACGTCCATCCGGACCACCCGGACAGTCGAAGAAAACCTGGCAATGGCAACAATGACCGCAATGCCGGGGCCGAGTGGCAAGCCAACCTTGCCAAAGGCAGGATCAGCGGGACTTGTCGTCGTCCGCCCCGTACGAGCATCGATGCTCGCGCTCTGGAGTATAGGCAGCAAGGCCGGACATGCAAGCCATGTGCGCGATACATCCCGTTACCTTTTCGGACTTTTCGCACCGCAACAAAATATTCGGTGTTCTGCTATACTCCGCGCCGTGAGTTTCGCACTGTGAGTTCCGCAACTCGCCCGGCTTTCAACGCTGTGGCGTATCCGCTACCTCCCAAGCTCTGCTCCCTGCCTCTGTCATTTTCTCGGAAGTATCGCTGACAGGTGCCTGGCCAGAACGCACCACTCACCTGACGCTGCCTCGTCTCCGATCCTGAAGAACAGCCCGATTGTTAGCTGTTTGCCTGCCAGGGTTCCGGTTGGTTTCTCGATAACCAGTCGCCCCTGCCTGCCGCCGTTTTGCCAGCTGAGTCTGTCGAACGGCCCACCGATTGGCGCCGAAGCCTTTTTAAGACTTTGCACTGCGCCCACCCCTTCGCGCACATCTGCCAGGGGTGCCATGCATTTTTAAGACGTACGACATGACCCAGCACGATTTCCGTGCGGAGCAGCCTATTGCCTCCGCCACCGACGCATTCGCCACGCCCGCCGATACCGCCAGCCCGCTCGACAAGCTCGACGCCATGCTGAACGCTGACGCCGCACCGGCCGTGGAAGCCTCGGAAAACGGCTTCGCAAAACTCGGCCTCGACGCCGCTATCCTGCGCGCACTGGCCGAAGCCAACTACAACACACCGACACCGGTGCAGGCGCAGGCCATCCCCGCCTTCCTGGCCGGCCGCGACCTGCTGGTTTCCAGCCAGACCGGCTCGGGCAAGACCGCCGCGTTCATGCTGCCCGCAATCCAGCGCATCAGCGAAAAGCCGGCCACGCATCGTCCGACCGAACCGGCCAAGCGCATGAAGGGCAAGCGCCCCCGTCCGTCTCCGGCCCAGCCGTCGCTGCTGGTGCTGACGCCGACGCGTGAACTGGCCCTGCAGGTAACCGAAGCCGCCGCCAAGTATGGCCGCCATCTGCGCCGTATCGTCTGCGCCAGCATCCTGGGCGGCATGCCCTACCCGAAGCAACTGGCCATGCTGGCCCGTATGCCGGACATCCTCGTGGCCACGCCGGGCCGCCTGCTCGACCATATCGAAGCCGGCCGCATTGACCTGTCCGCGCTGGAAATGCTGGTGTTCGACGAAGCCGACCGTATGCTCGACATGGGCTTCGCCGACGACATCGACGCCATCGTTGCCGCCACGCCGGCATCGCGCCAGACGCTGATGTTCTCGGCCACGCTCGACGCCCGCATCGCCCAACTGGCCTCGCGCCAGCTCCGCGACCCGCAGCGCATCGAGATCGCCGCCGCGCGCGCCGACCACAGCAACATCGAACAGCGCCTGCACTTCACCGACGACATGTCGCACAAGGAGCGCCTGCTCGACCACCTGCTGCGCGATGCATCGCTCAAGCAAGCCATCGTCTTCACCGCTACCAAGCGCGATGCCGATTCGCTGGCCGAGCGCCTGTCGGACACCGGCTTCTCCGCCGGCGCGCTGCATGGCGACATGACTCAGGGCGCGCGTAACCGCACGCTGACGGCCCTGCGCCGTGGCAACCTGCGCGTGCTGGTGGCCACCGACGTGGCCGCGCGCGGCATCGACGTGCCCGACATTACCCACGTGGTGAACTTCGACCTGCCCAAGCAGGCGGAAGACTACGTGCACCGCATTGGCCGTACCGGCCGTGCCGGTCGCTCGGGTGTGGCGATCAACCTCGTGAACCACGGTGACATGTTCCAGTGGCGCCGTATCGAGCGCTTCACGAACAACCGCATCGACGCCTCGGTGATCGAGGGCTTCGAACCGCGTCGCTCGCCGAAGCCGCGCTCGAACTTCGGCGGCAAGCCGGGCGGCCGCGACGGCTTCCGCGGCAACGGTGGCACCGGTGGCGGCTATCGCGGCAACAACGGCAGCGGTGGCTATCGCGGTAACCGCGAAGGTAGCGGCGACCGCAACTTCGGCGAGCGCCGATTCAGCAGCGACAACCGTGGTTTCGGCGATCGCGCCCCGCGTCCGTTCGGCGACGACAACCGTGGTGGCTTCGGCGATCGTGGTGAGCGTGGTTTCGGCGACCGTAGCAATGGCAATAGCAATGGCGGCTACCGTGGTCAAGGTCAAGGCCAGGGTCAAGGCCAAGCTCAGCAGCGCAGCTTTGGTGGCGAACGCAGCTTCGGCAACCGCGACTTCGCACAGCGCGATGGCAACCGTGACGCCACGCAACGTGACGGTAACCGCAGCTTTGGCGGCAACCGTGACGGCCAGCGCGACGGCAACCGTAGCTTTGGCGATCGCAGCTTCGGCGACCGCAAGTTCGGTGACCGCGGTGGCGATCGCGGCGGCTTCGGCGGCCAGCGCAACAGCCGCTCGCGTTACGAGCGATAAATAAAAAAGGCACCTTCGGGTGCCTTTTTTTATGCCGCCGGCTTGCGTGCGACGAGCGCGAGCCGCTGATACCCCCTCACACCGCGCACGTCCTGAACCCGACGAACGACACATCGTCCTCGGGCAACAGCGCGGTTCGCGCACGCGTATGGCGCAGTCGCGCAGGGCTCGCAAACGACACACCTCGCACCACCTGATGGGTGCCGAAGCGGCCGACGATCTCGCCGTCCGTCGGCTCCGCGCTGAAGCCCAGATAGGGCTCGTATGGCGTGGCGGTCCATTCGCGCAGCGCGCCCCACTGGAGTCCGCGATTCTGCGTGGCCGCCAGTTCCCATTCGATTTCCTGCGGCAGGCGGCGACCCGCCCACACGCACCATGCCTGCGCCTCGAACAGGGTTACGTGCCGCACCGGCTCATCAGGGTTGAGTGTGCGCTCGGCTCCGAAGCGCGATACCACCCAGCTTCGCGTCACGGCATGGCGAGACCAGTAGCGCGGCGCGGACCGCTCCTGCATCATCAGCCACTGGCGGCCCGCCGCGGACCAGTACGCAGGATGCTCATAGCCGCCGTCCTCGACGAACTCGAGGTATTGCGCGTTGGAGACCAGTGCCGCATCCATCTCGAACGCCGGCACATAGACCTTCTGGGGCGGCAGTTCATCGGGCCATGCGAAACCATCTGCATCGCTCCAGCCTTGCGTGAAGTTTCCGCCCGGAAAATGCAGCGCGTCGTTGTGAGAGACCGATGCCGCCAGGCCCACGGATGCCGGCTCAGCCGGCGCTACGCCCAATGATTGCAACAATGCCGCGATGGTCTCCCCCTGCACATCCTCGTGGTACAGCGCGCGGCGGAACGGGTACAGCGTTGCATCATCGTCGTTGGCCAGCAGCGCGATGCGGCGCAGCAATCCATCCAGCACTTGGGCCGCGTACTGCTTGACGCGCGATACATCTGGCAGCGCGATTTCCCAGCGCTCGTCAGGACCAATGCGCTCGGGATCGAACCATTCATCAGCACCATCAAGCAAGGATGGCTCGCTGGCTACCGGCAGGCGGATACCGCCCTGCTCCAGATGGCGCACACCGCGCAGACACCACCACTCGGCGTGCCAGGCGACGTGGCCCAGCGTCCACAGCGGCGGGTTGCAATCGTACTGGCGCGGGACGGTCCAGCCACGGCGTGTCTGACCGAACGCACCCAGCCACGCCAGCGTGCGGTTGCGCGATTCCACGAGTGCCTGCGCCAGCCCCTCGCGCGGCAGACGCCGCGCATCGGGCCACGCCGCCTTGCCGCCGGTAAAGTGGAGATCGGGAAGCATGGAGAAGCCGCTCATCGCAAGGTCCGTGACTGAGGGTGAAAGAAAAGCCGGACACGCCGGCTGCGCGCATTATGACACCGGCGAGCCGGTGCCATTTCCCGCGCGCCCTATCCCCCTGCCGGCGCCGCGGCTTCTCCGCTGGCGCTCAGCCGCGCGCGTGGAAAACGGCGAACCAGCCGCGTGGGTCGGTCCAGCTTACGGGGTCGGTGAAACCAGCCGACTCCAGCAGGATCGCGAAATCCTCGGGCCGATATTTGTGCGAGTCCTCGGTATGGATCCGCTCCCCTTTGGCAAAGTTGCGTTCACCATCAGGCCAGCGAACCGTCACCGCGCGCTCGGCCTCAAGGTGCATCTGGATGCGGGATGCCTGCTGATCGAACGATGCCACGTGGCGCCAGTCCTCGAGCGCGAAGTCGCTGCCCAGGATCCGGTTCACATTGCGCAGCACATTGCGATTGAACGCGGCCGTGACACCAAGGGCATCGTCATAGGCCGCGACCAGCGTATCAGCGTCCTTGTAGAGGTCCACGCCAATCAGCACACCATCGCCATGGCCCGTCACCGCGCGCAGCCGCTGCAGTAGCGCCAGCGCGTCGATCGGTGTGAAATTGCCGATGCTGGAACCCGGGTAGAACAGCAACCGGCGGCCCCGCCTGACGTTGGGTGGCAGGTCCAGTGGCCCGCACAGGTCCGTGCCCAGACCGAGCATCGGAATATGCGGATGCTGTTGCTGCAACCCGGACAGGGTGCCACGCAGGAAATCCACCGAGATATCGAGCGCAACGTACTGGGCCGGTTGCAGGCTCGGGAAAAGCCGGGCGGCCTTCTCGCAGTTGCCGGCGCCGAGGTCGATCAGCACGCAACCGCTGCCGGCACGCGCCGCGATCGCCGGGGCGACGCTGGCGAAGATCGACGCCTCGGTGCGCGTCGGGTAGTACTCCGGCAAGTCGGTGATGGCCTCGAACAGGCGCGAGCCGAGCACATCGTAGAAGAACTTCGGGCTGATACCCGCCTGCGACCGGAGCAATCCGGCGACGATCTCGGCGCGCAGCGCGTCACTGTTCTCGTGATATTGCTGAATGAACTCCGGCCTGAGCGCGGCATGGGCGCCGTTCGCCACGACCAGGCGTGGCGTCGGGTCCTGCGCGTGTTCGGGAGCGGAATGGTGGTTGGCGTGGTGGAGAGACTGAGGCTGGGGGCGAGACGGGTTCAGTGGTGTCGTAACAGCCGGCATGACGTTTCCTTATTGTCGATGGGCACTACGTGAATCCCTCAAAGACCGCATGGCACGACGGGCACACGGTTGGCGTGGGGTGCGCTCCTGTCGTGTCTGGCGCACACCGACCGACCGCCAATCCAACAAGCATAGGCGCATATGCATATGCGTGCGTCATGCATTGCATGGCCCGGCAGCCCGCTTTTGCCTACACACCTTGTCCATACATTCAGACACATTGTCGGTGACGCAACATTTTTCCCGCAGCTTCGGTATAATCGCGCCCAACGCAAAACGCCGGAGCATCCGGTGTCAGCGTCCCTTCCAAAGGGAAGTTAAAGGGGAGTAGCTTGGGGGCCCATGCCCTTAGCACAATCGTCATTCCGAGGCGCTGACCCGTCTCCGGTTGTGCTGACCCTGGTGCGCATACCGTACCAGCGTGTCGAGCAAGACCTTTGCAACCTGGTGTTACGGTTTGCAAAGGCAGTCCCGCCCTTGTCGGCAACTTCCGTCGCTCCGTAATCCCAGGTGTCAAAAAAACTTGCTGGCCCGACCGGCCCGCAGCAATTTGCACTTGAGGAGCCTACATGGAGTGGTTTACCGATCTGTTCACGATGCAGTTCCTGACAGCGCTGCTGTCGATCGTCGTCATCGACCTGGTACTCGCCGGCGACAACGCCATCGTGATCGCCCTGGCGGCGCGTAACCTGCCGCCGCACCTGCAAAAGAAAGCCATCGTCTGGGGCACCATCGGTGCCGTGGTCGTGCGTTCGGCGATGACCATCGGCGTGGTCTGGCTGCTGAAGATCCCCGGCCTGCTGCTGGTGGGTGGCCTGGCGCTGGTCTGGATTGCCTACAAGCTCCTGGCGGCCGAGGAAGACGGTGACGAGCATGGCAGCGGCGCCAGCACGCTGGTGGGCGCGATGAAGACGATCATCATCGCCGACGCGGTCATGGGCGTGGACAATGTGCTGGCCGTCGCCGGCGCCGCGCACGGCAGCTTCCTGCTGGTGGTGCTGGGTCTGCTGATCAGTATTCCGATCGTGGTCTGGGGCTCGAGCCTGGTGCTCAAGCTGATGGCACGCTTCCCGTCGATCATCTACGTGGGTGCCGGCGTGCTGGCCTTCACGGCTGTGAAGATGATCCTGGGCGAGCCGATCACCAAGCCGTTCTTCGAGGCGCAACCCATCATCAAGTGGGCGCTGTACCTGGTGATCGTCGGCGGCGTGCTGGGCGCCGGCTACCTGACGCAGAAGCGCCGGGAGCCGTCCACCCAAGCCAACTGACACCCCTCGTCTGACGCAGAAAGCCGCCTTCGGGCGGCTTTCTGCTTTCAGGCTAAAATCCCCGCTTGCGGCCCGCGCGCCGACGTCACTTCCCACTTCCTGTCCCGATGAAACAGTACCTCGACTTCATGCGCCATGTGTACGAGCATGGCACCGAAAAGTCCGACCGCACCGGCACCGGTACGCGCTCGGTCTTCGGCTACCAGATGCGCTTCGACCTGAACGAGGGCTTTCCCGTCGTCACCACGAAAAAGCTGCACCTGAAGTCGATCATCCATGAACTGCTGTGGTTCCTGCAGGGCTCGACCAACATCAAGTACCTGAAGGACAACGGCGTCACCATCTGGGACGAATGGGCCGATGCCAAC
>OBNJ01000308.1_pt1 | contig 14429 bp, 17 predicted proteins | sample 1670171 | NCBI WGS metagenome assembly OBNJ01 (sample SAMEA104232305, study PRJEB22302) | sediment metagenome | biome: forest; feature: aquifer; material: sediment | place: USA | collected 2011-08-07 | depth 0.01 m
CGTGGCTGCCGGGGTCGTCGCCCACGTGAGGTCCGGAACGACGCTCTCTGCCCCCGTCGTCGTAGCTGCTGTGAACGTCAGAGTCGGAGTCTGAGCCTGCGCCCAAGACAGTGGGATCATCCCACTCATCAGGGCCGGAACGACCACCAAAATGATGGCCTGGATAAATCGAATGACTGCGTTCATCTTACTCTCCTGTTAGAAATACTTACTGTCAAACTTCATGGTCTGCTCGTCGACGCAGAGCTTCATGTACTTGTCGAAGTGCTCGCGCGTGAGGAACATGCCGCCGCGCTTCGGCCCCGCTGCCAAGTTCGCCTTCGAGTGCTTGGCGAAGTGAGCTTGGAACTCCACCTCGAACCCGCCACCGATGACACGCACCAACGTGGAGTAGAACTCGAGGCTGTCCCGCACCATGCGCGCAGCTATGGGCTTGTCGCCGTCCTTGAGTAGGAGCTCCCACTCGCGGATACCTTCGAGCGCGTACCGCTGCATCTCGTCAGTGATCCTACCACCGGAGCGCTCCAGCTCGAACATGCATAGGTGCGCGAGATCGCGAATCCACAACATGCGGCCGAGGATTCTGTCGGGGTTGCGGCGACGGTCCTCTTGGATCAATGGGAGATTCCGCTGGAAGCGCGCGCGGCGTACCGGCTCCGTCGTGTACCCGTGATGGAGGATGTGCAGATCGACGAGCTGTGCGGGCGAGCGCGGTCCGCTGTTCGGATTCTCCGTGTCGTCCGGGTGCTCGTGTACGACGCCCTTGAAGCGAAGGTACTGCTCGTTGCGGAACACGCGCACCGGCCAGTCCGTCGTGAGGATGCCTACCGGATCAGCCGACATGTGATGCTGCGCCAGCGCGTAGCCGTCGTACTGATTGTTTCGCAGGTAGCGGATTAGACGCTCCGGGTAGACGAGGTCTTCGTCACCGTCGAGCCAGAGGATCCAGTCGCCGCGCGCCGCCTCGACGGTGCGGTTACGAGCCTCGTCGAAGCCGATCTCGAGCGGAGAGTCTGCGTCGATGATCTCGAAGCGACGGTGCCCAGCGTGCTTGTCGCGGAACTCCTCTAGTACCCGACGAGTGCGGTCCGTCGTTGTACGGTCCAGTGCGATGATGAACTCGTCGACCACGTCACGCACCGTCATCAGGCTGCGAAGCTGCGTCGCCTCGTTGTCCTTCGCGAGCGCGCAGTAGCTGATCGACTGACGCGGCACGAAGTTCCGCATCTTGCGGTCCCAGTCGATGGGGCGTGAAAGTTTGTTTGCGCCCCACGGATCGTTCTGCTTCCTGCGATACACGAACGACGTCACCCACGAACCAAGAGGCTCGCGTGCGCTGCGGCCCGCAGGCACGCACGTCGTGAGGTAGCCGTCGTGATGGCTGAACATGTCGTCGAGGTCCGCACGCTCGAAGTGATGCAGATGGTAGCGAGCGTGGCCCGGCTGTGACCGGTAGTCCTTACCCTCCCAATCGCCGAACGGCGTCGTGATGACGACGCGACAACCATCCATCAGGTAAGGCTCCAACTTCTGACACAGTGCGATTGGATCCTCGACGTGCTCCAGCACCTCTCCGAGGACGAGGCCGTCGAACTTCGGCAGTACTGCAGTCACAAGAACCTCGTTTCTGTCGAACTCTTCTCCGGTCTTGAACTCTATCCTCGCGCCATCCACCTTACAGTGTTCGCGCGCCCACTCGATCACGCGCGGAGAGACGTCGACGCCGACGTAGTGCGGAGCCTTCTCGTTGGTCGCCATGGACCAGATGTAGTGCCCCTTCTGGCAGCCGTAGTCGAGGATGTTCTCCGGAGTAACGCCGCCGGCGAAAAGCTGGCGAGCAGTCTCCTGGAACCGCAGGTTGTTGGTGACGTCCAGACTCTCGTTGCGCAAGATATCCGCGACCGCGTCGTCGGAATCGTAGTGCGCGTCCGGGTTCTCAAGGAATGCGAACTCCGCCGCCAACTCCAAGGCCTCCCACTGTAGTCCTGGAACGTTCATTGTGGGAAGACCACACTCTCCTACTACGTCGTCCATGAACTTTCTGGCTAGTATCACGTCCGACCTGTCGAGCATGGTGCGCACCATGGAAAACTTGTTACTCTGCTTCTTCGCGACCGCAGCGTCGATGGTCTCCATGAGGGACACCGCAGAGTCTCTCCAACTGAGACGAGTCGCTGATGCGAGTTGGCCACGGCGCATGTGCGTAAGCTCCGTCGGCTTGACGCGCGCGATGAAGTCACTGAACGCCGCGGAATCACAGCGGCCGTCGCGCATGGGGATGAGTCGAGCGCCAGCGCCGCACGTCTCGGAGAGCGCGCCGACGCGACTACCGACCATCGGCAAGCCTGCGGCCTGAGCCTCCATCGCGGTGATGCAACTCGTCTCCTCGAACTCGCTCGGGTAGACCAGCATGTCGCAGCTCTCCTGCAAGCGTGCGAGGTCCGACTTGCCGAGATGGCCAATGACCGTCACGTTCTTCATGGAGTTCGCTCGCGTGTACACCTGCTCGTAGTACCCCTTCATGTGGTCGGGGTAGTTGTCGTACCCGCACATGACGAGGCGAGCTTCTGGACGGGACACGGACAACCTGTCCATGATGCCGCCAGGAGCAAGTAGATAGTCCACTCCGCGCTCCGGCCGCGACTGATAGAGGAGACGGAACTCACCCTCGGCCTTCGGCAACTCCGCGAAGAAAGAGTCACGACTGTAGATCGACGTATCGACGGAGTTGCGCACGACGCTGATGAACCCCTTCGGCATGTCCCAGGTGTCGGCGACTTGGTCGCGATGCCAGTCGCTCACCGTCAGGACGCCGTCGTAGTAGAAAGAGTCGCGTCGCACGTCGGGCAGAGAACGCAGCAACGCGAGATCGTGGAGCCACCACAGAGCGACCTTGGCGCAGTGAGGAGCCTGATGAATACCGGCCGCACGCTGAAGTACCAAGGCGTCGATGTACGTGGACTCCATGAATGAGTGGACATACTCGCCAAGAGGCGCACGCTGGTTCGGCGGCCCGCACCATCCGTAATCGACTCCGTCATGGTTGCCTCCTGCGTCCTGCTGGTTCGTGAACACGATCACCTTGTTACCGAGCGCTGCGACCTGCTTAGCGAGGTAGTAACACGCGGTCTCTGAGCCACCGAGCGACTTGCCGCTCTTGATGGTGTCGCCGTTGAACGGCATTCCGGGGCATACGAACATTACGTGCATTTGCATTCTCCCATTTGGGTTGGGAGCCCGACGCGCGCAGCCGCGCCAGGCTCCTCGGTTGTCAACGATACTTGCGTCGCTCGCGCTGCGTGTCGAGATTTCGCTTCAGATGCTCGTCGCTCTGACGCTGGCGATCGAGTATGTGCCGCTCACCTTGTGTGAGCTCGTCCTTGTTCTTCGGACGCTTGCCGTCCGGAGTGAGTGGCCGCAACATGCTATTCCTCCCCCTCCTTGCCGCCCTTCTTCGCACCGCCCTTCTTGGCGTTGGCGAGTAGAGCTTCCTTGACGGCGGACGCCTCGGCTCGCGTGATGGCCAACGTGTCGTTGTCCTCGCCAGCGCTCTTGATGTAGCCGAGCTCGCCGGTGCTGAACTTCTTCTCTTCTTCCTTGGTCGGCACGAAAGCCTTCGACTTCGGAGTCGTGAAATTTGTTTCGGGATCCAGTGAACGCAACATTGTCTGTTTCTCCTGTGTTGAGGTAAATGGGGACGGAGCAAGTGCCCCGTCCCCGCGCTGCCTACTCTTCCTGACGCCTCCTCAGGTCGACGACTGAACCGCCCGGAGGACGAACGCGTAGGAACGCCCCGTCACCTTCTCGGACTGGTAGTAGCCAACCTCGATCTCCTGCGCCTTGATCTTCGAATCGAACGGGTGACGCTCGACCTGCATGTTGGCCAGGCCCGGAGCATTCCACCGGAACGACCGAAAGGCCGACACGTCGCGCTGACCGGGACTGTCGCCGCCGCCACGATACAAGACCACGTGCGCTGCCCAGACGGCGGTGATCGCCTCCGCCTGGTTCTCGTTCGCGGTGTTCTCGTACGTGCCGCCGACGTTGATCTCGTCCAGCTCGAACAGGTTCGCGACCTGCGCCGTGCTCGGATATCCGCCGCCGTTGTTGGTGCCGAAGATTAGATTGCGCACGTCGTTGTGACGACGCAGCATCCTCCACGCACGCTGACCGATGGCCATGCGGTTCGGCCGCTTACCCGTGCTGTCTTCGACCACGTCGATGGCGTTGTTCACGTCACCGATGGGGTTCGAGTTGTTGGTCGTCCAGGCCGAGGCGACACCGGCACCGGAGCCGACGTTCGCGACGGTCGTGACCAACGCAGCCACGCGAGCGTCGATGTCCAGGTCCAGCAGGTCGACCAGATGCGTCGCATTGCCTTCGATCAGCTCTTGGCGATACATCGGATCGGCGTTCACGTCGTCCTCGATGGTCTGCGACATCTTCAACGCGTAGTTCAACGCGAAGTAGGTGTCGCTTCCCATCGCACGAGTGATCGTACGGGCTTCCGTACCGGGCGCGCGAATCGCGGACTCACGCCGAAGCGCGTCACCACGATCGTGGACCAAGTAGAAGTCCGATTGCTTGCCGACCGACAACGGCGGAGCCACGCGATCCCAAACGCGATCGTTCGGGCGGTAGCCCTGCACGATGTTGCTCAGGACCTGATCGACGTGAACGTGCGGGTTGGTGGTCGCACCGAACTGCGCCCAGCTGACGCCGGCGGGCAGAATGATTCTTGACTGTTCCATGTGCTTCCTCCTCCCTTACACGTAGCCCGAACCGGCGCCGATGGGCCGCGAGCTCAGGAAGTTGAACATACCCGTGATCATGTCGCCGGATGCCGCCGCCGCGCCGTACGTATTGCCCGGAGCGATGAAACGACCGATGACCGTCGATCCCGAGACCGCTGCAATCACGTAGCCGGACGCCGCCGTGGTCAGCGGGTAGCCCGGAGTCGTGATGGTCGCGCCTGCGGTCGCCTTCAGTACACCTGCGATTTCGAGTTCGCCGAACTGACCGCTATTGGGGCGCGACGCGAGGATGCCGAGCGCACGATGACCGTTGGCCACCGAGAGCGCGCCGTCCGCGTCGACCACGCGATACAGAAGCGCGCGCATGTCGCTCGCAACTGCCAGCGTGTAGGTCGCAATGACTTGGTTTTTGTGACTCATTGCGCACCTCCGGCAGCGACGAAGCGCTCGGGCGGGTTCGTGTTGACGTACTCCTTGTGGAGTTCGGGGTCAGCATTGAACACGATGCGCGACGCATCCTTGTACGTCAGCTTCGGGCTCTTCCCCATCTCCAACCGAACGCGACGGTGCGTTTCCTGGAACACGTCCTTGTGGACGCGGTCCGGATCCTGGTCGTCACCACGGCTGGTCGTCGTATCGCGGTCGCCGTTGAGCACTCGCGTGTCCTCCTTTGTGAGCGAGAAGAACTCGCGCACCTCGGCGACGTCGACCTTCAACACCAACACATCGTCGTTGATGCCGAACATCTTGATCGCCTTGTCGCGTTGCGCCGGCGTGATCTTCTTCGCCTTGACACCCTCCTCGAGAAGTGCCGTGACGTTGTCGCGGGCCATCTTGACCTTCGCGGTGTTGGCCTCGGCGTCGCGCGCGTCGTCCTTCGCCTTCATGTCCTTGGCGATGGACTCAGCCTTGATGCGCTTGTCCTCCTCCTCCGTGAACTTCTTTTTGTAGTCCGCATTCTGCTCTCGCAGAGTGTTCATCTCTGCTTGCAGCGGACCGGTAGCAGCGGCAATCATCCGCTTGACCTCTTCCTCGTCCATAGAACCTCCTGGTTCTTTGCGTGATGTGAAAGACACTCGATCTACCTGCCTCTCGAACGCCACGCGACGACCACCCTCATCATATGCGAGGGATCGCTTCGCGAGGAACAAGTTCAAGTCCGGTAGGGTGTGGACGGCAGGCTGCTCCGCACCCAGAATCGCCACGGCGTCGAGGACGTACTTGTACGACTTGTCGCCGCGCTTGAGACCCATGAGAAGCTCCACACTGACAGCGCGGAACCTCTTCTTCGCAATCATGTCCTTGATAATCTTCGGCATGTCGGAGAAGTCGGCGAGCAACTGCTTACCGACACGACGGACGTTAGCGATCCAACCGAGAGCCGGCTGTCCGTCGGTCAGAGGTTGCTTGTCGTTATGGCCGAGCTTGAGCGGCACTTGGTGCTGCTTCTCGAGCTCGGAGTAGTTCGCGGCGATCTCGTCGAGGTCCGCCTCGGTGAACTCCATCTTGTTCCACGTCCCGACCTCGAAGATCGGGTAGTCCTTGATGTCTGGTTTCATCTCCTAACTCCTTTCACGCCATGCTTTAATGTATGGCAGCAGCCTTTGGGTTGGGGCGTACCGCAACGAACCGGAATCACTAGCCCGCTGGATTATTGCCGCTAACTCTTTGTCAGACTTCTTTAGTAAGGCTTTGCGGTCTCCTGCATCAAGAACCTTACCCACAGAAACGCCAGTGCTGGCATACGGATCTCGACTACCGCCTCCTCCCCCAGAGCCCCACTTCCCGTCCTCTCCGCGCGGCTGGGAGTCATCGTAGAACTTCGCGCGGTTCTGCTGATGCTCGATGCGCATCATGCGTGCCTTGTTAGGATCCATGAAGCCAACCTCCTTCCTCCGTCGCGGCCTGAATTCTATAGCGCTCGTACTTCGCGTGCATGTTCACGTAGCCGATGCACTCCCCCGACGCTACGGCGACGGTGTGCCCGATGACTAGACCGTCCTCGCACGGCGCGCCCATGAACGAGCAAGCGACGGTCTCACCGAAGACGTCGATGAGTTCGGGCGTCGCCCAATGCCTCACGTGCTCGCGCGCGCCGGGATTTGACGCCCAGCCGCGAGACTCCCACGGGCCGTACGGCAACGTCACGAGGAACTTGCTCTCTGCGCGGTCGCGCATGTTCTCACGTGCGAGTATGTCGAGTGTCATCGTGGGGTTGATGAGATGCTCCAGCACCTCGGCGCAGATGATGACGTCGAACTTGTCGAGGATGGTCAACTTGTCCACATGCATCGCGCGCGCGTTGCGCGGAGCGAGGCGGTTGTACCAGTCCACTCCGTCCTGTACGACGTCGACACCGACGAACTCGACGGAAGGGAACTCCTTCGCCAGCTGACGGCTGATGTGCCCCGTGCTGCATCCGTAGTCCAGCACGCGCGCGACGGGCTGACACCGCACGATGCCGCGCAGGTGATCCCGGATGCGCATGTAGCGGAAGTCCTTGGACCAGTCGCTGTTGATCATGCCGTGAACCGGTCCGGCGTAGAACTTCCCCTCGTGCAGCGCGTAATGCTCGCGATACGCCTCGTCGCTCTTAGTGAACTCGTAGAACTTGAGTTCACTGTCGATGAAGTACGCAACGTCCAACTCCGTGACGTCGACCATCCACCGTAGGAAGTCGATGTCCGAGAGCATCAACGCGTACTGCGCGACGCGACGTTCGAGACTCATCTCTTCTGGCTGTACTACGGCGTTCATATTCACTTCACCATTTGTTCGGCATAGTTGACGCGCTCGGACGAACACCAACACCAGCGAGGTACGCGTTCGCGACCTTTGTCTGCTCCTGTTTCGAAAGACCAGAGCCAGCTTTACCGAGCGCGTACTCCGTAGCTGCCTCCGTCGCCCTCTGTGTGTAGTCCTTATCTGCCGGAGTTCCTTTGTGCGCCATTCCCTTGTTGAACCCGCGCTCAAGTCTGTCGTGCATCATGTGCGACTGCGGGTACTGACTGTCGGCGTAATTGCGCGCCTCCTGCGTAGACCCGCCGCCAACAAGACGAGAGTCATCGTCGTCTCCGTTTCCTCCGTCGCCCCACTTTCCATCCTCTCCACGCGGCTGGGAGTCGTCGTAGAACTTCGCGCGGTTCTGCTGATGCTCGATGCGCATCATACGTGCCTTGTTAGGATCCATGTCTACTCTCCTTGCCTCGCGCGAAGCAGCTGCTCCAGCTGTGCGCAGCTCTTGTGCCTGTACTCCTCGCTGTAGAACTCCTCGTACTGCTCCTCGAGACGTCTGAGTGCGCTGATCTGCGTGACCTGATTCATGCACTCCACGGCGTACTGCATGGCATCGAGGTCCTTCTCGAGCGCACTCCGCACGAGGAAGTCCAGACCCTTGGTCTTGACGTCGACCTGCGTCATCATCTCCGTCTTGACCTCGTTGACGTAGTTCTCCGTCGCGACACGCGGAATGATGCCGGCCTCCATCCCCGACCAACCCAATGACAGAACGGTTGCGATTACTGCGAGCACAGTCTTCCCCTTGTGATTACTGAGACCGGCAAGTGCAGACACAAAAGCTCCCATGACGAAACCCTACAAGACGGAGCCAGGAATGGCGGGACTCTTGCTCAGGCGCGCGACGACGACCGCGAAGATGAGTGTCGCGACTTGCACGAACACGTCGCTATTCGTGAAAGCCTCCAGCCACGGCCACGGGAACACGATCTCCTGAATATACTGAATGACGGGGATGCCGGCAATCAAACCCGTCGCTGCGACTTTCGTCGACGTGCGTGTGGGGATCAGCGGCTCCTGTCTCTGAACCTCGGTGCCATCCGGCAACGTCACTGTCACTGCATTCATCTTCCTCTCCCTTCGCTCACGCAGAGCTTTGATTGGGCGAACCACCATCCACAATTTCGCGAGTTCTACGATCATGCTACCTCCCTCATCTTCGCAGGAACGAGCTGGTCGCACTTCGCACACAGGTCATACGGCGACGTGCGGTGCGCGTCGAGGTCGTCGTTGATGGTGCAGATGACCCCGATACCGGAGCCGTCGAGCGGGCAGCGCGTGATGCGACCGTCCGCCATCAGCATCACCATACCACCACTGAGCCACGCACACTCCCGTCGCTGCGGAACTGACACATGCCACTTCACCTGACCGGCCCAGTCGATGGCAGACACCGACGGATCGAGGGAGACTCCCGACAAAATCCCCACGCGCCGCAGCATCTCCACCGCTGGACCGGCTTTCTCAGGTCGGTGAAGTGACACGAAGACTCTCGGCGAGGCGGGCGCAATGGCACGCGCCATCTCGTCCGTCATGGCGACGCCGTTCGTCGCGAACACGAGCTGACATTGCCACCCCACTATCTCACGCGCGAGGTGTACGTAGCGCACGAACTCCGGATGAATCGTCGACTCACCGATGCCCGCCAGATTCACGTCGTGCTGCCAACCACGGTCGACGAACTTGCGCACCCACGACAGACCTAGGCGGAACGTCGCCTCGTCCATGTCAACTTTCGGGCGCTGGAGGTTCGGCGACACGCAGTAGCGGCAGCGCAGATTGCACCGCGACGTGATCTCGAGCTGGTGGAGTTGGCGAATGTTCACACTACGTCCTCGTGACTATTCGTCACATCGCGTCCTTGTCGCATTGCGTCAAATTGACCATGAAGTACATCCCCGGCCGTATCTTCCCGAGCGCCGCTTTGTTGTTCACCGTATACTTGAGCTGACCCGTCGGCGTCCACTGCGACCACTGCTTGTTCGGCGAACCCTCTTTGTCCGAACTGACCGCTGAGAGCGTGATGTTTTCGTACGACGGGTCGCCCGTGTGATCGATCCCAGACTCCACAGTATTGACCACCATCTTCAAAACGTGCATGTGCATCTCCTGTTAAGCTACTACGGAACGATGCGCCATGTCCATCACTATCAGATTTTGATGAGCGCGAATAAACCATCAGCCGAACCCCTCCTGAGGCTCTATGTCTGGGACCTCAGTCTCGAGGTCCACCTCGTCGGCCTCCGTCACGGGGACGAGGATGCTTCGGCAATTGAAGTGATTGGGCGGCACCCACGGTCGCAGCTCGTCCTCCCACACATCGGGAGCGTACGTACGGCCGTCCATGTGCTCGCAGATCTCAGACGTCCTACCGTCGAGTACCGAGCTGTACTCAAGACCTTTGACGAAGCCCTCTAGCGCGGGGTCGGTGAAGGTGTTGAATCGAGCTTCGTTGATAGCCTCAAACATATTGGTTCGGATGACGGTATTGAGACGGTGTGGTTCAAGGTCTCCTTTGACTGCGAGAAGGTCTCGAAGCGTCGCCGTATCTCCAGCGCCAAGGGCTTCAGCCGCAGTACGACCACCGAGGAACCCCTTCTTGACGAGCCGGCGATAGATGTCATTCTTGATCTCCTTCTCTGAGAGACTCATCTTGAGGCCGCTGATCATCGACTGCTTGATCTCTCGTACGACCCCAGCCTTCACGTCGCCAGCTATAGTGAAGGACTTGTTCTTCATCCACTCAGCTGCGAGGTCCCCGAGACGGGCAAAGTTCAGTGTTCGCGAGAACCCCGTTCCCTTGGCTCGGTCCACCTCGCGACCAGCATGATTGGCGCCGATGTCCATACCGACCTTCAACGCACGGCGCACCCACGTCTCGACGTGGCGCGTCTTCATGGCGTCGAGGTCGAAGTTCCGCGCGGCGTCGGCGTTCGCGCGCGGATCACCTACGCGCGTGAGGCCCTCCATCACGGCCTCGGCCACGGCGTCCTCTAGCTGAACTACGTGGCGCGCGGTCTCCGCGTCGCTCTGGCGTCCAATGACGCTGAATGCGACTCGCTGCTCGGCGCGCGAAAACGCCGCACGACGATACTCCTTCCTCTTATCTCTGTCTTCGTCCGACGTCTTCCCTTTGCCGACCGGAGCTGGCTTGTCACCAGTACCAGTCGGCTCCTGCTCGCCGTCGTCACCCTCTTTGCCAGGGGATGTGCTTGTAGGGGTCGTCGTCGGAGCAGGAGCCGCTGGATCGATGAGGAGTTCGCCCTTCTCGGGGAACTCCAGAAGCTTGCGAATGTGCGCCTCGTCGGTCTCGCTCGCTTGAACGGTCTTACCGGAGACCATGGTGCTCCACAGCATGAGTACCTGCTGAGCGCGACGTTTCGACAGAGGCTTGAAACAGAACTTCGGCGTGATGCCGTCCGCGAAGTTGACGCGACCGAGCGGCTGGAACACTTGCTCGTTGAGCGCGCTCGCGAGGCGCTCCGCCTCTAGGTCGCTGATGATCATGAATACGTCGAACTGCGTATCGGACTGGGAGTAGCTACCCGTCTGTCCGGATGGAGTCATGCCGATGAGGTTCGGCACGAGCGCCGAGCGCGCGATGGCGATGTCGTCCGCCTCGGTAGATTCCTTGAAGACGCCGACCTGCCCGCCCGTGGCGTACATGATCTCTAGCTCGATGCCCGCCGGAAGGATGATGCTCGACTTACCGGTGATGTTCGAGAGTATGGCGGTCAGCGCGTTCCACTCCGGACTTCCTCGTGTGAGGACCGAGCCATCCATTGGCTTCGCAACGACGAACCCGCCCGCGAGGCGCTCCATGAAGATGTTGCGGTACCGGATGGTGATGTCCTTACTGAGGTACGCGCGATACGCCGCACGCAAGTCGCTCCATCCGTAGTGCTCGTCCATGTCCGGATTGAATCGGTAATAGACGAACTTCTCGATGTCGATCTTCTTCTCGGCGAACCCCGTGCCGCCGCGCTGCGTCCAGTAGAGGACGGTGCCCTTGTCGTCGACGTGAGGGAAGAAGGTGTCAAACGGCTTCGCCTTGAGCTCGCGGATTCCCCAGTATGTCTTGTCAGCACACTCGAACTGGCCGAAGACCTGCTCCGTCATTGAGTAGCCTTGCCACATCGCCTTCATGATAGCGTTGAAGCCGTCGATGATGGGACCGGAGTAGCCCGTGCTCAGCATGGTGTTGCAGACGTCAACGCGGTGCTCTGCGTCCTTCTGCGAGAGTCCCTTCTCCTTGTGGTCCAGTTCGAAGTACCACTCGCGTCCGGTGACGGTCGAGCGCTTGAAGTGCATGACTGCCTTCACCTGCTCGTCGAACATCATCCGGTTATAGATGCCGAACCCCTTACGTCCGATGAGGTCGTCGGGATTGTACTTGACGCCGTCGCCGCGAAGGTACGACTCGTTGCTCCACGCGACTGAGCCCTCACCGAGTTGGCTCGTCGTTGGCTTGCGCTCAGTCTCGGAGGACTTGACAAACAGAGTATTCCACGCATCGCGCCAGTTCATGCGGACTCCCTCATGTCGTTTGTCAGGCGAACATAGTCGTCAGGCTCGCGCACGGCGAGCGCCCGACCGAGGCGTCTGTGTTCTTTCGCTTTGTAAACAGTCCGCTCTATCACGCGCCCATCCTCCGGGTAGCGACGCGCACACACATCCTGCGCAGGAGGTATCCACATGTAGAACCTCGCGAGCGGAAGGTTCATGAGGTAGTCGTCTTCGTCACTGAGTGGTGTCATGAACGTGACTTTCAAGTCAGCCCCCCGTCGTACTGGTGTCCGTCGAACGCCGCACCGGAGAATCGGTTGTTGCCGATGTCCTCCACGGCGGGCGCGACGGGCGTGGTAGTGATGGATATTGAGCCGTCGTAACGGCGGCTGATGTCGCTCGGTGCGGCCTCGGAGTCTCCCGCGACGGCCCAGCGAACGTCTTCGAGCGCGTAGCGAAGAGCATCGATGACGTGGTTCTTCTCGTCCTTCAGGATCGGAAGTACCTTGTCCGTCAGCTTGTCGACCTTGTAACTATAGTGTGTGAGCTCGTCGATCGTGTGAACGCAGTCAGGGTGAACGACGATGTCGTAGTTCTTGAGGAACTCGATACCGTCCTCGACGGAGCCCGCACCCTTGCGCGCAGACGTGATGCCGGGGTATCCGTTGCGTTTCATGTAGCTGATGGTGTCAGCACGTGCGCTGTCCGCAGTAATTGACCACGCGCGCGCGAGGCCTTTGCGCTCCGGATCTGCCTTGTCAAACAGAGCAGGTAGATGATCGATCTCGCAGCCGACCTTGTAAGCCTCGTACGCGACGAACAGCGTCCGCCCTACGATGAAGCAACCGACGAGGACGGAAGGATCAACGCTGAATCCCCAGTCCGAGCCCCAGTACAGCGTGATGTCGCGCGGAACGTCGAACTCGTCGACACGCCAGTTATTGAAGACTCGGGAATCGCTGCGTGAGAGGTAGTCACCCTCCCACACGTGTCTGTATTTCTCAGGGTCGCGTCTGCGGTCCCACTCGATCTCAGCAACGAGCTCCTGAGGAAGCCAAGGGTTGTCGCGGTACGTTGTGTGGACACACACAGAGTCCGGCGGTTTGTCCTTGAAGAAGACGTCGACCGGGTCGGTGGGGAGCGTTGCGTTCCAACTGAACCAGAGCTCGGGAACCTTGAGTCGGGAGCGCTTGGTGCTGCGCGCCGTGGGGCGGAGGATACGGATGCTTCCATCACTGGCCTTGTTGGCCTCCTCGAACCAGAAGACATCGAATCCTTCTAGCGACTTGATGGACTCCGCAGTGTGGTCCTTCATGCCTTGGAAGATGATGATCCCTTTTCCGGGAGTGACGATCTCCTCCCTCAACGGACGGAAGCCTGTCAACTTGAGCTGCTCGATCTTGTCCTCGATGAGGAGCTTCGAACTTCGCTTGATCGACTTCTGGACTTCGCGGATGCAGCACGCGCGGATGCCTGGATATCTGGTGGCGAGGATGGCGAGGTTCTCACCGAAGAAGTGGGACTTCATCCCCGCGCGTCCGCCCTTCGCGCCCTTGTAACGGTGAGGGACGGTGAGCGGGCGCATTGCCCGCGCGACGTTCCACTCAAGTGTGCCTGGTGCGGTCACGCTGCTGAGGACTCCGGTTCTTGTTCAGGAACCTTCGGGTCTACGATGGTCAGCTTGATCTCCCTGATCTCCACCGGACCTCCGTCGGCGCCGGTCAGCTCGGTCTTATTGGCGTACCTACCGCGCTGCCCTCGAAGCATGAACATCATCATCGTGTCGCTCTTCTCGAGTCTCTTCTTCCTCACGCGCTCGATCACCACGTGGCTGACCTTGCCGTCCTTGTCCTTTATCGGGACTTCCTTCTCGGTCACCTCTTCAACGAGGTCACCAGTGAACGCGCGCCGCCGAGCCTCTAACTCCAGCTCGTCCACGCAGTCCTCGTAAGCGTCGTCCATGGAAGTCTTGAACCCCTCGATGTCCATACGCCACGCGGAGACTGCGCTGCGTTGTACTCCGGCCGCGATGCATCCAGCGCGCGTGGAGCCAAAGGCGGCGTAGACGGTAAGGAAGAGATGACGCCGCTGGGCGTCGGTGAGGGAGTCGCTTTTGTACCGCGCGAGTGTGAGGCCCATGGATGGGAGTACGGCGTCCACTACGTAGAGGCGAACGGCGCGGATGGCAACCGGAAGATCCTTGCCGGGGAGGGCGGCGTCCGCCGGATCACGAGCGAGGTATATCGGCTCGTCTCCGTTTTGGATGACGAGGGTCTTGGAATCACGACTGAGCTTCTTGGCACGAAGCTTCTGCGGATTCCGCCGGCCGGTTACTCGCGCGTTCATACTGACGCACTCTCACGGAGGGAATCG